>ERZ773194.311-NODE-311-length-63770-cov-33.410280_pt1 | contig 63770 bp, 77 predicted proteins | sample MGYA00511240_ERZ773194 | MGnify/ENA primary metagenome ERZ773194 (study PRJEB29015, sample SAMEA2737774) | human gut metagenome | biome: human gut; feature: human-associated habitat; material: faeces | place: China | collected 2012 ... | reverse complement strand
CGTCAATATTGGCTCCTTTCAAGCCTTTTTTATATTCTCCTATCGTCAACGCACCTCTAAGCAACAAATTAAGCAACTCTGCTGCTCCGTCGGAAGAAATTCGTGCTCCTGATATACCAGAAGCATATTTTCCGAACTCTGTTCCGCCTAATAGCCGTAGCAGGAAATTTGTGCTATCAGACTGGTCTTTACGAAGAAAATATTCTGACAGTTTTTCAATATCATACTGACTCAGATTTTCTATTATTCCAACCAAAACACGACCAACACGTTCTGCTGTATTTTCTCCTTCCTGAGTAGCATTACGAACCTGTTGGGCTAACTTTTTCAATATGTCTACACTATCAGCCATCACTCACCTATCACTCTGTACACAGTTCTATTAGCTTTAATCTTACCTTCTCCCTTATAAAGAGGATATTCCTCTTTATTTTCATTCAGGAACATAACACATTCCTTCAGGTAACGGTCGGCAATGGAGAACGCATCATCATAAGCCATTACTTTCTCCTTGAACTCAATATGTGAACTATATTCACTCTCCTTCTGAACAAAACCATACCTGGTAACATTTCCATCACCATTCTTTACGATTCGTGCGTAAGTATAATAAGCCAATGCAGTCTTCAAACCTGTCAGCAATTGCTTTCCATCCTTACCTTCATATATTCCTCCCTCAAGTAATAATTTATATTTATCCGGATTATCTTTCACATCAAGATATAAAGCATCACCAAGAGCAGATTTTATGTCTATGCTCTCAGATTCACGGATATATGTTTCTATCTTGTCCTCGTCGATATGCACAGACATACTACGTGATAAGGATGAAACCTCAAGCGTTGTTATCAGATACTGTTGCATTTCTTACGTATTTTAAAGGTTCTACACTGAAATCATTAGAAGCATTGACCGCTTCGTAAAAGTGTCTGAAAACACGTGCAAACGTGCGCTCAATCAATCTCTGCTGCTTGCTTACGATAGAGTTGTAGTACTCGAATGCGTCCTCAAGGATGTCACCCGAAAATCCGACTTTCCCGACACGAATACAATACCATGGCTCCTGCCCGAAAGCGGAATAGATTCTTTCCGTAACACTTATGTCTGTGACGGTGAATTCCTTGTCGTAGTTCTGCGAGTTGAGCGATACCACCTCAGGCTTATCCTCTTCCGTCTCCAGTGTCACCTCCATCAGCTTGCCGCAGTTGGTATCTCCCTGCAACTGCAACAGAGAATCACTGAAGCTGTCGTCATCATCCCTGCTGTCAATCTCGTTCCCGTCTTGGTCAAAGGTGATATTCGTCCCTTTTTTGGTGAATATCATTGCAGCAGGAAGGAAGTTATTGCGAACATTCCGATACTTCACGTTCGCCAGCCCCTCATCTGTGCTCATCTCTGTTACTACGCGGTCTCCCTTTCCGGTCGGGTAAATATCCTTGCCGCTGAGAGACACCCACAACACCTGTCCCTTGTAATACTCAATACCTCCTGCGGCTTCTATCTGCGCTGCCACGACCCTCTTGTCAGGATTAAACACATCAATGTAGTCGATGTTCTCCTTTGCAACCTTTATGACCTTGCCCCCTCTGGTTTTCTGTCCGCTCCAGTCTGGATGGATGGCAATCTTGCCTACATATCCGCTATCGTCTGATTCTACAAGGCGGCAGTTCTCAAAGGGTACGTGATGCAGCTCAACAATGTCTCCGTAAATGTTATAATTAACGTGCAAGGCAAGCCCGTTGTAATATGCCACATCACGGCAGACGAGAGCGTGAATGTCATCTGCGGTATCTCCTTTCCGGTTTACAACAGATTCGGAAAACGGCACATCACGGAAACCGTTCCCCTCGATGAAGTCAGCAAACCTGTCAAGACACTCTGCTCCCGTTGAACTTGCTGCAAGGATATTGCGGAAGGTCTGCGGATAAAGGTTATCCTCTCCGTATGTCTGTATTCCGAGCGTCTGCAAGTAACGCACATCCACCCTCTTGCTTGATTTCTTCTTCAGTTCGTGTACTCTCATGATTCCGTGATGTTAGTTAGCCATTCCTCGTCTTTTGTCTCCTTGACAATCCTTTCTGCTTCCTCTATGTACTCTTTCAGCAGGGTTTTCGTTACCCTCTTGCCGTTCACTCTTGACGATGCCAGCTCGTTGATGATTGACTCATCCGAGATTCCATCCTTTTTGGCTTGTACGATTTCTTCGAGCAGTTTTTCGTCAAAGGCTTTGCCGACAATCCGTTCTTCCCAATCTTCCGGCAACTCAGCAAAATAGCCTACATTGTCGGGGTACTTCTTCAGATATTCCTCTGCAATATCATCTGTAAGGTTCTCGTTTGTGTAGAAGTCAGGGCTTCCGAACTCCATCTGCAACAATACACCGCTCTTCAGCTTGTATGCTCTCTTTTCTTTCATCTTTCCATGTTTTTTAAGGTAAACACTCATCTCGATTATTGCATCCCGGTAGCAGTCATTGCACGATGTGCGCACAAAGGTCTTGTCGAGGACATCGTGATACAAACCTTCTACCTCCGCCTTTTCGCTGAAAGAAAGGGAGGTCACACCTCCCAGCTCTTTCAATCTTTCAATTACTTCAGTAACTTCCATCATCTTAGCCTCCTGCCACAGTCAGCAATGTTTCGACCAACTTCTGTGTAGCATCGTAGGATGTCTTAAAGAGGTACAGTCCCGACTTCGGTGTCTTAGTCTCCTGCATCGTAATTGTCCAACCTCCGTCAGTGTCCTCTGAATACTTGCCGTCTGCCATTTCGGTAGCCTTAAGACCCTGATAGAAGCCGTACACCTGAAATGCGCAGTCTCCCTTGTTGGTCTTACCCATTCCCTTGTACTTGTTCTCAAGCACTGCAACAAACTCCCCGTTCGCCAGCGCATCGATGATGTTGCCTCGCACATCCGGACCATCATCAAGCACCACAAAGGCGAATGTATTGTTAAACGAATTGCGGTACGTTCCGGCAGCGAAAGCCGTTCCTGTGCCGTTGAAAGGCTGCGCTCCGAGTGCTACAATTTTGAACCCCTTCTTACCTTGCTTCAGCGGCAGAGCTTCCATCACGTTGCTGCGTGTTACGTTAAAGGTTACATTCGCAAAGTCAATATCCTTGCGGTTAATCAATACTCCCTCCTGCTCGAAGCCGGGGATTGCAGGGTCATCGCACGATGGTACGATGTCCTGCTTAAGTAGATTATCACATACTCCCATATATCCCTCCTATTAGTATGCAAGCTGGAACAAGTCGTCCTGTCCGATTTGGGTTCCTAACTTACCTGTTGAATAGATGTAGTTCATTCTCTCTTTGCGCTCGAAGAATATATCCAGCTCGCTGATAAGCTGATTTGCAGGGGTACCCACAAGCATTTCACGAGGCGAGCCGAGGATAGCTCGGTGCGGAAGGTTGAGCTTCGTACCATCGTTCTGATACTGCATAATCATTCTGTCCCAAATCGGAATCTGATAGATGGTCACCCCGTTGTATTCAGATACCTTCAAGCCTCCGAACACCTGCTCCCATGTAAGGATTTCCTTGTACTCACGCTTCAAGTCCTTAGTCAGTGCGTCAGCGAGTGACTTCGTACAATAGATTGCAGCACCCGGCAGACCTGCGATACGTGAATCAGCATTCTCCAGCATAGTGTCGAAGATTGAGATTGCCACACCTGCCTCTTTCAGCTTGCTGAACTGCAAAGCGGTGGTTGTCTGTGTGTTCGCTGCGATGGCTGTTTTCTGCCCTGCGCTTGCCGTACCGATAGCGAACAAGTGTTTCCACAATCCGTCAGTGGTCTTGAACAGGTCAAGGTCTGTTCCGGTAGAAAATACTCCCGATGCGCTGTGAAGATTCGCATCCGTATCTGAGAACCATACCATGCGCCACATCATCTTAATCATTGCATCCTTCAGTGCAGGATAAACGATATCGTCCATGTAGTCCGTAGAAGTCAGGTCTCCGATGTCAGTGCCTTTCTTCAAGCAATATTCTGCGATAGTGTTTTCCAAATCCTTGTAACACCATTCCAAGGGTACAGTCCAAGAGCCGATTTTCCATTCCTTCTCAAGAAAATCGATGGTCGCCTTCTTGTACTCCGGATTACACTTGTCGCCAGCCCAACCGACATCACTCATTTCACCTACATAACCAACCTTGTCGCCGTTCTTAACATTGTACATCAGCGTAAAGAACTGCTCCAGTACGGGGTCTGTAAAGACCTCTGCGATGATTAATTCCTTCAAGTCTTTGATTGCCCCGTTATCAGGGGTCAAGTTCGATAACTCCTCCCATTTCATAATTACTTACCTCCTCTTTTTTCTCTGATTTCTTTTAGTCTAGTTTCGATTTTGCTAACAGGCTTCTGTTGCTCTGTCTTGCCTACTGTCTGCGGTGCGCGTCCTGCCGGAACGTACTTAGAAGCCGCTGCCTTTGTCAGAGCCTCGATACCTCCTGCCTTTGCTACTGCGTTAAGAATCTTAACATCCTCCTCGCTCTTTGCGTTTGCAGTGAGTTCAGCAACCGTTTGCTCCAGCTCTGCGATACGTGCTTCCAGCTCTTCGGTAGATTCTTCTTCCTTTTCGCGGATTTCTGTGATAACACCATCCACCACTACGATAGTGCTTCCATCCGGCATTACGTGTTCGCCATCGGGAGAAGCCTTGTCGCCTACCTGCGGCTCGCCTTCTTCACGTTCCACGGTCAACGTGTCACCTCCTGCGGTGGTTAGCTCCAAAGCAACTGCCGGAACATCCTCAATTCTCGCATACCCTGCCTTTGCCAGCAATCTGTCAAGCAGGGACTGACTTACTGTCGTTTCCTTCTTCTTCATAACTGTTTTAATTGTTGATACCTTTGCCGATTTCGGCATAATTACTTCACTGATAAATCCTAGTTGCTTAGCTGCCTCGCCTCCGAACCATGTCTCCTTTTCCATCTGTGCCTCTAGCAGTCCTCTGTCCACACCGCAACGCTCTACATAGATAGACAACATCTTCTCACGCTCTGCGTCCAGTCCTGCTCTCAATGCGTCAAGCGTAGGGACATCAAGCGCTCCATCGAAACCCGGGCAGTACGGAGCATGGATAAGCAGTTTTGCGTTAGGGTACATCTTTCTGCGCTCAAGGGGAGCGGCAAGAAGAATGATTGTAGCCATCGATGCACAACGACCGACCACGGTAGCTGATATTTCCTTCCCGGTAGCCCTTAGCGCATCATATATCGCATACCCCTCCACGATGTCTCCACCACATGAATGAAGTTCGATGTCGATATGGTTGTCGCTCGGGTCTATCCAGCCAATGAAAGCCTGAATATCCGAGAAGGAGATACCATCTACCCCCGTCAGATACCAGTTCTCCATCTTTTCGGTATCGGCAACAATGTCTTTGTTGATAAATAACTTCGCCATACGTAAATATTTGATATATAGCAAAGATACGAAGCAGGATATTGAATCAGCTATTAAGGAGAGTCAAAGCACTGACACGTCTTGTCAGTCGAATTTCATAAAAAAAGGTGAGCCGCTGCCCACCTCAATTCATCACATGTCCACTTCCGTGGAAAACTTCTTCACAATTCTATATATTGTCCTCTCATCGACGTTGTATTCATCCGAGAGATACTGCAATATATAGGTTTTTTTATGCCCTTCGCTGGTCAAACGTTGATAGTCATTATAGAGTTCAAGATATCTCACGTCTGACGGTTGTACTGGGAGTGTCTGCAACTGCTCCATCACTCCCTTATGTGTTTTTAGAAATTCGTACGCGTTCATAAATTACCATTACTCTCTAAGAATTTAACTTTATTAGCAACCGATGTAAATTCCTCTACCGAAACTTGTGGAGCCGGAGCCATAAGCATACCTTTTGCAACTGCTCTAGCAAGCATATCCTCACCGATAGATTGGTTAGATGATTGCGCTACATTGATAGGAACACCTCCTCCCATCTGATTGAAGGAAGAAAGTATTGGTGCGAACATTGAGGTGGCTCTGGCCGTCATCACCGACTCCCCATTACTCAACTGGGCAGGTACACTGTCGCTGGTTCCTGTACCTGGTCCGGTGACTAAACCACCTGTTGCAAATTTAGCACTTTTTACGGTATTTATTGCTGTTGCAATATTTGCTAATATAGCTCCAACTGTCGTAGCTATAGCAGCTATATTAGCGGGGAAAGGAACAGACTGTGACTGTGCTATACCTGCAGCCAAAGCCTTTCCGGTATTTATTGCGATTTCCGCCAAGGCTAATGTTTTAGATAAAATAGCAAAGGCTTTGTTATTCTCTCCTAATGCTTCGAAAGCAGAAGCCAAGCCCCCCGTAACTGATTCGATAGCCTCTAACTTCGTCTGCTCAATTTCTACCTCTTTATCTGCAAGCTCTTTCTTCGCATCAGTATATTCCTGATGAGCCTGAAGCTTACGGTTAAGAAATTCCTGCTCACTTTCTCCTTCCTGCTGTTGTATGTTATTCAGTAATTCCAACTTCTGCGAAGCTTGTTCCTGAAGTATTTCCAACTCACTTGCTCCAGATTGCTGCATTTGCATTATTTCATTCTCCATCCTCAACCTGATGGCCTCCTGCTGCTTCTCTGAAACATCCTTCTCATGTTGCATCGCAAGGTCATCCATCTGCTTGTTATACTTTGCAGTTATGGCCTGCTTCATCTGTTCAGTAAGTTCTTTGTCAGCCAACTCTGCATCACGTTGAGAGGCAAGCTGCTGCATTCTTAACTGATACTCCTGCTCACTCCCTTCTTTTACGGATTCAAGCTGCAAGGAAATAAGCTTGGTACGTTTGTCTATCTCCTTCTGCAATTCTTCATCAGATAGCTTTTGGAGTTCTATGTTTTTTTGCTGCTCCAACGATTTAATCTGTTCATTGATAGCCTTACGTGCTTTTACTGTCAGATTCTCTTCCTCTCTCAGAGAAATCCGAAGGTCTTCTATCTTACGAGTATAAGTAAGTTCTATTTCCTTACGTGCCTGTTCACGCTTATCCTTCACTAGAGCCAACATCGCATCCTCAGCTGCTCTTACTGCCTCCAGCTCTTTCTGCTTCGCTTCCTTCGCCTTATCAGCACCTTCCTGACGTATTGAATTCAGGGTATTTTGCTGCTCAGTCTGACGACCATAGCTGTCCTCCATCAATTCCTGCAATTCATTAAACTGATCCCTGAAAGTTTTCAAATCCTCTATCGTACTTTCAGATAACCCTAACTTACCGATAACTTCATCGGCTGTAATATCACCAGCTTTAATCTGTTCCATCAACTTTCGCACCTCTCTGTTCATTTCAGTATAACCTAATGTATTAGCAAGTCTGGCTTCTGCAAGTTCTGTCTGAATCTCCAAATCTTTCTTCTCTATTTCGGCAGCTTTCTCTGCGGCTTTTATACGTTCCTGAGCAGAGAGTGTCTGATCATCCGCAGCCTTCTTCAACTTCTCAATTTCGGCACGATTAGCCGCACGCGACATTGAAAGCATCACTTCTTTCTTATCTATCTCGTTTAATACTTCTGCCAACTCCCAAGCTTGCTTTGTTTCATCAGCAATTTCTTTCCCTATTCCTGAGAATATAGCCTTTGCATCTTCTCCTGCCTTCTTGAAATTCCCAGTAAACAGATTCACCAACGCACTACCTAACTTTGATGCACGATCTATTATCACATTGATTGTAGCTCCCAAAGCAGCCATTATCTTGTTAGCCGCTTCCACCCCTTTCTGCGTTTTCGTAAACCATGCTACAAGCGATCCAAGAGCAACGACCAAAGCACCTATACCAGTACCAATCAATGCTACCTTTAGCAATTTCAGTACTTTAATCCAGCCAGTAGTAGATGCAGATACAGCAATCATTTCCGTTTTCATCCCCGCTAAATAGTTCTTCAATCCACCTAAAGAAGTTACCATTTGATTAATTTGCTGGATAAAAGGTATATTCGCATTTGCGGCATCGATAATTGCTTCCTTGTAATTACCCACGTTACGGTAATAACGCTGTGTTTCTTCTTCAGCTCCTTTCAACGCATCTGTAACCTCGTTTATATAATTTTTCAATTCTTCACCCCTGGTTCCCTTTCTTTCAACTTCTGACAGAGCATCATATTCAGCCGTCAAATTGGATAACTGTGCGCGAAGCGATCTAAGACTGCCCTCCTGCTCTTTTTCCTGCTTGATCTGGTTCTGCATCGTCTTCGTAATAATTCGTATCGAATCATTACAATCTGCAATATAGGCTTTTGATGCAGCCATTTCTTCATTATACTGCTGACGTGATATTTCACCATCCTTCAATTGTTTTTTCAATTTGGATTCAGCCTCACGAGCAGCATCAATCTTTGTCTGGTATTCAGCGATAGCTTTAATCGCCTCACTATAATTTACCTTGATATCAAGGATCTTCTCTTGTTTGTCTGCCATAGTAATTTAAAGTTGAAATAGTTTACATTCGCATATACCTGTTTTTTCAGCTTTAATGGATATAATAGCATAATACTTTCCGTATTGTGCTAGATAAACAGGAATAGACATATCCAAATCTTTAAGCTCATACTCTCTGATTTCTATCAGTTCAGAAATTACTTTCGGCTCCCTTATTACATCCTGATACACCTTGTATCTGTCATTGATGATACTTTGCCAATCAAGCCCTGTAAATACCCCATCATTCTTTTGTGTTCGTATGAGAAGCCGTGGAGTAACACTATCATCATATTCCAACACATTATCTGAATCATACGAATACAATGGTATATAGGCACATCCATAATAATCTGTTTTATCTGAAGTTTCCGATCCAGCAAACGGCAAAGTAATGACTTCAGCCTCTTCATCCAGAGTGGCATCATCCACATATATTACACCGTCATATACACCATCTTCATCATCTTTCCACTTGTAAATGTTCTTTTGGGCAAAACCATCCACACTGAAGACAAGTGATTTCGGACGATTATCCCGATATGAAGCGACCACCCTCTTGGTCCAGTTCAAGGCTTTAGCCTTGTTAGATATTATATCATCAATCTTTACGAACTTGATACCTGAAGAGAAAGGGACTGCAAAGCACCCGCATATAGCAGATATAGCCTTGATAAAATCTATCTGTTTCATGTCAGGCAGATTGGGGACCAAATAATATCTTGTATTTCTATATTTATCAGAAGAATCTTCTACAACGACTTGTGATATTCGTGGGGTTATAGTAATACTACCCATAAAATCAGATGCTCCTAATGCCGAGCTGATTCCTTGTAAGGTGACTCTAATCTTTCCCGATATATTCCCTGCGACTGTCGTTTCATCTGTATCATTATCAAAATCAAATACAACCCTCGAACGGCCATCACTATCAGCTCTAATTTCAGAAGGATATATGGTAAGCAATGCCACATTATTTACATCCCTTACTTCAATCCTCATAGTATCAGAAATATACGAAGATGACATAGTAAAGGAAATCGCACCAGATAGATTAAGAATAATCTTCTTAAAATTCACTATTAGTCCCATTGTATAATTTCCGCCTTGACTTCCCGTGCCTCCAATTGTATACAAATAATAATTCGTTATACTATTAGATTCGAACCCTAAATTATAGCCACCATCCGGAATACTAATTAAGGTTACGGGGGCAAGCTGTATAGCACAGCTTTCTGAATTTTTTGAAGAATCATTCCTTGTCAGCAAAGGGATAATCAATACTTCAAGACAATCAGACATTTCTTCAGGGAAATCAAACGCGACTCCACTATCACGGCTAATCTTGTCAAATATCCATTTAGCAGTAATGACCGGATGATACCATACTTCCTTTTCGGTATCACTATATCCATATTCAACACGTGGAAACATTTCGGACGGAGCATCCTCACGCCTCCATGTTACAAAATCCTCGCCTTCTACATCACCATAAGATAAGTCCTGCAATTTTTTATCATCATTTACAATATCAGCAAATGCTGATACATTTCCCCATGCCATTGCGATATCAATAGTATCTGTTATCTCCATCAGCGTGACATTTGCATCCGATACAATTTCAACTCCATTCCGAAGATATCTTCCCTTATGGTTGATCCGAGGGTATCTGGTCATATACGACGGAATATGCGCATTATCTATAACAACGCAATTCCTGACAGTCAAAGGCAACTTTATCGAATACGTATTATTGCTAACAATCTTACTCACGTCGGTAAATATGTTGCTTTTATAGTTCAGTGTGATATTGGTATTGTCATCAATATCCACAACCTTATTGTCAATATATAGTTGGTCTTTCATAGACTTTGTAGATTTAGTTCAGGTAATATTATCGTGCATATAAAATCCTGCAATACGCTCCGCTCTTTTGTAAAGTTCTCTACAGAAACATTAACTCCCTTCCATTGAGGTTTCCCGTCCTGATATCCAGAAAACATATCTACAACTGGAGACGTAGCCAGCTCAAAAAGGAAATCATACGTGTCACTGTCTACCAATGGAGCGCATACCGGAAGAGTGTCATTCTCCGTTTTTCTTTGCTTACGGCCAGTTCCACCATGATATCCGTTTACATAGCTATAATCCTGCATATTATTCCGTAAGAACTCACCATCATTGGTAATCTGTCTAACTTCATCACCAGGAACAAACAACCAATAGCAATACATACCATGTCTGTTAATCCATCGAAGATATACCCCGCTCTCACTACTATCCACCTCGCAATCAATACGTGTCGCCGTATTAGTAAGTCCTTTAAATGTCAAATCAAATGTATGATCAAATACAGAAGCATGTGTACTGCTTCCCGGAAGATAGAATGACACTGTATTCTGAGCATCAATACCAGTAAGTATCAAGTTCCATACGTTCTGACCTGATAAATTTATAGGGGTTTGAGCTTTACCATCTACTGTAACCTCCACACTACCAGAAGCACCAGAGTACAACCCTACGGAAAAAGGAAAATTCTTGAACCACGTCAACTTTCTATTTCCATTGTATCGTTCTCCAACTCTCATTGCTCCCCACATAACGAACATATTAAATCCAAAACTATTATCTGGAACATCTACACTTATTGAAAATTCTCTTCCCAATTTACTATTTACAGCACCTGATAATGAATAATCAACATTATTTTCTCCAGCATCAAAAAATCCTTGAACATAAGATGAAATATCAAAAAAAACAGATTCACCGAACATCTCACGATTATCCTGATATACGACACCAGTTTGCGTATCTTCCACGGATATTTCTACGGATTCATAATTCTTACCGTACAGATTAATTATTATGGGATTAAAAGCAAATGCTATTAAATCAGGATATTCTATTGTTGCTCCATCAAAACTACTTGTTCTCATTGAAATTCAAATTTATGTGTTCAACTTCAGTATCGAATATTCCAACTATACGCTCTAAAATGTCCTTAATTGTCTTTTCCATATCAGTAGAATAGACGTCAATTTTTCCGGACCGATATAGTAATGTTCCCTCATTGGCTATCTTCCTTGCTACTAGATAAGCAAATGATTTTGGATGTTCAACCGTAATTCCTTTCTCATCCATCCATCTCAAGATAATATCAGAAAACCCCTTAGGAACCTTACCAGGTTTTCGTCCTGTTTCCAAAGCCCCAAATGCCTGACGTCCCCACAGGATTCCACCATCCTCAGTTAATTCCACTTTCAAGCTATCCCGTGTCCTTCCGCTGGCAACCTGACCGGCAGCTTCATGGTTAGCGATAATGCGCTTTCGCAACTCTTCCAAGCTATCACCTACAAGAGTGATGATATTATTCTTTAGCCCTTCCATATACGATATCCTTCACACTTCTACTAGGACACAACACGATCCCTGAAGTTTCCTTCAACTGTATAGATATAGTTATCCCAGTTACATTTACATTCAGTTTGTCATAAAAGACCGAGTAAGGGACAGAACCTGATATCGGTTCAAACAATCTAGATCGATTAAGCAACAGAATAAACTCTTTAGCCATATTCTTGCATTTCTCTACTATCGCGTCATTATCCTTCCCATCAAAATCAAAACTAGTCTTATCCATAAAAGCCAGCATACAGTTCGGATAATCTTTTAACTGGGTAGGTCCAAGTTGGAAATTACCGCTGACAGGAAGCACATTAAGTACTGCAGGCAAAGGCAATTTGTCAAGACGTACATTAGCTGTCTGCCAGTTATCAAAGATGTAAGTAACTCCTTTCATCTGGTCTACCACACTTTTAATCTTCTGTTCTACAGTCATTTTTTATTCTTGTTTAAAATATTCCTTAATCTTCGTTCAAACCTAGTCCGCTCAGCATCCATATCTAGGCACTTATAAACACGTATCCACGGAACACGTTCCACTTCTTCATGATCAGTTATTCCCATACGCTGTGCATAATAGTCAAGCAGACCGAATAGTCCAAAATTCAATCTATCAGAGCCAGCTTGTTTCTCCTCCGGCGTAGGTGGTACAGAGGTAGAAGCAAACAGCTTATTGATCCGCTTTACCTCTCTGGCCACCCAATAACAGAACCCAATCACTTCGGATGCTTCAGCTCTCATCACCTCACGTTCCGACATTCCTAACAGCACACGACAAGGCACCATTATAGTTTCCATATCCGTACTAATAGCCTGCAACTGCATAAGTTCACCCATGCTTATGTCATTCAAGGTATCAGGTATCCTAACCTTTCCGACCTTCCACGGCTTCCGTAGCTTCTCCATCTCTCCCTCGATTCCGCGTGAAAGATTACCAATTATCAATAATTCTCTTACTGTCATGTTCTTCCAATTTTAGCTTTCGGTCTGTGAATAATAGGCTTTATCCTGAAAAACATAGCCATAATCAACATATCAAGATAATCAGGAGAATGACCAAGTATCTCCTTCATCTTCTCCTTGCTTATGATTCCCTTCTTACGTGTGTCTGCGTCGATATGGTCCTGCTTCAACACACCAAGCTCTTCGATTATCCGTTCCTTCTGTGCTTCCGTACAGACAATACGAATCAAACGGGAGTTTATCATCTCGGCCAGCTTGAAGCTACATTCCGATTTCAGGTTGTCAAACTCAGGATTGACAGGTCGAGTACCACCATGAAACTCTTTGATACCATTTAGATAGCTTTCAAGGTAGCTTCCCAAACCGTCAGAGTCAGCTATCATCTTGCTACGGGGTATGGAGCACTCTATCATCATACGCTTCAGGTCTGTTTCAATGGATTTTCCAGTACTATATTCCTGATCCAATTTAATATAACATACATTTCCCTTCCAGTGTCCGGCGACAAAGCGATCACGCCCTTTCATTGCAAGGTCAGCAGAACCGGAAGAATCACCCGCAGGTTTGACAAACTCATTCGTGAACAGGTCACAGATAGCATCGTAATCACAAAGGACTGTCGGATCATTATCATATTCCCAGTTTCCAAAATATAGACGCTCTTTTGTTACTTTATCTTTTGTATTCCGGAGACTCTCGATATAATCCTCAGTAGCCCAAGGATTATCCTGTACCAATGCCTGAATAAAAGCATAAGGTTCTTTGAGCTTACCCTCTTTCCAGGGCTTATAGAAATCCCGATACAGCCAGTTCTTTTTAGGGTTGCAGGTGATAAGTATCTTACCTGGTACACCATACACATCATTCATGTGACGCCCGATACGGGTTTTCAGAACTTCAAAGGCAAGGTAATGAACCTCCCCAGCTTCCTCTATCCATCCCCCTGTATATTCCTTCGAACCTAGCCGTTCATACATCGGGTCCTTGACCGGATAATAGGTGAGGTCAATATAGACAATCTCGCTCCCATTGTCAAAAGCTATACCTTCATTGGTTGTCTTGTATGCCGTGAACCCATGGGACTTTGCTACCTTATTGAAGGTTACTGTTACGGATTCTCGGCTATCCTTCAGATTATTTCGTCCTACAAACCAGCGTGTACCAGGAAGATAATAAGCACATTGCATCAGCCACTCACATCCCAACCACGACTTTCCACCACCTCCAGCTCCACCGTACAACAGGAACTTTGTCACATCATCCCGAAGGTAGTTGTATGCCAGCCTCTGCTTTATGTTCACATTCTGTCCCATATCATTTCAACTTGTCTGCTTCCGGAGTATAGGGAAGAAAATCGAATCCCTTGAATGGCTTTCCCTGCGTCATATGGTCCACCTCCTGCTTGTCGGCCAGCCCCAAAGTACGGGCTATGATATTCGCATTGAACGCACCGACACATGCCCCTTCGAACTGCTGGGTCTTGATGGTTTCCTCCACACGCGCGATGACCTCCAAAAAATCTTTATCCCCTTTATTCATGCAGGCAGAACGAAACTCGTTCCACCAGTTTGTAGAAGCGCCCAGATACACGCACAGTCCCATGAGAGAATACGGCCGTGACGTGGGAGTAACCTCCTGCTGTGTGTGCTGCTGGTTCTCTGTTACAATCTCCTTCCCTTTAGTAACTCTTACGGGTACAGTTTTCTGTATGGCCTTTCTGGTTGTCCATGGATTCTCATCGCACCACTGGAAATACTCGCACGCCGCATCCCATAGAAGTTCAGGCGTAGCAAAGAGCTTGTCCCTGCCATGCTTACTTCTTAACATCCAGAACTTATTTCCTTTTGGTGCAGCCATAATCACAATTTTTCAAAAACCGGTAATATTTCCTTATCCAAATCCCATCTTCTGTTGTTAGGAAGAGGAAGAGTAAATTCATATCTGAGAGCTTCATTATATTCCTTACGCAATGCCCTTCGTTCGTTAATGACAGAAACTTGAAAAGACGATCCACGCAATTCTCTGGTTTTAGCAACTTCAATCCCTTTTTCATATATCCTGAAATCCGATCCGATGAACTCTTCCGTAAGACGACATACGTCTGCCGTGGAATGATAATGTTGAAAGTACCATTCACCGAAACGGAAGTTAGCCGTGAAATTATTCGCGTCCAGAAATAAGGCTTTCGAACGATAGTCGTGTGTTTCTTTTCTTTCGGAAGCTTTCTGTGCAAACAGTAAAGGGATGCCAGACCAAAATATCATGCCTCCCGGCTTACAGAGTGCAGAAAGAGAAAGAAGGACATTTCTTTCGTCTTCCAGAGAATTTACGGAGTTCAGGACACTATCACACACTACCACATCGTACAAACCGTACTCAGAAAGTGTCCTACATACGTCCGCACAATCCTGACGTATTTCCTTCTCATCTATCACGTCTGCTCCGTCTTTACGATGAAAGAACTCAATCGCATCAATACGATATCCGTCCTTCTTTAGCCTGGTAGCATAGTCCTTCTGACCTGCTCCGAAATCAAGCACACGCATCTCCTTCGTAATGAATGGAAGCACTAGACGCTCATATAATGTAGAATGGCTCCTGCTACTCGGGACACCGTTTTTCTCCCTGAGACGTGCTTTCTGGGCAAACGACTGGATATAAGTCTTACGATCCAAATGGGAATATTCAAACACTCCGTATTCCTTCGAGAAATATTTCAAAGCCAACTCTTCCTTCCCTTTCGGAAGCACATAGACAAGAAGATCCATTCCCAAAAGCTTCACCGTCTTAGCATATACAGTAGAAATGATAACTTTACCTTCATGATCACATACTGCATTCGCAAACTGGCCATAACGCAGGATCATCTTTGTAAGGTCTACTACACGCGAGTTATTCCCCCCTTTGGTAATGATGGTTATATCATTATTCGGAACCATAAAGAAACCTTCCGTTCCATAAGGGACAGATACACGGATATCCGGCTGAACTTCCGAAACCTCACACTCCGCATAATTATGAAGCTGGTTGAAACGTACTTCATCCGTTGAGTTCACGCCTTCCAGAACAAAGGCCGGAACATGAGTATATCCAAGCAGCTTCATGGTCTTTGTACGCTGGTGACCAGCCATAATTCGCTTGTCTGACTTTCGGATAATTATCGGTTTGATGATACCAAGTTCGGCTATTGACTTCTTCAAGTTCTCTTGAGCTTCTGGAGTAAGCAACCTAGGGTTATACTCGGCCGGATTCAACAATTCTATATCAATATATTCCATCATAAGCCCAGCAAATTGTTTACAAAACCAATCATTACCCCATTCTCATTAAGATATTCAGCTGCACGCTGTTTCAGACCTTCAAGTTCTACATCGGTTATAGGTATCTTATATCCTTCAAATGCCAGATACTTGATATGTGCTCCCGCTTCGTAGTTTTCATTTCGAAGTACGTTTCGAGTATCTTCCACTTCTTCAGAGAAATCGTCCAACTCAGGGAAGCTAATACCATCCAATCCCCATTCCATAAGTTCCTTACAATTCCATTCGAACAAACATGCCATATCCCATTCTCCATTGTTTACATTATCACGGATAATGATTTCTCGCTCACGCTCTTCGGTTAGATTCGGGATAAGCACTGTCGGCACTTCCTTGATTCCAAGCTGAACACATGCGTCATAGCGTTGGTTTCCGGCAATAATGACAAGTTCTCCTGTACGATCCGACAAGATTATTGGCCTGGCTTCGAAATAGTCTGGATTTCTCTGTATGGATTCCTTTAGCTTTTGAAGCTGTTTTTCGGTTATGGTACGAGGATTATTCTCCAGCTTTTTCAATGTTTCTGTTTGTCTGTAAATCACTTCCATATCTCCTAATATTTGCGTTACAGAACAAATTTACCCGATAACCGCCACAAAGCAGTTACCGGGTATTCACAAAGCACTGACAAGGGTTGTCAGTAAGATTTTCATATATCAATAATATATCATATTTTTGTTGGTATATTTAATTAAATTGTGATATGGATGCATTGATAAAACTATTCTCATCATTAAGAGTATATTGGAAAATTATAATAATAACTCTCATATGTAACGCATTAATTATTTACTTAATATGCTTCCTGATAATACCGGAATTTAAAAACTATCCACTTTCTAAAGAGATTATATTATCAATTGGAGGGACATTATGCTATTCTGCTTTGTTCTATTTCTTATCAACTGCATTATTAATTTTTTGGTTTCCTGTTCATCGCTTAATAGACTATAACGCCCAATGTATTACAAGATTAAACTTTATAACTTCAACTATAGCGTTAATATTTTTCACTACTTATCAACTCATATTAATGATTTTTATTGAAGAATACTCATTTAATATCATATTGGCATTAAAGGAAATTGCATTGGGGGTACTTTTCCCTACAATTATGGCGCCTGGAGAATTGCTTAGAATAAAATTAGCAGAAATAAGAAACAAGAAAACTCCCAAAAACTAAGTTTTCCTTTCACATTCATAATCGGCTTATCAAACAGTACCGCATCTTTCAGCACCCAGTTCCAGCAGCCTTTCTCAGCCCAGACTGAAGGATGGTTCTGTACGCAGTCGGCTATAACCACGCTTCCGATGATGGCACCAAAAGGTAAATCATCATAGAATGTACTTTTAAGATTGGAGGGATGCATTTGTAGTTTTAACCCTTGCTCTTTATTTAATACCCAACCATCTCCTTTACCTTTGCTTGCATGAATAAGCACCCTTTGGCCGATGTACTTCTGAGGACACTTCCAAGTACGGTTCTCAATGTCTTTGATACCGTGAGCGATTAGGCTTGCCCACGGCTGTTTGATGGATATTGCTTTCATTTCTTATCCTCTAATAAATCAAGTATTTGATAAAGAGCAGATTCAAGTGTAGCAACCCTATCCTCCATGTCGACCTTATAGTCTTCGATTTCTCCATCCTCATAGAGTGTATTACATCCCTCATCTTTTGAAGAGGAATATTCGATAGATTTATGACATATTGAAGATATATTGTTTAATACTTCGTTTACAGATTCTCCACCTACAGTCACTTCAACTGTAGTAGAAATTTTTGTCTCAACCTTCTTCATAATTATCACTTTCTGTAATACTCAACAATCGTTTTATTCAATGCTTCGATGATAGCAAATGTCAGTGTAACAGGCATTTCACTTGTAACCATCTTCTTTATGTACACTTGACCGTCCCTGTATTCAAGAACAGTATCAAGCTCAATTATTACACTATTTTCTTCCATAACTATTCATTCTGGTAATCATTCAATTTCTCCGAACGATTGGTTTCAAGATGATTTGCTATCTCATTCATGGCTTCATCCCATGGAATCTCACCTAAATGTTTTAAGCAGGCATCCCAGCCAACCATGAAGGAACACTCTGCCAAATCTTTAGTCATCAGATTATCACGACTTACTCTCTTTGAATAATCGTATGCCTGTTCTTCTTTCTTGCTCATAGTCAATCCTCCAAATTGTTTTTACCGTCAAGCTCAGCAAGGGCTTGATTAAATTCATTTATCTTCCTTTCATAGTAATCTTTCCGATATGTTATAATATCCCGTTGTGAGTAATCTTTATAGAATCTGTCAATGAGATTCTGGTAGTAGAAACGTACAGGTTCTTCACAGTGATTCAGAAGAATTACATAATTGGTGTTCCGCGGATGGAAACACAGGAATCTATAATAGTTCACTACTCCGGCATAACATTCTATCAGAGGTTCATCTACCTTTAGTTCTTTTACTTGTTCGTAGTTTAATATTGGTTTCATATCCATTCCTCCATTAATTCCGGATTGTCGTAAATGTTTCCGATAACTTCGATTTTATCCCAATATTCACCTAGCCATTCCCCTAAAGGTTTTGTTCCTTCTTTAATATCACCTTTCATCATCAAACACCATGCTCCTAACTCTTCATTCCAAGTTACCTTGAACAGATATTTATCAAGGGTTGTTGTAATCTGCACGATGTCGTCTTCATATATTTCTTTCTCATTCTTATCCTGAAGTCCGGTGAACTGGCAGATGGTTCCTTGCTTTGTAAAAACAGGTCTATCACTGCAATCGCTTAGATGATGTCCGTCTAAGTCCACTTCATCAAATCCGACTATATGACTTTCGTTCCCAACCTTTACAAGTGAGCCGTAAACCCACTCATTTGTGACTTCTGATTTTCCTCTGAATATTATCTCTCTGCTGCTCATAATTAATCCTCCTTTCTTTCTTCGTAAAACATGACAGGCTTACCGTCTGGCTCAAAGTCTGCACTAAGCATAACCTCATCGCACTCATGATAAGGACTTGTTTCCTGCACATAGTATTTTACCGTACATTTCCCGTTCTCGTAGTTTTTACAATTCATGCAAATCATTCTTTCGTACATATCCTTCTCCTTTCCACCTATCCCAGCAGGATATACATCACTGCCAGGAACAGGTAATACAATTTCGTTTTCATTGATTATTTCTCCTTTTTTCTACAAGCTGTTCAAGCCTCTTTTCGCATTCTGCACACTCGAGTTTCTTGCGCTCCAGCTTGTCACGGAACTTAACCAGCTCCTCGTCCGTATTCTCGTCAAAGAACAGATTATTTTGGCGGTTGTACTCGATGTATTCACGCATCATTTTTTCAGCTTTCGACACCTTTGCCTTAGCGGAAATCAGTTTCCTAAGACAACTATCAAACATCAGTTCTCCAGAGCGTTTGTCATAAAAGGAAATACTTGAATACACACAATATCTTGGATATTTGCATTGTAACTTTGCAATCCTCCAACGGATAACCCAATCATATTTGAAATACATTTCCTTTGGCAAATCATACGTATATAGAATTACATAGTTCCCATTATCATCATGATATTGTATGGTAACATGAAACCAAGACTCTACCTTCAATTCCCTTTCTGCCTTGGCTTCATACTTAGCCATCTCATAATAATCACTTAAATTTTCCTGTTTTCCCATATCATATCGTTGTTACACAATCAAAATCATTTCCATACATGATATGCGCTCCACGTTTCCGGAGTTCAGCTACCAGTTGATCGTTGGTGTATCTGGCCAGCCGACCATGAAGTCTGTCCTGCTTTCTTCTTTCAGACGTGTGTCTGCTCTCACATAACCGGCATCTATTGGTGTAATGGATGCCGGATTTCGTTTCATAGGCGCGGAATCTGCCCTCAGGAAGAATCCGGCCACACTCTATACATTCTTTCATGATGCAGCCCTCCTGATCAGTCCCATGTTACGGTTTACCAGTTCAATTATACGGTTATGGTATGCGCTTGTGTGATTGCATACTGCCCTTGACTGTATTACCTGAAAGGTTTTTAATGACACCTCCACAGTTTCCATACGTTCTCCATTTACTCTTGCAGATAGAATCAGACTGTCTTTTTTCTTGTAGTATTCATTTTCAAATACACAATGATGCATGCTTTTACCTTCATCTATAAATTCGAATACACTCTTTAGAACTTTTATTGAAAGTTCACCGTCCGTTATTATTACTCCAAAGAACTTTCCTTTATCTTTCACATATTCTTTGTTAAACTGTTCTGCCAGTTTGCGTTTTGTTTCTTCTTCCATTTTCTTTCGTTTTTTAGTATATGCAGCTAATGCAATTTCGTGTGCCTTGTACAAATCATCCGGACAAATAAACTTGGGATTATGGATATCCTTACCTGTTTGTTCCATGAATGATAGCATGTCAAAGTATATTGAAGCATCAGTTATCACATAATGGTTTCTATGGCAGATATTCATTTGAGGCATATATTCTATTTCCGGTTTCTTGCTCCGTACCATCCAAAGGAATACATCGTACTGACCTTGTTTTACAACTGTTTCTGCATGTCTTGATGTAAGTAGCATTTTCATACACTCTACTACTGATACGTATGGCAGTTTTTCAATAGCCTTGCACCATCCGTATTTATGAAGTTTACGTGTGATTTTATATTGAGGATAGAAATAATTACCAGTTACATCGAACACATCTTCAAATACATAATATCCAGCACACCTCTGATTATGCTTCCTGACTTTAAACTCGGTGTTGTAATACCAATCAAAAAAGTTACATCCACGAGAATATCTTTTTGAGATTATTATCTCTTCTCCATCAGGAGATACCCAGTTTTGATATACTTCGTTATACGTGTATTCAGTCTGAAAACCTTTGCGATTGATGCGATGAACATCAAAAGTTCTTATTACCTGCCATTTGTTGAATGTCTGTATTATTGAGTAATACTTCGATTCCGTCAGGTTGTCTTTCCGTGGATTGTGTTCTAATATGAGATGATTCAAGCATCTACATTGATATCCTAACTCTAAATCCACTTCCAATATACCTGGTATCTGGTACTCTATGTTACCACAACAATGACACCATACTTCTCCATTTTGCTTGTAGTAACCAGATGATGGAAATATACTCTTTGCATAGCCCTTCTCTTTATCCGATATTGGTTTGAGATGGCTGCTCATTTTAAGTACCAATTTATTTAAACTCTTTCTGGTCATAATTACATATCAAATAATGACAGTTGTCTTGATTCAAATATCTTTTGCCGTTCCTGCTTTGTTTTCTTTCTTTCGTTTTTTTTCTGCACTGGCTTTTCTTTGCTAATAGGGTTTTGAATAGTAGATGGAGCCGCAACTTCTACACGTTCCTGAACCTTGTCTACCTTGATGTCGTCTTCGTCGTAATAGTGGACGGCCCATCCGTATACGGTTGCATCATCAATTCCTACTGAATTGGAGCCTTTTGCCAGTTTTCTAGCTTGCGAGTAAATGTACTTGCAGCACTCCTTGATGCTCTTGTTTGCTTTCTTATAGGTCTCGGCAAAGAGAGAATCAGTCTTTGCACGATTCTCCAGATACGTCTGGATTGTTGTTTCAAAATTTGACATAATTGAAGTGGTTATTTGGTTAAGATTATTTTCTTCTCGTATCACCATCAACATGGATGATATTAAACATCTCCTTGCAGCGGTCGGCTATGTATATACCATATCGTGTGGGGATGTCATTTAATTCGAGGTTAGTAGTAGCATATGTACAATATTCGTAACGGAACTCATACCGAAGTTGAAGGACGGTCTGAATTACGTTCAATCCGGTCCCAAAGTGCTTTGCGTCCACCGGTTCTCTTCCAAGCTCATCAATACATAGCCCTGTGGCGCATTCTCGCTGCGTGTAACGCATTATCCCGTCAATCCCTTGCTCCGCATAGCGCAGGGAAATTTCAGCCGCTGAAACAAAAGAAAAACCCAAATCTTTCCTTCCGAATGCAAACCCGTATCGGTTTACCAGACTCTCATACTTCTGCAAGCCCTTCATGAGGGTAGATTTCCCCGTCCCAATCGGACCGCATAGAAGGATTCCCTTCGTTGTGTCTAGCGTGCCGCCCATGCTCCGACCTGCTCTCTCCCACACCCAGCGATATAGCGCATCAAGTGTTTTACGATTTCTGTCGTCAATAATGAAATCAGGAGATACACTGCACATACACTCCACGAGTTTAGTTTTCCAGAATGCTTCTGCTCGTCTGGCATCACAATTCGATTGCCTTGAGCACTCCTGTCGTTCCGGAATCCGTACTTGACTGATTATCTCCCTTACGGTTTTCAGATTGCTTTCCATCTTGAAGTTGTTTTTCGATTATCCAAAGATTTGCACGGCTATCCCATCTTTCGATACGGGCTCCGTTCGTGTTTTTCCAGCTCAGGCTGTCGAAGTGATAGAAGAATATCTCCGCCTGCTTCTCCCAGTCAGGCAGCTTTCCATCGAAATAAGCTTTTACCTGCTCCAGTGTCGGAGGTATAAACTCTGGATTTTGAGATTTCGCTTTTTTCGGTTTTTCTTTCTCGGGCGGAAATAACTCGCCAGAGTTATTATTATTCTTAGTCTTATTCTTAGTCTTATTATATGGTTGTACTTTAGGTTCAAGGTTAGGTATAGGATTAGGTTCAAGGTTAGGTGGTACTTTAGGTATCAAATTTTGACACCTAAATTCACATATAACTTGATATTTCGTTTTATCCCGTTGTCCATTTCCACCAGCTTTGAATGTTATCAAGCCTGCTTGAACCAATCTGTTTCTTGCGGTTTTCATTGAATTAACCGACACTCCCACGTCAGACGCTACCTTAGTATCGCTACGTGTCCAGCTATCCACCCAGCCTAAACGATTCGCTGTTTTCAACAAGTAAAAATAAAGCCTCGTTTCACAGCAGGTAAATTGCCAGTCTTCATCGAGAAACCAAAAGTTATTGATTAGTTCTATGTAGGTCATAACAGATATTCGTTTACTTCTTTCATAAATTCAGGAAGGGAACGGCATACGACATACCGATTTCGGTATTTCTCAGCTTCTCTCTGCCATTCTTTTTGTCCGTCACTCTGTACACCTTTCGGCGTCTTCATTTCAATACAGAGGGAAGCATATCCTTTTTTGGGTATAAGGAGTATCAAGTCAGCAACACCCCTTACCACTCCCTCATACTTCATTCGTGCTCCGGTCTTTGCATCCCTTCGACCACCGTTCGGAACTGCAAAGAGAAGCAAAGCCAGACTCGGGTACTGAAGCCTGAACCATTTCAGGCAATCGTGCTGAATCTGGCTTTCTGATTGTGGTGTAGTTTGCTTTTTCATAATTTCTGACTGAATAAGTTCATAGCCATATCCACTACGCTCTCCTTAACCACATCGTCCGTTCCGGTCACTCCGTTAGCGATGTTCTTCTTGGTTTGGATCACGTCATACATATAGCGGTCAATCGTATCTTTTCCTAAATAGTAGTAACAGTTTACGTTATTCTTCTGACCGTTACGGTGTGCCCTGTCCTCTGCCTGCTCACAGTCTGAAAACGTCCAGGGGAACTCGATAAATGCAACACGGCTGGCAGCGGTAAGTGTCAAGCCCGTACCTCCTGACTTATAGTTCAGAATTATCAGCTTGCATTCCGGATCATTCTGGAAGCGATCCACTGCATTCTGCTTTTGAACTGCATTATCATCACCCGTTACGGTAACTGAATCGGGAAAATGATTCTTGAGCTCCATCACAACCTCCTTGAGATAAGCAAATACAATCAGCTTTTCACCTCCGTCTATCACATCATGGATGAACTCAGAGAAAACCTTGATCTTACCTCTTGCAGATATGGATTTCAGGATTCCCATCTTCACCATGACTTCACCCCTCAAAGCCTTCTGTATTTTTTCATCATCCGCATTCTTATAGGTACGCAGATACTGGATCAAGTCATGCTCTGCCTTGTCGTACTCCTTACGGTTAGTAATGTCCACCTCGATGTACTGACGTGACTTGTCCGGAAGCTGGGTAAGTACCTTAGCTTTCTCCCTTCGGAAGAAACAAGTAGTTGATAATCTCCAATTAAGCTCCTTCACGTTAGAGCTTTGCTTCGGCCCAGCACAAAACTTTTCAATGAAGTTTTTATACCCTCCAAAATCTTCCAGACGTCCCATAATCTTCAACTGCTGGATAAGGTCGGTATTGTTGTTCACTACCGGAGTACCCGTAAGCTCCAGCACGTACTCCTTACCCTTGCATATTCCTTCAAGGAACTTACTCTGCTGTGTCTTGCTGGACTTGCACTTGTGGCTTTCATCAATGACAACCGACTTAAAAAGTGAAATACGCGGATCGAAAGTAATAGAGCGCATGGTAAACCGTGCATCATCCTTTATCCCCTGCACGAAGAACTTCTTCAGACTCTCGTAGTTGGTTATGAAAATATCGCATAAGGCTGTCCCGTCCGCCTTTTTCTGTTCGTAGAACCGTTGCCAACTTGACTTGTTCTTGTCATCAAGAATGATCGCCTGCTTTCCGGCAAACTTCTTGAACTCTCTCTGCCAGTTTATCTTTAAAGCTGCCGGACAAACAACAAGGCACGGATACGCCTTTGCTATCGTAACCGTGCCTATCGCCTGCAACGTCTTTCCCAATCCCGGCTGATCACCGAAGATACACCGCTTATGCTGCAGGGCGTAAGCGATGCCTTCCTTCTGATATTCGTAAGGTTCCAGAAGAAGTCCATGCGGAACCGTCAGTTTCGGCAAATCTGGTATCGTATAATCATTGACAACCTTATTTGATACCGACCGCTGCACACGGCTGCATATCCTTGCCGATACAGCCCACTCTCCCATCTTATCCACATACCATTTATCTTCAAGTGAAACTTTCCATGCCCGTTCATCAGGCATATATGCCGCTTTAGGATTCTTTGCTACACTTGGAATACGGTGTACCAATTCCTTCAATGTTGCATGATATGGGAAAGATATCTTATAGCAGTTCGGGGTTTGCGTTACACAAAATGGGTACAACATGGTATTATGATGCTAACTGAGTTGTTTTAGAACGATGAGAACGACGGGGTTTAATCTGCTTTCCATTCACCTCTATCGTCACTTTCGAGTTATCCATTATCTTTTGAAAAGCCTCAATGTCCGGACTGGCAGGAGCTTCCGTCTGAGCTTCCGGTATTTCGTCTGCCTGAACATCTGCTGTTGCCTGTTCCTCAAACGGAAGTTCCTGCTGCACAACCTTCCATTTTTTATTGAAGATATACTCATTCACTTCATAGCAGCATGACTCTATGGCCTGCTCCAGCTCAAACTGAAACGCATAGTCCTCATTTTCGTCTGTAAACTTGGTGAGCGGTGCGTTCAGGTTCAGCACCTTGTTGCTTTTCAGGAACCGCTTTCCGGTCAGTGTGACTCCCCTGCTGTCACCGTCACCTCCTACCGTATATCCGGTTACTTCAAGGATGCTGTCAATGTTCTCCGGCATATCTTCCAGAAACTCCTTACCATCCGCTTCCTTCTGTTCACAGAGGAAAGCCATGTGGGGAACCAGAGCCTTGAAAGCGTTTATCAGGTCATTGGTCACGAGGTTCTTTCCCTCTACCGTCACCGTACCCGTTTCATCCATATAGGTTGCAACAAGGGTATTATCCTTCGTCACTTTTGCTTTTGTTATATCCATGTCCTTATCTCCTGTATTTATATTCGTTAATAAACTCCTGATAGTACAAGTCATCCGGAAGAGGAAGCGATATTCCCAGCTCAGCCGCCGCATCCGCCTTCACTTTATTAAGAAAGTCCGTCATCTGCAAAGTGTTCAGACGTGACGTGCTTCCGGCAACAACCGTCTCCTTTCCGTTTATTACAGCCGTCCGGCGAAGGAAAAGGCTGCAGTAGTAGTCATGTACGTCCTGCTTGTCCGTTCCGGTTTCCTGCTCGATGCACGTAAACCAAAGCCACATCAAGGCATTCTGACTGATAGTCCGTGGCTCCGTATAGCGCTCGATGACGACCTTGTAACGTCCGTTCCGAAGCTGGCTGCACATGAAGTCGAAAGGCTTGTCAATCCTCACCACTCCCTTTTCCTTCACCAGAATAGCAGTCTGACTCATTGTCCAAAAATCTTTTTATCGGTTATCAAATCCTTATTTGCTTCCAGAAACTCAATAAAACGCTCTACATGGGCTGTGAGCAACTTTACGCTCTGCTTATGATTGTAGGTATAGTATTCCGGATAACGTGTCCCAGAAATGAGCGGAGTGCGGCTGGTACCTCCTTTCAATGCAAAGGCCGTATACTCAAATGCGCTTACGCTCTCCATCTCTCCTGAAGCTATCAGGCAGTAAGAATACACATGCCGCTGCCAGCCGTGCTCATACTTTCCGAAGCTGTACGAGCTTGTCGTCTTGATGTCATATACCACATCACGCTTTAACTCGTCAATGAATCCGTAAAGCTCCACATCACCATATTTGGTTGGAAGGATTGCAGAGACATACAGCTGGCTTACCGCCCCATCGAAATACTTGGCCTGCTCAATAACCCAGGCACGGTCAAAGAGGAAGTTTCGCATGGGTGCCATCTCCGTAGCCGGGAAAGTTACCTGAACGGTATTTGTTTCCCTGTCTCCGATAATGGAATACGGAGCACGCTCACTGGGAACGTGCGGCTCATTATGAACCGCCATGTCCACAAGCGCATTGAAGGCCGTACCCTTGTCGGCTGCTTCGCTGGCAAATGGTACACGGTTAATCGCGTCAATCAGGGACTGTTTCAGTTCCGCTTCAACTTCTTCCGGAGAGCGTTTGTACTCTCCGGTTTCATTGTCTATGTTGAAGAAGCTCTCCACCTCTTCATCTGCCCTCAGATAAGCTTCAAACTTATCCAAAAGTGACGGATACATTCTGTACTTAGGCTGCTGCATATTCCTTCTTGATTTTGTCAAACTTCAAACCCAGTTCCTTGCATCGTTTGTTAAGAAGCTGTCCAGCCTGCAGCTTGCTGTCAAAAATGTGCTGCATACCTGCAAGTGATTTTTCCACGCTGTTGGCCGACTCCACGTCATTCACAAGTTCCACCTGCGCCTTGATTACTTCCATCAGGTCTTCATATTCGGAAGAAAGCTCTGTCTGTTTCTCCTGATATTTCGAATAGGTATTGATGATATTCGTCATGAAATTGTTCTCTCCGGTCACATCACCCTTGTCATTGATAATGATTGGAATCTCCATGCGTTCAGGAAGATTGCAGGTGTTCTTTCCGTAGAACTTCTCACAAGGATTGAAGGAAATAGTACGCTTCTTTCCGATAGCTTCCATGTAACCGACCAAATCCAGCTCCTTAATCAGGTCACCGGCAGATGAACCACCGATTTCCGGACGTATCTGCTTTTCCTCACCGTTCTTTTCCTCACGTTCATGCGCAACGAATATCACCGATTTGCCCATAAGTGATACCTGATTGACAAAGTTGATAAACATGTTCTTTCGTACTCCGTAGCCCTGCAGGGAAAGAGTACCATCCGCCTTGCGCATCTTCGGATTGTTCTGCATGATGTACTTGTCCATGAAGGAAAGCATCTTTCCGGCGGTATCAATTACGAACGTAGCATAGTCGGCAATCTCAGGCGACTGCATCACTTCATCCACTTCTTCCCATTTCGCTATCTGTACCGTATCCACACGGTGGGCAGCATTCACACGGTGTACGCCACCGTCAAAGTCCAGAAGAAGCGGATGCGGTGCCGATAAGGCTAGCGTGGTCTTTCCCATACCTGGCTGTCCGTAAATAAGTGCTGATAAGGTTTTCTTTACCTGCAATTCATTTGGTTTCTTAATAAGTCCCATAATCAAAAAAAATTAAGTGGTTAATATTGATTTATCTTTTTGTCTTGAAAGGCGGCCAGACCTTTCAAGGTTATTTTATCCGATAGCTGCTTTTAGTTGTGCTGACGGACCATATTTCAGGTCATCCAACTGCTTTATGGAAAATATTTTCGGAGAATTCTGATAAACTCCCTTACGAATCCATTTTGCAGCTCCAATGGCTATCTGATGATCAAGCCATCCTTCTCCGTATTTGCGACATGCCTTGGAGTAGGTTATTTCATCAGAAGTAGGATCGTTGCGTCTGATATACTCCTCCACCGCTTCCTTTGCGGTTTCACGAATAATTATCTTTAACTGCCATGCATCAATCTCCATCTGCTCTCCTCCTTATTACTCTGGTTACTCTTGCTCTTGCCTGCATCTGAGTGCATCTTCGCATATCAATCTGGAAATCCATAACTGCCATTACAAGGAAAAGGACAGAAAAGAATAATTCCAGACCATGCTTTCGCAACTCTTTCAAATCGAAGTTTATTTTCAGCTTTTCGCAAAGCATATACAATACCAGTTCCGTATCTTTGCTTATCCCCAGCTTCCGGTATATGTCACGCTTCTGCGCCTTTATCGTCCATTCAGACCGTCCTAACGTGTCCGCTACCTCTTTATCAGCCATGCCTTTGCAATACTGTTCTGCAACAAGGTGCTCACGTTCCGATAAGGTATTCATGACACACGTTTTACCTGAAACTCCCCCTTTTTGCGGTCTATCTCTCCTACCCGTTTCCAATCAGCACCTTCTTGGCACATCTCCAGACGCAATCTGGAAATGGTCGTGTTGACTGATGAAATTGATGTAATGGGGAATATCACGATTTGGCCGACCTTCATTCCTCGTAAGGTCGATGCCCAGTTTTCTGTTACTTTTACCATATCTTTATGCTATTTTGATTGTTTGCTGACAGAACGGGACTTGAACCCGTGACTTCCATGCTAACCCATACATGGTGTTCTACCGCCTGAACTATCTGCCAATAAAAAATGCCGAACCTCACAGCCCGGCACTTACCCATTCACTATTAAAAAAGTATGACTATACCAATTTCACCATAGCAGGATCAAGCTCATATTCTACCTTAGAACCTTTGAATACAACTACAACCCTACCATTGCTTAATACCTTTTTGACCTTGCCAACTTCATAAGAAATCCAAGTCATTACTTTATCACCCTTTTTCATTTTTACTTGATTTTAAAATTGACTTTATTTGTTTACTTATCTCTTCATCAAAAGCAACCCTTCTGTCAAGCTCACGAGAACGGGCTGCTAGTATCGCACTGATATCTGCGAAGTCATCACAGATGCTTTTTATTGTTTCTTGCAGCTCGTTCATCATCTAATCTTTTTGCAATTAATATACTTGTGAATGTAAATCCGGTAAGACCAACCCAATACATAGGTGAAAGGTCTTGATTAAGGTGCATTACCAGTACTGAGAGTGCACATAAAGCAAGTAGTATTTTCATAATCACATCAGTTTAAATAATATCCTAATCCCGACTTATAAATAACTTTCCCTTCTACCTGCAATTCAGCGATTGCCTTGCAGAAATTGCTGTACCACAACTCAGCATCACACGCTTCAATAATATTGTGTGACTTATTATTCCCAGACTTAATAGCCCTTACGATTCTCTTTTTAAGAATCCCAACCGTTAATTTATTCATAACTGTACTTTTAAATTCGTGCCCCGATAAGCTCTCTCTGCTCTTCCCACCGGAGTTATCAGCTACTATTCTTCACTGCATGACCGTTCGGGACATTTGCCATTATTTAGCCAGGCTGCTTGCATCGACCTTGCGGCTGCTTGCTTCGACCCTTGAATCCTCGCGTCCTCTATGCTGGTAATGAGGGTATGCGCCAGTATCGCTTTCTGGAACGGACTGCTTAGGGCAGTCACTCCTTATAGCTCCCTATCTCCACATCAAAGGGTAGGCTCTATTGGCCAGATAGGGAAATATGTTATCCTGATTAATCTCCGCAATATTTGGAACCCAGATAACCGCTGTTATTGTCTGGATAGATATCTGATGCTGTAACGTTTCCCCAATCGTAGCGTTCAATAGCTTTAGGCTTATCCATAGCAGCTTCAAATCTGGCTTTAGCTTTGCGTGCTTCTTCCGCCTTTCGCTCGGCTTCCAAAACAACTCTTTCGGCTGCTACCTTCACTTCGAACTTAGCCATGCTCCATGCTTTTTTCAAGGCTGATGCAAAAGTTGAATACTTAGCTCTAGCGTTTTTGTATAGCTTGTGTGCGTTACTCATTATCTTATGTAAATCGAACTTTTTCATGGCGTTACCTATTTTTAGTTATCACTTTCGTTTGCTTCTCTCAGGTTTTTTCTGTTCCTTTGTTTATTGTTTATTGTTTGATGTTGCAAATATAAGCAGTTTTGCTAATATTGCAAATTATCAATAAGCATTTATGCTAATAATGAGTAATAATTAACACTTATGCTAATTTATGTTAGCAAAATAGCTTATTATGGAGGTATACGAACGAATAAGAGAAATACGGAAACATTTTTTCCACGACAATAACACTGAGTTTGCTAATTTCATGGGTGAAAAAACTGCTACAACAAGTGGATGGGTTAGTGGACGTAGAGGTATTGGAAGATCTGTCATTGATAAAATTACCTACAAAATACCAGGAGTAAATCCAACATGGTTATTAACCGGAGAAGGTAGCATGTTAAACGGTTATTATGACAATAAACTACCAAAAGAAAACGAAGCATCCCCCATTGATGAACCTATTATATTACGAGTACCACTAGTGAGCCAATACGCACAAGCAGGCTATCTGGCTGGTTATGCCGATGCAGCATATATGGACAGCCTCCCTACTATACCATATATAGTAGACCATGAAGCCTTAGGACATTACGTAGCCTTTGAGGTTAAAGGTGACAGCATGAATGACGGAACGGAAGATTCAATATTGGAAGGTGATCGCCTGTTGTGTCGAGAAATACAACCACACCTTTGGGTGAGCAGCAAACTTCACTTCCGTAAATGGGACTTCGTCATCGTTCATACTGAAGGAATACTGGTGAAGCGTATCATTGACCATGATGTGGACAACCACACCATAACAATCCATTCGCTGAATTCAATGTACCCAGACAAGGTCATTAATCTTGCTGACGTTAAGCAGATATTTAATGTTATAGAACTACAAAGACCAAGAAGAAGATAACTAATATTTAAAACTATGGATTTCAAAGACGCAATAAAGCAGCTTGCTGACAGAGTCGAAAAGCTGAAAGAAAACATTCAGACAGAAGAAGCAACCAAGAACGCATTCATCATGCCGTTTATCAATGCATTAGGATATGACGTATTCAATCCGCTTGAGGTCATACCAGAAATGACTTGTGACATCGGCACCAAAAAAGGAGAAAAGATTGATTATGCTATCATGAAAGATGAGCAACCCATCTTATTAATTGAATGCAAACATTGGAAACAAGATTTGAATATTCACGATAACCAGCTATTACGTTACTTCAATGTTTCTAAGGCTAAATTTGGACTTTTGACAAACGGTATCATTTACCGCTTTTATACAGACCTCAAAGAACCTAATATCATGGATGATAAACCGTTCCTCGAAGTCGATATTACAGACTTACGCGACAATCAAATTGAAGAGCTCAAAAAATTCCATAAGTCATATTTTGATGTAGACAATATACTCAGTTCCGCAAGCGAATTAAAGTATATGGGAGAACTCAAAACAATCATACAGAATGAGTTTTCAAGCCCAAGTACAGACTTTGTGAAGATGTTTGCAACCAAAGTATATGATGGACGTATGCTACAGAATGTCGTAGACCAATTTACACCATTAGTCAAACGTGCCATTTCATCACACATCAACGACATTATTAACGAACGTCTAAAAGGCGCTTTAACCGTTAGTGATGCAAAACCTGAAGTACAGCCAAAAGAGGAAACTCCAACAGAAATACAAGTAGAAGCACAACCCGAATCAAAAATTGTAACGACGGAAGAAGAACTTGATGCATACCGTATCATACAAGCTATTTGCCGTCAGAAAGTAGATGTATCAAGAATTGCATATCGTGATGCACAAACCTACTTTAGCGTGTTGCTTGATGACAACAACCGCAAACCTATCTGTCGTATGTACTTTAATACGGCAACAAAATATGTAGCAACTATTGACGAAAACAAGAAAGACATAAAACATGCTATTGAAAGTTTAGATGATTTGTTTCAATATACAGACGAATACTTCAAAGCTATTGATATGTACGAAACCAAAGAATAATGAAAAATATACTATTAATAATATGCTTCTTGTGCGGAGTTAATTCCTTCGCACAAGAAATTGAATACGATAAAACAGAAAACGGAGAACGATCAATCATGTGTAAGTATGAAAATGTACGAAGCATGAAGGATAAAACAGTATTCTCTGTTGCTCTTATGGCCGAGCAAGACAAAGAAATGAATATTTTTTACTTTCTGTCTTTGAAAACAACTTCAAACACACCTATCACGGTAGAAAAAGGAGGAATACTACTAATCAAACTCAATGATGATTCTGTTTTAGAACTACATACACAAATGGAATATGCAGGAACAGTCAGAGATATCCACAATATTAATGGATTCGTATACTCTGATTATACCATAAATCCGGCCTTTCAAATAAGTAAAGAACAAATATCACAAATCTCCGAAGGTGTAAAGAAAATACGTTTAGTAACTACAACAGACTATAGAGACAAGGAGTTTAAGAAGGACAAAATAGGTGCTGCAATAAAAGCTCAATACGAATTAATTCAGGAAAAACTCAAAGAAACGACCAGTATTACAGACGGATTTTAAATCAGTTTAGAAATACATACCAAAATGTCAAAAACAGTCATAAACTGCATCATAAACTGGGACTCTCCCACTTATTGCCAGCTCTCCCCGACCTGCAAAGGCTGGGGATGCCGGTTCCTGACAACCCCCATCGAGGAGATACCAGTAACCGATCGTGACAAAGCCAAGCTGTTCTCTAAAGTCTATCGGGAGGCAAAACAGAAAGGAGTACTAGAATGCCCGCACTACCGTTCCATGTTCATTGATGAAGTACTGGAAAATATAGGAATAAATTAAGCCGAAGGTCAATCCTCCGGCTTTTCTTTTGTATAGAAACTCCAATCAAATAAATCTATGAGTTTCCGGTTTGCTTCCCACAAGGGCTTAAAGTCCTTTTCAATATAAACCCTTGCAAGAGCCAATTTCGGATCACTATGATTAAGCATTTCATCCACACGTGCAATATCTATTCCTAATCTGTTGGCACAAATGGATGCCATTGAGTGCCGAGCATAATAGAAATTCAAGTCAGGTACACCAATCGTCTGCCCCACCTTCTTCAAACCCAAATTTATCGCCTTGTTGAAATCATCGGCCGACACATACTTCTCAGAAAATGAGAACACACGGTCTTTCCCCTTATATCTATCAAATAAAGAAGCGATCTCAGGCTCCACTTTTACCTGTATGAAAGCATTATCCTTCCGCCTTCCTTTCGTTTTTTTCCGCTCATAGGATATAATCCCATCCTCGAAGCCAATGAGATCATACATATCAGCAGAATTTATACCCATGAGTGCGAATGATAAAAGAAACACGTCTTTCGCCATATTCAACTGATAGTATGGGCTCCCATTCCGGAAGTATGGAAGGTCTATAATCTCCTGAATCTGCTCGACGGTGAGGACACGGGAAGCAGTCTGAATATTCTCTGGCATGGTATATCTATTAAAAGGAGAAAGAGGTATTCGTATCAATCCGGCTTCGTCATCATTATATTCATACTTTGCCTGATTGAACACAGCTTTGAGAACAGTCATGTACAACTTTATGGCATTATTCTTTTTCGTCTGACCTTTAGATAACAATGGAGAGTTGCTTTTATTCACACCTCTCATGGACGGTTCACTTCTCAGAAATCTTTCATAGTTTTTTAGGAATGATACAGTGACCATATTTACATCAAGACTACCACCAGCAAATCTCTCCAATGCGTTCATCGCCACGCGATAGGTATGTGCACTTCCCTCACGGCCATTCCGCTCCATATCATCAGCACATTTCCTTCCGTATGCAATTATATCAAGGGAAAAGACTTCGTCTTCTTGAATATAACTTACTACCTGATCAATATTCCACTTTTCAGCACACACACCGGCCTTGGCCAGTTTTCTACGATAAGATAAAATCAGTTCATCCATCAGGTCGATAACCGCCTGATTCTTGATTCTGATTTTCTCAACACCACCCTCTTTCTTCTTTGTGATATCAGAAGAAGAAACATATTGTGATGTCCGTATGTATTTTGATTTTCTGTCCTGAGTAACACGTATCTTTACATTATATGTTCCATCCTCTCTTTTCTGGTGAGGAAAAACAACGACCTTGAATGTAGCCATATTTTCGTAAAACAATCGTAAAACTTATGTCCACAAAAATAGGATAAATCCACGGATAATAAAGAACCTTAATTTCAATTTTTATTTGAAATATGCGTTCAGGAAGCTACAGAAGGGATTTTTCATATTTTCCCAGTTTTTCTTTCGGATAATTAAAAATATCTTCTTAGCTTTGTCAGTGAATATTTGTTATTTTATACACAAATACCCATGCTAAGTAAAAATAAAATTAAATATATCCGTTCGCTGGAATTAAAAAAGAACCGGAAAGAAGAACATGCCTTTCTGGCAGAAGGGAACAAGTTAGTAAACGATTTAATCAACCACTTTTCATGCCAGTTGCTGGTTGCTACCAAAGAATGGCTGCAAAGTCATCCCCATCTGCAAGCAGCCGAAATAATAGAAGTTACTCATGAAGAACTTTCACGAGCCAGTCTGCTAAAAACCCCGCAGGAAGTTCTTGCCGTTTTCGAGCAACCTCATTACGAATTCGATGCAAACGTAACAGAACAATCTTTATGTTTGGCCTTAGATGATGTACAAGATCCCGGAAATTTAGGAACAATCATCCGCATTGCCGACTGGTTTGGAATAGAGCATATCTTCTGTTCTTCCGGAACTGCTGATGTATACAATCCTAAAACCATACAAGCTACAATGGGAGCAATAGCACGTGTCAAATTGCATTATTGCAATTTACCTGATTTTTTAAAAAGTGCTTCTCAAAAGAATACCCCTATTTTTGGAACATTTCTTGATGGAGAAAATATATATACCCAAGAATTACCTGCCAATGGAATTATCATCATGGGGAATGAAGGCAATGGCATAAGCAAACAAATAGCAGAAATGATTACTCACCGCATACTCATTCCCAATTACCCGCAAGGATGTGAAACAAGTGAATCATTGAATGTTGCAGTAGCTACTGCCATTGTCTGCGCTGAATTCAGGAGAAGAACTGCGTGGTCATCCTCACTTTAATAACGTAATACGACTATTTCCGGCAAATTCCATTAAAGAAACATTAAACGGATATATCCAGTATGCACGGAGAGCAGCTTCACAAACAGGAATTTTGCTTATACGCATTTTGAATTCAGAAAAATTCTCTTCCGGATTTTTCCATATCGGACAAGGAGAAAGTACGACCAATCCGGGAAGCCATTCGGTAGCAGAGATTTCTTCCGTAAACGGATAAAGCTTGCTTACTCTTCCATCTTCTTCAAGCTCTAAAACTTGGGAAGATTTTATTTCGGCTGTAAGCAAGCTATATACTCTGTGCGTAGCAAAACGTTTCATTTCCGATTTTCAATTTTTCTCATGGGCTGCATGATTGCTTTCTCCTGAAGTCTTACCTTCTTGCTCTCTGTATCCGGAAGGTCAACTTTTTGAATAGTATCGGCAACCAGCTCTTGTTCTTTCTCCATATTATGATAACGGGTCAGATGAATATCGTCAATCAGCACACTACTCTTAGGATTTTTCTCATCTGTGTAATATACAAACCCACTGATACTACGAATGGTGAAAGCAGAATCGGCGCGGACATACAAACGCTGTTTACCTGAACTAGATACTATACGAGTCAGCCCTTGCACACTATCATTGTCAAAGTAAAAGTTCAATGCCATTACAGCTTTTCCAGAAGGACGTCCATTTTCCGGCATAAAATGAAAATCAGCAGTCAGTTCCATTGCATCGTGCGGCTTGAAGGTTGTGTCAGCTTTCAAATCAAACATCAGTTTATTTGTCAGAACTGAAGCAGAAAGCCAATATAATGTCCGGTCTTGCCATACATCTACTGTATCTCCCGACATAGAAACATCAATCTGGTTATCACGTTTAGCTACCTGCACCTTCATATGTTTCTCTTCATTTTCAAAACGCTTTTGCAGGTTTTGATAAATCGTTGCCAGCTGGTCACTATTACGAGTATACCACACCATAGACGAGTCAAACTCCTCTTCCGTCACATGATGCTTCTGAAAAACATACTTAAAATAAGCGTCTTTTTTGTAGTTTTCCGTATACGAAACAGAGCTACTCATCGTAGAAGCTAAATGATAATCGTACAGCAGACTTTCCATTGCATCCGGCTGGATAATATCTTCCGGAATCTTCTTGCCACAACCTGCCATACCTGACAGAAAAGCAGCAACTAACAACCAACTAGCTTGTTTTTTCATTGTTTTATTTCTTTGGAGTCTTTAGGATGAGTACCATTGCCCAGATAACTGCTATAAAAAATAAGCAAGCTGATAATGCCACAACTAATTGCTGCATCGGCAAAATTAAAGATCGGGCTAAAGAATATGAAACGTTCTCCTCCCCAGAAAGGCATCCATTCCGGCCAGTGAGTATCAATGATAGGGAAGTAAAACATATCCACCACTCTGCCATGAAGCCAGTCGGCGTAACCTTGCCCTACAGGAACCCATGACGCAATCTGATAATGAGTGCTCTCACTGAATATTTCACCATAACAAACACAGTCGATGATATTACCTATTGCCCCTGCAAGAATAAATGCCAGACACACGACGTAACCGGTTTTCAGCTTCTCCTTCTGAGTCGTAATTTTATGCAGATACCAGGTGATTAATACGACAGCCACGATACGGAATAAAGTAAGAAACAATTTCGGCAGTACTTCCATGCCGAAAGCCATTCCGTTGTTTTCCGTAAAGTATATATAAAACCAGTCAGTTACATGGATATTCTCATGCAGATACATATGAGTTTTTATCCATATCTTTATTACCTGATCAATCAGCAAAACCGCAAAAACTATCAAAGCCGCCAGGCGTCCTTGTGTCAAAAATTTCTTCATAAATACCTATATACATTAACATATTTGTCACTCAGACAGGCATAATATGGTCTCTCTCCACTCATTTTACCTGTCTGAATGACAAATCTATCATCAAATTATTTCTTGCCCTGCTGCTTTGCTTCGATACTTAGTGTAGCATGAGGTACAGCACGGAGTCTTTCTGCCGGAATAAGTTTTCCTGTTTCACGACAGATACCGTAAGTTTTGTTCTCAATGCGCACCAAAGCTGCACGCAGGTTTTGAATAAACTTCAGTTGGCGAGCAGCCAGACGAGTTGTTTCTTCCTTCGATAATGTATTGGCTCCTTCTTCCAAAACCTTGTAAGTAGGTGATGTATCATCAGTATCATTACCGTCGGTATTCATTATACTGCTCTTCAGTTTTTCATAGTCGCGTTCTGCGAGCTGAAGTTTTTCCATGATAATGGCACGGAACTCCTCGAGTTCAGCGTCAGAGTATCTCGTTTTTTCAGCCATAAGATTAAGTATTTAAAAGTTAATAATAGTCTAAGATATGTAATCCGCTGCGCTTGTCACTTCCGAAAAAGAATTTTCTTTAGCGAGTAGCGTAGCGCATTACATTCTTATTAGTTCAATATCACAATTTTGTAACTTTCACATAAAGTGAGAAGTCATCGAAATTCAGTTCTGTTCCATCAGCAACTTCATCAGCCAGTGTCAGTGAATTTGCCAATACTTGGTTACAAATATAAGTATTATATTCGTTTACAGCACCATCCGTGTCAGGATTTTTAGATAAGACAATATTTATCTTATCAGTTATTTCAAAACCACTACTTTTACGTATATTCTGAATTCTGTTCACCAGTTCACGGGCAATACCTTCACGCTTCAACTCTTCTGTAACAGTTACTTCCAAAGCCACAGTCAGCTTACCTTCATTGGCAACCAACCAACCTGGTATATCTTCACTGAATATTTCTACATCAGTAGCTTCTACAACTGCTTCTCCACCATCGAGCTGGAATGTATACTTACCGTTCTTTTCAAGTTCGGCAATAGCCTCCTGACTCATTTCAGAAACAGCAGCTGCCACAGCTTTCATCTGTTTACCAAATTTCGGACCAAGTTTCTTGAAGTCACATTTTACCTTCTTCACCAATACTCCTGAAGCACCTTCCACAAAGCGAACTTCTTTCACGTTCACCTCGCTCATGATAAGATCCTTCACAGCTTCGATATGACGCTTCTGATCTTCATCAACTACCGGGATCATAATACATTGCAGCGGCTGACGAACCTTGATATTCACTTTACGACGCAAAGCCAATACCATAGATGTTACATCTTGTGCCATCTGCATACGTGCCTCAAGTTCTGTATTAATCAGGCTCTCGTCTGCAACCGGGAAGTTAGCAAGGTGTACAGAAACGACATTATCACGTCCTGTCACACTAATTAAGTCCATATACAAACGGTCTGCATAGAACGGAGCAATCGGCGCCATCAATTTGGCAACAGTTTCCAGACAGGTATAAAGAGTCTGGTAAGCAGAAAGCTTGTCAGCCGACATACTGCTTCCCCAGAAACGTTTACGGTTCAAACGAACATACCAGTTACTCAAATTGTCGTTTACGAAGTCAGTAATCAAACGGCCAGCCTTAGTCGGTTCGTAATCGTTATAGCAAGCATCTACATCCTTAATCAAAGAATTGAGTAAAGACAATATCCAACGATCGATTTCTGGACGTTCAGCAACCGGAACATCAGCTTCTGCATATGTAAATCCGTCAACATTTGCATACAATGCAAAGAACGAATATGTATTATACAATGTACCAAAGAACTTACGACGCACTTCGTCTACTCCATCTGTATCGAATTTCAAGTTATCCCATGGTGATGAGTTGGTTATCATATACCAACGCAACGGATCTGAACCGAATTTTTCGATAGCACCGAACGGATCGACAGCATTACCCAAACGTTTGGACATCTTGTTTCCATTCTTATCGAGCACAAGACCATTAGAGATTACATTCTTGTAAGCCACGCTGTCGAATACCATCGTAGCGATAGCATGCAGAGTAAAGAACCATCCACGAGTTTGGTCCACACCTTCAGCGATAAAGTCGGCAGGATAATAAGAACGGTTATCAACGATTTCCTTGTTTTCGAACGGATAATGCAACTGAGCATAAGGCATTGCACCTGAATCGAACCAAACGTCTATCAAATCGCTTTCACGCTTCATCGGCTTGCCACTGGCAGAAACCAATACGATGTCATCTACATACGGACGATGCAAATCAATCTTATCATAGTTTTCCTTACTATACTCACCCGGAACGAAACCAAGTTTCTTATAAGGATTCTCTGCCATAAATCCGGCAGCAACAGATTTTTCGATTTCATTGTAGAGTTCTTCTACCGAACCAATACAAAGTTCTTCTCCTTCTTCACTGCGCCAGATAGGAAGCGGAGTTCCCCAATAACGAGAACGGCTCAAGTTCCAGTCATTCAAGTTTTCCAGCCATTTACCGAAACGTCCTGTTCCAGTAGATTCCGGTTTCCAGTTGATAGTTTTGTTTAATTCTATCATGCGGTCTTTGGCTGCAGTAGAACGGATAAACCAGCTGTCGAGTGGATAATAAAGCACCGGCTTATCAGTACGCCAGCAGTGTGGGTAATTGTGCACATGCTTCTCCATCTTGAATGCAAGTCCAGATTGTTTCAGCATCATGCAAATATATACATCAAGTGATTCAGCAGCCTGAGCAGCTTTTTCATCATACTTGCCATCCACAGTAAACTGAGGATCGTATGCATTCTTCACCCAGCGTCCCTGATATTCCTTGTATTTTTCCACATCGATACATTCGTTTACAAATGTTTCGTCCAGTTCATCCATCAGATAGAACTTACCGGTCAGATCAACCATTGGGCGTGTTTCACCCTTCTTGTTAATCATAAACAGCGAAGGAATACCTGCTGCACGAGCTACATTAGCGTCGTCTGCACCAAAAGTAGGAGCAATATGTACGATACCAGTACCGTCTTCGGTAGTTACATAGTCACCCGGAATTACGCGGAAAGCCTTGTCAGAAGCTTCTTTCCAACTTCCGTCTTCCGCTGTTTCAACTGGTTTCACCCACGGAATAAGCTGTTCATATTCCATGCCGACCAGATCTGTTCCTTTATACTCACCTACTACTTTGAAAGGAATCAGCTTGTCGCCAGGTTTATAATCTTCCAGCGCCATGCCTTCTGCTTTTTTATTGAAATGAGCATAAAGCAGCGGCTTTGCAAGCACTACGGTTATCTTCTCTCCATTATATGCATTGTAAGTCTGTACAGCTACATAATCAATCTTCGGACCCACACACAGAGCTGTATTCGAAGGCAATGTCCACGGAGTAGTTGTCCATGCGATGAAATAAGGTGTGCCCCACTCTGCCATCTCAGGCTTTGGATTTTTCATCTTGAACTGACCTACTACAGTCAGATCCTTCACATCACGATAACATCCCGGCTGATTCAGCTCGTGAGAGCTCAAGCCTGTACCTGCGGCAGGTGAATATGGCTGAATGGTATAGCCTTTATACAACAATCCTTTGCCATAAAGCTGTTTGAGCAGCCACCACAATGTTTCGATATAACGGTTATCGTAAGTAATATATGGATTTTCGAGGTCCACCCAGTATCCCATCTTATGAGTCAGGTCAGTCCATTCTTTTGTAAACTTCATGACATCTGTACGGCAGTGTTTATTATATTCTGCCACAGAAATGGTTTTACCGATATCCTCTTTCGTAATGCCCAAAGCTTTTTCTACGCCCAGTTCTACCGGCAAGCCGTGGGTATCCCAGCCAGCCTTACGCTTAACCTGAAAACCTTTCATCGTTTTGAAGCGACAGAATGTATCCTTAATGGTACGAGCCATCACGTGGTGAATACCCGGCATACCATTTGCCGAGGGAGGACCTTCGTAAAATACGAAAGACGGATGTCCCTCACGTTCTGTCATACTGCGGGAGAAAACATCATTTTCATCCCATTTCTTCAGCACTTCCTTGTTCACCTCAGAAAGGTTGAGCTGCGAATACTCAGTAAATTTTTTGCTCATAATTATGTTGTTTTTATCTTGCTTCTTTTTATCACCAGGACATATCTGCCCTAAAATTAGGTTGCAAATTTATAAGAAAATTAGATATATGGAAAACTTTTTAAACTAATATTCACATAAACAAGATTACAGTCCTACTCCGGTTTCATCCAAATTTATTTTCAGCAACAAAAGAAAACAGGCGAAACAATGAGTAGAAATAATACTTAACTTTGCCTGGTTTCTCACAGAACCAGATAAACACAAAAAACAAACAAGCATATGAACGCAATCGTAACGCAAATGATTATCCTCTTCATACTGGTGGTCGTCGGATATATCATAAGCAAGAAAAAAATGATGGATGCGGATTTCGACCGCAAATTATCTGTTTTTGTCATCAATGTAGCATGTCCCTGTCTGATACTTTCATCGGTAATGGGCGACACTCTTCCCGACAAGCATTTTATAATACCTTTACTTATTGTCGGATTTGCTACTTATGTAATCCTGATAGGCGCCGGCTTTCTGCTGCCACACTATCTTCCCATAAAGGCAACCGACCGAGGTATCTATAGTTTTATGCTGGCCTTTGGGAATGTAGGATTTATCGGCTACCCTATTGTAGCCTCTATTTTCGGAGCTAATGCTGTATTCTACGCCAGCATTCTTAATTTTCCCAGCACCTTGCTGATATTTGTTTTCGGTACACTTTTTATTTCGGGTGATCAAGGGAAAATGAAATTTAAATGGGATACATTATATTGTCCTGCCATGATAGCCTCGTATCTTTCCATCCTGATCGTAGCTACCGGATGGATTCCTCCCAAAGTTATCAGTACGCCGCTTACTTTACTTGGAAATATGACCGTTCCTTCTGCTCTGCTTATCATTGGCTCTTCCATAGCACAGATACCTATCCGCCGAATGTTAGGTACGTCCAATATCTATATAACAGCAATCTTACGCCTGTTCGCAATTCCTCTTTTCATTTTATACCTATCACGGCTATACCATGTCGAACCAACCATTGCCAATATCAATGTAATTCTGGCAGCCATGCCCGTTGCTTCTTATGGAACATTATTTTGTATACAATATGAAAAAGGAGAAACTATCATGGCACAAGGTACATTTATAACAACACTGCTATCAGTTTTAACGATACCGCTTCTTACCCTCTTTCTATAAAAAAGTTATCATTTACTGAAAAAAGAAGATTACTTTAATTATCAAAACAAGACATAAAAAAATGAGAAAGCATCGCAAAGTATGCGCTCACACTTCGCGATGCTTCTCACTTTATACACCTTTAAACAAAATGAACTTTTAGTTCTTTATTACTTACGAGCTTCTGCAATATATCCTAAAGCTTCCTTACATTTTTCTGTAACATAAGCCCAGTCTTCTGCAGCAACTTTATCTTTAGGGAACAATTTAGAACCCATTCCCACACAGAATACACCTGCCTTAATCCAAGAAGTCAGATTTTCCTGAGTAGGTTCTACTCCACCTGTAACCATCAGCTTAGACCATGGCATCGGAGCAAGCATACCTTTTACCAGCTTCGGACCAAGAACATCACCCGGGAAGATTTTACACAAATCACATCCCAGTTCCTGAGCGAAACCAACTTCTGATACGCTTCCGCAACCCGGAGTATAAGCTACAAGGCGACGGTTACATACTTTTGCAATTTCGGGGTTGAACAATGGACCAACTACAAAGTTAGCTCCCAGCTGAATGTACAAAGCAGCAGTAGCAGGATCAACAACAGAACCTACTCCCATTGCCATTTCCGGACATTCTTTTGCTGCAAATTTTACAACTTCAGCAAATACTTCGTGAGCAAAGTCACCACGGTTTGTAAATTCGAAAGCACGAACACCACCGTCATAACAAGCCTTAACTACTTTTTTTGCGATTTCTGCATCCTTATGATAAAATACAGGAACCATACCTGTTGAACCAATCTTGTTCAACACCGCGATTTTGTCAAATTTTGCCATTTTATTTATAACCTAATATTTCCTTAACTGAATAAATTATCTCTGAACACGTCCGCTAGCATCACCACCTGCCAAAGCTTCAACTTCTTCAACAGAAACCAAGTTGAAGTCACCATTGATAGTATGCTTCAAAGCAGAAGCAGCTACAGCGAATTCCAAAGCTTCACCCTGGTTAGGTTTAGTCAACAATCCGTGAATAATACCACCAGAGAATGAATCACCACCACCTACACGGTCAATAATCGGATTGATATCGTAACGCTTAGAAGTATAGAATTCTTCACCGTTGTAAATCATAGCTTTCCAGCCATTGTGAGTAGCGGAGAACGATTCACGCAATGTAGAAATAACATATTTGAATCCGAATTCCTTAGCCATTGCTGTAAAGATACCTTTGTAGCCTTCAGCATCAGTTTTACCACCTTCAACGTCTGCATCAGGTTTAAAGCCAAGACAAAGTTCAGCATCTTCTTCATTACCGATACATACATCTACATATTGCATCAATGGGCGCATAATAGACTGAGCTTTTTCTTTTGTCCAAAGTTTCTTACGGAAGTTCAAGTCTACAGAAACTGTTACTCCATGGCGTTTTGCAGCCTCACAAGCCAGTTTAGTAAGTTCAGCAGCCTTATCAGAGATGGCTGGAGTAATACCAGACCAGTGGAACCAGTCAGCTCCTTCCATGATAGCATCAAAATCGAAATCACACGGATCAGCTTCTGCGATAGCCGAGTGAGCACGGTCATAAATAACCTTGCTAGGACGCATAGAAGCACCTGTTTCCAAATAATAAATACCTACACGATCACCACCACGAGCAATAAAATCTGTCTTAACACCATACTTACGTAAAGCGTTTACTGCTGATTGACCGATTTCATGCTTCGGCAGCTTTGTTACGAAGTATGCATCGTGGCCGTAATTGGCGCAGCTAACAGCAACATTTGCTTCACCACCACCGTATACAACATCAAAGTTATCAGACTGCACGAAACGGGTATTTCCCGGAGTTGACAATCTCAACATGATCTCACCTAAAGTAACAATTTTTCCCATTGTAGATAAATTTTATACTATTTATAATAAGTTTGATAATCTTACCGTCAAAGTGGATATCACATGTTCACGTCTTCATAGATTAAATAAACAATATCCTCTTTGTGTACGCACACAAAGGTACGAGTTATTTTTTAAATAACAAAAAAAGTTATATATTTGTATCGAAAAATTTTTTCTTCATCAATTAAGAAAGACCTCCTATATAAATAAGGTATATAGATATGGATAAACAAGTAGAACGTATTCGTATAAAAGATATAGCCCAGATGGCGGAAGTGTCAGTCGGGACAGTAGACAGAGTTCTTCACGGGCGAACCGGCGTTTCGGAAGCAAGTCGCAAGAAGGTAGAAAACATCCTTAAGCAGCTTGACTACCAACCCAACATGTATGCCAGCGCACTGGCGTCAAATAAAAAATATATTTTTGCCTGTTTATTGCCTCTCCATGCAAAAGGCGACTATTGGGTGGATGTAGAAAATGGCATGTATCAGGCTATGAAGGCTTTTTCCGATTTTAATATTTCATTACATATTGATTATTACGACCAATACGAATTCGGTTCTTTCGTATCCGCCGGCAACCGCCTGCTGGCAATGAACCCAGACGGCTTGATTCTATCTCCGACAATTGAAACGGAAACAACCCAAATTGTAAGCAAGCTTCAGATATTAAATATACCTTATATATTTATAGATTCGAATATACCTCATCTGAATCCACTGGCTTTTTACGGACAACACGCTAAACAAAGTGGGTATTTCGCTGCACGCATGGTAAAAATGCTGATGCAAGACAGCAAAGAACTGATTATTTTCCGGCAAATAAACGAAGGCAGATTAGGTTCAAACCAGCAGTTACACCGTGAGGAAGGATTTTATGCATATATGAAAGAACACCATCCTGATTTGAAGATGTGGGAATTGAATCTATATGCCAAACAGCCAGGAGAAGACGAGGCCATACTGGATGATTTCTTCCAAAAGCATCCAGGTATATCATATGGAATCACATTCAACTCGAAAGCCTATATCATTGGAGAATATATATTGAGACACAAAAGACACGATTTCCACTTAATAGGTTACGATTTACTGACCAGAAATGTAGCCTGTCTGCGCGAAGGCGTGATAGACTTCCTTATCGCACAGCAACCTACTCTACAGGGATACAGCAGCGTAGAAAGTTTATGCAATCATCTTATCTTAAAGAAAAAAGTAAAAGAATGCAACTATATGCCAATCAACCTGCTGACAATAGAGAATATAGATTTCTACCTAGATGCAAACAGGAACAATAACTAACATATAATTTATGGAAACAACTTATCTAAAAATTAACCCGGCAGACAACGTTGCTGTCGCTATCACTCCCCTGAAAGCTGGAGAAACTATCCAGATTGACGGACAGGAGATTACTTTAAAAACAGATATTCCAGCCGGACACAAAGTAACACTGCAAGATTTCAATGAAGGTGACAATATTGTAAAATACGGTTATCCTATCGGACATGCCATCAAACATGTACCTCAGGGAAGCTGGATTTGCGAGAAAGAAATAAAAACCAACCTTGCCGGATTGCTGGACTATACGTACAATCCGGTTGAGGTTTCATTGGATATTCCGCAGGAAAATCTTACATTCAAAGGATATTGTCGTAAAAACGGAGATGTAGGTATCCGTAATGAAATCTGGATCATCCCGACAGTGGGCTGCGTAAACGGTATCGTGAATCAGCTTGCAGAAGCTCTTCGCCGTGAAACAAAAGAAGAAGGAATCGATGCCATCATGGCTTTCCCTCATAATTACGGATGCTCTCAGTTGGGAGACGACCATGAAAACACGAAGAAAATCCTGCGCGACATGGTACTCCATCCCAATGCCGGAGCTGTATTGGTCGTAGGTTTGGGATGCGAAAACAACCAGCCTGACATTTTCCGTGAATTTATCGGTGAGTACGACGAAGACAGAATCAAGTTTATGGTAGCTCAAAAGGTAGACGATGAATTTGAGGAAGGTATGAAAATTTTGCGTGACTTATATGCAAAATGCAAACAGGATGTACGCACCGACATTCCACTGTCAGAACTGCGTGTCGGATTAAAGTGTGGTGGCTCAGACGGCTTCTCAGGTATTACAGCCAATCCGTTGCTGGGAATGTTCTCAGACTTCCTCATCGCACAAGGAGGAACATCCGTACTGACTGAAGTTCCTGAAATGTTTGGAGCAGAAACAATCCTGATGAATCGCTGCAAGACTCCGGAGCTGTTCGAAAAGACCGTACATCTTATCAACGACTTTAAGGAATACTTCCTTTCACACGGAGAACCAGTGGGCGAAAATCCGTCACCGGGAAATAAGGCAGGTGGTATTTCTACTCTTGAAGAAAAAGCATTGGGCTGCACACAGAAATGTGGAAAGAGTTACGTATCAGGAGTAATGCCTTACGGAGAACGCTTGCAGACAAAAGGATTGAATCTGCTTTCTGCTCCGGGAAATGACCTGGTTGCAGCTACCGCTCTCGCTTCTTGCGGATGCCACATGGTATTGTTTACCACCGGACGCGGTACACCGTTCGGTACTTACGTACCAACCATGAAGATTTCTACCAATTCTCGTCTGGCAGCTCACAAACCGGGATGGATTGACTTCAATGCCGGAGTTATTGTAGAAAACGAACCTATGACTGTTACATGCAAACGATTCATCGACTACGTTATCAAAGTAGCCAGTGGAGAATGGGTTAACAATGAAAAGAAAGGTTACCGCGAAATTGCAATATTCAAGACTGGGGTAACTTTATAATAACAACATTTTTCTTCCCGAAGCCTGAATAATAAAATAAAAATGTCATCAGGCACTAAGGAACACAGCAAGGAATCTCTGAGAACACATCATACAATTTTCAGAGATTCCTTTATATAATTTAAGGTAGATACATCAATTTTTATGGACTTAAACAAACTGACTCCCATTATCAACAAGCCCAACGGCTGGGCACTGATGCCTTTAGTGGTATTTCTTTGTCTTTATCTGGTGACTTCACTAATTGTCAACGATTTCTACAAAGTACCTATCACCGTAGCATTTCTGGTAGCCTCTGTCTACGCCGTGGCAACGACAAAAGGATTAAGCCTCAACGACCGCATACTTCAATATTCATCAGGAGCAGCAAACAAAAATATCATGCTGATGCTCTGGATATTTATTCTGGCCGGAGCCTTTGCCCAGTCGGCCAAAGCCATGGGAGCCATAGATGCAACCGTAAATCTGACGCTTCTACTACTGCCTGACAATCTGCTGCTGGCAGGAATTTTTCTGGCTTCCTGTTTCATATCATTGTCTATCGGTACATCGGTGGGAACAATCGTGGCCCTTACGCCGGTTGCGGCGGGTATTGCCATGAAGACAGATGTAAGTCTGCCGTTCATGACAGCTCTCGTCATAGGAGGAGCTTTTTTCGGTGATAATCTTTCTTTTATTTCCGATACTACGATAGCCGCAACACGTACACAAGGTTGCGTAATGCGCGACAAGTTTCGGGTAAATTTCCTGATTGCCGTTCCTGCTGCCCTGCTTGTATTTATCTATTATATCATATATGGTACGCAAGTAGAGTCAGCAAGTGAAATACATGCGATAGAATGGGGCAAAGTTATCCCCTACCTCATCGTCCTGGGTACAGCTATTGCCGGTATGAATGTAACTCTGGTCCTACTCCTTGGAGTACTTTCAACAGGTATCATAGGTTGTATATATGGAAGCTTCGACCTTTTCGGATGGTTTGCTTCCATGGGTGAAGGCATCACCGGAATGGGAGAACTTATCATCATTACATTAATGGCAGGAGGCATGCTTGAGCTGATTCGCTTCAACGGAGGTGTAGATTATATTCTGCATCATCTGACTAGCCATGTAAGCAACAAGAGAGGAGCCGAACTTAGTATTGCCGCATTAGTCAGCTTAGCCAATTTCTGTACAGCCAACAATACGATAGCCATTATTACTGTCGGACCTCTAGCCAACAACATAGCCGAACAATTCAGGGTAGACAAACGAAAAAGTGCCAGTATTCTCGATACTTTTTCATGCGTCGTACAAGGCCTTATTCCTTATGGAGCACAAATGCTGATAGCAGCCGAACTGACAAAATTATCCCCTATCAGTATCATTGGCTATCTGTACTACCCTATAATATTAGGAATAGTAGCTCTGCTAAGCATCCTTTTACGCTACCCTAAACGGTATTCGTAAGCAGTGAAATCAAGAAAAAGATTATTTTTCTTACAAAAAACTGGACAATTTATTTGCAGGAATAAAAAAAAGTAGTACCTTTGCACTCGCAATCGAGAGAGATAGCAAATAAAAAATAATGGTGCGTTAGTTCAGTTGGTTAGAATACATGCCTGTCACGCATGGGGTCACGGGTTCGAGTCCCGTACGCACCGCTTAGTAATTTGTAAGCCGCTGTAAATCAGCGGTTTTTATTTTTATAAAATCTCATACTCCCTCATTTACTCCCCCTATCTTTTATACTCTATTAACTTCCCGGAGTTAAGAAAGATAAATATTCCATGTCATTACTCCCCTCCAAATCCCCTCAAACTCTTATATATGAAGAAAAACAAAGAATAGGAAAGATAATAAGCAGAGAAAACATAATAACAGAAAGCAGTGGATAAGCAGAGGATATTCTACTTATCTCACCTGACAATAATCCCTATTTTCGGATAAGATATACTTCAAGCTATATCACAAATCCAGAAGTAGGGATTATTTTCATTATTATCTCCTATTAGTACAGCAAGAAGTACGGTCAGTCAGCACCGTATTTCTTGCTTTTTTATTTTCCCTCCAAAGCCTTATTAGTGATAATAAACTAACTAACAAAAGGAGGAATAATTATGAAAATGAAAAGAATTTTAGATGTAATGAAGGTGATTAGCCTGATTGTGAACATTGTAGAAGTAACAGAATATCTACGACACGTATTCAAGGGCTACCAACGACCAAAGACAGTGAAAGGATTTAAGACTGAGAACGAATGAAGTATGAGAAAGCGGAATCAGCCTTTATCGTTATCTTGGAAATGCTACTGGCGATTTTCAAGAACTGGAAGAAGCTACGTGGTATCTTGAAGAAGAAAGCCACGAAAATCAAAACGGAGTAATAACGAACAAAAACAACAGAATCATGGAAACAAACGAAATGGTATTATTGGAAACTGAAAAAGAGAGAAATCCATTCATCTTGGGAAATACGGTTGAAATGGATTTGCAGACTTTACAGGACGATTATCTAGTACCAGTATTCAGTAGAGATAACATTGAAACAATCAGTCATAATGATTTTATCAATACTGTTTGTGATGCGACCCAGACTTATTTTCAGGGTCAGCAGTTTCTAGAGCCAAAAATCAGAGTAAGCCACGAAATGAAGCTACGGACAAGAAAAGGGAGCGGTAAATTAGTGGAAAATCTGACGAACGAGGATTCAGGCTCTTACTATCAGAGAATTATGTTTATGATTGAGATACCAAGTATAACCTATGAGATAAACGGAAACAAGTTAAATCTTCAAGTGGTAGGTGTCAGAACCTATACCGAAACAAACTTACTTGGTAATTCTTCTCAAAAACAGACATTCAGAGTTGGTATTGGCTTTGTGAATGAAGTATGTACCAACTTGCTATTGAGAACAGACGGTGTAAAACTATGTATAAAAGTAACCAATACAGCAGACCTGTATAAATATTGTATGGAGCTGTTCAGCCGTTACGATTATATAAACCATATTGAAGAAATGCACCGACTGACAGATACTATCATAGATGTAAGTACCCTCGCCCAATTCTTAGGAAAAGCGAGAATGTACCAAGCTCTACCTCAAAGTATCAAGACAAGACTTGGATTGCCTGAGCTGATACTTAATGAAGCTCAGATTAATTCAGCTATCCGGGATTATTATACAGATGAGAATTTCGGAGGTTTTGGAAAAGCAATATCCGCTTGGCAATTCTATCAGTTACTTACCAATTACAAGAACAACTATATTGATACCACACTTGAAAGAACCATCAACGCTTATGATGTGGCGGTAGGTTTAGTAAAGTCCATCAATAAGGAGGACGATTCTTGGAACTGGTTTATTGAGTAAAGAATAACCAAGCACTAACATCTGAGGAGGATGCACTATATATAAAATGGTGTGTCCTCCTTTTTTATTTACTGACAATCAAAAACGTAAGAACATGAAAGAACTAAAATTGACATTTATAGGAATAGATGATTGGAACAGACCAGTATTTCAGGACGAGAAAGGAAGATATTTTGGAGATACCGAGAATCTGTTCAATTATGGAACTGGTAAGGAGGAGGTTTACAATTTCTATCAAGACAAAGAATTACATTACCATATATGTTATTTCGGAATAAGTTTTGACTGCGACCCTTTAGGAATATGGATTAAAGAAGATGTGAAAATAATTCTGGAATAAGCAATATGTATCTTGAATGTGATTGCTCCCAAATCTCAATAGAGGAATGGGAGAAAAAAATGAAAGGCAGCAGACCAATAAACTACAAATGGTTAATATGCCGGATTAGGAAAAACATACCTTTATTATATAAAGAGCTATGTTTGAATTTCTACAATCCTTATGAAAATAGGTGCAGGGTGAACAAACGATATTACATATTAGTCCACTCAGCTACGGAATATTTCATCAGGAAATAACGTGATGTGTTCAAATCGGGAATGTGTTCAAATAAATCTTATAAGAGCTGTTTGAATACGTTCCCTTACGTTATGTTTTTAATCAAAGACTATTATGAGAACAAAAGCAGTTATCTATGCTCGTGTCAGTTCAACTAATGACAGACAAGATACGAGCAGACAAATAGAAGATTTAAAAAGATATGCTGAATCGCAAAATATATGGATTGTAAAAATCTACGAGGAGCATATCTCAGGAGCAAAGAAAATTGAGGAAAGACTGGTTTTAACAGAATGCTTGGAATACTGTAAAAAGGAATCCGTAAATTTCCTTCTTTTATCAGAACTGAGCAGATTGGGAAGAAGTACGCTACAAGTGCTTCGTTCGCTGGAGATACTACATGAAGCAAAGGTATCGGTATATATTCAGAACTTGGGATTATATACATTACAGCCTGACGGAAAAGTGAACCCGATAGCAAGTATCATGGTAACGGTGCTGGCAGAAATGGCTAATATTGAAAGGTCTAACATTCAATATCGCCTAAATTCTGGGAGAGCCAATTATATTATGAATGGCGGTAAACTTGGAAGGAAGAAAGGAAGTGTTAAATCAGACGAGAAAATGAAGGAGGAATATAAGGAAACCATTAATCTACTCAAAAAAGGGTACAGTATCAGGAATATCGCCAAACTTCAAGGAATCGGAATTTCGACAGTCCAAAGAGTTAAGAACCAATTCATCAACAAATAATAATCTTTATGGAAACGAACTACATTATCATTTTTGATTATTCGGCAGGCGAAGTAATCAAGATAAAATTAACCAAAGAGCAAATAGAAGAATCTTATAAGTATGATGATTTTGAAGCATTTCTAGAAACGCTGGAAGATAAGTATGATTTCAAATTAAATAATTGCTTATGGATGAGTACTGAAACTTACAGTGAAAGAAGTTTTGGATTTTAGTGCGATAGCAGCCAAAGGAGAGAACGTTAAATTCTCTCCTTTTCTTCTTTTTCCCATCCATGAAGCAGCTAAAATCCTTATATTTGAAAGAAATAATACTCTTTATCGAGCGTAATATTGAACAAAAAACGTATATTTGTAAAGTCTGACTGGAGAAATGGTTGGACTATAATAGAAAGCGTTTTTTGCTTTTATCCTGAAAACGAAATCGCCAATTTCAATAGTGAAGGGATGAAAGACAATATTACGCTCATTTTCTGTTTGTATATGTTTCCCGTATAGCCAATGCTGTATAGGTACATATATCGTACAGGCGTGAGAGTATTGTTTCTTTCTTATTCATCTTCACGAGGTGTTTGGCGATACCTGTTTTCGATGAATAGTAGGACAAGTCTCACGCTTTTTTTGTTTAATCTAATACTGACTTCGGGGGCTTATAGGTATTACAATAACAAAAGTAATGAAAAAGATTCCATTATTATTGATTGTATTATTTTGCAATTGTAGTTTATTATTTGCACAAAATTTTGTTTCTGTAAAAAAGCCGGGGAGATTATCTAAAGAAATGAGTAAGGCGGATATTTCTTCAGGAGTAACGAAATTGCAAATAGAAGGGGTATTAAACAGTGAAGATTTATCTTATCTTTCATCTTTATCGAGTTTGGAGACATTGGATTTGACTAAAGTTTATTTTACCCAAGAAAATTCCAGACATCCTTTTGCACAAACAAAAATTTACCTGTCAGGTTTTCCATCCCTCCTAAACTTATTATTGCCAGAGTACCAGAATGATTTTTGTATAGAAATCACAAATCAGGCTTTACCCAAGTTGGCTTACCTCAAAATGCCATCAAATGCTTCTCTTATCACAACCTATCCAACAGGTCGATGCTATTTTCAAAAATTAGAATTGACAGGAGAAGTTATAAAAACTTGGGATGAAGATGAAAAAGAAACTCAAATGATAGCAGATACATTAATAATTCCCGAGTTAAAGTCTCTTTCTTGTTCTGCAGCAAGATATATTTTACCATTAAAGATTATATCTCAAAAAGAAAACAAAAGAATACTTAACCGTTGGTCTGATTCTTTTAGTACATCTTTACTGGAACATATTGATAGTATCTCCGTAGGAGCATTTTGGAAATCTGAGATTGAAACAATTACAATACCGTCTAATATCAAAGTTATACCTAATTTGTGTTTCTATGAATGTAAAAAACTGAAAGAAATCAACTTAGGGCAAATAGAAGAAATAGGACAATTAGCTTTTGCAGAGACTGCGCTAGAAAAAATAACTATTCCTGCGTCTATTACAGAAATAGGAGACCGTGCTTTTAATAATTCGCAAATAAAGCAAATTGTATTTCAAGGACAAAATGCACCGCAACTTTACTATATTAACCAATATAATAAAAAGGATTATAATTATGATGCTACACATCTTTATTACAATGGCGGAGGAGCGGATTTATCATACTGGAAGAGTTCTGATATTTTTATTCCCAAAGGAAGTCGCTCCAATTTTTCAATAGGTATTTGGAAAGAAATAGCCTTAAAAGAAGAAGGTGAACAGTCTGAATATAATTTAACAGTAGAGAAAGCTGGTACCTTAGCAAATCTATTGACTGATAATATTAAAAGTACAGCTACATCACTCATATTAACAGGTTTCTTATATGACACTGATTTAAAATGTTTTGAAGAATGTACACATTTAAGGCTGCTAGATTTATCTCGTACTTTTATAAGCATTTCTCCAGAAACATTAAAAGATCAACAAGCCGAAAGACAATTCCTTGCTAATTATTTATCTTTTATAGCCGATGCTGCAAAGCAACAATCAAAAGACCAATATAATCAAGGAAATAGCAATTTGGTAAAACATATTGGCGAACAAATGGAAGCAATGACTTTAAAAGAGCTTGCAACCACTCTTTCATCTGAAAAAGTTGAAGTTGATTCTCGTTGTTGGATTCCAAGTAATGCTTTTTACAAATTAAATAATTTACAAGAATTAAGACTACCATTACAATTAGCTTCTGTACCGGGAATATGGAATAAATCAGTAAAAACAATCGTTTTGCCTCCTTCCTTAAAAAATATTCAACGATATGCTTTCTCAGGTTGTGAGAGCTTGCAGACAATCAATATTCCTTCCACTGTAAATTACATAGGAGAGGGAGCTTTTAAAGATTGCAAATCATTAAAAAGTTTGGATTTAAGTAATACTTCTGTAGAAAACATATTCAGTGAAACATTTAAAGGTACAGACGCACTGTATGAAATACGATTCCCTGCAACATTAAAATCAATGCGCTCTGTTTTTTCACAAAGTGATTTAATAAATAAAAAAGAACGAGTAAAACTATACTTTAAAACCAGGGAAATTCCACAATATTTTGTAGTTGATAGTAAAATTGAATTACATATACCAAAAGGATCTAGAGCTGGATGGCAAAAATCTAATTATACAAAACATATTATTGAAGAGTAATCAAACTTTATAGAAACTATTAATCTTATTATTAGGAGAACGATTAAGAATAAAGCTTAGTCGTTCTTTTTTTGTATCTATCTCTCAAAATGACAAAACGCGATTCTGGTGGATTGAAACTCTAACTAATGACAAAAATAATATCAACAACTATGTTAGGAAATCTAATGAATATATTCTTTGATGGTACTTTAGAAGAATCGTCAGAGCGTCAGGTTAGAGAAACTACTCCTGGTGTCATCGAAAAAAGTAGTTCAATTGCCAAACCTATCCCTGAAAAGTATAAGAAAGATGTTGAAGCCTTACGAAAGAGGTATGGAGAGAATTTTAAAACTGGTCTCTGCATTGAAATAACACTGAAGGAACTTCTGGAGATATGCCCAAGAGAAAGAAAAAGAACGGACGCTTATACCGGGTTAGTATCTTATCTTTCTAAAGAATTAGGAATCAAATTAACTATTAAATCACAAAAATCTAAACTATGAAAAACTATTTTATTGCAAACAGAGAAGTCCTCGATACTACAATGACGATAGAGGAGATTGAATCAGCCGTAAATGATTCTTTGGAGGAAACAACTGGTGGAATGGTGTCTTTCGCGATTGAGGAGTTAAGCGAAAATCATGTAATTATGAAATTTATTCGTGACTTTTATATCAATCCAGACAAACCAGTGATATATGATACTGACGCAAATATTTTATCAGGTATTGGTCTTAGAGCCTTTACTCCTAAAAAGATGGGTGGTTATCCATTAATTAGTCCACTGTGTTTTAATGGTAAAAATTTCTATACCGATGTAACTACCTTCATTCAGTTCTATAAGACACTGTTACTATTTACATGTAAAGGGGAAGGGATTGTTGAAGAAATCGGTATAAGATGTTATCCAGATTGTATCATAATGAAAATCACGTATTAAACTAAGGAGGAGACAGTAATGAAAAAAGAAAAGAAGGTATTCGTTATGGGTAAAGTATATACCATAACGGAAACAAACATTAGTGAAATTGAAAGAGCGGTGCAGGAAGATTTGGATAATATGGTTGGTAAAGATAAAGTTGAATTTAAGCTATGTACATTAGGAAATGTTGTAGCCATGTTTTTCAATAGACCTTTAGAATATTCCACTTTAGGGGCTGACCCGAGAGAAAGTATTATTGGTGAGGATGCTTTAATCATTACAGGAGATAGATATAATGGGTTCATAATGCCATCACCTCTTCCTCCTATGCCTTATTTGGGATATATAATTTATAATCTGGAACAGTCAGACTTTCTAGATGCTTACAAAAAGAGTGCTAAAATTCTTGGAGCAAGCAAGATAAGGGATTGTTGGCTGGAGATAAATTCAAATATGATTGTTCTGAGGGTACAAATGAAGTAACATATAAAAATACTGGAAACCAATATGCAGGCTTCCAGTATTTTGTTTCTCCCTATTATCCGATAATATCCAGAGAATTAAAAAGACAAGTAATGTAACCTTTTTCTTTTTTTCTAGATATACCATTATATAGGATATGTAGAATTTTTGGTTATTATCATAATATATTGATAATCTGATATATAACCAATTAATGATAAGCAGAATGTACTATTTTTCTTATCTCGTCAGAAGTGAATCCATTTTCAATACTACTATAATAAGCTATCAGATAATCAACTGCAAAATCTTCTGGAATACCATCATTATAGAAGAAACTAGCCAATATCAGAAGGTTATTGTTCCGAACACCGGGGTACATGCTATAATATTCTTCAAATAAGGTATGGGATTCTAATGCCTTAGCTCTTATTGATTTTGTAATCTGAATTGGAGTTATATTACTATTAAGGACAGGCGTAGCAGCTTTCCCTTTCTTTTTGGGAGCAGGTGGAATGGATGGAAGATTAGCTGTGTCTATATGCAGTCTATTAGCATTTTTGTTCAGATAAAGCCCGGAATCATAAGACCACATACAGGGATGGGAGATATTGGAGCATGATAGGTCAAACTTCAAATCACTTCTTCCGGTTACTCCTAATAAATTTCCAATATAATAATACAAAGCCTTATGATAGGAAAAATCTTGCAGGTCATGCAGGACAAGCACCTTCAAACCATTACCGGAGGGAGATTTGAATACAGATAGCACATAAGGATTAGTTTTTAACCGCTCCTTTTCAGCTTTCAGGTCAGCTACATTATCAAGGTCTATACAGATAACCCCTGATGAGGTTATAATTTTTGCATCCTCCATCCTTTCAAGCATACCTGAAAAACAGATGGCTGGTAATAATTTCTTTTTAAGGTCGTTTCTCAGATTATGGTCTGTTTCTTTTCTCACTCTTTCAACCCTCACTCTCAAATCACCTTTCCTTATGCTTTCCAATACTTCAAGCAGAGGGATATGCTGGGGATTTACCTTTACAAGTACGTTGGGAAAGCAGGACACCATTATTTCTTTCAGTTCCATCTTTATATTGTTTTTTAGTCAGACAGGTAATGTAACCTTTTTTCTTTTTTTCTGAGTATACTATTATATAGAGTATAGAAATTTTTTGGTTCTATGTTATATTCATATTTATTCCTCTATCATTCAGATATTTACAAAGTTTATTATATCTATCCTTAGCCTTTCTTTTTTTAGGAATAATCTTATATAGTTCATCCAAAGTAATATCAAATGAATAGGGAGTTTCATTCTCTATACTATCCCTTATCTTGGGGTCATAGAAATAAAGACTTATCATATCCATAATACAATTCTTTTCAGGCTTGCTATATCTCTTACATGGCTTCATTACACCACTTATTTTGCAATTAAGAGGTGAGTTTTTAATGAAATACTCCTGAACTTCTTCCATGAGATTATAGTCAATATCAGAAGAGAAATAAACCTTAATCGGAAGTTCTTTATGCTTCCTTATCCGGATTCTGCATATAGTCTGGATTAACAATGACTTCATGTAATCCTTGAAGCTGCAACGACAACCGAACATCCTGTTTATATCTCCTACAATATTATCAGGAATATGCCATTCACCCAAGAAAACAATATTACTGTAATCTCTGTACTCATTTGAACCCCTGTCAAGACCGCTCCCCCTGTAAATGATTGAGAAACTGTCCGGGCTTATTCCTGCTTCCCTCAGACATTCTTCCAATAGTTTAGGGAAATTATACTGTACCTTATCTCCGGCAAGCTCATAAGTATCAGCAACTCCTTCATTCATTACTCCTTTGAATATATCCAAAGACTTCCACGTTACGATAAGGCTCTTTCCTGTATTGCAAACTCCTTTCAGCATATCAATAACTCCTTTTCCAACAGCCATAAACGCATTCTTGTTCCAATCCTCATTATTTTTCCTCTTGAACGGTATGTCAAACTGGATAAACTCTATATCACTTGAATAACGGAAACCTTTAATACTGAGAAGCCTTTGGTCTGTTTCCTTGAATATGTTGTCAGCAGTACCGTCAAACAATATACAGCATAATCCATCAGCAAAATCATTCACCCTTCCACGAATAGGAACAAGACCATTCTTTAGGATATGGTGAAAGATATATTCAGTCTTATATCTTGCAAGCTCATTCTTGGTACGGAACAGTTTATAACCACTTTTTCCATAAGCAGCCCACATCAGATTTATATCCTGATAACAATGCTGATAAAACCCTCCTTCACATTCCACACCTGATTTTCCATTATGGCTCTTGTGTCTGTCAATGAAGGTAACAATATCACTTATCTCCCGTGGTATCTCAAAAGGCTGCGGATAATAGTTAATCATTTCATCAATCAGCATGAATCCTCTTTTCCCTGTCTTATAGGAAATGAAAAGCTCGTAAGGCTCTATGATAATTCTGGCAGAAGTTATAACCAAAATATCATAATCAGCCAGAGAAAGTGGACTGTCCTTGTAATCTTCCATTTCGGTTATTCTGTTTGTATCTGAATGCAACACCATGAGCTTAGGACGATGAAAAGAAGATACACCGCCAATCCATTCTTCTGTTTTTCTCCCAAGTTCCTCCGCAGCTTCAATCGTTGCAACCACGACCAGAATCCCTTCACTCCATTTCTCCTTTATTATTTCCTGAATCATGGTTGATTTTCCTGAACCACAGCCGGAACTGACTATGTGAAGTCCGTTGTTGGTTGGAAACGGAATACTGCAACTTATAAACTGCATCACCCCATTGCTAAATTCAATCTTACCCATACATCAGTCATTTTTTTAAGGATGAGAGCCATAAACAACTCCCATCCTGAATTAGACATTAGAAACTCCACCTCTTAGCTCTCGGTAAATCATTCAGAATCTCAACCACTACATTATCATCCTCCAGAAGTGTTTCCTGTTGAAGTGCAAGATATAAGTTCAAGTCCTCAACGATAACCAGTTTCTTGGGCAAATCAGAATCCAAGAGAGTAACAGAAATACCGTCAGGGTCAGTAGCCTTGTAACCCCTCCTTAGAAATACTTCGGCAGATATGGCTTCCAACATCACCTCTCTTGTATGGACTTTGAGATTGCATCTATAAGAACCGACCATCATCATATCTACTTTCGGATTTACAGGAGTACAGAATATATAATCTTCCGTAATCCATTGTTTATAAGTCTTTTTCATTCTGTTCTGGTTTTAATGGGTTAGTTTCCTGAAATGTTTGGTATGACCGTTCAAACTGTTCCTTTACAAATACTTCCTTCTTCTTTCCACAGCCACGTTTATACTCACTTGGAGATACCATTTCTCTCAGGTCGTCATTTCCAATTCCTTCGATAAAGGAGATGGTATACTTTGTTGCATCCTTCTGGCTCATTTCCTTACAGGCGGTACACCATTTTTCTATGACAAGCTCAGGAATGGTCTTGTTTTTCAACGCATTCTCATTAGCTCCTGAGAATTTCTCCAGTGCAGCCTTATGAATTGCCATTCCAGATTCAGAGTATAAATAGCTGAGATTGGGATTTGCTTCACTCATGGCTTTTACGAGAGGTGTCTTTCTGACAATCCCTTTCGTGAGAGTTACCCATTCACAGGCGGAAGTATAGTTATATCCCCTTGATTCCAGCATTTGAATATACTCCAGAGCAGACTTGGTGTCTTTGTCTATACTGGTATTTCCCAGTACACCTGTCATAAAATCACTGTTCATCCAAGTAAACACCTTCAAATTGATAGCCTGTAACATCGTGTCTAAAGCTATCCAGTGCAGAGGAAAATAAGCATATAACTGCAACTCCATATCGGGAGATTCTTTTCTGATTTCTTGAATTGCGGAATATCTTGTCTGACCGTCTATGATAACCACAGTCCTTGAAAGCTCATTCTCCGGTATGGGATTCCCTTCAAAATCTGTTACAGCAAATCCAAACCTGACAGCAACGGTAGCAGGAATAATCACACACATTATTTGCGCTCCAACTTCCAAGATTGTTTCTACTAGTGATTCGACAGCTTTGACTTTTGGTTTCCTGTTCATTTTAAGCCTTGCTATTCTGATTTTTCCAGCTTTTTCTGCACCAAGCAAATCAACAATATACAAGACTGAAAAAACTTTAGCGAACATCTTGGGGGATAAATCCGCTATCTTCTGTGTTTCCTCTTTACAGAACTCAATGTCAGCAGGGGACAATTCCCCTGCTATCTTTCGCAACTCCTTCTGAACGGTACTCATAATTTACAGTTTTTACGGTTAAACTTATTCTTATGGTTGCTTATACGAAGAATATCCAATACTTTATAGGTATCAAAAATGACTGTCTTTCCATTTTGCAGTATGGCTTCATCAAGTACACCATCAGCCTTCATCCTGCTTATCGTACTTACGGAAATACCTAAAATATTAGCTAATCCCTTAATTCCAGTTACTAAGGGTGGTAACTCAGGATATTCCGGCTTTAAACTTGATTCGGACTGACACTTCCGAATAATGTTCTCAATTCCTTCAAGCAGCTCATTCAATGTTACAACTTCCGCTTGATTTGTGTTGTTTCCTATTTCCATTTTATATAAATTTTAATTTGATGTTGCAAAGGTCTAACTTTTAAAGTCGTTTAAGAATACGGGAAGGAAGGGGAATAAAGGTTATACAGGCACAGGCTTCCATAGCAAGGTAAGGGGATGATAGAGGAATAAAAAATCCCTCATATCTCCAATATTAGATTGAATGATATGAGGGACTAAATAGCGGTATAACAAGCCTAACTGTTACGAGCCTTATCCACTATGAATTTTATTTTAAGCAATCTATCACTTTCCTTACGTGGCTTTAGACTTTCTGGAGATATTGGTTCATTGTTTGCGTCATTAAACAATTTGCAAATAATGTTTTTATTGTGGATATTCATTTCTACTCCCATAGCGGAAAACATCGCATACAATGATGCAATAGAAGGTTGGTTGTTTTTCTTATTAACATCCAACCAGATTATTTTTTTATTAGCTGTATGTATAGTGTTGCTGAATAGAGAAAGGAAAGAGTTTCTTGTAACTTTATCGTCCATAACAAACCCCTCTGAAGCTATATCTTTAAATAACGAAAGAAGTTGATTCCTGCCGAATGTTACTTTTAAACGACACATTGCAATAAAACCTTTCTCTATTAAAACTTCATTGTTATTACAAATACCACAAATAGTTTTATAAAGTTCATCAAGATATTCACGATACAAATAAAGTTGTTTTTTATTTTTGCAGACCTTACTATAATAGATTCTAGCAATAGAAGTGTTTATAGAAGCATTCAACTCTTCTGAAACCACATCATAAGAGCCGAAATCATCATTAGGGATGGAATCATCATTAGGGATGGAATCATCATTAGGGATGGATTCATCTTTTGTATATTTACAAAGTGATTTTTCTAAAATTTTAATCTGGTCATTGTATTTGTATGTTGATTCAAACATTTTATCGGGATGAGCCAGTATCCAACACTCACGGAGAAGATTTAATATGTATTCAATGTTGCCTGACGCCTTTAACTTAGAAAAGTAAAATGTGAATGAAGATATACTAGGCAGATTTAAACCATTATTAATTATTCCATACTTTAGAGAGTTACAATAATCTTCCAGTCTGAATATATAAAGTTCTTCCCTACATACTTTATTTTGCATTTCTTCTCTTAAAGACTGAATCTCAGCCTTTATTTTATCTAATCTTGTCGAATCTGTTCCTTTTTCCATAAAGCATATTGTAAAAAGCAGTACCCGGTATTTTAATCTACTGAATACTGCTCCAAATATAATAATTTAATCTTCAAGCTATTTCCCTCACATACTCAAAAAGTTTTTTTAATTGCTCAGAACCCATCTTATCCAGCTTCTCTATTATGCCAGACTTGTATTGATGGGTATTCCATTTATCCATCTCCATCTTCTGTGTTTCATCAGCTACTTCAATGTAAGGTTTCATACTCTCATAATCACTATGTCCGGTAGCACTCATTACTACACTGGCAGGAATACCAAGAGCCAAAGAACAACATACAAAAGTTCTTCTTGCATCGTGACAGCTTATCTGTTCCCAAAATTTATAGGTGTCTTCATGCCGAGTGTTACCTTTGAAATAAACCTGTGTTATTTCTCTATCCAGTCCAGCCAGTTTTGCGGCTTCTTTCAGGTAATCATTCAGTTTTTGGTTGGAAGGAACTGGAAAAACAGTATCACCTTTATACCAAGCATACTTATCAATAATCTTCTGAGCGTGTTCCGTCAATGCAATATGCAATCTATCATCTGTCTTTTCAGTACAGAAATCCAAGTAACCGTCTATTATATTGCTTGGTCTGAGTTTAGCCAAATCAGAATACCTCAGTGAAGTAAAAGCCATGAAGCAGAACATATCACGAGCCTTTGACAGATATTCCTTCTCCTTTGGAAACTCATACTCAAAGAAATTCATTAGTTCTTTGTATTTAAGAAAAGTAACTGTTCGTGGTATTACTTTCAGATTGAGTTTAAACTCCAATACGCCGGATTGTATGGTATATCCATTTCTAGAAACCCAGCGAAGGAATGATTTTAGTATTCTGAACTGCTTCTGTATGGTACGGTTGCAATAATCATTCTTCACATACCACTGTAAAAGTTCCTGCATTTTAGGAGCTGTAAGTTTTTCCAGTGTTATATTAGGGTCGCAGCTACTTAACTGATTCCACATTTGCTCATACTTTTCATGTATCTTATCTCCCCAACCTCCCTCTTGTGGACGAAGCTGTAAAAATTCTGAGAAGATGTCTTTCAGTGCCTTTTCTGTATTATCATCCTCCACAACTTTAGGCTTGTTTCTTCCCAGCTTCTCATTTACCAGCTCCTTCAAGTCAGCATTACCCGGTATTTCATTATGAAGTGAATATTCAGTAAAGACTTCTTCAATACACCCCAAGAAAGTACGGATTGCATTGTTTATCTCTCGTGCATACACAGTCTTTCCACCAATATAATGTGTGGTGTTAGCTTTTACCAGTTGCTTTGTAGAATCCCATTTCATCGGGTCAATGGTATAACCCACAGAAAAAGCTACCTCATTCCTTTTGCTGTTCCATCTTACCCTAATCATTAACTGCTCATTTTTTGTAACGTAGGCTCTCGTGTTAAAATTCATCTTCTTCATACGCTTTGTTTTTTAAATTTTCGATGAAGTTAAAGAGAAATTCAGTAGGGTATATATAATGTAAATCACTGGATATTATATGATTGTACATGATATAAATACTCCCTCCGTACTCCCCCTGTAAAGTTCGATTCCTCTTTAGCTCCACAGTAAAGGTAGGAAGAAAGATTGGGGGGAATAAGGGGCTTTAACTACTCCCTCGCTTTTGGAAAGTATATGAGTTTTATTGAAACTACAAAGTTGAGAAGAAATTTGTATATATCTTATTATCAATGCTATATACTATATATGGGTATCAGATACAATCATTCTCTTACTCCCGTACGCACCGCAGAAGTCTGCAAATCATTTTGATTTGTAGACTTTTTTTATGTTATAAACTGTAGTCTTGACATTTTTCATTACCGAATCATGGGTCAGTAGAAATTTAGTGGGGATTATTTTTTATACTCGTAAAGTATTGCTTAC
>ERZ773194.289-NODE-289-length-65856-cov-9.033282_pt1 | contig 65856 bp, 63 predicted proteins | sample MGYA00511240_ERZ773194 | MGnify/ENA primary metagenome ERZ773194 (study PRJEB29015, sample SAMEA2737774) | human gut metagenome | biome: human gut; feature: human-associated habitat; material: faeces | place: China | collected 2012 ... | reverse complement strand
GCACTGTGAACTTTTCGTTAATTATTTCGCTGTCTGCTTGACGGGGCGCAGTTCACTTTCGCGAGGCGGTTTTTTGTTCCCTTCCGGACATTTCCAACAATAATATTTCGGTAAACACACTTTCTTCCCTTTGTGCTATAATCAAAGAAGGAAGGAGGGAATGCTATGGGGAACCGAATTTTGCTCATCGAGGACGATGCCGCCATTGGGCAAACGCTGAAGCTGAATCTGGAATGCGCGGATTATAACGTGACCGGCTTTGACAACGGTCTTTCGGCCTGCGATGCATTGGCGAAAGATCACGACTACGATCTGGCGCTGCTGGATATGATGCTTCCCGGCATGGACGGTTTTGCTCTGCTGCCAAAGCTGCGGGAGTGGGGCATTCCGGTGATCTGCCTGACGGCCATGGCGGATGCGCAGCACGAGGTCCAGGGCCTCCGGGGCGGGGCGGAGGACTATATCGCCAAGCCCTTTGATATGCTGGCCCTGATGGTGCGGATGGAGAAGGTGCTGAAGCGCAGCGGAAAGCTGAACGAGGTCTACCACTTCCGGGACCTGACCCTGGACAGGGCCAACCGCCGCCTGACCAGGGCAGGGGAAGAAATCTACCTGCCGCCCCTGGAATTCGATGTGCTGGCGGTGCTCATGAAGAACAAGAACCGTACCGTATCCCGGGACCGGATTTTGAATGAGATCTGGGGAGAGGATTACTTTGGGGATATCCGCACGGTGGATGTTCGCATTGCGAATCTGCGGAAAAAGCTGGGGCTGTCCGAGGAAATACGAACCATTTCCAAGGCGGGCTACCGCTTGGAGGAACGCTGATGCTGAAGACAAAGTTGACGGCCCTCTGCGCGGCCCTCCTGCTGGGGGTTGCGGTCTGCCTGTCGGCGGCCATGCTCTGGCAGGTGCGGGAGCAGGCCTATGGCAGCCTCCTGCAAAATTCCAAAGAAACTCTGGAAGACCTGCTTTCCAATTTTGATGCACCGGCTTTTCGGGCCCTTTCCGGGGAGTCAACAGCGGCAGCTCAGCGGGCGCAGCTGATCTATGCCTTCCGCAGCTGCGGCGTTCCCGACAGCGCCCTGCTGGTGGGGGAGGAATGCCTGTATGCTGCCACGCCCATCCACCCGGAAAGCTATCTGGATCTGTCCGGCACTGGGGTGCAGTCCGTCCGGGCCCAGGTGCAGGGAAGGCATTTTCTGATCCTGGGAAAGACCGTGGATATTCAGCAGACCCGGTGCGGCATTTACCTGGTCCGGGATGCAGACGATATTCATGCCCGGCTCTGGCAGCTGGGCGGCCGGTTTGCCCTGCTGGCGGCGGGCATTGGCCTGGTGGGCCTGGGGGCCGTTCGCCTGGTCATCTCCCGGGCGCTGGGGCCCCTGTCGGAATTGACCCGGGCCACGGAGTGCATTGCAGGGGGCAGCTACAGCCAGCGGATTCCTGTTCGCGCCCGGGATGAGCTGGGCCTTCTGGCGGAGAACTTCAACCGCATGGCCGGGGCGGTGGAAAACCATGTGGCTGCCTTGCAGGAGCAGAACGCCCGGCAGAAGCTGTTCATTGGGGCCGTGAGCCATGAGTTGAAAACGCCCTTGACCTCCCTGCTGCTGAACGTAAGCACCCTGCAAACCGTCTACCTCCCGGAAGAAAAGCAGGCGGCCCTGCTGAACAGCATGGATTCTCAGCTCCACTGGCTGGAAACCATGGTAAAAAAGCTGCTGACGCTGCTGTCCCTGCAAAAAAACGCAAAATTGGCGGAAGTCTCCGTGCCCGCCCTTTTGGAGCAGGTGCGCCTGCTCACCGGGGAGGTCTGCGCAAAATACGGGGTAGCCCTGAAAATCCAGTACCGGGTGGAAACGCTTTCCCTGGACAAAGATCTGCTTTGCAGCGCCCTGGTGAACCTGGTGGAGAACGGGGCCAAGGCCTCCAAGCCCGGGGACTGCATTGAAATTCTGGCAGACAGCACCGGCTTCACGGTGACGGACCATGGCCGGGGAATTCCGGAAAAGGACCTGGCCCGGGTCACGGACCCCTTTTACATGGGAGACCCCTCCCGCAGCAAGCAGTCCGGGGGCTTCGGCCTGGGACTGGCCCTGGTAAAGGAGATCGCCGCCGCCCACGGCGGCACCCTGGAGCTGACCAGCAGGCCGGGGCAGGGGACGGCGGCAAAAATCCGGCTGCCGAAGCCGTAATCAAACGGTAATGTGCCGGTAACCTCTTTTTCCGGGGGCTATGGTATGCTGGGACCATCCCAAGAACAAGAAAGGATGTGCCTTTATGAAAAAGAAAACCATGCGCATGTTGTCCGCCGCCTTGGCGGTGACCCTGCTGTCCGGCTGCGGTGCGGCCCAGACAAACACCCCGGCGGAGACCAGCGTCAACCAGGCCATGCTCCTGGAGAAGAGCGCCCAGCCCCAGGAAAGCGCCTACACCTTCCCCGAAAAATTCACCGGGGACTGGACAGGCCAGGAGGGCAAGCTGACCATCCACGCGGATGCCCAGGTGGTGGCAGAGCTGGGCACGGCGTTGCCCACGGCCACGGTGGAGCCCCGGGAATTTACTCAGGAGGATGTGGACAACCTGTTGAAGGTGCTCCTCAAGGGGGAGCCGCTGTATTCCCACGTTCAAACCAAACAGGAGCTGCAAGGGCACCTGGACTACATCAATTCCCCGGATTGGACATCAGACCCCGGAAAGCCCAGTGACCCGGCGTCCCTGGAAGCACGGAGAAAAGAGCTGAATGCGTGGTATACCGCAGAAATTGCGAAGGCCCCGGAGGAGAAGCCCATTCTCCACGGTTTTTTCGATTCCGATGACCCCAACAGTATTTTGGGGACCGCAACAGTGGACGGCACGAAGTGGGAAGTTTCTATTCGCAATGACACAGATTACGGCTGGACGTCGGCTTATATCGAGCGCACAGACTACAAGTATCGGGATTATACCATCCCGCTTCCCGACGCATCCAAGGAAGAATCCATTGCCCAGGGAAATGCGCTGATGCAGGCGCTGGGGCTTCAAAAATTTGTTTTGACCGACGCACAGCAATGGAATGTGGAGCTGCCGGGAGACAATGGCATCTGGCGGCTCTATTATGCGCCTACCGTAAATGGCCTCCCCGTAGCCGGTGTTCGGCAGGATACAACCCAAACCCACGATGGGGCGGTATATCAGGACTACCAATACTGGGATTACGCCTGCAAGGATTCGGAAAATCCGGACACGGTGTCCTGGTATTTGGAAAATATTCTGCTGGATGTGGGCAAGGATGGTGTTCTTTGCTTTGCCTGGACGGCTCCCAGCACCCAGCCGGTGGTGCAGCAGGCGCAAAGCACATTGCTTCCCTTTGAAGAGATTGCTTCTATTGCCAACACCATGCTGCCGGAGGTGATCGTCGGCCCGAAGGGAACGCCGCTTACCCAACTGGATCAATACAACGGCTTTGAGACCCGGATGGATGTGGACATCACAAAGGTTTCCCTGTCGCTCATGCGCATCCGGGACAAGGGCTCCTTGCAGGGCACCATCGTCCCCGTGTGGGATTTCTGGGGCACTTCGGACTGGTATGATGCCGAACCCAATGCCTACGGCTACCAGGAAAAAGGCATGAACTACGAGTACCAGCCCATGCTGACCCTGAACGCCGTGGACGGAACCGTAGTAGACCGGCAGCTGGGGTACTGAGACGTACTTATAGATAGAAAAATCCCGCGGCGGCCGGCCTGCAGGGGGATCCACAATGACCCGATGGAAAAGCTGATGCAAAGCTACATATGGTACCGGAAGGAGGGCGAGAAAATCATTTTGGAGGTGTGCAGCGGGTTCCCCTTTTGATCGGTAACACATTCGTGCATCAGCAGCATCGCATCATTCGGCTGTACCTGCATGATCTGTGCTTCAAAAGAAGTGGCTCTGCATATTTCGATCCACTTATGGCCTTTGACAGGATGGACAAGATATTTGCGCTCGAGAAGCTCGTATAAAGAACACTCCAGATTTTCATTACACAGGGGCATATACTCTTCCCGGAAAAAGAGCGTTTCCAGAATACAGGGCTTGCCGTCGCCAAGGCGCAGCCGCTGGATCATCAGAACTTTCTCGAAATCCCTGATGCCCAAAAAATTCCGGTCTTCTTCGGTGGCGATCACGGTGTCCAGCTTCAGTAAGCGCGTAGAGGGTACGACCCCGCGCATCCGGCAGCTGTGCGTAAAGCCCTCGCCATGGTCAAACGGATAAAAGGCCTTTTCGCGCGAGATAAAGGTACCCTTTCCCTGTATTTTGGAAAGGATCCCTTCTTTTACCAGCTCGTCCACAGCTTTCCGAACGGTAATGCGGCTGACGCCATAGCGCTCCTGCAGCATGAGCTCCGAGGGGATTGGTTTTGATACGTCTTCACAGGTGTTGATAATATCACTTTGGATGTGGTCTGCAACCTGACGATACAGGGGGACCATACCGGAGCGACTCAATTCGGCCATATACATTTCCCCGATCTGTTGAAATCAAAAAATATCGCTTTTCAAAACGCACGTATGGCTTTTAGGGCGAAAAGCAAAGCAATACCGCCCAAAATGTCCGCATGCAGGCAGCCTGCGCGCCTTTGCGCGGGCCGCGGCTTACAATATTTTAAAACCATTATATTCTATTTTTCCCAAAAGAACAAGTGCAAAAGCACTCTCTGTGAAATATCGACAAAAAAACAGGGGAAACTTCGACAAAAATCCCTATAGAATTTTGAAACAAGATGTGATAGTCTATATGCATACGTTATAAGACGTATTAAATCAATTAGAGGAGGATCACGGAATGACAGCAAAGGAGATCGTGGAGGCAATCCGCCTTGCCGCAGGCGCCGAAGGGATCAGGCAGATTTTTTTGGTGGGATGCGGCGGTTCAATGGCAGGGCTTTATCCGGCATGGTATCTACTGAGCCGCGAGGCAAAAAATTTGAGGGTGGAATATCACACCAGCAACGAGTTCGTTCACGCTGTGCCGGCCGCCTGCGGTGCGCAGTCTGTTGTGATCTGCTGTTCGTTGATGGATACGCCGGAAACCGTGGAGGCGTGCCGCACAGCCGTTGAAAAGGGCGCTTATGCAATTGCGCTTGCAGGCAGCGAGCATTCAAAAATGATAGGGCTTACGCCTTATTCCATCTGCTACAGAAATTTCGACGCCCGCAAGCGCGATACCAGCGCTGTGCAGACAAAGCATGCGCTGGCATTGCGTATCGCTTTTGAATTTCTGCACCAGCTGGAGGGCTATGCCGCTTATGACGACGCAATGAAAGCATACGAAATGCTCGATTCCATCCTATTGGACGCCCTGCGCTATTCCGACCGAAGAGCTCCGATTTTTGCTGAGAAAGCTGCGAAGGAATCAATCATTTATGTTATGGGCAGTGGGGCGAATAACGGAACGATGTACGCTTCTTCCATCTGTAACCTGCTGGAATGCATGTGGACGGATTCCGTTGCGGTGAATACGGGCGAATACTTCCATGGCCCGTTCGAGACGACGGATCAGAACCTGGCCGTAATGCTGATGATCGGCGCCGGCAGAACGAGGGCGCTGGACGAACGTGCGCACAAATTCCTGCGCCGCTATTGCGATAATTTGACGGTGATCGACTCCAAAACCTTCGGGATTGACCGCATGCCGCCCACGGTGCGGGAATACTTCGATCCGCTGGTATTGATGCCGGTCATGGATATTTACAATACGGCATTGGCAAAATTGCGCGGCCATTGCGAGCAGGATCGCCGTTACATGCACAAAATTCCATATTGACGCGCAAAAACAGGAGAAGGGAGCACCAATAACATGCAAATTGCAGAAATTGTTCGGGATATCTTATCAAAAAATACGATCGACAGCATTTTCTTTGTCGCGTGCGGCGGATCCAAAGCGGCCTGCTGGTCGGCAAAATATTTTTTGGAGACAGAGGCAAAAGGTCTGAAGACCATGCTTCTTACCAGTAACGAGTTTGTGTATGCAACGCCGGCTGCCTGTACAGAGCACTCCATTGTAGTGGCGTGCTCGCTGCGCGGCACGCCGGAGACGGTGGAGGCGCTGCGCACGGGGGCAAAACGCGGCGCGCAGACAGTAGCGTTTACAGGCGACCCGGCCTTCCTTGGCGATGCGGATTATGCGCTTGCGCGGGCGGGCAAATATATGGTACAATATCGCAACAGCGATGCGCTGCCGTGTACGGAGGGAAATGCGGTCAAGCTGTTTGAATTTGCCGTAGAGCTTCTGTATCAGGCGGAAGGCTGCAAAAACTATGCCGATCTGCGCGAGGGCCTGCGTGTGCTGGATGACGTAATGCGGGAATCTGTGTGCAAAGCGGCATCCAGGGCGGATGAATTTGCAAAGGAATACGCGGAAAAGGATACGATCTATGTGATCGGCAGCGGGCCGGCCTATGGAGCGGCGTATGCCTTCTCCATCTGTAGCCTGATGGAGATCTCGTGGATCCACTCCCCGACGGTGCATTCGGGCGAATATTTTCACGGTCCGTTTGAAACCACCAGCCCCACGCTGCCGATGCTGCTGCTCAAAAGCGAAGGCGCAACACGTCCTTTGGACGAGCGCGTGGAACGCTTCCTGCAGCAGCATGCCGGAAACCACAGGATCCTGGACGCGCGCGAGCTGGCAATGGACAAGCTGCCCGAAAGCGTGCGCGGCTATTTCAGCGGCCTTGTGCTAAGCAGGGTGCTGGGCAGTTACCTCAAAAAACTGGGAGAGATCCGCCGACACGACACTTCCGTACGCCGTTATATGTGGCAGGTAGAGTACTGAGCCCCTGCGGCGCGGTGCGAGAAAGGATGCGCGGGACTTGAAGAGACAAAAACGGTTCTTTATCGGCTTTTCCCTGTTTCCCGCCGATTTGACCGCAGACGATGCTGTCCGCAGAAATCTTTCTCTGCTGACAGCCGGCATGGTATTCAGCTCGGTCTGGCTGATGATCTCCACGGAAGCGCCGTTCACAGGCTTTTTAAGCACGCTGCATGCAAGCGACTTTTTATATGGGCTGATTATGAGCCTGCCTTATTTCGGCGCGCTGTTCCAGCTGGCGGGCTCCGGGCTTCTGGGGCGTCTGCGCCGCAAAACGGCGCTGTATCGCTGCGCGGGGATCGTGCGGGGCCTTGTGTGGATCGTGATCGGGCTTGCCGCGCTGCTCCCGGCTGAAATGCACCCCATTGTGGTGGTTCTGCTGATGGGAGCGGCAGCGGCCGTTTCGGGAGCGCTTGTCAATATCACGCTCACCACGCTGCTGGGGCTTGTTGTGCCGGAGCACATTTTAGGGCGTTACCTTTCCGCGCGCAATCGCGTTGGCATAATTGCGGATCTTGGCTGCGGGCTTTTCATCTCTCTGCTGCTGGACCACATCCTCGCGCCGTACAACTATGTGCTTGTGTTTGGCATTGCGGGCCTTGGCAGCATTGCGGATGCATGCATAACCGGGCACGTAGCCGAGCCGACCGGCGATGCCGCGCCACAAATGCGCGCAGCGGGCAGGCTGCCGCTGCGGGAGATTTTACACAACAAGAATTTTGTGCGCTGTGTGCTGTTCTGGGTGGCATGGAATTTCAGCTATTATCTTGCTTCGCCCTTCAATGCAAAATATTGTCTGGGCCCTTTAGGGATGACCTTTACGCAATTTACGATCGGCTGCAACTATTTGTACTACGCCGTTACGATCTTCGCGCTCCCGCTGTGGGGCAGGTTTATCGATCGCTTTGGCTGCAGAAATACCGTTTATGTTGCGTTCAGCTCGATCGGCGTGATCGGATTGCTCTGGCTGTTTGCAGAGCCGGGCCGTCTGCTGATTCCGGTTTTGTTCTACGGTCTGGGGGGAACGGTATGGTGCGTTGTAGAGCTGCTGAATCAGCATATGATGATCTCGCAAACGCCGGATGAAGCGCGACACCGTTATGTTGCATTGTATTCTGTCTTCTCGATGGTTTTCGGGCAAGGAATGGCCACGCTGTGCGGCGGTGCGGTGATGGGCCTGATCGACAGAGCCATCGGCGGCGGGCGGCTGCAGATCGTATGGTTTGAACTGGATAAATATCAGCTCTTATTCACATTTGCATGCGTGCTGCGCTTTGCTGTGGTGCTTTTTCTGGCGCCGGGCCTGGAGAAGAAGCGTGTCCCTGCGCGCAGGGCGTCCGGCGCGGCATTCCGAGGAGACGGGTAAAGCATCCCGCTTTCCCAAAAGGGTAAGCTGCAATCTCTGGAAAAGCATGTGCAAAGGGCGGAAAACAGCGTGACATTGACGGAACGCCGCAGCCGATGCTCTTAAAGGGACGTCTGGCTCTGGCCGTGCCGGAATTCCATGTGCGTTTGCTGCATCTGCGGCGCTTTGCGCATGGGCCGGCATGATTCTGGAAAGGAGAGAACGGATATGAAAAAAGCAAAGGTGAGCATTGCCTGTGTGGGATTGAATGTTGTGGATTGCTACGAGCATCAGGGAAGGGCCTATCCCGGCGGCAACGAGTATAACGTAAGTGTATTTGCATCACGCCTCGGCGCACAGACTTCGTTTATCGGATGCTTTGGCCCGGATTTTTATTCCGGTGCAAATTACGCGTTCGCGCTTGAGGCAGGTGTGGATCTTTCGCATTGCCGCTTCTATCACGAGCGCTGCGGCATGGCCGTGGCAACACTGAAGGACGGAGACCGCGTGTTTGCGGGCGGCAACCGGGGCGGCGTTACCGCGCGCCACCCCATCGAGCTGACGGAGCTGGATCTCGCTTTTTTGCAGGCGCACGATATCACCGTATCGGACAGATATTCCCGTATGAACGCGCGGGAATTTGAGAAGATGCATCAAAACGGTGTGAAACTCGCGTATGATTTCGGCGATGAAGAATTAGACGAACTCGCGCTGAAGATCCTGCCCTTCTGCACCTATGCATTCTTTTCCTGCAGCCAGCGCAGCGAACAGCAGATCGGGCAGCTCGTCCAAACGGCGTTCCTTGCAGGCTGCCGCTATGTTCTGGCAACCTTGGGCGAACGGGGCGTGCGCGCCTATGTACAAAATGCCGAAGATCCGTTTTTCTGCGCTGCGCCGAAGATACAGGTGCTCGATACCATGGGCGCCGGAGATTCGTTTCTCGCCGCATTTCTTGTGGAGGCGGCTGTACGCTGCGGGCTAAAGCTGTGTACAAAGGACGATTGGATGACATGTCTTTGGGCGGGCACGCGGTTCGCATCGGAAAACTGTACGTATTACGGCTCAATCGGCAGAGGCCTGCCATACCCGGTGGGCGGCGCGGACAAAGAGGTGGAACGCTACTGAGCGGACAAAGCAAATCGGCGTCCTGCCATACGCCCCTGCGGGAGGGGATCCTCCTTCGGGGCGGTATGGCTGATCGTATGAAAAAGCAAAAGGAGGAAAAAAATGATCAAATCAAACAAGCTTATCCGTTTTCAAAAGGCATTGGCGGTTTTTACGCTGCTTTGCGTGGCGGCCGGATGTCTGGTTGGCTGCTCCGGAACGTCAAGCTCCGCCGCTGCGGGAACCGACGGTTCCGCAGCGCAGCCGGCGGTCGCTGCAAACGACGTGCAGCATTATCTGGAAACAGGCGAGATCACCGGCGAAGAAGTGAATCTGCGCTGGCTCCATCGCTTCCCCAGCGAGGATGAAGCGGCGTATTTCCAAAGCCTTGCGGACGAATATACGCAGATGCATCCGAATGTGACGATCCGGATCGATACGGCCAGCGACGAGGCGATGAAAGAAAAGCTGCGCGTTATGATGGGCGGCGGCGACGTGCCGGATATTTATTATTCCTGGTCCGGAGAATTCGCGGCCAAGTTTGTGCGGGCCGGGGCGGCGATCGATCTGACGCCTTATCAGGAGGCCGACCCGGAATGGAAAGATTCGATCTCTGAGGTCTATTGGAACAACGGCGTGGTAGACGGCGCAGATTACGGCGTTCCGTTCCGCTTCACCGGCGGCGCGATAATGTACAATACCAAAATATTCAAGGAGCTGGAGCTGTCCGTTCCCAAAACATGGGCCGAGCTGGAGGCTGTTTCTCAAAAGCTGCTGGACGCCGGCTACACCCCGATGCTTTGCGGCAACGCGCAGCCGTGGATCTCTGCCTGGTGGTTTACGGCTTTGTTTGAACAGATGGTGCCCGAGGAGACCCGCGCACGGGATTATAATGCCGCGACAGGCGAGTGGACGGATCCCGGCTATGCAAACGCGCTGGCCCTGATGCAGGATATGTACGAAAAGCAGTATCTGAACCAGAATATCAACAGCATGACGGACGATCAGGCGACGGAACTGTTCGCGTCCGGCCAGGGCGGTATGTACTACACCGGCCTGTACAATTTCGATCCCATGAGCGAGAAGATGGGCGACGAGAATTGGGATTGGTTCCCGTTCCCGGCAATCGAGGGCGCGCCCGGCAAAACCAACACCGTTGTGGGGGCGGCGGATCTCTTCATGGTCTCGAACCGATCGGCGCATCCCGAGGTTGCCGTAGACTTTTTGAAATTCCTCACCTCAAAGGAAAACCAGACGCGCCTGCCCGCGGAAACATGGCTGACGCCGGTGGTTACGGGAAGCTCTACCGAGGAGAATACCAGCGAAAAGGAAATGTCCTTTATTCAATATGTAGCACAGGAGAGCAACGGTTTTTCGGAGTATCTTGATACCGCTACCGATGCGCGCGTCTGCGATAAGCTGCTGGAGAATTTCCAGCTGCTGTATGATGGCAAGGAGCCGGAAAAGATCATGGAGGAAACGCGGCAGATCGCCGCAACAGTCCGGGAAGCGGGCTGACGTTTCACGCGGCAGGACCGATGCGCCGCATATGCGGCGCATCGGCCTTGCGCCTGATCCGCAGGCAGAGCCCGCCGGGGCAGTGCGGTTAAGCCGAAACTTACACAATCGGAGATGAAAAAAATGTTATATGTCAAAAAACGGGCGATCCTGCTGTATATGCTGCCAGCGCTGACGCTTCTTACCGCCTTTGTCTTTCTGCCGATCGTGCTGAATTTTATTTATGCGCTGTTTCGCTGGAGTTCCTTTTCCACACAGTGGGATTTTGTGGGGCTGGCGAATTTTGCGCGTCTGCTTTCGGACGAGACGGTTTGGGTCGCATTCAAAAACAATCTCTGGTATGCCGTCATTTCGCTGGTTTTTCAGGTGGGCGGCTCTATGCTCATTGCCGCGCTGCTGGAAGAAAAATGGATGCGCCGCTCCCAGCCCTTTTTCCGAACGGTTTATTTTTTGCCGTCAATGATCTCTCTGACGGTGGTGGGTATCTTGTGGCAGACGATCTATAGCCCTGTTTTTGGCATCGTGAATCCTCTGCTGGAAAAGCTTGGCCTGGGGATGCTTGCCACAGACTGGCTGGGCAACACCCGGACGGCTGTTTTTTCCGTGATCGCCGTATCGCAATGGCAGTATTTTGGGTATACGATGGTGCTGTTTCTGGTGGCGATGCAGGGCGTGTCGGCCGATTTATATGAATCCGCCATCATAGACGGCGCAAATTCGTTCCAGCGGTTTATCCATATCACGATCCCCAATATCCGGGAGATCATTCTGGTAAACTGCATGATAACGATCATCGGCGCGTTTCAGGTGTTCGACGAGATCTATATCATGACGGGCGGCGGCCCGGGCCGATCCTCGGAGGTGCTGGGCACTTATCTGTTCCGGACAGGCTTTCGCAACGACGAAATGGGCTATGCCTCGGCCATCGCCACAATGGTGTTTTTTGTTACATTTGTATTTTCCGTGATACAGATGCGCATTTCCGGTACGGGTAGGAGGGAAGAGTAAATGGCTAAAGTGATGCCGAACCGCGCGCCGCGCATGCGCGGACGGGAGGGGAACCGGGCTTTACACGCGCTGGCATTTGTTTTTCTGGCAATTTTGGCGCTTGTAGAGCTGCTGCCCTTTTTATGGATGTTCTTGTCCGGCTTTAAATCCACGCGGGAAATGCTGCTGGATCCCTTTGCCATGCCCGAAGTCTGGAAGATCGAAAATTATCTTACGGCATGGCGGTCAGGCGTTTCGCGGTATTTTGTCAACAGTATTTTTACAACGATCGCAGCAACCGTCCTGTGCGTGGCCGTATCCAGTATGCTCGCCTATCCGCTGGCGCGCTTTCGCTTCAGGCTGAACAGGGTTCTCCTGATGTTTGTGCTCAGCGGTATGATGCTTGCCCCGATGGTAAGCCTGATCCCGCTTTACAAGATCTTGTCCTTTTTGGGGCTGTACGATACACGTCTGGCTCTGATCATCCCTTATGTAGCCTTCAGGATCCCGTTTTCCACGTTTCTGATCTGGTCTCATTTTGTCACGATCCCGAGGGAGATCGAGGAAGCGGCGATCATCGACGGGTGCTCCAGCCTGCGGGTGCTGCTGCAGGTGATGCTGCCGCTGAGTAAGCCGATGCTGGCGACGACGGCCCTGCTGTGCGCGCGCTATGTTTGGAACGAGATGATGTTCGCCCTCTGCTTTATTGAAACGACCGCGATCAAAACGATCCCCGTGGGCCTGCTGGCGCTGAAAGGGCAGGAATCAGGCGAGTGGTCGGTTCTTGTGGCGGGCCTGGCGCTCTCCACCATTCCCATTGTGATCTTGTATCTGATCTTTCAAAAACAGCTTGTGCGCGGAATGATGATGGGCAGCGTGAAAGGCTGAGCGCCCTTTTGGCGGCAGAGCGGACGACCGCATGGGAGAACTTAAAAAAACGAAACACGGCGCCGACGAAACCCATAAAAATACAGTCGCTCAGAACAGCCCCACCGGATGATATGTACCCCCAATTCTGGACACCCAGTATTGGGGGTACATATCATTTGAGGTCTTCTCAAAAGCAATCTCGGACTATATTGATTACTATAACAACAGAAGAATTCAAGCCAAAACAAAATGGATGCCTCCCGTAAAATTCCGGGAAGCATCCATGATGTGAAACTAATTGTTCAATTCAAATAACGGTGTCCAGAAAACTGGGTACATATCAATTGCTCTCCCGGGATGCTTTTTGGCTGTTTTGCTTAGAATTCGCACTTCTTGGCGATGTAGTCCTTCAGCTCGCTGACGGGGATTCTCACCTGCTCCATGGTGTCGCGGTCGCGGACGGTGACGCAGTTGTCGGCGGGGGTGTTCTCGTCGCCCACGGTCTGGAAGTCCACGGTGACGCACAGAGGCGTGCCGATCTCGTCCTCCCGGCGGTAACGCTTGCCGATGGAACCGGCGTCGTCAAAGTCCACCATGAAGTCCTTGCGCAGCTCCCGATAGATCTCCTCGGCCTTGGGGCTGAGCTTCTTGGACAGGGGCAGAATGGCCGCCTTGTAGGGCGCCAGCGCCGGATGCAGACGAAGCACGGTGCGCACGTCGGCGTTGCCCTTCTTGTCGGTGCCAACCACTTCCTCGTCGTAAGCTTCGCACAGGAACGCCAGCGCGACACGGTCGCAGCCCAGAGACGGCTCGATGACGTAGGGAATGTAATGCTCGCCCTTCTCCTGATCGTAGTATTCCAGACTCTTGCCGGAGGCCTCCTGATGGCGGCCAAGGTCGTAATTGGTACGGTCGGCAATGCCCCACAGCTCGCCCCAGCCGTTGCCGAAGGGGAACTGATACTCGATATCGGTGGTGGCGCGGGAATAGAAGGCCAGCTCAGCAGGCTCGTGATCCCGCAGACGCAGGGAATCTTCCTTGATGCCAAGGGAAGTCAGCCAGTTTTTGCAGAAGTCCTTCCAGTAGGCGAACCACTCGAGGTCGGTGCCGGGCTGGCAGAAGAACTCGCACTCCATCTGCTCAAATTCCCGAGTACGGAAGGTGAAGTTGCCGGGGGTGATCTCGTTGCGGAAGGCCTTGCCAACCTGACAGACGCCGAAGGGCAGCTTGCGGCGGGTGGTGCGTTGGATGTTGGCGAAGTTCACAAAAATGCCCTGCGCCGTCTCGGGACGGAGATAGCAGGTGGAGGCGGTGTCCTCGGTGACGCCGATCTGGGTCTTGAACATCAGGTTGAACTTGCGGATGGCGGTAAAGTTGTGCTTGCCGCAGTTGGGGCAGACCACGTCCTCGTGGCTTGCGATGAAAGCGTCCATCTCGTCAAAGCTCATGGCGTCCACATTGACGCTCTTGCCGGACTCGGCTGCCTCGATGAGCTTGTCCGCCCGCTGCCGGGCGCCGCAGCCCTTGCAGTCCACCAGCGGGTCAGAGAAGTTGCCCACATGGCCGGTGGTGACCCAAGTCTGGGGATTCATGATGATGGCGGCGTCCAGACCCACGTTATAGTCGGACTCCTGCACAAACTTTTTCAGCCATGCCTTTTTCACGTTGTTCTTGAATTCCACGCCGAGGGGGCCGTAGTCCCAGGAGTTGGCCAGACCGCCGTAGATTTCGGAACCGGCGTAGACATAGCCCCGGTTCTTGCAGAGGTTCACGATCATGTCCAGTGTTTTTTCGCTGTTTTTCATTGTATTTCCTCCAAAAATGGTTATTTATGGGGTGAAAACTCATTATACACGCTTCTTGTCCAAAGGTCAAGCTTCTTCCGCACGGAAAGATTCTCCCAGATCGCCGATCATCATTTCGTAGACCTGATTCCCGATATCCACGGTGGTCTTGCCCTTCAGGTTCTCCGCCGGGATCACGTCCACCAGATGCAGCTCCACGTCGGTGGGCTTCAGATGGGTGACGTTGCGGAAGATCTGCCGGGTGTTCTGGATGGTGCATACCACGATGGGGACATTCGCCTTCTGGGCAATCTTGAACACGCCGCTGCGGAAATGGTGGAGCTTGCCGTCCTTGCTGGTGTAGCCCTCGGGGAAGACGGCGACAGACGCTTCGTCGTCCTTCAGCAGCTGGATGCACTTGATAATGGTTTTCAGGGCGGCGCGGTCATTTTCACGGTCGATGGGCTGGCAGAGAATTTTGTGCATGACCTTGCCCACGACGAACAGCTTCTGATTCTCCTGCTTGGTGACAAAGGCCAGCTGGCTCTTTGGGAAGCAGTGCAGCAGCACACAGGGGTCGGCGATGAACAGGTGGTTGCACACCAGCACGAACCGCCCCTCGGTGGGAACCTTCTCCAAGCCCGTCGTATGGATGCGCACCCGAAGCAGGCTGACCAAAGCGTCAATGTACACCTGCGTGACCCTGCGGTAAAACGGGCTGTCGTGCTCCTGAGGCTTGTCCATGTCCACGAAGGCGCAGACCAGACACAGAAAACCAAAGGCTGCCAGCGTCAGAACCAGAAACGCCCCCACAAACAGCGTCGGAAGCCACCAGAATGCCACCCCGCCGCAAATACAGATCAAAACCGCCGCAACCGCGGACACGGCGGCAATTCCCTTCAACAACATGGTTTTCCTCCCCACCTGAATCTTAATCCCATTATACTCCGATTTTCCGTGTGAAACAAGAAGAAATTCTACACAAAGAGTTTTTTTACAAAGGGCTGGAAATTAGGGGAATAGACTGGTATAATAATGAAAAAAAGTGCCGGGGCAGCCTGCTGCCCCCATTTACCGGATATTTGTGCCCATGGAGGATTCCGCTATGAAACAAACATGCAAACAAAACCGTCTGCCCATAGTCACCGTCGTGCTGGGCTGCTGCGCGCTGATTCTGCGGCGCGTGCTTTACGCCGTGGCCGTGGACGTAAAAAATCTGCTGCCGGTGAATCACCCACTGGAAATCGTCCTGTGGGTTCTCACCGCGATTGCCGCCGCGTGGATCATCGCTTCCGTGTGGAAGCTGGGCGGCTCGGCGAAATATGAGGATAATTTCCAGCCCTCCCTGATGGCCGCCGTGGGGCATTATATTGCCGCGGCGGGAATCCTGCTGACGGTGCTGCTGCCATGGTGGATGGAGGGTCGGCTGCTGCTTCTGCGCCGGGTGCTGGGCGCTGCGTCGGCGGTGGGGCTGATCGTGGCCGGACGCTGCCGCAGGGCGGGGAAATGTCCGCTGTTTCTGACACATCTGGCTGTGTGCGCCTTTTTCGTCGTCCATATGCTGGGCAATTACGGCATCTGGTGCAGCAATCCCCAGCTTCAGGACTGCTGTCTGGACCTGTCCGCCAGTGCGCTGATGGCGCTGTTTGCTTTCTACGAAGCCGCCTTTGACGTTGGTCTTGGCCGGCGGCGGATGCAGCTGGCCACGGGGCTGATGGCCGCCTATCTCGGCTGTGCGGCGCTGTCCGGCTCCGGCTATCTGATTCTGTATTTCGGGTGCGCGGTGTGGGCGCTGACCGACCTGTGCAGCCTGACGCCCAAGCCCAAACAGGAGAACGCCCCATGAAGCTCCCCTCGTATGTTTTGGAATGCCTGAACGCGCTGGAGGCTGCCGGATATCCTGCCTACGTGGTGGGCGGCTGCGTGCGGGACGCCTGCCTTGGCCTGCAGCCCCACGACTATGACATCTGCACCGCCGCCGTCCCGCAGCAGACCGAGGCGGTCTTCGCCGGGAAAAAGCTGGTGCTGGCGGGAGAAAAGCACGGCACCGTAGGCGTGGTCACGGCGGGGGGCGTGGTGGAGATCACCACCTTCCGCACGGAGGGCGCGTACCGGGACAACCGGCACCCGGACTGGGTGAAATTTGTGGACAGCGTGGAAAGCGATCTTGCGCGGCGGGACTACACTGTGAACGCCATGGCCTATTCCCCCACCCGGGGCTTTGCCGACCCCTTCGGCGGCCGGGTGGATTTGGAATCAAAAGTGCTGCGGGCGGTGGGCGACCCCGTGACCCGGTTTCAGGAGGACTCCCTGCGGATTCTGCGAGGGGTGCGGTTCGCCGTGAAATACGGCCTGAGCGTTGACCCGGCGACGGAGGACGCCATGGCGTCTCAGGCGCAGTTGATGGACAATCTGGCGGAGGAACGGGTCTTCGGCGAGTTATGTAAACTTCTCCCACTGGTCAGCGCGGAAGATTTATGCCGCTTTGCCCCGATTCTGGGGGCGGTGATTCCCGAACTGCAGCCCATGATCGGGTTTAATCAGCACAGTCCCCACCACGCCTACGACCTGTTCACCCACACTGCCCACGTGACGGCGGGCGTCAGCGCCGATCTGACGCTGCGCTGGGCGGCGCTGCTTCACGACACCGGCAAAGTCGCCACCTTTACCCGGGACGCCACCGGCCGGGGGCATTTTTACGGCCACGCCCAGAAGAGCGCGGAGATCGCCGACGGCGTTTTCCGGCGGCTGAAAGCCCCCACGGCTCTGCGGGAGCAGGCGGTGCTGCTCATCGGCCAGCACATGGCACTGCTGACCCCGGATAAGAAGCTGCTGCGCCGCCGGATCAGCCGTCTGGGCTGGGACACGCTGGACAAGCTGCTTCTCTTGCAGGAGGCGGACATGGGCGGCAAGGGTACCGGCGAAGGGGAGGAACCGGATGTGTTCCCGAAGATCCGGGCTGCTCTGGCGGAAATTCGGGCAGAGAACGCCTGCCTGACGGTAAAAGATCTGGCCGTCAACGGAAACGATCTTCTGGCGCTGGGGTACCAGGGAAAAGCCATCGGTGAGACCCTGAACGCCCTACTGGAAGGGGTGCTGGACGAGACGCTGCCAAACGAGCGTCAGGCGCTGCTGGACAGGGCAAAGCAGAGAGTTGCGAACGACGGTATTTCTTCGGAATAAACCAGAATTTCTGGAGGTACTGATATGGCAGAATCCTATTATAAGCCCTGCGCCGAATTTTACAGGTGCAATGAACTGATCGAAAAATATTGGGAAAGCAAACAATATGACAAGTGCTTCGCCGGCCACATGGAACTGGCGGAGAAAGGCTACCCCTTGGCGGAATGTCAGGTCGGATACTTCTATTTGGAAGGGCTTGGCGTCGAAAAAGATTTGCCAAAAGCCTTTTACTGGACGGAAAGAGCCGCCACGCACGGCGATTGGGACGGTCAGTACAATCTTGGTTCTTTCTACGAAGACGGTGTCGGCGTTGCACAGGATTTGGAAAAAGCGAAATACTGGTATAAAGCGGCGGCACAGCAGGGACACGATCTGGCTATCCAAAAGTGCAGAGAATACCGGATAAACTACGAAATATAACCACAGCTTAATTTACACACAAGGAGGCTGCAATCATATGAACATTGCCATTGTCACGGGAGCCAGCTCCGGCATGGGGCGGGAATTCGTCCGTCAGCTCAGCGGATACGTTTCCGTGGACGAGATTTGGGCGGTCGCCCGCCGGGCGTCGGCTCTGGAAACCCTGAAAGCCGAAGCAAGCGTCCCGGTTCGTCCCATCGTGCTGGATTTGCTGGAAGCATCCAGTTTTACGGAACTGGAAGCTCTGCTGGAATCCGAAAAGCCCAACGTCAGGCTGCTGGTGAACGCCGCGGGCTTCGGCAAATTCGGCGCTTACCGGAAGATTCCCGTGGAGGACGACTGCCGCATGATCGACCTGAACTGCAAGGCGCTGCTGCTCATGACCCGGCTGTGTGTCCCCTACATGCAGCCCGGCAGCCACATTCTGGAGCTGGACAGCCTGTCTGCCTTCCAGCCAGTGCCGTACATCACCACCTACGCCGCCACCAAGGCTTTCGTCCTCAGCTACAGCCGCTCCATGAACCGGGAGCTGAAAGCCAAGGGCATCCGGGTCATGGCCATGAACCCCGGCTGGGTGAAAACGGAATTCTTCAATCATGCGTTCCAGACCAACGCCGACAACGAGGTGCGCTACTTTAACCGCCTGTACGAGGCGAAGGACGTGGTCAAAACCGGCCTTAACGACCTGTACCACTCGAAAAAGGACTGCTCCATCCACGGCTTCCCCGTCAAATTCCAGGTGTTCCTGGTGAAGCTGCTGCCCCACAGCCTGGTGATGAACACCTGGCTTAACCAGCAGAAGAAGGCCAAGAACAACAAGGGGCTTACGACGAAATGAGGAAGGGGATTCCTGCCCTCCTTCTGACTCTGTCGCTGCTGCTCTGCGGCTGCCGGCTTCTCCCGGAGCGGATCCCCCCTGCCGGCCTCACCGTCCACTTTATCGACGTGGGGCAGGCGGACTGCGCCCTGCTGGAAAGCGGCGGGGAGTATATGCTCATTGACGGCGGCAACCGGGAGGATGGCCAGCTGGTCGTTTCGTATCTGGAACAGCAGGGCGTGGAGGAGCTGGCCGCCGTGGTCTGCACCCACGCCCACGAAGACCACGTGGGCGGTCTGCCCTCGGTTCTGGCGGTGTATCCCACCCACGCCGTGTACGCCCCCACAAGGACCTATGCTTCCAAGGTGTTCGACGATTTCGTCTATTACGCCGACCAGCAGCGGCTGGAGATCACCATTCCCTCCCCCGGGGACAGCTGGACGCTGGGAGAGACCTCCGTCACGGTTCTCGGCCCCGTGCAGTCCTACGCCGACCAGAACGATACCTCCATCGTCCTGAACGTCCGGTACGGCGGCACCTCTTTCCTGTTCACCGGGGATATGGAGACCACCGCAGAAAACGACATGCTGGACTACTGGGGCAGCCGGATGTCCTGGAAGGCAGACGTGCTGAAGGTGGGGCATCACGGCTCCGACACCTCCACGGGCTACCGCTTTCTCAACGAGGTAAGCCCCGACTACGCCGTGATCTCCGTGGGCAAGGGCAACGCCTACGGTCACCCCCACGAGCAGCCCCTCTCCCGGCTGAATCAGGCGGGCGTCACCATTCTGCGCACCGACGAGCTTGGCACCGTCGTCGCCCGCACGGACGGCAAAGAGGTCACGTTCACATGGGACAACCAGTCGGCGAACCCGGAAAATGCGGAACCTGCCCAGCCGGTGCAGTTCATCGGCAACGTCAACTCCCACAAGTTCCACTCCCCCAACTGCGCGAATCTCCCGACGGAAAAAAACCGGATCATCTTCGACACCTACGAGGAAGCGATCGACGCGGGCTATACGCCCTGCGGAAGCTGTCTCGGGTGACGGACGCAAATACGCCCCTGACACAGGCATCATGACTGTGTCAGGGGCTTTCACATGCAGCAGTGGTAATTATGCACGAAAAAGTATATTAAAATTTGTAAATATGCTATAAAAGCAGGATTTCTTCGCAGAAAATCAGTCTCTTAATTGTCAATTCACTTGACAAATTACCGGGTAAATGGTACAGTAAAACCAGAGCAAGACCGGGGTTCCCGGATTCATTTTATATTAATAAAGGAGAGAAAACCATGAAGCGTTCCGAAGTCAACAAAGCGCTGCGGGAGCTGGAGGCCATGTGCCAGAAATACCGCTGCTACCTGCCCCCCTTCTGCCATTTTACCCCGGAGGAATGGGAAACCAAAGGTCACGAATACGACGAAGTCCGGGACTGCTGTCTGGGCTGGGACATCACGGACTACGGTCAGGGGAATTTCGATAAGATCGGATTCTCCCTCATCACCATCCGCAACGGCAGCCAGACCATGCGGGAAAAATACCCCAAGGTCTACGCCGAGAAGCTGCTGTTCCTGAAAGAGGGACAGTATTCCCCCAACCACTTCCACTGGTACAAGACCGAGGACATCATCAACCGGGGCGGCGGAAACGTGCTGATCCGGGTGTACAATTCCCACCCCGACGAGTCCATCGACTATGAAAGCGATGTCACCGTCCATACTGACGGCAGGACTTACACCGTCCCCGCCGGAACCCAGATCCGCCTGACCCCCGGCGAGTCCATCTACATTCAGCAATACCTGTACCACGATTTCGAGGTGGAGCCGGGTACGGGCGACGTGCTGCTGGGCGAGGTCAGCCAGTGCAATGACGATGCCAAGGACAACCGCTTCAACCCGCCCATGGGCCGCTTCCCGGCCATCGAGGAGGACGAAGCGCCTTACCGTCTGCTCTGCACCGAGTACCCCGCGGCCAAGGACTGAGTGGGTGCGCACGATGATCGACGTAGTAGCGCTGGGCGAACTGCTCATTGATTTTGCGGCAAAGTCCACGGACAGCGCCGGATACCCCACCATGGCCGCCAACCCCGGCGGCGCCCCCGGCAATTTTCTGGCCGCGCTGAACGCCTACGGCAGGAAGACCGCGTTTCTGGGCAAGGTGGGAAACGACGCTTTCGGCAATCTGCTGCTGGGGACGCTGAACGCCGCCGGAATTGAGACGAAAGGCATTCTGGTGGACGACAGCGTGTTTACCACGCTGGCCTTCGTGACCTTCGATGAAAGCGGCGACCGCTCCTTCTCCTTCGCCCGGAAGCCCGGCGCGGATACCCAGCTGCGGTGGGAGGAAGTGGACAAGTCCCTCATTGACGAGGCCAAGGTGTTCCACTTCGGCACCCTGAGCCTGACGGACGAACCTGTCCGCACGGCGACCCAAAAGGCGGTTGCCTACGCCAAAGCGCAGGGGAAGCTCATCAGCTGCGACCCCAATCTGCGGCTCCCCCTGTGGCCGGATGCGGACGCGGCGAAGGAGCAGATGCTCTGGAGTCTGCGTCAGGCGGACGTGGTAAAAATCAGCGACAACGAGGTGGAATTCCTCTGGAACTGCACCCCGGAAGAGGGCGCGGACAAGCTGCTGACGGAATTCGGCGTATCCCTCGCCATGGTGACGCTGGGGCCTGACGGCTGCCTGCTGAAAACGAAGACGGCGGCTTTCCGCGCCGTCTGCCCCAAGGTGCATCCCGTGGACACCACCGGCGCGGGGGATATCTTCGGCGGCAGCGCCATGGCAAGGCTGCTGGAGCTGGACAAGCCCGTCAGCGAGCTGACGGAAGACGACCTCAAATACATCGGCAGCTTCGCCGCCGCGGCGGCCAGCCTGTCCACAGAGCATTCCGGCGGCATTCCCAGCATCCGTGAAAAGGACGCGGTTCTGAAGGCAATGGGATAAAATCTTGACCCGGGGCGACATGTCCCGGGTCATTATAGCTATGAAATTGAGGGGATTCCAATGACGCAGAAGCCGCGCAATGCCGACTATACAAGAGAATACAACCGCAAGGCAGTTCTCCGCATTCTCCGCCGTCAGGCCATGAGCCGGGCAGAGTTGGCGCGGGCTACGGGTCTGACACGGGCGGCGGCTTCTTTGATCGTGGAGGAGCTTCTGAACGCAGGCGTTGTGACGGAGCTTGCCCCCCAGTCCGCCGGACGGGGACGCAGTGCCACACCGTTGGCTCTGCGCCCGGACAGCTATTATGCCCTCGCGGTGGACTTGGCCAGAAAGGGCTGCACGGTGGGACTGTGCGATATCGGCGGCAACCTGCTGCAATGCCGGGAGCTGCCGGAGCAAAGCGACATGACGGACGCCATCGCCGGGGCGCTTGCGTCCCTGCTGGAATCCGTGGACAGGCGCAAGGTGCTGGGCATCGGCATCAGCGCCCCCGGCCCGCTGGACTGCGAAAACGGCCGCATTCTCAATCCGCCCCGGTTTGAGCAGTGGCACGGCATGGACATCGGCAAGCGCCTGTCGGACGCGCTGGGGCTGCCCGCGTATCTGGAACACGACGTCTGCGCCATGGCGCTGCATCAGCGAAGCACTGGGCAGAGCCGGAACTTTATGCTGCTGTTCATTGACATCGGCATCGGCGCGGCCATTGTGTCCGGCGGGGAGCTGCTGGGGAATTTTACCGGCGAGCTGGGTCACACCACCATCCGCTTCGACGGGCGGCTGTGCGCCTGCGGCAACCGGGGGTGTTTGGAAACCTATGCCTCGATCCCGGCGCTGCTGGAGGGTTCCGGCTTCCGGGACTGGTTCGACCTCATTGACCATGCAGACGACCCGGAAGCCGGGAGGCTTCTCGATCAGGAAGCGGTCTATCTGTCGGCAGGCTTAATTAACCTGTTGAATCTGATTCCCGTGGACAGCATTTATCTTGCGGGGGACATCTGCTGCCGGCACGAGCTTCTGATCGGGCGGCTCCAGCGGGAGATCAGCGCGAAAGCGCTGTACCGGGGCAGGAATGACACCCGCATTCTCCCGGTGGCGGACACTCCCAACATGGGCGTCCTGTCGGCGGCGGAAGTGGTTTTTTCGAGATTTTTTACGGTGTAATCAGGGATATGACCAGATTGGCCGCTCCCGCCAGCAGCATCACCAGAATGGGACTGAGCTTTGTCCTCCGCAGGAGCAGAAACGCCGCGGCGAACAGGGCGACCATATTCCAGTTCGTGCCGGAAAGACGGATCGCGCCGCTCCAGAAGGCGTTGCGCAGAATCAAAACGCCCGCCGAAGCGATCATGGCCACCACTGCCGGACGCAGTGAGCCGAGAACGCTCTGCAAGACCGCGATATTGCGGTACTTTAGGTAGAGCTTTGCAATCAGCGTCACCAGAATGCAGGCGGGGAGAATGCAGCCAGCGGTAGCCACCAGTGCCCCCGGAATCCCGGCAATTTTCGTTCCCACGAAGGTTGCGGAGTTGACGGCGATGGGGCCGGGGGTCATTTCCGCGATGGTCACGAGATCGGTAAACTCGCTCATGGACAGCCACTGGTGCTCGGTGACGATCTGTGCCTGAATGAGCGGCATGGCGGCGTAGCCGCCGCCGAAACTCAGCGCGCCGATTTGCAGGAAGCTGAGGAACAGCTGTAAATAGATCATTGGGCGTTCCTCCTTTGCTGGACGACCGTTCGGACGACGCCGATGGCGATGCAGGCCAGAATGATATACACCGCGTTGACCTTGTAAACGTAGGTCGCTATGAACGCGGTTAACATAACAACCGCAGAGAGGACGGATTTCTGTTTCAGGACGCCGCCGCCCATGTCCAGCACCACGGACGCGATGACCGCGCCCACACCGGCCTGCATACCGGAAAGGACGCTGCTGACAATATAGTTGTCCCGGAACAGCTCGTAAAAATAGGAGATCACCGTAATAATGAGAAACGGCGGGATTATGGTCGCAACAATGGCGGTAACAGCGCCGAGAACGCCCGCCAGCTTGAAGCCCACCACGATCGCCCCGTTGACAGCGATGGCTCCGGGGGCGGACTGAGCAATGGCAATGAGATCCAGCATCTCATCCTCCTGAATCCAGTGCAGCTCATCCACAAATTTCTGCTTCATCAGCGTGACGATAACATAGCCGCCGCCGAAGGTAAACGCGCTTAAGTACAGCGTGGAAAGAAACAGTTTCGTCAGAATTTTCTTTTTGTCAGTCATACTTCTACCTCCTCATGCCCCCAGTTTACCAGCACTTGACTTATTTGTAAAATAGAATTATGATATGAAATACATATAAAAAACGATATGAATGGGGGACGGCTATGACGCTGCGGCATATGAAGATTCTGGTGGAGGTCTACCGCCAGAACAGCGTGACGAAGGCGGCGCAGGCGCTGCATCTGTCCCAGCCCTCGGTGAGTCTGGCGCTGCGGGAATTGGAGGATTACTACGGCGTGACGCTGTTCGAGCGGGTGGGACGCCGGATATCCCCCACGGAGTGCGGCCGGGAATTTTACGGCTACGCCGTCCATGTGGTGTCGCTGATGGATGAGCTGGAAACCCGGATGCGCAACTGGGACGCCATCGGCACCGTCCGCATCGGGGCGACGGTCACCATCGGCACCTATCTTCTGCCGGAGTTGGTGCGGCGGTATCAGGCGGAATTCCCGGCGCTGCACGTAGACGTGCAGGTATGCCGCGCCAGTCAGGTGGAGCAGCTGGTTCTGGACAACCGCATCGATCTGGGACTGATCGAGACCCAGCCGGAGCACGAAGAGCTGGTAGCCGTCCCCTTTTCCCGGGACGAGCTGCAAGCCATCGTGCCGCCGGACTCCCCGCTCGCGGGGCAGGGGAAAGTGACCATTCAGGAGCTGGCGCAGTTTCCCTTTCTGATGCGGGAGCCGGGGAGTGCCGGAAGAAAGGCGCTGGACGGGTATCTCGCGCTGCACCGGCTCTCGGTGCAGCCCGCTTGGGAGAGCGTCAGCACGCAGGCGCTGATCAAGGCCGTTGTGGAAGGGCTGGGCGTGGCGGTACTGCCGAAACTCCTGATCCAGCAGGACGTTGCCAGCGGCAATGTGGTGCCGCTTACGCTGAAAGAGCCGCTGCGGCGAACTCTGAATATTGTCTACCACAAGCGGAAATACCTCTCCGAAAGTATGCAGCGCTTTATCGCGCTGTGCCGGGAGACGGGGGAACAGTAGAAAAAAGCACGGTGCAGTCCCGGTAAAAGGGGCTGCACCGTGTTTCATTTAGTGCATTTCTTCGATATGGTAGATGTAATCCAGGGAGGACAGCGCCTCGATGATCTCCACGTGGGTCTTGTATTTCTTGAGTTCCTGCGAGCAGATGGTCAACGAAACGGAATACACACTCAGCCCGGAACCGGCGTAAGCCTGATTGGCTTCGATGTCGTCGATGCGCAGGCCCAGACGGCGGCTCACCGTGACGAAATCCCGCAGATACGAGCTGCTTTTCAGCTCCATGTGGACTTCAAAATGGTTGGAGCGGTTTTTCAGGTACGCTTCAAAGGCGGGGAAGCCCGCAAGGATGCACAGCAGGAAAATGTACACGATCAATGTCAGGGTGTACAGCCCCGCGCCGGTGGCGAAGCCCAGAATGCAGCAACTCACCAGTCCCGCAGAGGTGGTCAGTCCCTTGATCTGTCCCCGGGAGGAATAGAGAATGGAATTGGCGCTGACGGAGGTGACGGCCAGCAGCGTCGCCGCCGACAGCAGCGGCAGCTTGCAGCCCAGAAGCACGTATACGTATTGATCCAGCAGCATGGACACGGTGGCGGAGAAGGCCGCAAGCACAAAGGTGCGCAGACCGGCGCTGTGCCGCTTGCTGGAGCGCTCACAGCCGATGGAGGCCGCCAGTGCCACGATCAGCGCGATGCGCAGGAGTGCCGAGCCGAGATTCAGTCCCGCGCTCCAAGCACCAAGCAGACCCGCAATGGGATCCTCTATGGACAGTAGTTCCTTCATTTCCGTTTCCTCCCCGGCATGGCGGTGTTGGCTTTCCCCGGCGTCCCGAAGAACGCCTCCATCTGGGCGGAATGCTCCGCCGCGGCTTCGGTGAATGCCTGTTCGTCCTCGTAATAGGGGTTGTTGTGCTTGGGCAGCTCCTCCTGAATGGCCTGAATCCGCTCAATCAGCAGCTCCACCTCAGACTTTGGCGGCTGCCCCGGCTCCGTAGCCGGAATGGGCGCAAGGTCTTCCAGCTTGTTGGAGTAGGAGCCGGACAGGTACAGCGACAGCTTGGCGCAGGCGGGGCCGATCAGTTCGTAAAGCACGCTGGATGCCAGAATGATGGTCTCCAGCGCGTTGCCCACCTCGCCGCCCAGCGTCCGCGCACCGGTAGCCGCCAGACCGATGGCCACGCCCGCCTGCGGGATCAGGGCAAGCCCCAGGAAATTGCGAACCTTTTTGTCCTTTTTCGTCATAAGGCAGCCCAGGAACGCACCGGCATACTTGCCCACGATACGCACCAGAAAATAGAGGATACCGACCACCACCAACGGCGTTGTGCCGATGCTCTCGGAGTTGTCCACCAGGGCATCCAAATCAAAGTTCAGCCCGGAACGCACGAAGAACAGCAGCAGAATGGGGGGGCTGAAATAGTTGAGCTGCTGGAACAGCCGCTTGTCGTCGGTGAGGTTTATGTAGACCATGCCCATGGACATGCACCCCAGCAGCGGGGAAACGTCCAGCATGGCGCAGATGCCGCAGAAGGCGAACAGCAGGGCGATGGAGACGATGAGCCGGTTATCCGTGGAGCGCTTGTGGAGCAGCAGCTTCAGGAAGAAGCCGAAGCCCCCGCCCAGCAGAAGCACCAGCGCGTTGATGGCCAGAGGCTTGAAGATAGCGCCGGCATGGAACGCGCCGGTGGCCGAAGCCAGCGCTACGGAAATGGCGATGCTGTAGGCCACCAGTCCAACCACATCGTCCAGCGCCACCACCTGCAAAAGGGTGTCCACGAAGTCGCCCTTGGCGTGGGTCTGGCGGATGGTCATAACGGTGGAGGCCGGTGCGGTAGCCGAAGCCAGCGCGGCAAGGACGATGGAGAAATTCAGCTCCAGTCCCAGCACGAAAAAGGTGATGATAAACACCAGCACCGAGGCGAGGATTGCCTCAAAAACCGTGATGACCATGACCTTTGCGCCGCTTTTTTTCAGCGTGTCGAATTTGAAAAATTCGCCGGTGCTGAAGGCGATAAAGGCCAGCGCGATATCGGCGATGAAATCCATGCCGTCGATCACGTTTCCCGGCACCAGATTCAGGCAGTAGGGGCCGATGAGGATGCCCGCCACGATGTACGCCGTGACATTGGGCAGCCGCAGCCGCTTGGTGACACGGGTAGCCGCGAAGCCGCAGATCAGCATGAGCGCGATGGAAACGATAATCACGGAGACGGTATCCGTAATGTGCAGCTTTTCGTAAAATGGAGTCAGCAAGGGACAACGCTCCTTTCAATATAGTTGGTATGGAGAGGTTCAGACGCAGGAAGACAAAGCGCGCCGCAGACCGCTCCTGTTGAATTTTTATATGATACACACAAAACGCAAAAAAATCAACCATTATTTTTTGGAATAATTGATAAATTTCAAAATCACAGCTGGGGCTACACTGCCGAGCGGGAAAACAAACGCCCGGTATCCCCCCGGGGGGCTTCTCAAATCGTCGAAAGGGGGATACAATATCGGAAAACCAACTTGGGAGAGAACATCATGGAAAACTGCGCCATTGAAGATAGGGTTGTACGCTACTGGACGATACGGTCTCATGACTTTGGAGCCGTGCGGAAAAACGAATTGGGGAACATCATGGGGCGGCGCTGGCAGGAAGAACTGGAAGTGCGGCTGCCTGAAAGGTCACCGCTGAACATTCTGGACGTGGGCACCGGCACCGGATTTTTTGCCATCCTCATGGCGCAGCTGGGACATAAGGTGACGGGCATCGACCTGACCCCCGCCATGCTGGAGGAAGCCGCCGCCATGGCGGCGGGCCTTGGGCTGGACATTGCCTTCCGGCATATGGATGCCCAGCAGCTGGATTTCCCGGACGGCACCTTCGATGTCGTGCTCAGCCGGAATCTGACGTGGACGCTGCCGGAACCGGAGAAAGCCTACGCCCAGTGGCACCGGGTGCTGAAACCGGGCGGGCTGCTCCTGAATTTCGACGCGGACTACGCGGCGAACGTGCGCAGCGAAAGCACCCAGAACTGCTCCGTAGCGCCGGACAGCCCCTACGGCCATGTGGGCATGACGGAAGCGCTGGTGGAGGAAAACAACGCCATCACTTTGGCGCTGGACGTGGGGCAGAAGCGACCCGCGTGGGATGAGGCTGTGCTGAAAAAGGTCGGGTTTTCCAACTGTCAGACAGACTTGACGGTAGGCCGGCGGGTGCTGGGGGCGGCTGACCTTGTCCACGCACCCATGTTCGGCGTGTTTGCGCAAAAATGATTTCAAACGCCGCGGGGCTTTTCGGTTCCGCGGCGTGATTTCACTATTTTCCGTAATTTTTTATCGATTTACAACCCCCCGGGGGGCTTCCGCTGTCCCCTTTCCCGTGCTAGTATATGGCTATACAAACACACGTTCCCAAAATTCCCCCTCGCTGTTCCCACAGTCGGACGGGGGCAGGAGGATTCCATATGAATCGGTTTGCTACTTATGAGGAAGAAAATATCCACTACTGGACGCACCGCGCCCCCGGCTACTCCGGTGTAAATCAGGAGGAACTGGCAACTGACCAGAAGCGCGTCTGGGGACGCACCATTCAGGAACGGATCGCCGCCCGTTTTCCGGGACGGAAGCCCGGCTCCATCCGGGTGCTGGACGTGGGCACCGGCCCGGGCTTTTTCGCCATCATTCTGGCGAGAATGGGCTATCAGGTGACCGCCGTGGATTATACCGCCTCCATGCTGGAGGAAGCCCGGCGCAACGCGGGCGCTCTCGCAGACAAGATCGACTTCCACCAGATGAACGCCGAAGAACTGATGTTCGCGGATTACAGCTTTGACGTGCTGGTCACCCGGAACGTGACATGGAATCTCCACGACCCGGAGAAGGCCTACAGCCACTGGACACGGGTCCTGGCTCCCGGTGGGCTGCTGCTGAACTTCGACGCCAACTGGTACCGGTACCTGTGGGACGAGGAAGCAGAGCTGGGTCACAAGCGGGACCGGGAGAATCTGGCCGTCTCCGACGTGCGGGACGAAAACGCCGGAACGGACGTGGACGCCATGGAGGCCATTGCCCGGAAGACGCCCCTGTCCCGGCAGCACCGTCCCCAGTGGGATCTGCGTGTCCTGAGCCGCTTTGGCATTCAGGCGAGCGCCGACGAGAACATCTGGCAGCGGGTCTGGACGAAGGAGGAGCGCATCAACAACGCCTCCACACCCATGTTCCTCATCGAGGGGCGGAAAGCGGGACTGCTGGAAAGCTGAGGAAGCACCGGCTTCCTAAAGGGGATATCCATTTTGAACAAATATATAGGCAAGCGCTTTTTGCAGCTGATCCCGGTGCTGCTGGGCATTACCTTTCTGTCCTTTGCCATGATGCGCGCCGCAGGCAGCGACGCCATTATCGAGCTGTACGGCGACAAGGGCGCGGTGGCGCAGGAGATCATCGACGCCAAACGGGCGGAGCTGGGGCTTGACCAGCCCTTCCTGACGCAATATGGCGCATGGCTGAGAGGGCTGCTGACCGGCAATATGGGCGTCAGCTATGTTTCCGGGAAGGATGTGTTCGGGACGTTTGTTTCCAAGCTCCCGGCGACGCTGCTGCTGACGGCGCTCTCCATCGGGGCGACCGTAATTATTTCCATTCCGCTGGGCATCTGGGCGGCGGTGAAGCACGATAAATTTACAGACTATGTTCTGCGGTTTTTCAGCTTCATCGGCAACAGTTTGCCGAACTTTTTTGTGGCGCTGCTGCTGATGCAGCTGTTTTCCATAAAATGGAAGCTTCTGCCCGTCATTTCCGGCGGGACGACGGTGCAGGGCGCGATCCTCCCCACCCTGACGCTGGCCATTGCCATGTCCGCCAAGTATATGCGGCAGGTCAGAGCAGCGGTGCTGGAGGAACTGAACAAGGACTACGTCCTGGGCGCGGCGGCAAGAGGCGTGCGCGGACGGGTGATTCTGTGGAAAAGCGTGCTGAAATCCGCCATGCTCACCATTCTGACCCTGCTGGCGCTGTCCATCGGCAGTTTGCTCGGCGGCACGGCCATTATTGAAAGCATCTTCATGTGGGACGGCGTGGGGAAGCTGGCGGTGGACGCCATCACCATGCGGGACTACCCCCTCATTCAGGCTTATGTGGTCTGGATGGCGATCATTTACGTGATGGTGAATCTGGTCACGGACATTCTCTACCACGTCCTCGACCCGAGAATCCGACTGGGGGTGCAGGCGGGATGAAGACCGTAAAAACCTCCATAGGCACAGTCAGGCGAAACACGGTGAAAGCCCGCCTGATTCTTTTTTCCGTCCTGGCAATCGCCCTGATTGTTTGCTCCTTCTTTTCGGAGTACCTGACGCCCTATGACCCGTACCTCCAGAATCTGGACATCGCCAAACAGGCGCCTACCAAAGCCCACCCTCTCGGAACGGACCGGTATGGCCGGGATATGCTGTCCCGGGTCATCGCCGGAAGCCGGGCGAGTATTTTCTCCACGCTTCTGCTGGTTGCCATCATCACGGCCGTCGGCACCGCGGTGGGCGTGACCTGCGGCTGGGTCGGCGGCCTGACCGATACGGTGCTGATGCGCGTTTCCGACGTGTTTCTGGCGTTCCCCGGTCTGGTGTTCGCCCTCGCGGTGGCGGGAGTTCTGGGCGGCGGGTTGCAAAACGCCATTATCGCACTGGCGGCGATCTCGTGGCCGAAATACGCCCGGATCGCCCGAAGCCAGACATTGGCGCAAAAAGAAACCCAGTGGATGAAGGCCGTCCGGCTGTCCGGCAGTGGCACGGGAAAGATCATCCTCAAGCACATCCTGCCCAACATCATCGGCCCCGTTCTGGTCACAGCCATGCTGGACATCGGGACTATGATGATGGAGCTGGCTGCGCTGAGTTTTCTGGGGCTGGGCGCGAAACCGCCGATCCCCGAATGGGGCAGCATGATGAGCGACACCAGAAGTCTCATGACCACCTCCCCGTGGATCACCTTCAGCCCCGGCATTGCCATTTTCATTTCGGTGATGATCTTCAACCTTCTGGGCGACACCATCCGGGACTACGCAGACCCCAAAAGCCGGAGGTAGAACATGGAAACCTTACTGAAATACGAGCACGTGGACATCGCCTATCTGGGGCAGCCTGCCGTAGAGGACGTGAGCTTCACCCTGTCCCCCGGCGAGATCTTAGGCATTGTGGGGGAAAGCGGCAGCGGCAAATCCACCCTGATCAAAGCGGCTATGGGTCTGCTTGGCAGTGAAGGCCGCGTCACCGGGGGGAGCATCCGGTACAAGGGACGTGACCTCACCGTGCTTCCCCAAAAGGAATTACGCAAGCTCTGCGGCCCGGAGCTGGGCTATATCTTCCAGAGCGCGGGCAGCGCTTTCTGCCCCATCCGCACGGTGGGGGCGCAGCTGTATGAGGCCATGCGGGAGCATGGCAGAATTTCCAAGGCACTGTTTGAAGAACGCGCGCTGGAAATGCTGGCCAAGCTGGGCTTCGAGGATGGAAAACGGATTCTCACAAGCTACCCCTTCGAGCTTTCCGGCGGGATGCAGCAGCGGGTGGGCATTGCCGCCGCCATGCTGTTAAGCCCCGGCGTTCTTCTTGCGGATGAGCCGACCTCCGCGCTGGACGTGACCTTGCAGAAGCAGGTGGTGGAGGAAATGCGGATGGTGCGGGACACCTTCGGCACCGCCATCGTCCTGGTCGCCCACAATCTGGGCGTCATCGGCGCCATGGCCGACAACGTGCTGGTGCTGAAGGACGGAAAGACCGTGGAATACGGAAAAACCGGGGATATCCTGACAAATCCCCAGGCAGACTATACCAAGGCGCTTCTTGCCGCCGTGCCCCGGCTCCGGAGGTGAAGACATGGAACCGATCCTGAAAGTCAGCGGCCTGACCAAAACCTTCTCCCGGCAGGGGCAGGCGGACTTTACCGCCGTGAAAAATATCAGCTTTGACCTGTTCCCCGACGAGTGTCTCGCCATCATCGGGGAAAGCGGCAGCGGCAAAACCACCGCCGTCAACATGATCGCCCGTCTGGTGGACGTGACCTCCGGCTCCATCTTTCTGGACGGCGAGGACATTACGAACCTGAAAGGCAAACCGCTGCGGGAGGTTTACAAAACCATGCAGATGGTTTTCCAGACCCCGGCGGACTCCTTTGACCCCCGCCGCACGTTGGGCGACGGCATTGGCGAAAGCCTGCGAAATGCCGGGCTTTCCCAAAAGGAGACCCGGGAACGGGTAGAATCCCTCCTGAAAAACTGCGGCCTGCCCCCGGAATATGCCGACCGCTACCCCCATCAGGTCAGCGGCGGACAGTGCCAGCGGGCGGCGATCGCCCGGGCGTTGGCCATCGCGCCCCGGCTTCTGATCTGCGACGAGATCACCTCCGCGCTGGATGTGACGGTGCAGAAGGAAATCCTGGAGCTGCTGAACGCCCTGAGAACCCGACAGGGGCGCGGCCTCTCCATTCTCTTTATCTGCCACGATATTTCTCTGGTGCAGCAGTTCTGCGACCGGGTACTGGTGATGTACCATGGCGAGATCGTGGAGGAAGGCACCCCGGATGAGGTCATCCGGAATCCCAAAAACGATTATACCAAGCGCTTGATCGACAGCGTATTATCATGATGTTATGCCGTGACGTCCGGCAGGACATAAATAACCGAATACGAAAGGAATCCATCATGAGAAAGATCATTTCTCTCCTGCTGACTGCCTGCCTGGCAGCTGCTCTGCTGACCGGCTGCGGCGGCAAAGCCTCCGAGGGCGGCGCGGCAGCCAAAAAAACCATGGTCATCGGCGACACCACCTTCAACTCCGAAAACTGGGAAGAAACCGTTGACCCCCACCGCACCTACAACGGCTGGGCCTGCATCCGCTACGGCATCGGAGAAACGCTGGTGCATTACACCGACGCCATGGAGCTGGAACCCTGGCTGGCCACCGACTGGACAAACGACGGCGGCTGCACCTGGACGATCACTCTCCGCAGCGGCGTAAAATTCTCCTCCGGCCGGGACATGGACGGCGAAGCCGTAAAGCAGTGCCTGAATCATCTGCTGGAAAATCACGACCGCGCCCCCAGCGACACGAAGATCGTGGACGTGGCCGCCGACGGCCAGGTATTGACCGTCACCACCAGCGAGCCCAATCCCGCCCTGATGAACTATCTGGGCGACCCCTACGGCTGCATCATCGATGTGGACGCGTCGGATTTTGAAAACGGCATTGTCGTTGGTACCGGCCCCTACGTTGTAAAGGAGCTGGTCACGGACGACCATCTGACGCTGACCCCCAACACCCAGTATTGGAACGGCACACCCAAACTGGACGAGCTGACCATCCGCACCCTTAGTAACGGCGACACCCTCTCCGCTGCCCTACAGGCCGGGGATATTGACGCCGCCTACGGCATGGCCTATGAGGCTTACCCCAATTTTGAAAACGGCGGTTATCAGTTCTCCGCCATCCAGACCTCCCGTGCCTTCTTCGGCTCCATGAACATGACCAGCCCCATCATGCAGGACGCCGCCGTCCGCAGGGCAATCGCCATGGGCATCAACAAGGAGGGCTTTGTGAAGACCCTTCTGGACGGCCACGGCGTTGCCGCCAGCGGCGCGTTCCCCGACGGCTTCTCCACCTTCGGCGGCGAGAATGTCACGGCGGAAGCCTACGACCCCGAGGGCGCGAAGGCGGTTCTGGAGGAAGCGGGCTGGGTGGATTCCGACGGCGACGGCATCCGGGAAAAGGACGGCGTGAAGCTGACCGTCCGCTGGCTGACCTACCCCTCCCGTCAGGAGCTGCCCCTGCTGGCCGAGTCCGCCCAGGCGTCCCTCAAAGAGATCGGCATTGACGTGGACATCAACTGCACCGCAAACCGCCGGGAGTTTCTGGCGGACATGGGCAGCTGGGATATTTACGCTTCCGCGCTGGTAACAGCTCCCTCCGGCGACCCCCAGTATTTCTTCACCACCTCCTGCGTTCCCGGCATGAGCTACAATTTTGGCGCTTATGACAATCCGGAGGTCACGGCGCTGATCGAGCAGCTGTCCCGGGAATTCGACCCCGCCAAGCGGGGCGAGATGGCGGTGACGCTTCAGCAGATGATTCTGGACGACAACGCCTACGTCTTCTGCTCCTTCCTGCAAATGAACATGATCTCCAAGGAAAACGTCAAAAACTACACCGCCCACGCCTGCGACTACTATCAGGTCACGGTTGACCTCGATATCACGTAAAAGAACCCCCTCGACGAACGCCTCCCTTTGTGGTACAATACGGGCAGTATTGACCCAAAGGGAGGTTTTCCTATGGCCGCAGAACAGCCGAACAATATAAAAAAGCCCCTGTGCACCGGGCTGCTCGCTCATGTGTGAGCGGGTAGAGGAGTACCACATTTTTATAGTCCTGAGAAGTTTGGATTTCTCAGGGCTTTTTGCGTTCTGTGGATATAGTGACTTCAATTTGTGCATTGCGGTACAATCGACATTCCAATCATTCTCCGATACAATGGCAGTAACAAAGTAAAGGAGGATTGAGTATGAACATCCAAAAAGACATTTTTAGCATAATGCACAATAAAATACAAATATCCAGCAGATAAATGCCGGATTATTGCTGTATTTTGCGACATTTTTGTTTATTTTTAATAAAACAATCCCCCCTTGGGGGATAGGACAATCTGGAAACCAGTATCCCCCAGGGGGGCTTCATTGCGTTCGACGATTGTGGTACAATCAGCAGGAATGTCAAAAAGGAGGAAATGTATGGATTTAACATATATTCAGGAGCATTGGTGCAAAAAGACCTTCTCCGATATTGCGGCAAGTATCCGCGCATGGGACAGCGTTGCAGGTGATTATGAAAATGGCAAAACCATCACCACCCAAAATGACAGCTTCCTTCAGTTGATGGCAGAAAAGATTCCCTTCACAAAAGACATGAAAACACTGGATGTTGGATGTGGCACAGGAAACTACTCCCTGGCCATCGCCAGCCGTGTTGGCCATGCAGTCGCCACAGATTTTTCTCCCAGGATGCTGGAGGGCGGAGCCCGTCTTGCAAAGAAAATGGGCGTGCAAAACATCACATTTCTGGAGCGTGACTGGTTTGGCTGCGACGACAAAGAATTTGAAGGTCAGTACGATCTGGCATTTGCCCATACAACCCCTGCCGTTTCAGACTACAACACACTGCGCAAGCTGATGAAGGCAACCACCCATTATGGTATGCTCTGTATGCCCTCCCGCCGTACGGATAAGGTGCACGATGCGCTGCTAGAGATCGTTGGGGGAAAGCCCACACAGAATGTGGATTCTGTAGCCTATACCTTTGATACTTTATGGGGGCACGGCGTAAATCCCGAAGTGACCTACAAGCAGACCGTGTGGCGGAGTCAAAAGCCTCTGGAGCAGACATATGACTGGTATCTTGGCCGGTTGTATGGAAGCGAAGCCTTTACCGATACCCAGAAAGAGGCAGTCCGGAAATACTTACAGGACATCAGTGTGGACGGTATGGTCTGTGAGCAGACGAATACCACACTGGTGACTTTCTTTTGGGAGGCATAAGATGAAATATACGATTTTGATTCATAGCGAGAGCGGCAACACGGAAAAGGTTGCCGGGTATATCCAGCAGGGTGCGCTCAGCGAACCTGACACCGAAGTGAAAATCATGAATATTACCGATACACTGGATATGGACTTTCTGAACGAAAGTAAAGTTGTGGTTTTCGGTGTGCCCACCTATTACGCCAATATGAGCTGGCAGATGAAGAAGTGGTTTGATACCGGCCATTCTATCAATCTGGGCGGCAAGCTGGGCGGTGCGTTTGCCACGGAAAACTCCCCCAACGGCGGTGGCGGTGAGCTGGCTTTGACCACCTTGCAGCAGCATATGCTGGTCAAAGGTATGCTGGTCTATTCCTCCGGCATCGAGTTTGGCCGTCCCATTATTCATGTGGGTCCCACGGTAGTGCGCGACCAAATTGAGGAGCGAGAGGAGATTTGCAAACTGTTCGGCAAGCGACTGGCGATCAAGGGCCATCAGCTGTTTGATCGGTGAGGGAATCATGAGCAATAAAAGAAAGAAAAACGAATTTATCGGCGACATGGTAGCTGCTGATGGCGGCATTCAGGGATACCATCGGGCAATTCGCAGGAAATGGTATGTGCTGGGCGTGCTGGTCATCATCACCCTGTTTATGTGCCTGCTGTCCGTAAATGCGGGTGCAGCGTCCATGTCTCCTTTTGAAGTACTCGAAACACTGCTGGGAATCAGCGGTGATGAACGCAGCTTTGTGGTTATCTGGCGCTTGCGTATGCCCAGGGTTGTGGCAGCCATTGTTGCCGGTGCGGGTCTGTCCATCGCTGGCTGTGTCATGCAGACTACATTGAAAAACCCGCTGGCGTCTCCTTCCACACTGGGTGTTTCCGCAGGAGCTACCTTCGGCGCAAACCTGGCAATCATCGTGCTGGGTGCAGGCACGGTAATGAACACTGCATCGGATGCTGTTGCTATCAATAATCCGTACTTAGTCACTCTCTGCGCCTTTGCATGCGCCGCAGGTGCAGTGCTTCTGATTATGGCTCTGTCTAATCTGCGGGGATTCACGCCGGAATCCATTGTGCTTGCAGGAACTGCGCTGAGCTCCCTGTTCTCTGCTGGCACGACAATTATTCAGTACTTCGGAAACGATGTAAAAATTGCCGCTGCACTGTTCTGGACATTTGGCGATTTGGGCCGTGTATCCTGGACGGAGGTGGCAATTCTAGCTGTCATAACCGGCGCTATTGTTATTTACTATATGTTTATGCGCTGGAACTACAATGCCATGGCCAATGGCGAAGAACTGGCAAAGAGCCTGGGCGTCAACACTTCCCGGGTTCGCTTCTGGGGTATGCTGACCGCTTCCCTGCTGACAGCCGTGTCCGTATCCTTTATGGGCATGATTGGCTTTATCGGCCTTATTGGCCCTCAGATTATGAAGCGTATCGTCGGCAGTGACCATCGGTTCCTGATTCCCGCTTCCGCATTGCTCGGTGCGGTGATTCTGCTGGTGGCAGACACCTGTGCAAGAACCGTGATTTCTCCGATCATTTTGCCGGTGGGCGCAATCACCTCCTTGCTGGGCGCTCCCATGTTCTTCTATATGCTGTTGAAAGGAAAGAGAGCCCAATGATCCTCGAAGTAAAAGATTTATATTTTTCTTATGGTTCCCACGACGTTGTCAAGGGCGTATCCTTTCGCGCAAATCCCGGCGAGTGCGTAGCCATTCTGGGCATGAACGGCGTAGGGAAATCCACCATGCTCAAGTGCATCAACCGCATTATCAAGCCCCAATCCGGAAAAGTTCTGGTTGGCGACCAGGATGTGCTGAGCCTTTCCGGTAACGAGCTGGCGAAACGGATCGGATATGTCTCCCAAAATTGCCAGTTCGCTGATTCCAGCGTTTTTGATGCGGTTCTGCTGGGCAGAAAGCCGTTTATTCGGTGGGATATTACAGAAAAAGATCTGAAAATCGTACAGGAAGTGCTGCACACCATGTCGCTGGAGGATTTTGCTTCCCGTAATGTCAATGAGTTGTCCGGCGGCGAACGGCAGAAGGTTTCCATTGCCCGGGCTCTGGCCCAGCAGACACCTGTTCTGCTGTTCGACGAGCCTACCAGTAATCTGGACATCAAAAACCAAATCGAAGTACTGGACATTATAAAGCAAATCGTCCGCCAGCAGCAGCTGACGGCGGTTGTTACCATCCATGACCTGAATATGGCATTGCGGTTCGCGGATAAATTCCTGGTTCTGAGGGATGGCGAAGTCTATGCTTTCGGGGGACTGGAAGTGATCACAGAAAAACTGATCTGGGATGTGTATGAAGTGAAGGCATCCCTGATTGACTACGGCAATCATCGGGTGCTGATCCCCGATTAATGCATAACAAAAAGAAAGGAAATGTATCAAAATGAAGAAATCAATCCTGGCACTTATCCTAGCTTTGGCTATGATGCTATCCCTGTGTGCATGCGGCGGCAAGGCCGAGCCCGACGCAAGCGCGGAAACAAAGACCACTACACCTGTGGAAGCTGAGTCTGCCCCAACCGACTATGAAGTGACCGACCTGCTGGGGCGTACCGTTACCATTCCCGCCGGTGCAGAGTCCTTTGCCTGCATCGGACCCGGCTGCCTGCGTCTGTATACCTATGTAGCCGATCCTGCGCAACTAGCCGGTGTGGAAGCTGCAGAATTCACCTCCTGGGGTACTTCCGGCCGTCCCTATGCTATGGCTATCGAGGAAATCGCTGCCGATCTGCCTAATATCGGCCCTGGTGGCCCCGGCAATGCTCCGGATGCTGAGCTGCTGTTTGTTGCTGACCCCGATGTTATCTTTACCATGTATAACTCCGATATTTCCAGCATCGATGAGCTGCAGAGCAAAACCGGTATCCCAGTTGTTGCCCTCAGCTACGGTGATACCGGAGTGTTCGATCAGAGTATTTACGATTCCATGACTTTGATTGGTCAGATTACCGGTCACACTGACCGTGCGGCTGAGGTCGTTGCCTATATGCAGAACCTGGCCACTGAACTGGCTGAGATCACCGCCAATGTGGAGGATAAGCCCTCTGTATACCTGGGTTGCCAGTCCAACCGCGGCAGCCACGGCATTGAAAGCACCGTCGGCAACTACATTCTGTTCGATATCATGGGCATCCGCAACGCTGCCGGCGAGGCCGGTATCCCTGAGTACGCAATGATCGACAAGGAGCAGATAATTGAGATGGATCCCGACATTATCATCATCGATGCCGGTGGCTATGACCTGCTGGTGGAAGATTATAATGCAAATCCTGAGTTCTACAATTCCCTGCGGGCATTCAAGGAAGGCAAAGTTTATATGCAGATGCCCTATAACTACTACTCCACCAACCTGGAAATTGCTATGGCAGATGCCTACTACATCGGCTCTGTTGTATATCCTGAGCTGTTTGCGGATACCGACATTCAAACCAAGTTTGCTGAGATTTCCGAGTTCATGCTGGGCATGAACTGCTACGATTCCATCGTAAATGAATACTATGGCGGTTATCAGACGGTCAAACTGGGCGAATAAGAGGAGAACATTATGGCAAATGTAAACGAAAAAGAGTTATGGGAAAAAGCTGCCGCATTTCACGGTCATGTTTGCCCCGGTCTGACCATCGGCTACAAGGCAGCCCTGTACGCAATCGATCTGCTGAATTTGACCTTCTCCAAGGATGAGCAGGTGGTATGCGTCAGCGAAAACGATGCCTGCGGTGTGGATGCCATCCAGGTGATTCTGGGCTGCAGCATTGGCAAAGGTAATCTGCTGTTCCATATGCGGGGGAAGCAGGCGTTTTCCTTCTACAACCGGAAGACCGGCAAGTCTGTCCGCCTGGTTCTGAAGCCCGATCCCAAGGCGATGACCAGGGAAGAATCGTTCCAATACTATCAGAGCTGCGATCCCTCCCAGATGTTCGATGTCAAGCAGACTACTATCCAACTCCCTGAGAAGGCTCGGTTGTTTGATTCTTATGTCTGCGAGTGCTGCGGCGAAAGCACCGGCGCAAACTGGATCCGTCTGGCAGGCGGCAAGAAGCTCTGCCTGGACTGTTACGAAAGCTATGACCGATTCCATATCTGATATAACCGTATAGCAAGGAAAGCACCGTACTCGCATTCCCATTAGAGTACGGTGTTTCCCTTTGACAGGTTCGGACTTTGCGTTATCTTGTCATGAATCCTTCCATGGATGCACTCTGGAGGATGTTTCCTGCGTGGAGAGCAATGGGGCAGGGGGATACCGGGGTAATGAAAAGCCGTTTTTGACAAAGCATACAAATTCCCAGGGCTTTTGCGCCTCAATCAGGGTATTTACCGAAGCTGTATGCCCTGCTTTTTATTGGATTTATACAAAAACAACCCTGCGTGGGGGATATGACGCTCCAACCTTTTCCATCCCCCCAGGGGGCTTCCGCTTTCACCTAATCCGTGGTAGTATGATGCCAGCGGTTAATACACTCACCCAATCCTTACGGAAGACACCACACTGTTAGGGGAAGCAGTGTGGTGTTTTTCACAGACAGAGGAGGATACAATATGACATTTACATACACCTTTTTCTACATGGGGTGCCAGTCCTGTCAGGCCCGTGTTCATTGCGAGGAATGTGAAGAAAGGCTATCCCAAATGCTGGTGCGTCTGGAGGGGGTCAATGGCGCTGTTGTGCAGATGGCGAACAAGCAGTTGGCGATTGACGGGGATTTGGACAGCGGTACGCTGGAAGAAGCTCTGGAAGATCTAGGGATTTTTGTTAGCTGAGCTTAGATCGCATGATATAATCAGGGTGAACACTTCAGTAGGAAGGGGCACAAAATGGACAGGAAAACACTGCAAGATATTTTGCTTGCTCATGCAAAACGCTATCCGCAAATGCGGCCAACCGATGCTGTGAAACTGATCTATCAGAATGAATTTGGCGGAGGGCATCTGATCCGGGACGAGGAGGCTGTCCTGAATTATCTGCGTCAGGAATATGAATCGGTAGAAAAGAATGCGTCTATGCCGCTGTATGAGAATATCGGAAACGGAATTGTCCGAGTGAATCTGGCGGCAGTACGGGAAACCGATTTGGAAAAGCTGGGGCAAGCATTCATCCGCTCCGCAGCGGAGCACAAGGGCAGTCTGGACAGCTTCAAAGGAAAGCTGGCGGTGCTTTCTGAAATGACCGAACGTGGGACGTTCGGCTTTGGTGCGGAGGAGTTCGAATCCTACCGGACTGAATACGCGAAAGCCGGTTTCCCGACAGTATCCCACAGCCCGGAATACCGTCAGGCCTACAAGCCTGCCTACCGAATCATAAAAATCGTGAAATGCCCATCCCCCTAGGGGGCTTGTGAAAGGGCTGCGGATATGATACGATTTTCTAAACGCAGCTGGGAGGGATCGTTATGGCCGAACATCCTGAGTGTAACGACCACGCATATTGCCACGCACACGGCATTGCTCATTCTCACAGCCATGTCCACGAAAATCAGAAAGCGGTGTTGAACCGTTTGTCCCGAGCCCTGGGCCACCTCGAGAAGGTGAAGCGCATGGTGGAAGAAGGTCAGGACTGCCCTCAGGTGCTTACTCAGCTTGCGGCTGTCCGCTCCGCCCTTGACAATACCGGCAAGGTGATTCTGAAGGATCATATGCGCCATTGTATTGTGGATGCTGTTGCCGCAGGCGATGAAGAAGCCATTGACGATTTGTGCGCGGCTGTTGATAAGTTCATGAAATAATCCATATAAACCGGAGGGTATGTTATGATCGGTAAGGACTTTAACCCATGGAAGCATTATGACAATTACCATGAGCAGATGTTTGACGACAAGTCCAGCGACCTTCCCCAGTGGCCCATCAAGCTGTGGAAGGTGCCGGTGGTTTCTCCCTATTTCCATCATGCCCATCTGCTGATTGCTGCAGATTGCAGTGCCTTCTCCTGCCCGACCTTTCATGATAAGCTGTCCAAAGGAAAGGTGACGTTGATCTGCTGCCCGGATTCTGATTTTGATATCGCCACCAAGCTGGGGGATATTTTCTCCAATAACGAGATTGCCAGTGTCACGGTTGTGAAGATGGAAAAAACCTGTTGCGCCGATCTGACGAACTTTGTATTTCAAGCGGCGAAAATGAGCCATTTGCCCGTCCCCACCCAGGTCACGAACCTGTTTGTGGATGCCGAAGATGTAACTGAATAAAAAAGGAGATACTACCATGCATATTGATCACGACCATATTGCCAGCGGTGAGCATAGCCATCCCCATGAACACGAGCACACCCATGCGCACACCCACGAGCATCCCCATGACCACGACCACCTCCACGAGGACGGAAGTGCCCATGATCACACCCATACGCCCATGGAGGAACTGCTGGCACTGATGAAATACATGGTGGGCCATAACGCAGCCCATGCCAGGGAGCTGGCAGATTTGGCCGCGCAGCTGAAAGGTGCCGCAGGCGAAGAAGCCTATCAGAAGGTCATGTCCGCCGTTGCTGATTTCGATAAGGGCAACGAAACCCTGGCGTCTGTTTTGAAGGAACTGGGTGCCGAATAAACGTACTATCGTATCTCCGATGGCACCGTCTCTTCCAACGTAATGCAAATCACAGCGCCGAAGCGGTGTGACGCACGAATTACTTGCAGGCTACCATGCGTGCGGCGTTCAAAATCCCCAGGACCTCATCTTCTTATCGGATGATGTCCTGGGGATTTTGCGTTTTGAAAGGAATGCCCACAAACCATTTTTCCTTTGTGGGTACTCATTTCAAAACGAGCTGGGATTCCAAAGGGATGGCAATTCCTTTGGCTCTGGGTCATCCAATAGGGGCGAGGAGCACCCTGTTGGCAGGGGAATCCAAAGGGGACAGCGTACCCTTTGGCAGGAGGCATCCAATGGAGGGCAGCGCCCTCCGTGGCAGGAAGAATCCAATGAAACCGGCGGTTTCGTGGCACACGATCTTGCTCGCAAGGTCTAGTGTGTTATACCTTTGGCGACCGTGGGTGGCGGAAAGGGGTTGCTCGGGGCAGGAACAAGCACTTTCCGTCAGCCACAGAACAGGCGGATTCTGCGTCCTCCCGGACGAGAAGCCCAGGAGTATGCTGAAAGCAGAATCCGCCTGTTCGGGTTTAGGTGGTGCTGTGAAATGGAGAGGCAAAGCGCAGCGGTGCCTCGGAGTGGAGCGGCATCACCGGGGGAGCCAAAGGGATATCAAGCCCGCCGCAGCGACGCTACTCTCGCTCGCTACTCCTCAAATGAAATCACCGTTTCTTTCGGCAGTTTCTCATTCTGACAATTCAAAAGATAGGAAATTGCGTATTTGGCAAAGGGCTGAGAAATCATTTTATCCCAGTCCGCAAGCCTAATGATCTGCTCCGTTTTGTTTTCAAAGTCAAACTGAATCTCGCCCCATTCGCCGTCGCTGTCTGCCTGATACAGGTAGGTCGCGGCGGCGATTTTTTCTTTTCGCTTTTTCTGACGCTTTCGTTTCAGCACGATTGTATGAAAGAGACCATCCTCAATCAGCAGCTGCGTCAGCTTCTGTACCGCTTTCTTGTAAGCCCGCTCCGCACCGCTGGCTGTGGAGCCTTCAAACATCGCCGCCAGATCCTCCCATGTGGGACGGCGACGCATGGGAAGCACACAGCGGCAGTCCATGCAGACTGCCATGTGCCGCTCTATCAGAATCTGAGAACGGTAATCCAATTTGCTATGCGCTCGCTGGACAGCACCGCCCCAGGAGCTGTCCCAGAGCATTGCACTGTACACGCCACCGGCATCCCGGCTTAAATCTTCCCCTGCGTCCTCGTTGATATCCGTATCGAAATCCTCGCTGAATTCCTTGTCGCTCTCACGGAGAACGGTATCATAGATAGAAACGATGCCACGATTTTTGCGGGCTGCTGTGAGATAATCCTCCGCCGTCTTTTTGGTGCAGCCGGTTTTCTCCATGAATGCCGCAATGGTTTTCTTCCGGGAATCCCTCGCTTTGTTATAGAGCCAAGCAATGCCGCGGACGGTTTTGTATTCGTCCAGATTTTTGAAGGAGCCGGATTCCTCATAGCGGCGGCAGTTGAGAATTGCGTTGCCGATGTCATAGTAAGCGTAGGTCAGAAAGTCTGCACCCTTGTCAGGATCGTACCCCGAGCAACAATCCACAATCGCAGATACGCAGTTCAGTTTGTAATCCAGCAGACGAACCGGGTCATAAGCGTACAGTCCCTCCCGGTGGAAAAAACGGTAAATGCGACCATTCAGAATCTTCTCAATGTGGTGCAGATAAAAGCAGAGATACAGAAGATTGTGCTCCCGGTTTGCCATGACGATATATTGATTGATATCCTCCACAACCAGCGGCTCCGGCGATATCTGAAAGGCGTGCTCCGCCTCAAACCGGGTCACGTTCTTTTCCAGACACTGGAAACCATATTTAGTGGTGTACCTTTCTGCTAACTTAGGCATGGGGTACCTCCTTCCTCTGTTTCAAAATCACAGGAGTGCTCTGGCTTCCGCTTCCAAGGCATCCAGCTCCATCTCCTGAATGTATTTCCCGTTAGCATAGCTGACGCTATGTTTTGCTCGCTGCATTTTATCTTTCGCCAGCTTCTTCATCATCTTTCCCAGCGGTTTATCTGCATTCTTTCTTCTCAAGCGGTGATTGATGGAATCCAACCGCTTCTTATATAGCTCCACACTGGGATTGTCTTCTGCCAATTCTCGCTCCTTCCGGCCTTTCAGATTTCCAACCTGTCTGCAACTTCTGTGCCGCTTATCTCCGGGGGCATAGCCGTCGCAGTATTTCGTTGGTCTGGCATTGATGGTCAGAAACCAGCGTCCGCAGGTTCGGCACTTTTTGGGAGCGTGCCCCACGCACAGTCCTTCATACAGATCGGATCGGAACATACCCACGAAGGTGACATAGAGCATTCTCTTGACGATGATTGGTGTCATGCAGCCAGGACGCTGAACAGTTGTGTACTGCAGCGTGGCGTTGGTCATCGCCATCCAACTGTCGCCTTCTGCGAAGTTTTCAATCTCCGGGAAACACTTGCCGAAAAGAGCCGCAATATTCTCCGGTGTACGTTTGAACTCCGGGGCGTTGAGCTTTTCTGCAAAAGCAGTCATGGTTCTCTGATATTCTCCCAAGGAGTAATACAGATTTCCCAGCATCGCCAATATCCGCAGATGCTTCCTGCCTGATTCATATTGCGGGTCAGCAAGTGCCGTTACAGAGCTGATTTCAAATGCAGCGGTATACGCATTGGCATTATCGAGGGATTCTTCCGAGAGCACCCGATCAATCCGTTCTGCGGCGTTGGACAGCTCTACATAGGAGAACGGTTTCACATCTTTCAAAAGTTCCGCCATCTGCTTTACACTCTCCCTAGCCGCCGGGAGCAGAGCCGGGTCGCCGCAACCGGCATTGAAGGTTCCCAACAACGCATTCAGAAGCGAGCAATAGACTGCCAGCTTGTCAAGCACTTCTGCCGGCACATTCAGTGCATCACAGCCAATGGTTCCGCAGGGAAAACTCTTGTCCCCATAAATTGTCATCTTCTGCCAGAAGTCCAGAGATAATACTTCGTGTTTCATAAACGCCTCCATTATTGTTTTTGTTCATTATAGCACATATGTTCTATAATTGGAAGAGGGGTTGTCCGGTTTTTTGAAATAGGGTTGTCCTGCGATTAGCCTGCTTTCTGATAATTTCCCCATAACCATAGTGAGGAGGTAAGATGCCTGCCAACCCCAGTGGGCATTTTCCTCCCCAATATTTTTATGGAGGCAAGATAATGAGCGTATTTGAAACCATTAAGGCAGCTGTCACTTTGCGGCAAGCTGCCGAACATTACGGGCTGCGGGTACAACCAAACGGCATGACCTGCTGCCCATTCCACAAGGACAGGCACCCAAGTATGAAGTTGAATGAGGATTATTTCTTCTGCTTCGGCTGCGGAGCCAGAGGTGATGTCATTGACTTCACTTCCCGCCTCTTCGGGCTTTCGCCCTATGCCGCCGCGCAGAAACTGGAAACCGACTTTGGAATTGACGCGGAAACAATACCGCTTCCTTTCCCCAACCATGCAGAGCCTTCCCGGAACAGGGAGCGGCTCTGCATTTCTGTTCTGCGGGAATATCTTCGGTATCTGCGCATCTGGCAGCTGCGGTATCGTCCTGAGAAGCCGGGTGACCCAATCCACTCCCGTTTTGCCGAGGCGATGAAGGAACTGCCCACGGTAAATCATCTTCTCGACTGCCTGTTGGGAAATGATTTGCTTCTGGCAGAAAAGACGGCGGAAATGCTCTGTGACGATGGGCATATTCGGCGGCTGTCCGAGTATCTCGGGGCACTGTCTGAGAAAGAGAGGGAATGTGCATGAGTGAGACACCGGAGTGGCTGGATGACAAGGGAAAGATCATCGAGCACAAATACTGCCAATGCTTTCTGGAAAAGCAGCCCATGCTCAGCAAGGGAGAGGACTTCTTCACCACGGAAGGCGTTGTCACCGACAAAGACCGGCTCCTGCGGGATGTGTTCGATGATATCAAAGAGCACCTTACCGGCGGGCTGGTGACGAAAGCCAAAAATCTGCTGGAAGCCATCCGCATGGAGTGCTATGACCGTGGAGAGCTGGAAAAACATCAGGATCGTATCTTCCTTGCCAACGGAACTCTGTTTCTGGACGGAAGGTTCGTGGAGGAAAGAGGGTTCTGCCTGAACCGCCTGCCCATTCGCTACAATCCCAACGCTCCCCAGCCGGAGGTTTGGCTGCGGTTTTTGTCTGAGCTTCTGGAACCGGAAGATGTTCTGACCTTGCAGGAATTCATGGGCTACTGCCTGATTCCCTGCACCCGGGGTCAGGTGATGCTACTCATCAAAGGCAACGGCGGCGAGGGCAAGTCCCGGATCGGTGTGGTGATGCACACCCTGTTCGGTGCCAACGCCAAGAATGGCAGCATCGACAAGGTGGAAAACAGTGCCTTCGCCCGGGCGGATTTGCAGCATGTGCTGGTGATGGTGGACGATGATACCAAAATGGAGGCGCTATCCTCCACCCACTATGTAAAGTCCATCATCACCGCGGAAACCCCTATGGACTTGGAGCGCAAAAAGGAACAGAGCTTTCAAGGGGATATGTATGTGCGGTTCATGGCCTTTTCCAACGGCGATCTGGAAGCCCTATACGATAAATCCGAGGGCTTCTTCCGGCGGCAGCTGATCTTGCAGACTAAGCGAAAACCGCCGGGCAGGGTGGACGATCCCTATCTTTCTGACAAGCTGAAGCAGGAGGCAGAGGGCATCTTCCTCTGGTGTCTGGAAGGATTGAAACGGCTGCAATCCAACAACTATCGATTTACGGTGAGCCAGCGGGCAGCAGAGAACAAGGAACACGCCAAGCGGAACGCCAACAATCTGGTGGAGTTCCTACAGTCCGAGGGGTACATCCAGCTGAAAGCCAACAGCACCATCACCTCCCGGGATTTATACGCCATCTACCAGATGTGGTGCGAGGACAACGGCTACCGTCCTATCGCCCAGCGGTCTGTGAGCAGTTACCTAAAAAGTCATCTGGAGGACTACAATCTGGAAGCCAGCAACAAGATCACCAATAAGTCGGGAAAGAAGGTCAACGGCTTCTGGGGCATTCAGGCGCTGACCTCTCCAATAATTCTCTGATGCGGAAAACATCCATCCCTATCCATCCCAAGCATCCCCGGAATAGATGGGATGGATGGGGATAGAGGATTCGGGATTCAACGGAAAAATGAAGGAGAAAGATTATGAAAAAGTACAACGGGCAAGAGTGGGCGTTCTTCCGCAACCGGTTAGGACGTGTCCAGTTCAATTCCGTATGCCGCTGCTGCCGAAACCGCTGCAAGCAGAACTTCCGGGTAGAGCTACTCTCTTGCCGGCGGTATGAAAGCAGAAAACAACCGCAGGAAACACAGGAAAAAAGGTTTGGTTTCCCAAGGATTGTGGAAACAGAAAAATGATACACGAAACCGCAGCAGTTCTTCACCCAATCGCGCCGGTGAGAAGGGTGAAGCCGATGCGCGGTTTCGTGTTTTTCTATGCCATTCCAAAAAATCCATTCCGAAACAGGAAAACCAAACAAAGCATCATCGATGCAAACATCATGGGAGCAATTTCTATTGTCTCCAAATCCAAATTTTCAATGAAAGAGGTATGACTATGAATGTGAAAAATGAAATCAAAAGTATCATCGTCCGTTCCGGCATGACTATGCAGCAGGTGGTTGATTTGCTGTCCGACGAATACGGCTGGAGCGACAGCATTTCCAACTTCTCCAACAAACTGAGCCGCGGCTCCCTGCGCTACCGGGAAGCAATTCAGATTGCGGATGTGATGGGGTATGACCTCGTCTGGCAGAAACGGAGGGATCAATAATGGACAAGCCCCAGTATGCCATCCTGCGCTTTGCCAAATACAAAGGGCCAGAGATTGGCAGAATCGAAGCTCATGACGAGCGCGCCAAAGAGAAATATGCCAGCAACCCGGATGTGGATACCAGCCGCAGCGGGCTGAATTTCCATCTGGTGAAACCCTGCCGCTCCTACCGGGCGGAGGCGGAAAAGCAGATTTCTGAGGCTGGATGCCGAGCAAGAAAGGACAGCGTTCGGGTGGTGGAGACCCTGATTACCGCCAGCCCGGAGTTCTTTCAAGGCAAGAAGCCCCGGGAGGTAAAGGAGTTCTTTAAATATGCTCTTGACTTCATCCAGAGCAAGCAGTCTCCCGAAACAATCATCTCTGCCGTGGTGCATGTGGACGAGAAAACGCCCCATATGCACCTCTGCTTTGTCCCGCTGACGGCAGACGGGCGGCTCAGTGCAAAGGATATCATCGGCAACAAAAAGAAGCTGACCCAGTGGCAGGATGAATTTTGGAAGCACATGGTAAAGAAATACCCGGACTTCGAGCGTGGGGAATCCGCCAGCGAAACCGGCAGAACCCATATCCCGCCCCGACTGTTCAAGGAAGCGGTTCGCCTGAACAGGCAGAAGGATAAGATTGCCCAACTGCTTTCAGAAATCACCCCTCTGAACGCAAAGAAGAAATCCGCAGAAATCGATACAATCCTCACGGACTACATTCCCAGCGTGGAAAAGCTGATGACCCGGATGAAGAAAGCCGGCAGTACGGTGAAAGAACTGAAAAAGGAAATCGCCGCACTGGAAAAGGAACTCAATGGCAGCAAAGCCAGTGTCCAGCGCCAACTGGAACTTGCTAGGAAGTTGCAGGAGTTCGAAGCTCTCCAGCAGACTGTCAAGGAGTTGGAGGATGAAATCGCCGCCATTCCGCCCGAAATCCGTGAGAAATACATTGCCAAAACTGAAAGAAAGGAAATCTTTTCCCTTGAATAATAGCAAAGAAATACAGGCTATGCAGCTGCCGATTCAAAAGCTGCGCCCCTTTGAAAATCACCCCTTCCAGGTGAAGGACGATGATGAAATGAATCAGCTGGTGTGGAGTGTCCTGACACAGGGCGTCCTGACCCCGCTGGTTGTCCGTCCCCTGGAAAATAATGAATACGAAGTGATCTCCGGGCATCGGAGACTGCACGCGTGCCAAAAGGCAGGAATCGAAACGGTTCCTGCCTTAATTTATGCCCTCGACCGGGATGCCGCTGCCATTGCGCTGGTGGACAGCAATCTCCACAGGGAGAAGATTTTGCCCAGCGAGAAAGCTTTCGCCTACAAGCTGAAAATGGATGCCCTGAGCCATCAGGGAACTTCGTGCCAAGTTGGCACGAAGTTTCGTACGGACGAAACTATTGGAGAATCCGTTGGTGAAAGCGCTCGACAAGTCCAGCGATACATCCGCCTGACAGAATTGATCCCCCAAATTCTCAGTATGGTGGATGCAGGAAAAATCGCCCTGACTCCGGCGGTGGAGCTGTCCTATCTGACCCAACAGGAGCAGTGTGACCTTCTGGAAACCATGGAAAGCGAGGATTGCACCCCATCGCTGTCCCAAGCTGTCCAGCTGAAAAAGCTGAGCCAGTCCGGGGAACTGAATATGGACAAAATCTTTGAAATTCTCCAGGAACCCAAGGCCAACCAGCAGGAAAAGATCAGCTTCCGGGTGGAGGATTTACGAAAATTCTTCCCCAAGAGTTACAGCGTCGCCCGGATTCAGGAGCGGATTTTGAAGCTGCTGGAAGCGGACTGCCGTAAGCGGCAGCTGAGCAGAGGGGAGCGGTGATGATGGACGCAAAGATTCAGATTCACGATGACTACTGCTCCAATATGAGTAGTGAAGATATACAGGCAGTTTTGTCTGAGGTTACTGCCCTGATTACAGGGGCAATTCTCCGGGCAGGTGTTCAGCCGGAAGAACCGGAGACGGCTGCGTAATAGAAGTATCGGGAGGGGTGCGGCTTACATGGCCGCACCTTTGCCGTTTATACCTTATCCCAATAAAATTAAGAAAAAAAAGTTTCGATAAAAGGAAGTGTACAATATGGAGCGATATTTGATGTATTTAAGAAAGTCGAGAATGGATACGGATTTTGAGGAAGTATCCATTGCTGAAACGCTGAGCCGACACAGAACAACTCTTGAAAAATTCTGCAAGTCCAAGCGGCTCAATGTGGTGGAGGTCCTGGAGGAAGTGGTATCCGGTGAATCCCTTGCCGCCCGTCCTCAGATGATGCGCTTGCTGGAGCTGGTCAGCACAGGCGCTTATGCGGGCGTAGTCTGCATGGATATTGAACGGCTGTCCAGAGGTTCGTCAATGGAATCCGGCTATATCATGCAGATTTTGCAGGTCAACGGCTGTAAAATCGTTACCCCCGGCAAGACCTACGACTTGCAGAATGAATCTGACGAGCAGTTTACGGATATGAAATTCATGTTCAGCCGCTATGAACTGAAAACCATCACCAAACGGCTGGTGCGGGGCAGAAATCAGTCTGCGTCCGAAGGCAAATTCATGGGTTCAATGGCACCCTATGGCTATCGGGCTTATAAACTCCCCGGAGAGAAGGGAAACAGTCTTATGATTGTCCCGGAGGAAGCCAAGGTAGTACAGATGATTTTTGATATGTACGGGCAGCAGGGCATGGGCTACAATGCCATTGCCTACAAGCTGAATGATATGCACATCCCCGCCCGGAAAGGGCAGTGGAGCCAGACATCAGTTTGCAATATCCTGACCAACGAGGTGTATCTCGGTAAAATCAGGTGGCGCAGAGAACCGGTAAAGCGCGTTGTCAAGGAAGGAATGCTGTCCAAGAAACGGATTCTTAATGATGATTATGAACTGTATGAGGGCAGACACGAGGCTATTATCACAGAGGAACAGTGGGATCGGGTGCAGGAAATATTGAACCGTCATAAACACACCTCAAATCATACGGAACGGCAATTAAAAAACCCGTTTGCCGGGGTACTGTATTGTGAAAAGTGCGGGGGAATTATGAAGCGTTATGTTCCCCGTCCCAAGGAAAGTCCAACTGCCTGGTTCCGGTGTATGACTCGTAACTGCGACTGCAAAATGATTAAATGCGAAGTAGCGGAGAAAAATATTCTGAATGCTATGGAGGAATGGCTTGAGGAATATCAAATCCAGCTTGAGCAGACACAAACGCGGACTGTTGACCCAATTGATACGGCTTTGGAAACAGTTCACAGTCAGCTAACCGGCTTGCAGCTCCAACAGGAGAAAATTTGTGAGTATTTGGAAAAGGGTATCTACTCAGTCGAGGTGTTCAGCAAGCGCAATGCAGCTCTGTCAAAGGAGATTGAACAGCTCCGGGAATCCGAAACGGATCTTCTTCGACAGGAAAGTGAAGGCAATAAGCGAAATCGGGCAGCATCTGAGCTGATCCCAACCACCCAGCACATTCTGGATAGCTATGATGCGCTTACTGTGGAGGAGAAAAATAGCCTCTGGAAACTGGTTATGAGAAGGGCAACGATTTATCGGGAACCCGAGGGGGAAGTGCGTATTCACATTTACCCAAATCTTCCAAAGTAACGAACCGCCATAGGCGGGCAATACCACAAATGTAAGAAAAATCCACGCTGATCTATCGACTATAGCCCCCTTTCATGGTATAATACGAAAAATTGATTGTGAAAGGGGGCTGACATCATGTCTGAGCAGCCGAAAAAGACAACCTGTGGTATTGGTGTGTTGGCCCATGTGGACGCGGGGAAGACCACGCTCAGCGAGGCGATGCTCTATGAAGCCGGGGCGCGGCGCACCCTGGGGCGGGTCGATCATCAGGACGCGTTTCTGGATACCCACGCGCTGGAACGCGCAAGGGGCATCACCATTTTTTCCAAGCAGGCGCTGCTGGAAACGGAGCACCGCGCCGTCACGCTGGTGGACACCCCCGGCCATGTAGACTTTTCCGCCGAAGCAGAGCGCATCATGCCGGTGCTGGACTGCGCCGTGCTGGTTATCAGCGGCACCGACGGCGTGCAGGCCCACACCCTGACCCTCTGGCGGCTGCTGGAACGCTATCAGGTACCGACGTTTTTGTTTCTCAACAAGATGGACCTGCCCGGAATGGGGAAGGAGAAATTGCTGGCCGAACTGCGGCAGCAGCTCAGCCCCGCCTGTGTGGATTTCACCGCGTCCCCGGAGGAGATCGCGGAAAACGCCGCCATGTGCGACGAGGCACTGCTGGAAAACTATCTGGAAACCGGCGGCGTTACGGCAGGGAATCTCCGGGCGCTGATCGCCGGACGGAAGCTGTTCCCATGCTGCTTCGGTTCCGGGCTGAAACTGGACGGTGTGGGGATGCTGCTGGATATTCTGGACAAATACGCTCCGGAAACGGCCTATCCCGGCGAATTCGCCGCAAAAGTCTATAAAATCTCCCGCGACCCCCAGGGGAACCGCCTGACATGGCTGAAGGTCACAGGCGGCAGTCTGAAAGTTCGCTCCGCGCTGCGTTATGTTAACCAAAAGGGCGAGCCGCGTGAAGAAAAACTCGTGCAGCTGCGGCGGTACTCCGCCGACAAATTCACCGCCCCGGAGGAAGTTGCCGCCGGCCAGCTGGCTGCGGTGACGGGGCTTTCCGAAACCTACGCGGGGCAGTCTCTGGGGGCGGAACCGGCGGGGCAGCCCTACGTGCTGGAGCCGGTCATGACCTACCGGGTGAATCTGCCCGGAGGTACCGACCCGGCGCAGGTTCTGCCCAAGCTGCGGCAGCTGGAGGAAGAAGAACCCCAGCTGCGTCTGCTCTGGGAAAACGGACAGATCCACATGCAGATGATGGGGCGGGTGCAGCAGGAGATCTTCCGCAGTCTGGTGCAGCAGCGCTTCTCTCTGGACGTGACCCTCAGCGACCAGCGGATTTTCTACAAGGAAACCATTGAAAACACGGTGGAGGGCGTCGGGCATTTTGAGCCGCTGCGCCACTATGCCGAGGTGCATCTGCTGCTGGAGCCGTTGCCCGCCGGCAGCGGTCTGGTATTCGACACCGTATGTCCCACGGACGTGCTGGATGTCAATTACCAGCGGCTCATCCTGACCCATCTGGAAGAAAAAGTCCACCGGGGCGTCCTGGTGGGCGGGCCGATTACGGATATGAAGATCACGCTGCTGGTGGGCAAGGCGCACTTAAAGCACACCGAAGGCGGGGATTTCCGTCAGGCGACCTACCGAGCCGTCCGTCAGGGACTGATGCAGGCGAAATCCGTCCTGCTGGAGCCATGGTATGAATTCTGCCTGATCATGCCCACGGAGCAGATCGGCCGCGCCATCACGGACATCCGCGCCATGGGCGGCGAATTCGACGCGCCGGAGGCCGCCGGGGCGCTGTCCACGCTGAAGGGGCTTGTCCCTGCGTCGGAGATCAGGGACTACGCCGACACGCTGGCGGCCTATACGCAGGGGCTGGGACGGATGCAGCTGACCCTCCACGGCTACGCCCCCTGCCACAATACCGACGCCGTCGTCGCGGAAACCGGCTACGACCCGGAGGCCGATCTGGCCAACACCCCGGACTCCGTCTTCTGCGCCCACGGGGCGGGCTTCACCGTCAAGTGGAATCAGGTGAAGGACTACATGCACTTAGAAAGCGGTCTGAAAGAGGAAAAAGCTCCCGAAATCATCACCCGCAACGTCCGGCTGGACGATAAAGAGCTGGAAAAGATCATGGAGCGGGAGTTCGGCCCCATCCGCCGCCCCGTCTACGGCGTTTCCAACCGCCCGGCGGCTGACGATGTCGCCATCCGGACGCCCCGGCAGAAATATATCATCGTAGACGGCTACAACGTGATCTTCGCGTGGGAGGACTTGGCGGCGCAGGCCAAGGATGATCTGGACGCCGCCCGGCGGCAACTGTGTGACCGGCTTTCCAGTTACGCGGGCTTTACCAAGTGCCGTCTGGTGGTGGTATTCGACGGCTACAAGCAGAAGGGCAACCCCGGTGAAAAGAGCCAGTTCCACAACATTCAGGTGGTCTACACCAAAGAGGGCCAGACCGCCGATGCCTACATTGAAGCGCTGGCCCACGAGATCGGCCGGGACTACGCCGTGCGGGTGGCGTCCTCCGACGGACTGGTGCAGCTGTCCTCCTTCGGAAGCGGCGTTCTGCGGATGTCCGCACGGGAGCTTCACGAGGAAGTGGAGGCGGCAAGAGCGGAGATGCGGAAGCACTACCAGAAGTAAAATATATAAGTTCTGGTAAAGAAAGTTCTTCCATTTTCAGAAAAAATCCTGTATAATGACAATATCAATATTGTCGGGAGGTATTGCCATGCTCCAGACAACCCATTCTGACGACTTGAGTGTTCAGGAAAAGACCGACAAACTCGCCAAACACGACCGGAAGATCGAACGGTTTTTCCGCTGGGCACTGAAAATCATGGAGTGGGTCATTGCCGGGATCACCCTCATTGCGCTGGTGGGCGCACTGGGCCTTGAGGTTGCGAACATGTTCACCGAGGGGACGGCGTATTTTGCCGACGTCAGCCATATGCTCCATAACCTGCTGTCCATCGTGGTGGGACTGGAATTCGTGCGGATGCTGATCGACACCACTCCCGCCAACATTCTGGAGGTGCTCACCGTAGCCATCACCCGTCACGTGATTCTGAGCCACGACGACCCATGGAGCAACGTGGCCTGCATCGCCTGCATTGCGGGGCTGTTCGCCATCCGCCGCTTCCTGGTACGCCGCAGTGAGCTTCGTCAGGAAATGGTGGACTCTGAATGAGGATGCAAAAACAGCCCCGCCGGCCGGCGGGGCTGTTGACAAAACGGAAATCCTGGGGTATAGTATAGATACAGGGGTGCTGCCAGTAGGTCGGTTCCCCGCCTGATTACAGAGAAGTAACCGAGACTGTGGGAGTTAGCGGTTACTTCTCTTTATTATTGACCTGGAAAACCAGAGCAATGACAGCAGCAATGAGCATGCAGAATTGAAAAATTCCTTCCCATGTAACATCCATACCTGTCACCCCCTCTCTTTTACGATCGGGGGCAAAAGAAGCATCACCCCCGAAAAAATCGAGGGGAACCGCCTACCGGGGCGCTGCTGGCAGCACCGGGAACAGCATATCACACCATTCGACAGATTGCAAGGCAAAAAGCGGGGCGTATCATGCGGCAATGCCGTGATCCGCCCCGCTCGTGAATCCGTTCGGCAAGCTGAAATTTATTTATCCCCTGACTTCCGAATAATCAGCTTCAGGATCATTCCGAAAAGCAATACGACTGCGGCAAATACGCCACAGACCAATATGCTTGTATACCAGGGTGCGGATTGCATTGCATACAGCCCCGGATGTGTTTTATAATCCCAAACAGAGTATAACCCATATCCGATGAATACCCCCACAACAGAACCCATTATGATATTCAATATACGATTCAGCCTGTTCTTCCACATGCCAAGTCTCCTGTAAATTCCGATTTACTCAGGGCAAACGTCCGGGAGCGGCGCATTTCACCGTTCCTTTTTATCCTCCGCGATACTCACGCGTGGAAAGCGTCCAGCGCCAGCTTGAACGCGCCGTAAGCGCCCGCGTCATTGCCAAGGGAGGCCAGTGTGAACCGGGCGCCGCTGGCGGCGTGGAATACGTACTTGTGGAAATAGGGGATAATGCCGTCGATCAGCACCTGTCCCGCCTTGCTGACGCCGCCGCCGATAACCACCACCTCCGGGTCAACGGTGGTGCATACGTCGCCAAGGAACTCGCCCATGTAGGCGTAATACCGGTCGAGAATGATGAGTGCTTCCTTGTCCCCGGCCTTGCCTGCGTCGAAGATGTCCTTGCAGGTCAGGTTTTTAAGCGTGCGCAGGGAGCTGGGCGCGTCGGTGCTGTCCAGATGGCGCTTGGCCAGACGGACGATGCCGGTGGCGGAGCAGTACTGCTCCACGCAGCCCCGCTTTCCGCAGTTGCAGGGGACAGTCTCGTCCCGGTTCAGGACGAGGTGGCCGATCTCCGCGCCGGAGCCGTGGGCGCCGTGGAGCAGTTTCCCCTCCACCACGATGCCGCCGCCCACGCCGGTGCCCAGCGTGACGAAGACCATGTTGTCACAGCCCTGTCCGCCGCCCTTCCAGAATTCGCCCAGCGCCGCCACGTTGGCGTCGTTGCCCGCCTTTACGGGGAAGCCGGTCAGCTCGGTCAGCTTCTGGGCGATGTTGAACACATCCCAGCCCAGATTGATACACCGGTTCACCACGCCCTTTGCGTTGACGGGACCGGGGACACCGATGCCGAGACCCAGAATGTCGGAATCCGCGATTTTCCGTTCGGTCAGAAAGGCCCGGACAGACGCCGCGATATCCGGCAGTATCCGGATGCCGTTTTCCGACGTATCGGTGGGAATTTCCCATTTTTCCAGCATTTTTCCGGTTTCATCAAAATAGGCGATCTTGACGGTGGTGCCGCCGAGATCGATGCCAAATCCGTATTTCATAGTCAGTTCCTCCTGCGTGATAATGAAGTTCTTCTCCATTATACATAATTCGTGCAAAATTACCAGTGGAAAATATAAAAAAGTTTGGCACAGTTCCCATGGAAACTTTTTGTGAAGGGGCTTGCGTTTCCGGCGAATTTGCTGTAACATATGAGAGAATCACATAGATAAACGAAAGGACGTGTCCCACGACATGATTAAAGTTGATATCTCCAATGTATGGGGTCAGGTTACCCTGTCCGACCTGCTGGCCATGGAAAAGGAAGTCGCCGCCGCCCACACCACTCTGGCGGACGGCACCGGCGCAGGCAACGATTTTCTCGGCTGGCAGAACCTGCCCGTCCGGGAGGCCACGGAGGAAATCACCCGCATCCAGCGGGCGGCGGAGAAGATCCGCAGCGATTCCGACGTATTTGTGGTCATCGGCATCGGCGGCTCCTACCTCGGCCCCCGTGCCGCCATCGAGCTGCTGCAGGGTCCCAACCACAATATCGGTAAGGGCAAGGGCAACCCCCAGATCTTCTTCGCAGGCAACGGCCTGAGCACCCGTCACTGGAACGAGCTGACCCGGCTGCTGGAGGGCAAGGACTTTTCCATCGCCATCATCTCCAAGTCCGGCACCACCACCGAACCCGCCATCGCCACCCGCGCCCTGCGCTGGATGCTGGAGCGGAAGTACGGCACCGAGGGCGCCAAGAGCCGCATCTACGCCATCACCGACCCCTGCAAGGGCGCTCTGCGCCAGATGGCCACGGAAGAGGGCTGGGAAACCTTCGTCATCCCGCCTGATGTGGGCGGCCGCTACTCCGTGCTGACCCCCGTGGGTCTGCTGCCTCTGGCTGTGGCCGGTGTCGACATCATGGAGATGATGAACGGTGCTGCCGACGCCAAGGAAAGCTACGACCTGCGTTCCTTTGAAAATCCCGTGTGGCAGTATGCCGCCGTGCGGAACCTGCTGTACCGCAACGGCAAGGCCATGGAGATCTTTGAGAGCTACGAGCCGGGCTTCAAGATGTTCGGCGGCTGGTGGCAGCAGCTGTTCGGCGAGTCCGAGGGCAAGGACGGCAAGGGTCTGTTCCCCGTGACCGCCGAGTTCACCGCCGACCTCCACTCTCTGGGTCAGATGATCCAGCAGGGTCAGCGGAACATTTTCGAGACCATGGTCCGCTTCGATCCTCCCGCCGCCCGGTACACCATCGGCTCCGACTGGAAGAATCTGGACGGTCTGAACTATCTGGAAGGCAAGACGCTGGACTTCGTGGACGAGAAGGCGTACCTCGGCACCGTGGCCGCCCATGTGGACGGCGGCGTGCCCGTCATCACCATGGACTGCGGCGAGCTGAACGACCGGAAGGTGGGCGAGCTGTTCTACTTCCTGGAGCTGTGCTGCGGCGTTTCCGCATACATTCTGGATGTCAACCCCTTCAACCAGCCCGGTGTGGAGCTGTACAAGCGCAACATGTTCCAGCTTCTGGGCAAGCCCGGCTACGAGAAATAAGTTTTGCTTACATAGGGCGGGACTTCCCGCCCTATGTTTGTCTTCAAAAAACATGCCGCAGGGAGGGAACGCTTATGGAGCAGCTTGAATTATATGTGCCGAAGCTCGAAGACCTTTGGTTCTATCAGAAAATGATGTCCGACCCCGAAACCATGTCCTACAACGCGAATTGGGACGTGAACTATGACGGTTATCACCGGGATACCGGCTGTGTCGATTATCCCGATGCGGTTTTGCCTGCATGGTATGAGAATATGGTAGGACAGGAGCCGGAACGGTTCTATGCCTACATAAAGCGCAGCGCCGACGGCGCGTGGATCGGCGACGTCAATTTTCACTATAACCCCGCAAAGGACTGGTGGGACATGGGCATTGTGCTTTATGCCCCCTATCGCGGGAAAGGATATGCTGTTCCCGCGCTGAAGCTCATGCTGGAGCACGCCTTCCGGGACTGCGGCATTTCCAGAATACACAATGATTTTGAGGTCGCCCGGAATGAAATTTCCGCATGGGAGACCCACCGCCGGTCAGGCTTCCGGGAATTGGGCGTGGAGGATGGCTTTCTTCAGATGATGATCACGAAGGAAGACTATTTCGCGCATCTGGATACGGACTAGCGCAGCCCCTTGGCTCTCCCCTTGGGAGAGCTGTCACCGCAGGTGACTGAGAGGGTGTTGCACCCTCGTCTCCCCTCTCCGTCTTCGCTTCGCTCAAACACCTCTCCCAAAGAGAGAGGCAAGGGGGTGCCGTTCATTACCCCGCAGTGCCTGTCAGCTGTCTGCTCCGCCCCACCCATTTGCCGCCCTGTGTTTTTTCCAGAAAAAACATTTGTCTAATCTGCAAATTAGTAGTTGCAAATTAGCGCGATTGCTGGTAGAATGTGCATAAGCCAATATGCTGGCAAGCAAAGGAGGACTTTCCTATGATTCATGTTATTATGGGCCTGAAAGGCTCCGGCAAGACCAAGAAGCTGATCGATGCCATCAACGCGGCTGTGGCGGACGCCCACGGCGATGTCGTCTGCATTGAGTACGGCAAAAAGCTGACCTATGATGTAACCTATAAGGTTCGCCTGGTGGATTCCCGGGAATACGGCATTTCCACCCCCGATATGCTCAAGGGCTTCCTGAGCGGCCTGCACGCAGGCAATTTCGACATCACCAACGTCTTTATCGACAATCTGTACAAGACCATCGGCTGTGATAAGGCTGCGGCTGAGGAGTTCGTCTCCTGGTGCGCCAAGTTCGCCGCCGACAACAATATGGAGATCACCATGACCATCTCCGAAGACCCTGCAAACGCCTCCGAGGCTGTAAAGCAGTATCTGTAATTGGGGTACATCCGCCCCGCCGCTTGTAAAGCGGCGGGGCATTTCTTTGCGTTCAGGGCATATTGATCGGCAGAATTACTCCGGATACTTGCGTAATCGGCAAAACTCTGCTACACTATATTGTAAACGATTTTTGATTTGGAGAGAATTATGACTGCAGCTACTTTACAGGAAAACAAAATGGGCGTCATGCCCGTCGGGAAGCTGATCGCCAACATGGCGCTGCCCATGGTCATATCCATGCTGGTGCAGGCGCTTTACAACGTGGTTGACAGCATCTACGTTTCTCAGGTGTCGGAGAGCGCGGTGACGGCGCTGTCTCTGGCCTTCCCCATCCAGAACCTGCTGATCGGCTTCGCCGTGGGCATCGGCGTGGGCGTCAACTCCCTGCTTTCCAAGAGTCTGGGTGAGAAAAATCAGGAGGCCGCCAACCGCGCCGCCGGAAACGGCATCGTGCTGATGGCCATTGCCATGGTGCTGTTCGTGCTGTTCGGTCTGTTCGGCGTGCGCCCCTATTTTGCCATTCAGTCCGACAACCCGGAGACCGTGGAGGGCGGCATTGTCTACACCAGCATCTGCTGCGTGTTCAGTGTCGGCTGCTTCGCATCCATTCTGGGCGAGCGGCTGCTGCAATCCACCGGCCGGACAGTACATACCATGATCACCCAATCCATCGGCGCGATCATCAACATCATTCTCGACCCCATTCTCATCCACGGATGGTTCGGTTTGCCCGCCATGGGCATTGCCGGCGCGGCCATCGCGACGGTGATCGGCCAGTGGGTGTCCGGCATCATGGTCATCATTTTCAACCTGAAATTCAACCCGGAGGTACAGCTGCACAAGAAATATCTTCCGCTGGAGGGCAAGACCGTGGGCGCTATCCTGACGGTGGGCATTCCCTCCATCGTTATGAACGGCATTGGCTCCGTGATGAATTTCGGCATCAACCAGATTTTGCAGGGCTTCGCCGAGACGGCGACCGGCGTGTTCGGCGTGTATTTCAAGCTCCAGAGCTTCTTCTTCATGCCCCTGTTCGGCCTGAACAACGCCACCATTTCCATCATTGCCTACAACTACGGCGCCCGCAAGCCCCAGCGGATCACAAAAACGTTGAAAATCTCCTGCACCGCGGCGCTGTGTCTCATGACGGCGGGACTGCTGGTATTCCAGTTCTTTCCGGATCTGCTGCTGGGACTGTTCAATCCCTCCCAGGCGTTTCTGGAAATCGGCCGGGTCGCTCTGCGCACCATCAGCTGGAGCTTCCCCATTGCGGCCATCTGCATTGCGCTGGGCGCCAGCTTTCAGGCGCTGGGCAACGGCATTTACTCCACCATCGTCTCCCTGTGCCGTCAGCTGGTGGTACTGCTCCCGGTGGCCTATCTGCTGAGCCTGACAGGGGAGGTGCAGAGGGTCTGGCTGGCCTTCCCCATCGCGGAAATCGTCAGCGGCACGGTGACGTTTATCTGCTTCACCAGAATCTACCGCCAGAAGATAAAGCCGCTGTTTGAGCAGGCATGATGGGTCGCCTGAGAAATACGGCACCTGAAGTCTGATAGAACAGGCCGGTCACCTTTTCCGGCAAATGATTTCCTGACTCATTTCCGCCATGATGCGGGCGCGGTATTATCGCTCCATAGATCACATCCATCATACCTTCACCCCCGCCAGGGACTGCCAAAGTCTGACAGTTTCCGGCGGGGTTCCTGTTTTTCGCCCTCTCAAGGCAAAAATGTATCCGTCTGTTTTGCGTTTCTGCGGAAAGGAAACAGCAAAAATCACTCCGTATCATACTTTGGCATGATTTACATTTTCTGGCGGTTATGTATAATAAAGATAAAATGGTGTTGGAATGCGTATGGCACGGGGTATGTCCCTTTGCCGGCGAAAAGGAGGGAGAACGTGACCGGGAATATTATCGTGAAGCCGTCTGTCCGGCAGCGGTTTGACAGCTTTATGGAGCGCGGGCGCGTCCTCTTTTTCAGCGCGCCCTGCGGCTTTGGAAAAACCGCGCTGGCGGACGCCCTGCTCTCCGGACGGGATGTGCTGCGGCTGAACGCGGGCGCGGCGGATTTTGCCCTTCCCGCCCTTTCGGATGGGTGGGAAATCCTGCTCATTGACGATTTTCAGATGATACCGGCGGAGGATGGCGGGCAGGCGCTGTGCGAGCTGATCCGCTCCGACCCGGGCAAACGCTTCCTGCTTCTCTCCCGGGGCGCGCCGCCCGGATATCTGACGGCGTTCCAGTATTCCGGCCTGATGACCACGCTGGAGGCCGACGACCTGCTCTTTGACCGGGAGGATATCTGCAAATACTTTTCCGGCTGCGGCGTCGCCGTGACGGACAGCGAGATCGGCGGTATTCTGAGAGAATCCGTCGGCTACCCTCTGGGCGTCGCCGTCACCGCCCGGTGCATGTCCGGCGGGAGGTCCTTCGGCCCGGAGGTCGTGGCGCGGGCATTCCGGGAGGTGTTCTCCTATTTTGAGGCTGCGATCTACCGGCGGTTCGACCTTCCCGTGCGGCGGTTTCTGCTGGAGCTGGCGCCCTTTGAACGGCTCAATCTGGAAATGGCGCGGATGGTCAGCGGCGACCCCCACGCGGGCGACCGGCTGGACTGGCTCCTGAGCCACACCACCATGCTCCGCTATGACGACGTGCAGCATTTCCGCTTCTGGCCGCAGTTCCGCAGCTTCCTTCTGTGGGAAATGGAACGGGAATACAGCGAGGAAAAGCGCCGGGCGCTTTTCAGCCGGGGCGCGCTCTACTACGAGCTGAAAGAGGATTACGCCCACGCGCTGGAATGCTACACAAGATGCGGCGACCACGCCAAGGTCTCCGAGCTTCTCATCCGCAACGCGGAGCTGCACCCCGGCATGGGGCATTACAGCGAAATGGAAAAATACTACCGCAGTCTCCCGGAAGCGGAGATCGCAGCTTCCCCCGCGCTGATGCAGGGCATGAGTATGCTGTGCGCTCTGGCCATGGATTACGAAGGCTCTGAGCGCTGGTATCACGAATTGCAGGAATTCGGAAAGCGGTGCGGCAGGGACGACGCCGCAGGCAAGCAGGCCCGCAGCCGCTTAGCGTGGCTGGACATCTCCCTGCCCCAACGGGGCGTAGGGGGGCTGACGGAAACCATTCCTGCGGTGTTCCGGCTGATGACCAGCAAGGAGGTCTCCCTCCCGTCCTTCTCCGTCACCAGCGCACTGCCCAGCATCATGAACGGCGGCAAGGATTTTTCCGCCTGGAGCAAGCGGGACGATCTGCTCTACCAGACCCTCCGCAGCCCGGTGGAGACCATACTGGGGCGGGACGGCGTTGGCCTTGCGGACTGCGCCATCGCCGAAAGCAAATTTGAAAAGGGCGAGAACATCACCGGCCGGATGCTGACCATCATCCCCCGCGTCAGCGAGATACGCCAGCGCGGCACGCCGGACATGGAATTCGCCATCAACGGTCTGCTGGCCCGAAGCCTTCTTGCGGCAGGGCAGAGCGAGGACGCTTATCGGACGATCGAATCCCTCCGGGAAAAATTCGCCGAGGAAGGGCGTGAGCGGTTCCTGCCCAATATGGACGCCATGCTCGTCCGAATTTCCCTCCATACCGGCGATCTGGACTACGCCGACACATGGTATCTGGAAAAAGCGCCCAGAGACCCCATGCGGGTAAACGTCATGAAGCGCTACCAGTATCTCACGCAGGCCATGGTGGAGCTGGCGGACGGGAAGCCGGGGGCGTCGATGCTGACCCTCTCCCCGCTGGAAGATTACGTCCGCAGCTGCGGGCGGCACATCGACGGCATCCATCTGAACATCCTCGCCGCCATCGCCCTGTACCGAAGCAGGGACGAAGCATGGCGGCAGCGCCTGATTGGCGCATTGAACGCCGCGGCGGAATACCACTTCATCCGAACCGTCAGCGTCTACGGCGCGGCGGTGCTGCCATTGCTTGAAAAGCTTGACTGGAGCGGCAGCGCCCGGTGGAAAAAGCAGCTGCTGGACGACGTGCGCTTGCAGGCGGCGTATTACCCCCGCTTTCTGGAACCGCGCCTCGCGCCGGGGGAAGCCCTGACGCCCACGGAGCTGCAAATTCTGCACCTGATCTGCGCCGACAAGAGCAACGCGGAGATCGGGCAGATCATGGATATCAAGCTGCCCACGGTAAAGACCCATGTAAGCCACATTCTGGATAAGCTGGACGTCCGGCGGCGAAGCGAAGCAAAAACCGCCGCGAAGCGTCTGCGGCTTATCCCGGAAGAACGGTAAATCCCCACCCGGATTTTACCGGGCTGACGATAGAAAACCGCACTTTTTTCACACAGGAGGATCCTATGAAAAAACGAATTTTGAGTCTGTTTTTGGCGCTCACACTCTGCCTGACGCTCCTGCCGACATCGGCTTTTGCCGAGGGTGGGGACGTGAGCATTTCTGACGGTGTCATCGGCGGCGAGACCGGTGGCGAGGGCGGTGGAGTCCTTGTACCACCCGGCGGTTCGACCGGCGAAGGTGGTGGGATCTATACGCCCCCAAGTGGTCCGGCAGAAGGGGGCGGCGGCACGTATATCCCCGAAGAAGACACGCGGACGGAGATCTGGTGCGTGAGCAAGCCCGATTCCATTGGCCGCAGCTATGACGGCACGACGGACGGCGGCACGATTCCAATCGACTTGACGTTTACAGACGGCACAAATGAAATCAAACTCAAAGAAGGAACGGGCTTTACCGCCAAGAAGACGTTCGATTCCGCGGACGCGGGATGGCATACCGTCACTGTGGAAATCGCGCTGATCGGCGAAGCCGCGGTAAAGTACAAGCTCAAGGCGGGCGAAGAAAAATTTGAGATCGGCGGCGACATCAACAAGGCCTATCCCGATTTGACCGTATCTCTTTCCAAGACGACCTGCACGGTGGGTGAAAAGCTTCTTCCGCTTCTGTCTGTCGAGGGTGCTCCGGAAGACGCCGAGGTGACATATTACTATGCGCCGATCAATTCTGGATATTTGGAGTTTGAAGGCAGTGAGGCAGTTCCCAAGATCGACGAGAACACTGCAATCAGCGAACCCGGCACATATTACGTCTATGCCAAGACCGGCGAGACCAAGAACTACAAAGAGGAACGGTCAACAACCGTGGAACTCACAGTCAACGAGGCTGTCGTTGAGGCCGCTTCGATAACAAAAGCGGACGGAACGGACGGCGGCACATACGAATCCCTCCCGGCGGCGCTGAATGTGGCGCAGGACGGTGACACCGTCAAGCTGCTGGCAGACCATACGACAAATTGGAGCGACGTCGAAGCGGGCGAGTATGCCACTTTGGCTGTCGTCAGGAAAACCTTGACGCTCGATCTGAACGGCATGACGGTGGATTATCTCACTGTGGGCGATGTGGTTCCTGACGAGGCAGGCGGAATCATTGATTCCTACGACGGCAATCTGACCGTCGTAGATAACATTCAAGGGGGCAGCTGCGGCAAAATCAAGGACCTCGAATTTGTAAAAGGTTCCCTGGCGATTCAGGGCGGCCGGATTGGAGGTTCACTTACCTGCGACGGGAACAGCGGCACTGTAACCATCAGCGGCGGCACGGTATCTTACGTCACGGTAGGCGATGGCGCAACCGTTACCGTCACCGGCGGCACAGGGCACGCGGGCACATGGTGCAACGATGGTACGCTGAACATCACAGACGGTACGTTCGGTAATGTGAACTTCCTTAATAACGGTGGTACCATCGCCATCAGCGGCGGCACGTTTGGTACAATTACGAACATCAACGGAAGCGGTTCAATCCCACTCATGCCCCTGCTGGCAGATAACTATGCCTTCTACCAAGGCGACAACGCGCAGAACAGCACTGAAAAAACGCTGACCAATGTAACGGTCAGGCCCCACACCCACAGCTTTGAAAACGGCAAGTGCGACTGCGGCGTGGCAGCAATCGTCGTTGACAATAACAACAGTTGCTACAACACGTTACAGGCCGCTTTGGGTGCAGCGGCGAATGATGCTTCTATCACGTCGGTAACGCTGGGACAGGATTTGACCGAGGATATCACATTCAGCGGGTCGACGGCTGGGTCGCTCACGCTGAACATGAACGGTCACAAGCTGGAAACAGAAGCAGGCGTTCCCCTGATCGTCACCGACGGCACACTGCGCATCGAGGGCGCGGGCGAGATCAACCAGAACACCGCTTCCAACGCGACTGCCTTCCCTGCCATCGCGCTCACCGGCGGCAAGCTGGTGATTACGGGCGACCTCACCGCGCAGGGCGGCTACGACAGCAGCAGCGGCCGCAAGCCCGCGATCCGCGCCGAAGAAGGCGAGTTGGATTTGCAGGGCAATGTGTCCTTAAACGGTGGTCTGACGATGCTCGGCAACGCGAGGCTGACCAATCTTCTGACAAAAGGCACGTTCTACGCGCAAGACCCCAACGGTAACGCCACAGCGGACAACGTCCTCGCCGTCTTCGTTCAGCAAGAGGATATGGCCA
>ERZ773194.275-NODE-275-length-67360-cov-18.581517_pt1 | contig 67360 bp, 60 predicted proteins | sample MGYA00511240_ERZ773194 | MGnify/ENA primary metagenome ERZ773194 (study PRJEB29015, sample SAMEA2737774) | human gut metagenome | biome: human gut; feature: human-associated habitat; material: faeces | place: China | collected 2012 ... | reverse complement strand
AAAGTTGGTAGTCTCATAAATATTTTGTACCTTTATAGGTGAAAATCAATTAGTTGTAAAAAAATATTTGATATGACTACCGATTACAAAGTTACAGAATTATTTTGTGTCATTGACGAGTTTTGCAAACATTTTGATGCAGAAAATGCAGGAAGTCTACTTGAATACAATAGCGGAGTCAAGTGTAGACGCCGCCAAGCGTCGTTATCCTACAGTGAAATCATGACCATTCTGTTGTATTTTCATTTTGGTACATTCCACAATTTGTTGTATCTGTAGTAACAAAGATAGTGATTTTAAAGCAAATCACAACTATAGGAGAGCGTCCTATAGCATCGGAGTAGTTTAATAGGTTAATAGCAACCGAGCGTGGTGGTCTACAACTCTGGGAACAGCGAGGGCTCGGCGAGCAGGCGGAAGGTGTGGCGGTGGTAGGGGGTGGCGCCGAAACGCGCAATGGCTTCGCGATGGGCTTTCGTGGGATAACCTTTGTTCACGTTCCAGCCGTATTGCGGAAATTCCTCGTGGATGCGTTTCATAAACTCATCACGGTGGGTCTTTGCAAGAATCGACGCGGCGGCGATGCTCATCATCTTGCCGTCGCCTTTCACAATGCATTGGTGGCTGATGCCGTCGTAGGGACGGAAACGGTTGCCGTCGATAAGCAGAAAGTCGGGACGCACCGACAAGCCGTCCACGGCGCGGTGCATGGCGAGAAACGAAGCCTGAAGAATGTTGATATGGTCAATCTCTTCGTTGTCAACGATGCCCACAGCCCAAGCCAGGGCGTCGCGCTCTATTACGGGACGCAGTGCGTCGCGGGCATGCTCGGAAAGCTTCTTTGAGTCGTTGAGAAGGTCGTTGGTGTAGCCGTCGGGCAGAATCACCGCCGCGGCAAACACCGGTCCGGCAAGGCATCCGCGCCCAGCCTCGTCGCATCCTGCCTCGAGGCGTCCCGGTTCAAGATACGGCAACAACATCAGTGGTGGCGTTTGATTATGTAGTCGAACAGCGACAGGAATGCCCGCTTGGCTTCGTTGTCGGGATATGGCTCAAGGATGCTGCGTGCCTCGGCGCGCAGACGCTCCATCGTGGCATAGGCATATTCGATTCCGCCCTCTGCCTTGGCAAAGTCTATCAGCGTCTCTATCTGTTCGGTGGTAAGCGAGTCGGAGTCGGCAAGACGGCGCATCTCTCCGTGGCGCGGCGACTCGGTGCGCGACAATGCGTAAATCAGCGGCAGCGTCACCTTTCCCTCGCGCATATCGTTGCCCGTGGGCTTGCCTATGGCATCATCCTTGAAATAGTCGAAGATGTCGTCCTTGATCTGGAACGACAGTCCCAGCAGCTCCACAAACTTCGACAGGTTGGCGATGTCGATGTCGGAGGCACCTACAGAGTATCCGCCCACCTTCACACAACTCTGGAACAGCGATGCCGTCTTCTTGTTTATGATGCTGAAATAAGTCTGCTCGTCGATGGAATGATGCTTGGCAACGTCGATTTGGTCAATCTCGCCGGTCGACAGTTCCTTGCCGAGCTCGGAGATGGTGCTTATCACACGGAAATCGTTGGTGCGGATGGCACAGGCAAGGGCGTTGCTGACAAAGAAATCGCCGACAAGCACGGCGATATGGTTGTCCCACGTGTTGTTGATGGTGTCGTGGCCGCGACGCTGCTTGGTCTCGTCGATAACGTCATCGTGTATCAAAGAGGCATTGTGGAGCAATTCCACCGACGCCGCGCCGCAGAGCACACCGTCCGACACCTCGGCGCCGAAAAACTTGGCGCTGAGCACAACGATTATCGGGCGTATCTGCTTGCCTTTTGTTTCCAAATACTTGTCTACAATCTTATTGAGCAGCGGACTATTGCTTGAGAGCGACTGCTTTATTATCTTCTGCAGCCGCTCCAAATCGGATGATATCAGGTCTCTTATTTCATCAAAATTCGTCATAAAACGATTTTTAAGACACAAAAGTAATCATTTATTCTGCGAAAATTGTAATTTCACGGTGAATTAATGCCGAATCATTGATTTTTTTATATTAATTAGTACTATTCACCTAATATGGAACAGAAAAAATTATTTTTGCTCGATGCCTATGCCTTGATTTTCCGGGCATACCACGCGATGAAATACTCTCCTCGATTCACGTCTGGGGGAATGAACACTTCCGCCATCTTCGGCTTTGTAAACACGCTCGAGGAGGTGCTGCGCAAGGAGAACCCAACGCATATCGCCGTGTGTTTCGACCCTGCGGGAAAAACGTTCCGCCACGAGATGTTTGCCGACTATAAGGCTGGACGGGAGGCTACGCCGGAGGATATCAAGGTGGCTGTTCCATACATCAAAGACATTATACGGGCTTACGGAATCCCTGTGGTGGAAAAAGAGGGATACGAGGCCGACGACGTGATTGGCACGCTTGCCACGATGAGCCGCAGCCGCGGATTCTCAACGTTTATCATGTCGCCCGACAAGGATCTCAGTCAACTTGTCGACCCGTCTGTGAAAATCTACCGTCCGGGCTACAAGGGACAGCCGGCGGAGGTGCGCGGCGAGAAGGAGGTGTGCGACGTGTTCGGCATCAACCGCCCGATACAGGTGATCGACATTCTGGCGCTCATGGGCGACAAGGTGGACAACATTGTCGGATGCCCGGGCGTCGGTGAGAAAACGGCGTCGAAACTGATTCTGGAGTTCGACAGCGTGGAGAATCTTATCGCCAACACCGATAAGCTGAAAGGCGCGCTGAAAACCAAAGTGGAGTCAAACGTGGACAACATTCTGTTCTCAAAAAAACTCGCCACGATATGCACCGAAGTGCCAATTGAATTCGACGAGGAGGCTTACAGCCGCCACCCTGTCGACGAAGCCGCCATCCGCGACATCTTCGGCAAACTGGAGTTCCGCTCGTTGCTGTCGCGCGTGCTCGGCGACAAGGCGGAGGCAAAGCCTGCTCCAAAGCCTGCGCCCGCTTTCGGCGAACTTTCGCTCTTCGGCGACGACATGACTGACGCGACAGCCGCAGAGGCGGAGCCTGCGCCAACCGAGCATACCTGCAAAACGATCATCGCAACCGATGCCAACATCGACGAGCTTGTCGACAAGGCGTTGTCGCAGAAAACAATAGGAATCCACATGGTCTGCACCGCGCCAAACGCCATGGAGGCTGTTCCTGCCGGCATCGCTGTGGCACTGAGCCCCAACGAGGCTTTCTATCTTGAAGCCACCGAGGAGTCGGCTTTCGACATTTTGCGCATCCTTAAATCGGAAACTGTGGAGAAAGTGGGCATAAACCTGAAATTCGATATGGTGGTGGCGCTCAACATTGCTGAGAAATTAGCGGCGCCCTACTACGATGTCGCCATCGCGCACTATCTGCTGCAGCCGGAGATGAGCCATTCAATAAACCGGCTGGCGGAGATATATCTGAAAAAAATTCTGCCCGACTATCAGCTGCCCGCCACGGCAAAGGCCAACAAGTTCAACCCGGCGCTCTCGCTTGAAATCGAGGATATAGCCAAGGTGGCTTGCGCACGTGCCGCGGCATGCCTCGAGCTGAAGCCTGTGTTTGACAAGAAACTCGAGGAGGAGAAAATGGCGCATCTGCTCCACGACATCGAGCTGCCGCTCGTCGAGGTGCTCGCCGACATGGAGCACACTGGCGTGCGCATTGACACAGACGCCCTTGCCGCCTACTCCAAAGCCCTGACTCAGCGTCTTGCCGACATCGAGCGGGCATGCATCGACCTTGCGGGAATACAGTTCAACGTGGGCTCGCCGGCACAGGTGGGCGAAGTGCTGTTCGACAAACTGAGAATCGACGAGAAAGCGAAAAAAACTAAAACTGGGCAATACTCCACCACGGAGGAGGTACTTGAGAAGCTGTCGGGAAGACACCCCATCGTGGGCAAGGTCCTGGAGTTCAGAAAGATAAAGAAGCTTCTGTCAACCTACGTCAATGCTCTCCCAGAGCTTATAAACCCTCAAACGGGAAAAATCCACACCACCTACAATCAGACTGTCACGGCCACTGGACGCCTGTCGTCGACAAACCCGAACCTGCAGAACATCCCTATCAGAAACGACGACGGACGGGAAATCCGCAAAGCGTTCATCCCCGACGACGGGCACTCGTTCTTCTCTGCCGACTATTCGCAGATTGAGCTGCGCATCGTGGCAAACATCAGCAAGGACGAGGCGCTCGTGGAGGCTTTCCTTGCCGGCGAGGACATCCACCGTGCCACTGCCGCCAAAATTTTCCATGAACGCACCGAAGACGTGACCGACGACCAGCGACGGAAAGCAAAAACCGCAAACTTCGGTATGATTTACGGCATTTCGGCATTCGGACTGTCGGAGCGACTGCAAATACCTCGCAGCGAGGCCAAGCAACTGATTGAAGGCTACTTCGAGACATTCCCCGGCGTGCGTCGGTTTATGGACCAGAGCATCGAGATGGCGAAAGAGAAAGGCTTTGTGACAACCCTGTTCGGACGGCGCCGCATGCTTCCCGACATAACATCGCGAAACGCCGTGGTGCGCGGATATGCCGAGCGAAACGCAATCAACGCTCCAATACAGGGAACTGCTGCCGACATCATCAAAATCGCGATGAACCGCATTTACCGTCGGTTTGACCGCGAGGGAATACGGTCGAAGATGCTGCTGCAGGTGCACGATGAGTTGAACTTCGACGTCGTTCCTGGCGAAGAGGATTCTGTGGCACGCATTGTAAAAGAAGAGATGGAGGCTGCGTTCAGCGGAACTGTACCGCTCGTTGCCGACTGCGGTTCGGGCGCAAACTGGCTTGAAGCGCATTGACAAGCACCGACGCAAACGCGTCTTTAAATAAAAATTTTGCCCTGCAATAAAAAAATATCCGCAAAAACATTGCAATATTCAGAAAAGTGAGTACCTTTGCATTCGATTTTCGGACTCGGGGTGTAGCACAGTTGGTTAGCGCGCCACGTTCGGGACGTGGAGGTCGGAAGTTCGAGTCTTCTCACCCCGACTATCAAAGGCTTAAATGATTGACATCCAATCATTTAAGCCTTATTTTTTCAACAACATCCGGGACAAATTCGGGACAAAATAGCGAAAAAGCACCCCCGACAACGTTTGCCTGTCAAGGTGTGGAGATGGCTCTTTACACCTGATTCACCCGGCAAACCGCCGAATTCCCAAGAAAAACACTACCTTTGCAGAAAGAAAGCGGCATGCATATGCTTTAGCAGCGTTTTTTCAACAACCACAAGAAACATTTATGATTACAGTTGATGGACTGACCGTCGAATTTGGCGGCACCACCCTATTCAAGGACATTTCCTTTCAGATAAACGAGAAAGACCGTATAGCCCTTATGGGCAAGAACGGCGCAGGAAAGAGCACTTTGCTGAAGATTATCGCCGGCGTGCGGACAGCCACACGCGGCTCTGTCTCCGCGCCTAAAGATTGCGTAATCGCCTATCTTCCCCAACATTTGATGACCGAGGACGGCCGCACCGTGTTTGAGGAGACAAGCCAGGCTTTCGCTCATCTGCACCAAATCCAGGCGGAGATAGACCGCATCAACAACGAACTCTTGACACGCACCGACTATGACAGCGATGAATACATGCAGCTCATCGAGAATGTGTCAACGCTTTCTGAGAAGTTCTACGCAATCGACATGACTCATTTCGAGGAGGATGTTGAGAAAACGCTTCTCGGCCTGGGCTTCGAGCGCGAGGACTTCAACCGCCCAACCAGCGAGTTTTCGGGCGGATGGCGCATGCGCATCGAGCTTGCGAAACTGCTGCTCAAGTCGCCCGACGTGCTGCTTCTTGACGAGCCTACAAACCACCTCGACATCGAGTCGATCGGATGGCTTGAGGACTTTATCTGCAACAGTTCAAAAGCCGTGGTGGTGATAAGCCACGACCGCAAGTTTGTCGACGACATAACCACTCGCACCATCGAGGTGACAATGGGACGGATATACGACTACAAGGCAACTTACAGCCAATATCTGGAGTTGCGCAAGGAGCGTCGCGAACAGCAGATGAAACAATATGAGGAGCAGCAGAAGATGATTGCCGACACAAAGGAATTCATCGAGCGTTTCAAAGGCACGTATTCCAAGACTCTGCAGGTGCAGAGCCGCGTAAAAATGCTTGAGAAACTCCAACTCATAGAGGTGGACGAGGAAGACACAAGCCGACTCCGGCTGAAGTTTCCTCCGAGTCCGCGCAGCGGTGCCTACCCTGTGCAAATGAGCGATGTGGCAATGTCGTTCGACGGCAAGAATGTTTTCAGCGGTGTCAACCTTACCGTTGAACGCGGCGACAAGATTGCCTTCGTGGGGCGAAACGGCGAAGGAAAGTCGACTCTCGTGAAATGCATTATGGGGCAACTGCAAAACGAAGGAAAACTCGAACTCGGACACAACGTGCAGATTGGCTACTTCGCACAAAATCAAGCTTCGCTGCTTGACGGCGAGCTAACGGTGTTCCAGACCATCGACGACGTGGCTAAAGGCGATGTGCGCAACAAGATTCGCGACCTTCTCGGCGCATTTATGTTCGGAGGAGAGGAGTCGACAAAGAAAGTGAAGGTGCTGTCTGGAGGTGAACGCACTCGCCTTGCCATACTCAAACTCCTGTTGGAGCCCGTCAACCTGCTTATTCTTGACGAGCCGACCAACCACCTTGACCTCAAGACAAAGGACGTGCTCAAGCAAGCCCTACTGGACTTCGATGGCACGCTCATCGTGGTGAGTCACGACCGCGACTTCCTCGACGGACTTGTCAGCAAGGTATACGAATTCGGCCACGGCCGCGTACGCGAGCACTTGTGCGGCATTTACGAGTTCCTTGAGTCAAAGAAGATGGAAAACCTTCAGGAGCTCGAAAGAAACCGCATGAAGCCGGGAAAGGCTTAACACAAAAACAACTCGTCCTTTTTCCTATCACGGCAGAGCGGCTCAAGGCGGGCTGCCAACACTTTCAGAGACTCGCCGATGCCCCTCGCATGCGACGGGCAGACCGACACGCACCGCATACAGCCGATGCAGAGCTGGTTGTTGTTGTCTTTTGGATTGTCGGCAGATATTGCACCTGTCGGGCATTGGCTCGCGCAGACACCGCATTCCGTACAGTCTTGGTTTGCCACAGGAAAAGGTCCGCTGCAGCCTTGCTTGTACGGGCGGTTGCCTGGCAATGCGAGACGGCCGAACGGTTTGCCGCCTTGCACCCTCTCAAGAATGGCTCTGCCAAAGGATGCCAGCTCTCTGGCATCGGCTGCGTCAGGCCTGCCGGCGCCGTACATACGGCAAATGCTGTGCTCTGCGTTGGCGGCAACGGCTGCTACAACGTTGAATCCCTGTGCTGTCGCCACATCCTGCATTTCAACCAAAGCATCCTCGTAGGCTCTGTTGCCGTAAACGGCGACAATCACACAGGTGGCACCGTTTGACTCAACGGCATTCAGCCTTTCCACAGCCAATGCCGGCACGCGCCCGGCATATACCGGCATCGAGACAACCACCAAGTCGCCGGCTGCTATACTTGGCAAGCACAGCTCTTCTTCTTTTACACAAAGTTCTGTAAGTATGCTTTTTGCCTCAATGCCGCTGCACAGCAGCTCGCTGACGCGGCGTGTGCCTCCAGTGGGGCTGAACGCAATCTGATGTATGGTCATAATATCTTCGTTTTGTTTTCTATTTCAAGCAACATTCTTTTTGCCTCCAATCCTCCGGCAAAGCCGGTCAGGGAATGGTTGATGCCCACGACGCGATGGCATGGAATAAAAATTGCTATGCCGTTTGCCCCTACGGCTTGCGCCACGGCTCTGACGCCTTCAGGATTGCCAACGCTCAGGGCAATATCTTTGTAGCTCACAGTCTCTCCGTATGGTATGCCGAGCAATGCTTCCCACACTTGCTGTTGGAAATCCGTTCCCACAAGACGCAGCGGGATGTTGAAAGCCTTGCGGCGGCATGCGAAGTAGTCTCCAAGTTGTTTCTTCGCTTGCTCGAGCACGGCGGATGTCTCAACCAGGAATTCCGCATTCAGCCGGCGCGCAAGCCGGCGCTTGTTGCGGCAGGCGCATGGCATCCCGTTCCAGTCGCACAGGCACAAAGCTTCTCCCACCGACGCCAAGACCATCTCTCCGCACGGCGAGTCGTAATATTGTACACGTACCGGTTGCCTGCCTCTTATCTTCGCCACATCACCTGCTTATTGCTGCATTTTGGCTGCAATTCCACATCACTTCTCATACAATTCAATCGGAAACCCGTCAGGATCGCTGAAAAACACAAACCGTTTGCCGGTATATTCATCCGTGCGTATCGGCTCGCAGGCTACGCCTTTTCCCTCAACCTCGCCTACAGCTGCGGCAACATCGTCGACTTCGAAGGCAAGATGGCGCAGACCGGCGGCTTCCGGACAGGAAGGACGCGCTGGAGGATTCGGAAAAGAGAACAGCTCCACAACATACGTTCCGCCGAGCCAGCAGTCTGCCTTCCAGGAGTCGCGCTCCTTACGATAGTGCTCGCTCACAATCTTCAACCCGAGCACGTCTGCATAGAAACGCTTCGACCGCTCATAGTCGGAGCAAATCACTGCCACATGGTGTATTTTGTTCAGTTTCATATTATCAGTAGTTTTAATAACATTTTCCCACACAATGATTCACATATAAAAGAGTCGCCACCACAATCTGCAACAGCAGAATTGCCGGGACACCATACCGAAACTTCCTGTGCCTTGTCTTGTGATGCCACGCCTTCATGCCGAGCCACGCTCCGACGCTTCCGCCCACAACCGTCAGCATCAGCAACGTTGCCTCCGGTATGCGCCATTTGCCGTTTCGTGCCCTACATTTGTCTATGCCATACACGATGAATGCAACTGCATTCACAACGGTAAGACAGCATCCGACAAGGCCTTGCGTTATATCCATATCCGAATCCTTTAACGACGGCAAAGTTAACGCAAATCAAACACAATAAAAATAATATCTCCGATTATCCTCTAAAACGCCCGAAGAACTGTTGTAGAGAGATGCCGCGCGTAGGGGAAACCGCCGAAGAGCGGTTGTAGAAAGATGCTGCGCGAAGGGAAAACCGCCGAAGAGCGGTTGTAGAGAGATGCTGCGCGGAGGGAAAACCGCCGAAGAGCGGTTGCACATGTTAGCACGGGGTTGGCTTGCCTACCCCGTGACACTGGTGGCATGCGCAACTACCGCCGAAGAGCGGTTGTAGAAAGATGCTGCGCGGAGGGTACGACGGCTTCTCCAGGATGGTTGCGATTCCGCAGACTCAACTTTCCCGAAATCGCCGATGCAAAATTTCTTGCAAAAATATTTTCCTTGATTTATACAACCGCTCTTCGGCGGTAGATTCGTCTTCCGCTACTGACCCCAGGTAGGCAAGCCAACCTGGGGCTATGATTATACAACCGCCCTTCGGCGGTTGCCCTCGCCATTTGATTGACATTGACAAAACCGTCCCACATCGGTATGTCCATCGTCGCGGAGCGACAACACTCTTCCATAACCCGGTACGCGCGGATGCGTGCTGGAGGTACGCCACTGCCTGTGGCCGGCAGAAATAAAAAAAGCAGCCACTTTTCAGCGACTGCTTTGTGACCCCGGAGAGGCTCGAACTCTCGACCCAATGATTAAGAGTCATTTGCTCTACCAACTGAGCTACGGAGTCAACGTTTTGTTGATTTCGGTTGCAAAGGTAATGCCTTTTTTCTATCCCACAAAATTTTCGGGATATTTTTTTCAAAAAAATTGAGCTAAGAATGCCAACATCCTATCAGACAGCAACATATTTTTTTGACCCAGAAGAGCCTTAAACGCGAAAAGAAGCGAGACCAGGCAATTTCTGCCCGGCCTCGCTTTTTATGGTCTGCAACTGCGACCGTTAATACATGTCCAGTTTAGGCAATGCTACAATCTTGTTGTCGTTCTTCTTGATGAAATCAAGGATGGCATCACGCGACTTACTTTCAGGGATGTCGGCCTCAATGCGTTTTACGGCGTTGAAGAGCGACACGTTGCACTGATAGATGTGGCGGTATGCTTTTGCGATATCGTCGATTTCTTCTTCATTGAAGTTGTCCTTATTGCGCATAATCGTTGCGTTCACGCCATAATAGACAGCCGGATTGTGGGCAAGGATGATGAAAGGAGGCACATTGCCCGAAACGCGGCATCCGCCTTTGACAAACACCCATTTACCAATGTGGCTGTTTTCAAACACTTTCACTCCGGTGGAAAGAATCGAGCAAGAGTCGATAAACACATCTCCGGCAATCTGCACGTTGTTGCCAACCACGCAATGGTCGCTGATCTCGCTGTCGTGGCCGATGTGCGAATCCGCAAGCACAAACGAGTTTGCGCCCACCTTGGTGGCGCCGCCCTCGTGGATGCTGCGGTTGATTATCGCCATCTCGCGTATCTCGGTGTTGTCGCCGATGATGACGTACGACATTTCGCCTTTCCAGCGGAAATCTTGAGGCGACGCGCTTACGATTGCGTTATTATACACCTTCACATTCTTGCCGAGGCGCGCGCCTTGCATAATGCTGGCATTAGGCATCACGATGCATCCGTCGCCTATCTCCACATCCTTGTCGATAAAAGCGAAAGGATAAATTGTTACGTTGTCGCCGATTTTCGCTGTCGGGTCAACAAATGCTAATGGACTAATCATTGTTTTTCTGATTAAGGTAATTAATATTATATCAACGTCCGCCGCCGAGAGCCTGATAGAGGCTGATGGCTGCCTGACGCACTTGAAGTTCACATTGCAGCTGCGACATTTGCGCGTTGAGAAGCGACTGTTGTGCCGTAAGCACTTCCAGATAGGTGGCTGTGCTGTACTTCATAAGGTCGTTGTTGTATTCAACGGCTTTCGACAGGTTGTCAACCTGGTCGACGAGCAGAGCGCTGCGCTGCTTGTTCTTGTTGTAGCTCACCAAAGCGTCGCCCACTTCAGCTCCAGCGGCAAGCACTGTGTGCTCAAACGTGTTGAGCGTCTGCTGCTGCTGCAGTTTGGCTGCCTTCAGCGTGGCGATGTTGCGTCCGCGGCTGAAGAGGGGCGCCGTTAGCTGTCCGGCAAGCTGATAGAACCATTTGCCAGGGTTGACGATAACGCTTCCGAGCAGGTTGGTGAAGCCGCCGCCTGCCGAAATTACAAGGCTTGGATAGAATGCCGCACGCGCTGTGTTGGTGGCGTAATATGCCATTGCGAGCGACTGCTCTGCTGCCTGCACGTCTGGACGGGCCGCAAGATACGACATCGGCACGCCTTTCTCCATATATTCCGGGAAACTCGGCTCATAGGATGAGTCGACAACCCATGTCTGCTGCGGACGGTTCAAGAGCAGCGACAGGCTGCTGTTGACCTGATGAAGCGACTCCTCTACTTGCGGTATGGTTGCGAGCAGGCTTGCATAGTTGGCCTTGCTCTGCACCACTGCCACTTCGTTGTAGCGTCCTGCCTCTTTCAAATCCTGCATCGTCTTGATGCTTTCCTGCCAGATTGCCGATGTCTCGTTGAGAATCTGCAACTGACGCTGGAGCATTGCGATGGTGTAGTAGCAGTTTGCCACTCCACTGATTATCTGCGAGCGCACTGCCTGACGGTATGCCTCTGTCTGAAGCACCGCCGCCTCGGCGTTGCGCTTGTTGTTGAGCAACTTTCCGAACACGTCGATTTCCCAGCTTGCGGTAGCCGGGATGGTGTACGACCACGAGTCTTTCGTTATTTTCGAGCCTCCATAGGAAGCCGTTCCGCCATTGGGTGTCAAAGCCACGCTCGGCAGATAGCTGAGCTTGGCGCCCTGCAGCTGAGCTTTGGCGATATCCACATTCAGACGGGCGTTCTCAAGATCGACATTGCTGTCGAGAGCTATCTGAATGAGTGCCTGCAACTGCGGGTCGGTAAACACCTGTTCCCATTTCACATTGCCGAGAGCCGTTGAGTCGACAGCCTCTTTCTGGGCAGCGGCGACCTCACCGGCGATGCCTTCCTCTGGCATCTCGAATTTCTTATAGATATGGCAGCTTGCCGTCGTAGTGGCGATTGCCACTACGAGTGCTGCACTTAATAATTTGCTTTTATTCATTGATTTCACTCTTTATTAATTGCGTGAATATTGCTCAATCTGATCGTCGATTTCAGCGTTGTCTGTGTCCTTCCACTTCAGCGGCTGTATTTTCTCCTGAATCTTTTGGAACGCAACGAACAATGCCGGAACGATAAGCACCTGAAGAATCATACCAATCAACATACCGCCGACAGCACCGGTTCCAAGCGAACGGTTACCGTTGGCGCCTACACCGTTGGCAAGCATCAGCGGCAACAGACCGATAATCATTGCGAAGCCTGTCATCAAAATAGGACGCAGACGCGCTGCCGCACCGGCGATAGCGGCGCCCACGATGCTCATTCCCGTCTTGCGGCGGTCAAGAGCGAACTCTACAATAAGGATGGCGTTCTTTGCCAACAGACCGATAAGCATGATCAAACCGATTTGCAGATAGATGTTGTTGTTAACACCAAAAATCTTCGCAAAGAGGAATGATCCCATCAAGCCCAACGGAATAGACAAGATAACCGACAGCGGCAGGATGTAGCTTTCATATTGTGCCGACAGAAGCAGGTAGACAAAGAGCAGACAAAGTCCGAACACGATTGCAGTCGACGCCGCTGATGAATTCTGCTCCTCACGCGTCATTCCTGAGAACTCATAGCCGTAGCCCATAGGCAATGTCTGTGCCGCTACTTCCTGGATGGCCTTGATGGCGTCACCGTTACTGTAGCCTGGATTTGGCGTACCGCTGACAGAAATCGAGGTAAACAGGTTGAAGCGCGAGATGATATCTGGTCCGTAGACGCGCTCAAGCGTGATGAAGTTGGTGATAGGCGACATTTCGTTGCCTACACGCACTTTCACCTGATTCAGCGTTTCCGGTGAGATACGTGCGCTTGGATCGGCCTGCATCATCACACGGTAAAGTTTACCGAAGCGGTTGAAGTTCGACACATACATACCGCCATAGTAGCCTTGCAGCGTCGACAATACAACGCTCGGACTGATTCCCGCCTGCTTGGTCTTGGCAACATCGACATTGACCATATACTGCGGGAATGTCGGGTTAAACGTTGAGTAAGCCTGCTGGATTTCCGGACGCTGGTTGAGCGCGCCGATGAATTGCTGATAAATCTGGAAAAACTTGTTGATGTCGCCTCCGGTCTTGTCTTGCAGCTGAAGCTCGAAACCGCTGGTTACCGAATAACCGGAAATCATCGGTGGTTGGAACATCATCACTGTGGCGTCTTTTATCTGCTGACCCACTGCGCCGTAAAGCTGTCCGAGCACGCTTGTTGCATCCTGTCCTTTCTCACGTTCGCTCCAGTCCTTGAGCTTTACGATAAACGTACCGTACGTGTTGCCCTGACCGGCGATAAAGCTGTAACCAAGAATCTCCGTACGCGACTCGACTGCCGGATTGGCGGCAAGAATCTTGTCCACCTTGGCAAGTGTGGCCTCTGTTTTATCAAGCGACGTTGCAGGCGGCATGTTGACCATACAGAACAACACGCCGGTGTCCTCATTAGGAACCAAAGCGGTCGACGTGGTCATCATCATTGCGGCAAGCGCCACGATGCTGGCTGCCACAACGCCGAATGCCGTGATTTTATGATTGATGAAGAATCCTGCCCATTTTTTGTAGCGGACGAGCAGTTTCTCATAATTGCGGTTGAATCCTTCGTGGAATGCCTTTACAAACGACACTTTCTTGGAGCCGCCATCTGCCTTGTGAGGTTTCAGGAACACCGCACACAAAGCCGGCGACAGGGTCAATGCGTTCAATGCCGACAGTCCGATGGCGATTGCCATTGTCAAACCAAACTGGCGATAGAACACGCCCGACGTTCCTGACATAAACGACACTGGAATAAACACAAGCATCATGACAAGGGTGATTGAGACAATCGCGCCGCCTATCTCCCGCATTGCGTCGATTGCCGCAACACGTGCCGAGGTGTAGCCCTCGTCGAGTTTGGCATGGACCGCCTCGACCACCACAATCGCATCGTCGACCACAATCGCAATGGCGAGCACCAATGCCGAGAGTGTCAACAAGTTGATTGAGAAGCCAATCAGATAAAGGCCGAAGAACGTACCGATCAACGCCACCGGAATGGCAATTGCGGGGATAATTGTTGAACGCAAGTCCTGAAGGAACACGTAAACCACAAGGAACACGAGTATAAATGCCTCGATAAGGGTCTTGATAACCTCTTCGATTGATGCGTATAGGAAGTCGTTGGTGTTCATTGAAACGTTGAACTCCAATCCGTTTGGAAGCTCTTTTCCTGCCTCGTTGATTTTTGCCTCAACGTCCTTGATAACCTGAGTCGCATTGGAGCCCGCAGTCTGGAAGATGATGGCGGAAGCGGCTGGATGACCGTTTGTCTTGCCCTTGAAGCCGTAGCTTACACGGCCAAGCTCCATCGTTGCCACGTCTTTAAGATAGAGAACGTTGCCGTCTTTGTCGGCGCGGATGATAATCTTGTCAAACTCTTCTGGAGTAATCAGACGTCCGCGGTAGCGCATCACGTATTGGAATGTCGTTCCGCCGTTTTCACCGAACTGACCCGGAGCAGCCTCGATGTTCTGGTCGGCGAGAGCCGCACTTACATCGGAAGGCATAAGGTTGTGCTGTGCCATGGCGTCTGGCTTGAGCCAGATACGCATAGAGTAGTCGGCACCCATCACCATCGCGTCTCCCACGCCGTTCACACGCTGAATCTGCGGGATGACGTTGATTTTCATATAGTTTTCGATGAATTCCTGCTCAAACTTGCCGTTTGGAGAAAGGAGCGAGAACACAAGCAGCATTGACGTCTGTCGTTTCTGCGTAATCACACCCACTCTTGTCACCTCGGCAGGGAGCATACTCTGCGCCTTTGCCACACGGTTCTGTACATCGACGGCAGCCATGTCGGGGTCGAAGCCCTGCTCAAAATAAACTGTAATCGTGGCGCTACCTGTATTGGTTGCCGTTGATTGGATATATGTCATGCCTTCAGCACCGTTGATTTGCTCCTCGATAGGCGCAATCACGGAGTTGAGCACAGTCTTGGCATCGGCACCGGTATAGGTTGTCGAAACCTGGATTGTTGGAGGCGCAATGTCAGGATACTGCGTGATTGGCAACCACAACATTCCGACGACACCCAAAATCACAATGAAGATGGATATCACGGTCGAGAGCACCGGCCGGTTGATAAACGTATCTAATTTCATTTCTCTTTATTCTAATTTTCCTTATTGTTTTCCTGTTACTTCTGCTGTGCGCCTGCTGCCTGGCTGAGATCCTTGCCTGTCATGTCGACCGGAGTGATCTGCACACCTTCACGGACGCTTACGCCTACGCCTTGAACAACGACATGGTCGCCGCTTTCAAGTCCGCCGGTTACCACGTAGTTCTGTCCGTCGTTGTTTGCAAGCACCTCGATTGGGCGTGCGGTGACTTTGCCAGCCTTGTCAACAACGTATGCGAATTTCTTGTCCTGCAATTCGGTGGTTGCCGACTGAGGTATAATGATTACGTTGTCGTAGTGTGCCGGGATGACAACAGAGCCTGTAGAACCGCTGCGGAGCATTCCGTTCTGGTTTTTGAACGCCACGCGCACCGATGCCGAACCGGTGGTGTTGTCGAGCATACCTGTCATCGTCGAGAATTTGCCCAATTCTGAATAGTAGCTGCCGTCAGAGAGCTTCAATTTTGCTGCTGGAAGCTCGCTGAGCGCCTTGGCAAGCGATACGCTGCCGTTTTGTGTCATCTCAAGCACTTGCTTTTCGTTGAACGAAATGTAGGCATAAACCTCTGAGATGTCAGAAATTGTGGTGAGAGGCTGTTGTGAAGACGGGCTTGCAAGCGAACCCTCACGGTTTGGAATCGAGCCGACATAACCTGCCGACGGAGCCTTCACTACTGTATAAGAGAGGTTCTTCTCTGCATTGACAAGCGCTGCGCGGGCTTGCGCCAGCTGTGCTTTGGCTGCTGCGAGGTCGTTTTGAGCCAATTGGTTCTCGTAGTCGCTGATCACGTTTTTCTCAAAAAGTTTTTTCTTGTTGTTGGCGGTAATCTGAGCGCTGTTGACCTGCTGCTGAGCTGCCGCAACGGATGCCTTGCACTGGTTTACCGCTGCCTCATACTGCACTTGATCAATGACAAACAGCACCTGCCCTGCCGACACTTGCTGACCTTCGTCTACACAAACCTTTGTAATGAATCCTGAAACTTGTGGACGTATCTGCACATCCTTCTGTCCCTTAATCGTTGCCGGGTAAACGCTTTCCAAATCTGCACTCGACTTGGTTACTGTGATAAACCCGATTTGCGGAGCAGCTTGTTGCTGCTGTCCCTGCTGGTCTTTCTTGCCACATGAGGTCATGCTGACACCCAAAACCAAACCTAACAAAGCCACTCGCTTTGTCAGTCCAATAACTGTCTTAATTTTCATACCTATAGATTGAATTTTTTCTATTTCTTAACAGCGTTTAATATGTATAGTTCTATTTTTCCGAATGCAAAATTAATCACTCTATCAGCCAAAACCTATGATATTTATCACTTTTTTCAGCTTCTACCCACAAAAATATGTTAACCGCTTCACTTTTTTCGCCGATTGGTCGGCAAAAGTAGCAATATCTGATGTTTATCTTTTTGCAGGACACGCCTAAACGCTGAAATCTCCAGCGCAGAATTTTTCACACGCGACATTGAAATAGCAGCCCCTGCTCTTCATAAAATCCATCAGCCTGCGATAGACTGCGCTCCCGACGAGGATGTCGGGATTTCCGACAATTGTCAGATGCTTGCGGGCACGTGTCATCGCCACGTTGAGTTTACGGTCGATGAGTGTTCCGTCTTCTTCAAACACGTTATCGGTCAAGAAGTTCAGCTGATAACGCTGCTGCACTGTAAGTCCGTAGATTATGTAGTCGCGCTGGCTGCCCTGAAAGCGTTCCACGGTGTCGATTGTTATGGAATGCAACGCCGGGATGCCATATCTGTCGATTGCGTTTCTTACGGTTGCAATCTGGTTGCGGTAAGGCACAATGACTCCTACCGTCGCACTGTAGTCGAAGCGGTCTACCTGCCTGAAGATTCTCTCCACCATAGCGGCTATCATGTCGGCCTCCACCTGATTGGTCTTTGCTGAAACCGACATTTCTGGCTTCTCCGATGCCACAAATGCCACCCTGCGCAATTGCAGCAGTCGGCAGATGCCGTCGGTCGACGTGCAGGCTGTGTTTGCCGCCAGCTGATGCGGCAACGGCACCACGTCAAGTCTGCCGCCATAGAACGCCTCATTGGGGAAATCGGCTATGTCGCGATGCATACGACCTTGACGTGTAAGCATATAAACATAGCGGCAATCATATCCGTCAACGGTTTTAAACGACGACAGCAACCTCTCAAACAGTGAGCGGCGGCAGTCGGTCAATCCAATTGACAGCAGCTCCGGCTCTGTCACTCTCGACTCTGCTTCGGTCTGCTGCACAACGGCTGGCAACTGCTTGTGGTCGCCAATAAGCACGAAGCGTGAGATGGCGTCGGCATTGCCTGAGCGCGCGCACATCAACCCCAGCAGGTGGGGTTCGAGGATTTGCGACGCCTCATCGACAATAGCGAGGTCGAAACGTTTGATTTTAAACAGATTAACATTGGAGTTAAGCGCTGCGGTGGTGGCACAGACCACACGCGCGTCTTTCAGTGTCCCCGCCACAGCGTCGCCCGTGCGGCATTGCTGGATTTTGTTGCGAAGAAGGTTTGCGTGATACGCCTTGTCGCACGAAATCTCCGAACCGATACGTATGAAATCGATGCCCTGTTCTTTAAGTTTGCTGCAAATTTCGTCCACCGCCCTGTTGGTGTACGACAGCAGCAGTATGCTGGTGTCTGCCTCAAGCAGTTCCTCACGCAGGATGTTAAGCAGTCCGAACGACGTCTTGCCGGTGCCTGGAGGGCCTATCACAAGAAACAGCTCACGGGCTTGCTTCGCTCTCTCCACGAGGGTGTTGAAATCGCCGTAGTCGCCCTTGCGGCATCTGCCGGCATCGATCTCGGGCATGCGCTGCGACAGCAGCATATCGCGCCGCCGTATGGGTGCGGTCAGGAAACTGTGCATCCCTGCATAAAGGGCATTTGTCGACGAGTCAAACAAATCGTGCTCTATCGCCCAGCGAATGCCGTCGGTCTGAGGAAACACGCGGCTGTCTGTCTGCGGATTGCGAAGTGCCACTCTGACGCCGTCCACACTGATGTCGGCTATCGTGCCGCGTTCCACCATCCATGCGCAGGCGTTGGGCTCGGTGTTTTCTTTATACGGATAAAGCACCACGATGTCGCCCACCCGGAAATTAGAGGTGTCGGCAGCATCAGTATCGGCAAACCGCAGTGTCACGTCGGTCACCGGAGAATCGGCAAAAGCCGCAGTGTCGAGTGTGAGGTTGCAATAGATGCCGCCTGAAGCAATCTTGTCTTCGAGCGAATCGAGCCAGATTGATGCAAACCCACTGTTGTCCTTGATTTTGTTGCCTATCTTCGACAGCAGATGCTCTTTTTCGAGAAACTGCATAAAACGGAAGAAATAGACGCGTTCCAACGGCGACGCATTCTGTATCGGCGACAGCACTTCGTTGAGTTCGGGCCTGGTGTATCTTGTCCACAACACGCCTTTGGAGTTTTTCTCATTCAACAGTTCAGGGGTCAGTCCGTCAAGCATCCCGACACCCTCTGAAGCATATAGGATTTCGCTATATGCCAACAAGTTGCGCATCCGTATAGCCCTAAGCATCAGTTCCGGACGCTGTGCCGTTGACACAAGGCCCTCGGGATAACGCGAATAGAGGAGCATGACATGGCGCAGCTGTCCGGCATATTTGTCAAACTCATAGACAAACAGGGCGCGGTAGAGCATCAGCTGCACCAGATGTTTCTCCTGTGGCTTTGGACGGTTTGGATTATAATGTGGCGAGGCGGTCGGCACAAACGCTCCTTTTCCTGATTTCTGCTCCACAATTACCGCCTCGCCGTCTTTTTCCACCAACAGGTCGAGACGCCCTTGTATGCCAAGCACTTCGCTGAAGAATGTGGGCTCAAGCACTGCCGTTTTCATATCGATGCCGCCAACGGCTTTGGGCAAGTCATTGCCTATGAGCTTCTCTACATTGCTTTTCTGCATACGGGCATCGGCATAGAATTTCGCCACGTCTTCCCGGCTTCGCATAGCGTCGCATGCCACAAGTCCCACGGCATTGTTTCTGAAAAAGTCCATCATTCCTTCCTCAAACGAGCGAGTGCTCCGATGCACCGTCTCGTCAAGATACTGCCCGGAAAGATTTCCAAGATGTATGGGCAAGGTGTTGGGCTGCGGCTTGAATTTATTGACCAAAGCCACAAGCGGCGATTCAGCATAAGTCTCGAAACACGACGCTATGGTCGTGACGTTCACAAGATAGTCGGGCTCGTAGATTATCAGTTCCGGCATACAGATTTCGCTGTCATAGCGCACGCGCACGAGGTTGAGCTGCACGCCGCGTCTGAGCAGCAACGACAGATACGACCAGTCGCCACGGCCTTCGCGTGTCAGATAGACGTTTTGCTGTCCGTAGCACACGGTCAGCGGCAAGCCGCCGCGTTCTTCCGTGACGTGGATATATTCGTTGTCCCATGTGTCGACAACGCACCGCAGGTTGCCGCTGTCAAACTTGCCCCATGTCCGTGGCTTGTCGTCGACGGGCAGTTTACGCCGCAGCGACTTCGGAATCGGCTCGCCAAGCAGCGCCTCAACAAGCATAGCCGCCGACTTCACATCGCTGCCTATCGAATCACGTAATTGTCCGTCGGAAATTTCAGAAAGGGTGTTGAGTGTGCGGCGAGTGCCGTGCAGACGCACCGACTCTTCCTCGGGAATGCCTTTTTCCTTTATCAGATAGTCCAGTTTGGCAAACGTCCCCGAGAAATTCAAATTGGTCAAGCTTATTTCTTGATTGACCGCGCGTCTGAACACGTCGCGCAGCGCGTCATATTTTTTACGGATTTCCCAACCGCTGTCGAGCAGCGTTTCCAACTGCTGGTAAAATGAGGCAGCGTCGTCGGGCATATAACCGGATTCTGCCATAATGCTATATCAAACACACCGCAAGCAACAACAACGAATACACCAGCATATTGCGGGCGGTGGCGCCGAGCAGCGGATTCAAAGCTGCGCCACGGCTGCGGCGGATACATTGCCATGTGGAGTAATGCAGGCACAAATAAATCGCGGGTGCTATGAAAAATATCCAGAACTTCTCTGCCCACAACGGTGCAGTCAGCCAAACGGCGGCAATTCCGAACAAGAGGTAGGCAATGGCGGCGACACGGCGCCCAAAGCGCACCACCGTGGTGCGTTTGCCCGCCTCACGGTCATCCTCCATATCCCTGTAGTTATTCACAATCAACACGTTGCACCCCATCAGCCCCACGGCTGCCGATGCAGCGGCCACATTGCCAGTAATCTCGCCTGTCTGCACATAATACGTAAGGCAAACAGGTACAAAGCCGAAGAACACCAACACCGCGACATCGCCAAGTCCGACGCGCGACAGCGGATAGGGTCCGGCACTGTAGGCGAGTGCGAAAACAGCGACCACAACGCCTATCGGTATCAGTTGCCAGCCTCCGAACGGAATTAGGCAGCAGCCCACGGCGCAGGCGGTGGCAAGGGTGCCAAACGTGGCGCGCAGCATTGCCCGCGGCGTGATGTCGCCCTCGGTGACTCCGCGTCGGAATCCCTCACGTCCTTTTTTGTCGGAGCCGTTGACATAGTCGAAATATTCGTTGGCGAAATTTGATGCCACCTGTGCCAATACGGCAAAAAGGAAGCACAACAACGCCGGCTGCCACTTGAACGAGCCGTCGTTATAGGCACAGCCCGACGCTACAACCACTCCTGCCGTCGACACGGGCAATGTGCGCAGTCGGGTTGCCTCTATCCAACTTTTCAGCTTCTTCTGCATAGTCAATATTTATTGTCGCCCATCACGGCATCAAGCGCGCGACGCTGTTTCTGACGCAACGGCTGGGTGCTGTAGCCCAGCGACACCACAAGCAGCACTCGCCGGCTGCGCGGCACTCCAAGCAACCGTTTCAGCCGCTTCTCGTCAAACCATCCCATCATGCACGAGCCAAGGCCTTCATCTGCGGCTGCGAGGGTGAGATACGACGCTGCTATGCCGCAGTCGATGAGCGGAAAATGCTTGTTCTTTATCCATCCGCCAAGACGGGCGGTGAAATTGGGAGCCTCCTGCACCAATACGATGAAGCATGGAGCCTGTGAGGCAAACTTGTTCATTCCTATGGACGTCAGAGCATCTGCCACTTCTGCACAAAGTTCCGGCTTGTCGACAACGATGAAATGCCACGGCTGGGAATTGCATGCCGACGGCGCCCGGCGGGCTGCGTCGACAATGCGCATCACCGCCTCGCGCGGCACGCTGCGCTCCGTGTCGTAGCCACGGTCGCTCTGACGCTCGTCAACAAGTTTATAAAAATCGGTCATCGCTTATTTTGAAAACTCCATCAAACGGCTGAGATACTTGCCGATGATGTCAAATTCTATATTTACAACCGTACCCTCCTTTATGCGGCAGAAATTGGTATGCTCAAAGGTGTAGGGGATTATTGCCACCTCAAAACTGTCGCGCTGGGAATTGCACACCGTAAGGCTGACGCCGTTGACTGTGACGGAGCCTTTCTCTACTGTGACATAGCCCTTGCGCGCCATTTCGGCATCAACGTCGTAGGCAAACTTGAAATAGCGGCTGCCCTCAACGTTGCGCACCTCGCAGCACACTGCGGTCTGGTCTACGTGCCCCTGCACGATATGGCCGTCAAGACGTCCGTTCATCGGCATGCAACGCTCAAGGTTGACAAGGTCGCCAACCTGCAGCAACCCGAGGTTTGAGCGGTCGAGCGTCTCCTGAATCGCCGTGACGGTAAACGTGCCGTCGCCAGGAAGGTCGACCACCGTGAGGCATACGCCATTATGGGCCACCGACTGGTCTATTCTCAACTCCGGGGCAAAGTCGCACTTCATTGTGATGTGCAGATTGCCGCCTTCTTTTCTCAGCGCAACCACTGTGGCTGCAGTCTCTACTATTCCTGAAAACATAGTTATATCCTTTTATTCACACACAAATTTACACATATTTATCGGAATTACTCCCCGCCGACTGGTTATTGTATGAAAAAAGATGCGTTTTTGACGCCACCGCTTTATCCGCCCGTCCTTTTCACATTCAGAGTAACCGTCGTCATTTCATGTTTATTATTATCCATTTTTATGCGGCTGAGAGTAATCATATCCATTGGCAATTATGAATTCTGCCTTTACAGCTTAACCAATCTCCCTTTCTGCGTTGAGAACCTGATTTATAAAATTTTGAACCACATTTCGATACATTGGCTCATTGTACAGATTCTCTATATAGTATTTAGGTATGACATCATAACCGAATTTCGCACCGAGAATGGCACAAGCAACAGCTGCATTCGTATCGGCATCACCGCCTTCGTTCACAACCGAAAACAGGCCTTCCTCAAACGACGGAGAGTGCCAATAGCACCATAAAGCAGCGGAAAGGGTGCGAAGTGTGTATCCCATTGAATAAGGTTCATCCAAGTCAAGCATGGATATATTCTGGCTGTTATATGCAGCATCTATCCATTCGATAATCCGGTCATCATATTTCCGAGCGATAGACTTTATATCATCGTACGACAACAAATCTTCATTCCACACCAGATTGTTGATTATGGCAGTTGCTATCACGCACGACCCTACACAGCGAGGATCATAATGAGTTAGTTTGCAAATTGCAATAGCTTGTTCTTCGATATCACTTGTTGCCAATCCGACTACTGATGTTCTCATCAATGCGCCATTTGCCGCACTTTTCTGGCGAGATATATTCCACCACAGCTTTGAACACATTTCAGGCTGTTCAACATAGTCGCCCATGCACAATACATTATTGGTATGTTTTCCAATTCCCAAAGGGTCTCCATTAAACCAATCCTTAAAATTGGAGGCAACACGACGAACATTGAATTTTCCATTCTCAAATCCATCAAGTATGCACAACATCATATCCGTGTCATCTGTCCACGACCCTTTTGCCCATCGGCTTCTATGCACGTCTTTAATAATCTGACTGTAATACCTCAGCCCATCGGGATAATGCTTGATTACTTCATTTTTGTCCATAAATTCAGAACCGAGGCCAAGAGCATCTCCAATGGCCTGACCAAACAAACATCCAAGCATCCTATCTTTCAGATTGCTATTTTTCATTGTCAATATCATTAGTGTCCTGTTAAAATCGAGAGCTGCTATGAAACGGCAATAACGTATTTCACGAAAAGACAAAGGGAGTCGATCAGCAACGCCAACAGCGCCAGTCCTCGCGGCTTGCGCCTCAACGCCTTTATTGCAACAATGAAACACAATGCGAGGTATGGCCATCCGACATACGGGATGCCAACCAGAACAAAACCGAGCACCGACAGGTAAATCGCCGTCTTCGCCGTCGTGTTGACACATTGGCTTTCACCGCCGCGCTCAACGGTTATTTTCACATGGTATTCTTCCATCACAAAACACTTTTGTTGTTTATCTGCTCCCTATATTTAGCCTCGTCAAATGTGTAGAGCGTAGCCGGACGCCCGCTACCGCGCGGCGCGCGCGCTGCCAATACCGGCATTTTTTCACAACAATACTCATTAAGAATATCGAACGCTTCGTAGTTTCGCCACCCCACACCATCTGTAGCCACAATGTAGCCCATGGCGGTCATCTTCTTGTAAAAGTTGCGACGGTCGAACTTTTGCCCGAGCACCGCCTCGTAGATGGTCTGCACCTGTGTCATCGTAAACTCTTTGTTGAGCAAACGGAATGCCAACGGCTCATAGGTGATCTTCCACCGCAGTTTGTCGAGTGCCACACGTACAATCTCGCTATGGTCGAATGCCAAATCAGGCAACATATCCACCGGAAACCACTGTGCCTTAGCGGCATCGTCACCGGCTATGACCTCATAGTCTTCCTGACGCACAAATGCAAGAAACGCCACCGTAACCACACGCTCGCGAGGGTCGCGGTCCACACGGCTGAATGCCTGCAGCTGCTCGATATAGATATCCATCACTCCTGTTTCCTCGCGCAACTCGCGCAATGCTCCTTCTTCCAGCGTCTCGTCAATTCTCACAAAGCCGCCCGGCAAAGCCCATTTGCCTTTATACGGCTTCAACCCTCGCTCTACAAGCAACAGATTCAGCCCAGAGCCGTCGAATCCGAACACAACGCAGTCGGTGGTCAAAGCCGGATGTGGATATTCATAACTGTACATTTTCTACCCCTTATTTTTCAACAATACAAATTTAAGCCTATTTTCCGACAAAAACGCACGATTGTGTCATTGATACGCAAACAAAAGTTAAAAATCGACATATTTGCGTACTTTTTACGCATTAAATTTTGTTGTTTGTTTCTTCGTCTTTATATTTGCGTCAAAATTACACAACCAAGCATTATTAACTACTAAACACATCAAAATCATGGCACAATTTAAAGTACACAATCTCATCATCGTCGACGCATCGGGATCAATGACGTCAATCTACGAACAAGCGCTTGCCGGTATCAACGAAACGCTGTCAACCATCCGCGAGGAAGCCAAAAAAAGCGACAAAATCGAGCAGTCGGTCACCGTGCTCTCCTTCGCCAGCGGCGGAGAGCCTCTGCAATATGCCTACCGCAACACCATTGCCGAGCAGACATCGCCTCTCACCCCCAACGACTACACGCTCCGCGGAATGACTGCCCTATACGATGCCATCGGCATATCGGTCACCGACCTTGAAAAAAGCAAAGGCAAGGAGGACAAGGTGCTTGTAACAATCATCACCGACGGCTATGAAAACGACTCCATCGAGTGGGACGGCGCATCGGTGAAGAAACTGATTGACCGCCTGTGCAAAAAGGGCTGGGTGTTCACCTACATCGGTGCAAACCAGGATGCAGCGCTTGAGGCTGGAAAGATTGGAGTGAAAAACAGTTTGACATTTGAAGCATCAATTGAAGGCACCGTCAATATGTTCGCTTTCGAGAAGCAGTCGCGCCAAAGATGGAACAAGCGAGTGCGCCTCAATGAAAACGACATTCAGAATGACTACTTCTCCGACGACGACAAATGATAATAGAAAAGGCTGGATTCCAATCGGAATCCAGCCTTTTTTAATTCAATCAAGCGTCCCTGACTATCTAACAATCTTGACAGTCTTGATGCCGCCGTCGGCCACTACATTAACGAAATAAACGCCACCTGCCAGATTGCCCGTGGCAACCATTGCAGTCTGTCCGGCAGGTGTTGCCGAAGCAACCATCGCACCGGATGCATTGTAGACATTTACCGAGCGGATATTGCCATCGGCTTTCACCGACACAACATCGCCGAGCGAGCGCACAACGATGCCGCCATCGGCGGATTTCAAAGTCTCGACAGATGAGAAGTCGTGGAGCACAGCCTTGCGTACTGCCGTATCGTCGAATTTGACAAACTGCATCTGGTTGAAGTAGATTTCTCCCTTCCACGCCTGTTCCGGAGCTTTCTCGTGTTTCAAGAAGAAGCTGTCGAAACGCCACTTGTCGGCGATTTCATCGGTGCCGGTGAAGTGCTGGTATTCATCGCTTGCCAGGTTCCATGACACGAGATGCCATCCGCGATAGTTGATCGGCTTCAAGTTGTACTTGATGCCGCCGTTCTTGTTGTTTGTGCGCACACGCAACGCAGCGCTGACGCTGTTGTTTGAGCCGTCGCCATAGAGCCAGAACGTAAGCACGCCGTCCTTGGTTGTGCCGTCGATGTTCTGCGAAGAGTGATACTCACGGATTTGCCATACGCCTGCAGCAAAATCAGGATCGAAATCATACTTCAGGCATGCGCTGTTAGGACTTTCCGGACGCACACCGATGTTGGCGCGCGTAAACGAGTTGGCTTCCTGTGTCAAGCCCGATGATGAGCCTGAGCCGTCAGGAGCCCAGAATCCCGTCACGTTGTCGAGCGGAAGCAGGTCGGTCGACTCAACGACAGGACGATACTCCGACAGGAAGCGGAATCTGAACTCTTCGGTCAAGTTGCCCGACAAGTCGGCAAGACCCGGTTTCACTGTAACAAGGAAGCACTTGTCGAGAGGAAGGTCTTCGCTGAAGAAATATTGCAGCACCGAAGCGCCGTTTACAACCGAATGAGTCAGTGTGCCAGCATAAGTGTTGCCTTCAGGGTCAATCACCGTCATGCAGTCGGCGTTCTTGTCCTCGTTCCAGTCGATAATATCATCATACTCCACTCTTACCACCGGACGCAGCGTGTATGCCACTTCGCCATCGATGGCAGGGTCGGTAGAAACCACCTGCGCAGGTGTAGTGTCTGCCTCTTTCATTGTAATTGAGAGCGTATAGTCGTCGCCGCCATTGCCGTCGCCATTGCCGTCAAACGGCTGGTTTGTCTGAGAGTTCTTGGCAACGCTGCCGTCAATCTTGATGTTGTAGGTCTTCAACGGGACGAGTTTTGAAACGTCGACGCTGAGCGTATAGTCGTTTATCCATGTCAATGTCACTTCGCCGTCGTTGTCGATAGAGAATGCCTTTTCGACCGACTCTTTGTCCATCTTGCGCGAGAACGTGATTACGATAGGGTCAACAAGGCTGACTGCCTTTGTGTCTTCCACCGAAATCGATGCCACTTTCGCAGGTGCGTTGGATGTCATCGTGATGTCGAGCCATGTAACGTTGTCGTTTGACTGTCCGGCTGGATTCGACTTTATCACAACGGTTTTTGTCACTGGCTCATATCCGGTTGCCGTAAATTCCACCGAGACAGCATCGCCGGCTTTAAGTCCCTCAAACAGATAGAATCCGTTGTGGATAAGGTCGGGGTTGTTGGTGTATTTCTTAAATGTCGACTCCCATGTGTCAGTAACATACGTCTTGTCACCGACCTTTACAGTCACACCGTCGATAGGCACATCGTTTTCTGAGTTTTTGATGATACCGGCAAGGAATGTCTGCTCTGGATTGGTCATGTTGCGGAACTTCAATATCGACTGGAATGCGGCGAAAGCCTCCAGACGCTTATAGTCGGCATTGATGTTCAGCTGCTGCTGCGAAGCGATTGTGTGATAACCGCCCTCGCTGAGCAGTGATGCCATATTTGTGCGGCGGTTGACCGACAGATACGGGAACTGGTTGGCGTGGGTCTCAGGAGCACGGTCGTAATAGCAACGGTCGTACCAGTTGCCGCGTGTCGTGATGCGCATCACGCCTGTAAGGTTCGGGTTGAGAATCTCTCCGAAAGCCTTACCGCCGTTAGGCGTTTTCTCTATTTCTTTGCCATCCTTGCGCCATCCTCCGAAGAGAGTGACGGTTGTGTTTTTGTCGGAAGAAGCGTCAGAGTGGATAGCATAGAAGAAGTCGGCGCCCCAGGCATTCGCCATGTCGGAACGTTCCTCAAGTCCTACAATGTCGACCTCGTTGTTGCGGCAAAGTTTCAGATTTTCTGCCGGCATATCGGTATATTCCGTCAGATATCCCTTGATATACTGTGCCACGCTAAACACCTTCTGCGCCTCGGAATAGCCCCACAAGCCTCGGTTTTCAGTTGCGGAGTGTCCCGGGTCGAGAAACAGTTTGAAATCGCCCCAGCCTGTTGATTTCTGAGCATAAGTTGTAGCAGCCGGGAATGCCGTCATCAATGCGGCGGCAGCGATTGCCATTTTTGTAATATTGTTCTTTTTCATCGATTATCAGTATTTTAGGGTAATTTCATAGATGCAAGCATCTTTTGCGTTCTCAAAAGCAACCCGTTTGCCATCGCGTGTCACGGCTGGCGTCAACGGAATCATATCGGTGTTGGCGGTCAGAAGGACTGCCTTGCCTGTGGCAACATCGACAGCGTAGATGTCGGAGCCCGTAAAACTTTCGCCATTATCGGTGACAACAGTGTAGATCAGCGAATTGTCGGGCAGCCATGCCGGATGAGAGCCCTTGCACAGGTAAGCCACGCCGCTGCCGTCGGAATTGCATGTGAAGATGCCTTTGCCCGGAACTTGGAAAGCCACCTGCTTGCCGTCGTGCGACAATGCCGGATTGATGATTATCGCTCCTGTGAATTCTTTCAACGAAGCCACTTTGTCGGCCACACCTGCCGGGTCATTGACCATCATTGTGTAGACATCGGCAGCTGTCGCGGATGTGCGCTTGAGGCTGCGTGTGTTGACGCTCGATGCGCCACGCTCGCCTGAAATCATCACGCGCTCAGCGTCATTCCACAACGGTGTTCCTGTAAGCTCGCGCGTCTTGCCAACCAACGTGGTCTCTGCGCCGTCGGCGGCATTCCACACCTTAACTTCGTGGAAAACACGATTGTCGGACACCACATTGGTTCTGCCGAGCAGTTTTGTGCCGTCGGCACTCCATTGCATCTTGTAGCCGGCACCTGAGCAGCAGGTCACCTGACGCAGATTGCTGCCGTCGGCATCAGCAACCCAAATGCCGTCATAATTGTCGGAAGTTACTGCAATCTTGTCGCCGCTTGGCGACCACACAGGTGCCATCAGTCCTTGAGAAGACTTGATGAGCAACGTTGGCTCGCTTGCGCTGCGTGGCTGCGCCATTGCCGCCACCCCGAGCATGCTCAAAGCCAATGTAAGAAATGTTTGCTTTGTCATAGATTTTAAGTTTTATGTTAGGGTTAAAAATATCCGTGTTGGTTTGCACTTCCAAAATTACAAAGTTTTCACGGCACCGCAAACTTTAGGCAGACAAAAAAACAAACAACGTATTCCAACGGTGTTTTCAACATTTTTTCTGTAATTTTTGGAATACCTTTGTTAGTTCCTTATACAAAGGACCTTGGGAGAATTACCCAATTTTGAGGTAATGACTTGGCAACAGTGCCATTTGCAGAGTTCTGCCTTGATTTGCATTTCAAGTAACTCATTGCAAAGGTAAAATAATTACTTGAATATTCTAACAAGAGTGCCTTAAATAAGATAGGGAAGGTACAACTTCCCCTATCTTATCCATCAAAATCTTTTAAAGTGTTTCAAGTAGGAATTTCAAAATTTTCTCCTTACGTACTGCTATCTTATTTTTATCCCAATAATGGTCTGCTTCTGTCATATCTCGCACTTCCTGCTGTTGGCGCAACTGAGTGTATGTATTTCTTTTGTCCTCAAAAGGAATATTTCCAATAGAAATATTATGATGTGCGGATAACAAAAGGTAATTACCTAAGCAATCAATGTATTGATTCTTAAACTCATCATCATATTCGCCATATCCACTTTGGGGATTTTCTGTTTGTGGTGCGATATGTTCCAAATGAGGATTAACTATTGCATCATAACGAATAGGAGAATATCCAAATTTACCTTCTGCCTGTATCAGATGATTCTCATATTTCCATAATAGGATTTTGGCCAGGTCGTGCTTTATCCCCCATTGCAATGACCGTTCTAATTCATTATCATTCCAATATCCCCACCAACCATTTTGTTTTTTCATCCAATCAATGCGAATAACTATAGGTTCTATGTCGCCCTCAAAATTCTGAAAGACATCATTTAAACGAGATGTCAAATCTGCTCTTGTGCCAATCACACGAGACCGAATGAAAATAGATTCCAAAGAAGCTGCAAGGCGCAGCATGTCACTATCTGATATTCTGCATAAAAGCGCCTTAACTATAAACGGAAACAATAATCCATTATTACCGGATAAAATTAAAGAGTGGTATGCGATATGTTCCTTTTCTAAAGCGAAAAATGCTGTAATCTGCTCAAAACAAGCTGCTAATTTCCGTGTAAAATCACGGATAAAATCAATGCGGGTATCTCTTTCCAGTTCTGCATTAACCCGTTGTATGGCATTGCTTTCCCATAATGAATTGAAATATATTCGCAAAGTATAAGTCAATACATTATCTTCGTTTATCTTGTGTTCTATCTTTGAAATTGATTTATAAATTTCTTCAAATCGGTTTTTAATCTCATCAATCAAATCAGCTTTTTCATCTTCTGCTCCACCGTATAAATGAACATTATATAGGAATTGTGCTTTTATGATTTCGAGATTAGAAGGGGTTTTGCCTCTATTATTTTGGAAGATAAACATTTGTATGGCTTCTGCTTCATTTTTAACGATATGCGTTGTACAAGAAGCATTCATTACAGCATTCAATAATGATGTGATTTGCGCCTCTTCCATTTGAGAAAATTCACTTGTAAAAAAGTCAAATGCGGCTACAATCCGTTGTTTAGACTTAGTGTCCAATCCATTATGGTCGTTTTTTATTTGATTGATGACATAATCTCTAAACAGCTGATTATCATAATCAACTGTTGAGAAATGATAAGTTTGTCCGACCTTAATCATGCTTTTATAAGCAAAATCTTCTTCATCAGTCAAATTACGAAGTTCTTTTAATCTTCGGAATAATGCTGCAATAAATATAGATATTGTCGTTAATCGTTGCTGACCATCAATAATGCCGAAAAGGGTTTCACTTTTTTCTTCAAACAAAAAGTGTCCAAAGTAGTATCGTGAAGCAGATTTACTTTCAATATAGTCCTGTAAGTCAATCAAGAAAGTATTGACTTGTCGTGCAGTTTTCCCTAAATCGAATTCTGTATCCCATGAATAGGCACGCTGATAATTAGGAACATAAATGTTATTGCCTGATAACATTCGGCAAATATTGGTCAATGAATCCATATTGTTTAATATTGTATTTACAACAACCGTTTCCACTATAGAGTTTGGAAATGGAAACGGTTGTTATACGTTAAAACTTATTCCCAACGATGGCTTATTTCTTTAAAGAATTTGTCCATTGTGTAAATCATCTTATTCTTTCTGAAATTTACAGAATTACCAGCGACACTACGAAATTCTCCGAGGCTACTTTCCCAATTATGAGCAATTTCTTTGCATCTCTCATCATAAGAATAATACATTTTGTTTTTGCGGAACACCATAAATGTACCGCTAAAACCTAATAGGACTCCAAGAGAGCTTTCCCAATTATGAGAAATCTCTTTACCACGTTCATCTAAGACGTAGTACATCTTGTTTTTTAGAACAACGTCTGAAATCATAATTATTATCTCCTTGCCTACCAGTCCCTATTGGCCCTTTAATTTTTTATGTAAAGCGTGGAACTGTATGCTCCACTCTTAACTTGAAGGTCCTAGGAAAACCTGTAACACAGATATGGAACAGCAGTCCCACGCATATAGCGTGAGAGCCACTATGCCTATCTCTTGTGTTACTTCTTGCGAATTTCCTAGGTTCTCAAGTTACAAGATGAGCATAACGCTTCTTCTTTTTCTCGTATGTCTTTGGAAAGGGTTGCCCCAATCCGAATACAAAAGTACAAAAAATCCGTGATATGGCTTCAACTATCACGGACTTTATTTTGATTTACAAGTTAATACAACGATTTTGTCTTCTTGCTTGCGGTATAAACTTCTCCATAAACTCCTCTTTCTTCCGTCTGAACCAACTAACATGTGAAACACCGTCTATGTGGAGATTGTATTTTCCCTCCTTGTCCTCTTTAAGTGAACATATCGTTTTGTCCGCCTTGAAATGCTGGTTAAACTCGCAAGAATAGAGTTCGCCTTTGATAGAAACATCCTTGAACGTGCATAACTTCCGAATGATGGCATCGCCAAAGTTCAGCGTATCACGCAGAAATTTGATGGTTGGCATCAGCTTCTCCACATACGGGAAATAGTGCTTGACATAATCCACGAATTCGGACAGCTTGCGGTGCCGCTGTTCGTAAGCATCCGTTATCTCCTGTATGTGCTTTGCCTGTTGCTGTTCCCTGTGTCGAGCTTCTTCTTCAAGTTCGAGGATGCGGTCTTGCAAATCCTCGTTTCTGCGTTCCAAAATCTTAACTTTGTTGCTTCCGAAAAGAGAACCGACACTTTCTGCAATGTGGGTCGCTGCTGTGGTGGCTGCGCCTTTCAGTTTCTCGGTCTGCACCTCTTTCTTGGCTCGTCTGAGTTCCTGCTCCGCTTCGGTTTTCTGCTCCTGCAACCTTTTGTTTTCCATATCAAGGGCATCGTTCTTTTTCTTCATATCCCGCTTTTCTTTGCGCTTTACACTTTTCCGTTTTGTCACCGTAACGACATTGATGTTAAGATAATTAGCGCCATTCTTCAATTTTTTCGAGGTTATTCCAGCATTTTTCGTAACTTTGTTATGTCGTTTTCGACACAATTCTGCAACAATCATCACCACATCCAAACAAGTCATTAAAACTATCATTATCTACAATTTTTCATCTATGAATAAGAAAGAACGGACAATCTCTTTTTTGTGGCAGCACCTATGGCTGCTTGTATCTTTGTTTATAATGACTCTCGGTGTCGCAGTATGCGTAAAGAGCGAGTTGGGATCAAGCGTAATCTCCACTCTGCCTTACGTTTTCGAGACTGCCGGCAAACGTGGACTTGGAGTTCCGTCGCTGACAATCGGACAATACACTTACATAATGAACGCCATTTTGGTGGCTGGGCAGATTGCCGTGCTGCGCCGCCGCTTCGAATCGGTTCAGTTGTTCCAGCTGCTGGTGGGATTCGTTTTCGGATCACTCATCGACTTGAATATGGCTCTCACATCGTGGCTTCTGCCCGACGACATAACGGAGCAAGCACTGGCGCAGATTGCGGGATGCACCGTCCTGGGCATTGGCATCGCCCTTGAGGTGAGATGCGGCTCGGTGACAATGCCTGGCGAGGGTTTCCCGGTGGCGGTAAGCTGCGTGACAGGCATCGACTTCCCGAAGATAAAGATTGTTGTTGACTGCTCGCTGGTGGTTCTCGCCGTGGCTTTTTGCTATGTGTTTTTTGGAGCATGGCAATGGTATATCGTTGGTGTGGGCACTTTGTTCGCTATGCTCTATGTGGGAATCGTTGTGAAAATAGCAGGCAGGCATATGGCTTGGTTTGACAAAATCCTTAATTACCGACCTGGATTCCGACGTTATGTGTACGGTCTGGCGAAACTCATTTTCAGACAGAAACAATGATGGAATTTAACGACATAATCAGAAACGCCGCCTCGTTGCCGACGACTGAGATTGCCGCCGACGTCAACAAGGCGTTGACAGCCAACGGTTGCATGGTTTTGACCGCGCCTCCGGGAGCGGGAAAGTCCACTCTTCTGCCGCTTACCGTCATGGCTGGATTCCTGCCCTCCGACGGCAAGATTCTCATGCTCGAACCCAGGCGTCTCGCTGCCAGGCAAGTGGCTGAGCGCATGGCGGACATGTTGTCGGAGCACACGGGAGGCACGGTTGGCTACCGGGTGCGCTTTGAAAACCGTGTGTCAGAGTCCACCCGCATCGAAGTGATAACAGAAGGAATTCTGACGCGTATGCTCATCGCCGACCCTTTGCTCGAAGGGGTGTCGGTTGTAATCTTCGATGAGTTCCACGAACGCAGCATCAATTCCGACTTGGCATTCGCCCTGACGCGCCAATGCCAGCAGATTCTGCGTCCCGACCTGAAAATTGTCATCATGTCGGCTACAATCGACACGTCGTCTATCTGCACAAGCCTCAACGCTCCTCTCATCGAATGCCGGGGCAAGATGTTTCCTGTGGAGACACGTTATGCGACGACCGACATTTCGCCCGCCGACATCCCAACGGCAGTCGCGTCAGCGATAAACAAGGCTCACAGCCAGCACGAGGGCGACATTCTCGCTTTTCTGCCCGGACAAGCCGACATTGCGCAATGCGAGCGGCTGCTTGCCGACAAACTGTCGCCGACTGCCGTATTCCCTCTCTACGGCAATCTGTCGCCGGAGCAGCAAAGGCGGGCGGTGGCGCCATCGGGCAAAGGCGAGCGCAAGATAGTGCTTGCAACGCCTGTCGCAGAGACATCGATTACGATTGAAGGCGTACGCATTGTGGTCGACTCGGGATATTGCCGGCAATTGGTCTACAATCCCCGGTCGGGACTTAGCCACCTTGAGACGGTGCGCATAAGCCTCGACATGGCGACGCAGCGGTCGGGACGCGCTGGACGCGTGGCTCCTGGAGTCTGCTACAGACTGTGGACAAAGGCCTCCGAGCACCGTATGAACGAGCGCCGGCGTCCTGAGATTTCTGATGCCGACCTTGCGCCTACACTTCTCGACATTGCGGCTTTCGGCGAAAGCGACGCAGAGGCGTTGCCATGGCTGACAACACCTCAGCCATCAGCCGTTGCGCAAGCCCGGAAACTGCTGGCAACGCTTGGTGCCGTCGACAGCCAGAACCGCATAACAAGCCTCGGCAGGCAGATGTCGAAACTGCCGTGCCATCCGCATATTTCAAAAATGATGGTGCGCGCCGAATCGCCTGTGCAGAAAAGTCTCGCCTGCGACATTGCCGCCATACTGGAGGAGAAGGATCCTCTGACCGACGACACTTCCGCCGACCTATGCCTGCGCATCAGCCTGCTCCGGACGGCGCGGCGACAGCACAGACTCGGAAGATGGTCGCGCATAGCGCAGATTGCCGAGGAATATCGAAATATGATCAAAGCCACAGAATGCAACGACGATATATGCCCGGAGGATGCCGGCTGCCTTGTGGCGACGGCATATCCTGAACGGGTGGCTAAAGCCATTGACAGCATCGGGCACTTCCGTCTGGCTTCGGGCGTCAACGTGCAGATTGACAACGGTAGCAATCTTGCTTCCTACGACTGGCTGGCGGTGGCTGCCCTCAACGCTTCCGAAAAATGCGGAAGGGTGTTTCTCGCCGCACCGTTGCGGCCAGAGGACATCGAGACACGACAACGCGAACGGATTTTCTGGGATTCAAAAAACGGCGGTGTGGCGATGCTGCGCGAACGCACAATCGGGGTGCTGACTGTCGACAGCCAGCCTCTGCACAATGCCGACAAAAGCGCTGTTGTCTCGACGGTCTGCGAGGCTGTGCAGAAAGAAGGACTCGGACTGCTCGACTGGAGCGACGACGTTGCCAGGCTTCAAAAGCGTGTGGACGCGGTGGCGGAATGGCATCCGGAAATGGCTCTACCCGACCTGTCTACGGAACACGTCCTGTCGACAGCTTCTGAATGGCTGCCGTTCTACATTGAGCAGAACGGAAAAGTGCTGACAACGGCAGCCGAGCTGAAAAAGATAAATCTGCACGATGCTTTGTGGGCTCTTATCCCCTACGACATGCAGCAAGAGGTAGACCGACTCGCCCCATCGCACATCACCGTGCCTTCAGGCAGCAGAATCCGTGTGGACTACCGCAAAGCCGCCGAAGCACCGGTGCTGAGCGTACGCCTGCAGGAATGCTTCGGGATGCTCCACACGCCCTGTGTCGACGGAGGAAAACGCACCGTGCTTATGGAACTCCTGTCGCCTGGATTCAAGCCTGTGCAGCTGACCCAGGACATGGACAGCTTCTGGAGCAATGCCTATTTTGAGGTGCGCAAAGAGTTGAAGCGACGTTACCCAAAGCACTATTGGCCGGAAAATCCTCTCGACGCCGAAGCCGTAAGGGGCGTGAAGCGGAAATGACCCAGTATAAAAAAAACTCATAATTCATCAGATGAAAGTTTTTACCCACTACACCAAAATAACGGAGCAAGAAGAATTCCGCTGGAGAACTCTTTTGCAATTCGGAGAATCATGGGATATAATTGGCTCTGTCGTCATGAAGAATCCCGGCAGTGCTGCGGTTTCCCGCGCAGTCACCGACCCGGAAACGCTACAGGCTCTCCAGGGTTTTGATGAAAACACGAGCAAAGAAACATGGTTTGAATTCACGCCCGACCAAACTATGTATTGCATCCGTGATTTATTCCGCGAATACTACTCTGCGAATACACACAAGGATTTAAACGGAGTCATACAAATATTCAACCTGTTTTACATCAGAGAGCCCAACCTGGAATGCGCATTACAAAAAGCCGCACAGTTCGGGTCAAAGGATTTAACCGACTACGACGTCACTCATTTGGTTCCGCCCATCTATCTGGGTTTCTCCGACTTAGGCAAGTATGGGAGCTATCAGGATACCGCACGCAAATTCTTCGAAGCCGCCAAAGCACAAGGAATGAGGTGCTACCATGAGAATTTCCTAAAGAACAAATTCTACCACCCTCTCTATCTGATGAGACATGCTAAGAACAGGATTTATAGTTTGGAGGCCCGCCAGCAATTCATCCAGAACACCTTAAAGCCCCGATTTGAAGGTCCTGAAAGATGAGCTGAGCACAACGACTACTCGCCTTGGTCGAGCGGAAAAAGCCCCCAAGACCAAGACGAGCAATAGATTTCTCAATCCGCCAACTCCTATTGCTTTCCTGTGCCGTGGCAATTAAAGCATCGCTTACTGCCATTGCATGACGGACAATTTATCCATGTCTGCGAGCCGGAACCTGTGTAATACCCAGAACTGCGCCATTCGCCGCCCCGTCCATTGCAACTTGTACAGACTCCAGAGCCTCCACAAATACGGCATGTGGTATATGAGCTTGACGAACCTCCGTCATAGCCACCACCGGAATATCCACCTCCATAGCTTGACGAGCCTCCCCTACAATCATTGATTGTGTAGTCTATATAAATAGGTTGCCCCCCAAAGCTACTTGTCGATGTATCAACTATACATGCTCCATCTGATTTTACAGAAATATACCGATTTTCATCCATCGTATAAATATCATTTCCATCAAACGTGTCATAGTACTCCAATTCGTAGCTATTCCCTTTTTCCATAACTTCTGTCGGAACCCCGTCAGAAGAGAACATAACTGTAATTTCTGGATCTGCGTAGTTACACTGCACTACGGACGGACCAGTCATCGGCATCACTGTTCGAACTTGATACGGATAGTAAACCGTCATTTTAAGTCCCGACAAAAAACCCGCATTCGCCGCAAAAACACAGAAAATGCAAGACATAAAAACAAGCATTGAATTTTTCATAAGAATCATTGGACAATTAATTATAAATACCAGATTAGCTCACAACCTCGAAGCTATAATATATTAACATTGCAAATGTACAAATTTTATTTGGAATTAAACGCCATAAAATGAGAAACAAATTTTTAGAGGAATTAAAACTGGCTGCATTTCGGAAGAAAAAACAAGCAAGCTCTTTTTTCTTCTCTCATTTTGCACTATCTTTGCAAACGCAAAAACGAGGAGTGATGCTCGAGTGGCTGAAGAGGCACGCCTGGAAAGCGTGTAACCGTCAAAAGCGGTTCGGGAGTTCGAATCTCCCTCACTCCGCCCCAACACGCTAACAATCAACAAGTTAGCGTGTTTCTTTTTAAGGAACATTTCGCCCGATAGTTTAAAAAAAAGCCCTACTTTTACGATTTTTGCCGATTGATTGACGACCTTTTACGATTGTTGCAGACGATAGACTCGCAAAATACTCGCAAAAAACTCGTCGGAAATTATGAGGTTAAGTCTTTGAAAAGCAAAGGTTTACAAGGTAGGCATTTGTTAAACTATGGCAAACTTAAAAATTTACTTGGACATTCGTCACGTTAGCGTGAAAACCAAGGAAGCCGGACTCAAAGTCACCGTGTTCCACCACGGACGCACCGCCTACATTCCTTTAGGCGTTAGTCTAAAACCTGAAAATTGGGACGTTACTACCTGTGCGGTAGTAAAACACCCACGTCGCAAAACTCTCAACGAAGAAATTAAGACGAAAGTCGCAGAGTATCAACTTGCTTTGACACAGCTTGTTGCAAAGTATGACGTTGATACACTTAGCGTCAACGAGCTTAAAGATATGCTTGTTGATTGGAAGAACAGCGACAAAATCCGCATTGACGACAACTGCGTGATGAGCGTTTTCGGTCGGTTTATGGAACATAAGACCGGACGCACCAAAAACCTCTACGAGTGCACCGAGAAGAAAATCCGGGCATTCCTCGGCAAAGAGGCTGACCGTCTGCGTTTTGAGCAAGTAAATGTGGAGTGGCTTCATCGCTTCAACGACTACCTCGCACAAACCGCACCATCGGCAAACTCACGCAGTATTCACATGCGCAATTTCCGTGCAATCTTCAACTATGCGATTGACAACGAGATAACCACAAATTATCCGTTCCGTCGCTTCAAAATCAAGGGCGAGCCTACACGCAAACGCAACTTTGACGTGGATACCTTGCGAGCCATTTTCAATGCCGATGTGCTCGACCCTTGGATGGTGCGTTACCGTGACTTGTTCAAGCTCACGTTTATGCTCATCGGCATCAACTTTGTGGACCTTTGCAACCTTAAAGACGTAAGAAATGGTCGCATTGAGTACGTCCGTGCAAAGACACACAAGCTCTATTCCATCAAATTAGAGCCGGAAATCGAGGCGATTATCGCCAAATATCGTGGCGATATTCACCTGCTTAACTATATGGATACATATAAAGATTACCGCTCATTCTATATGAATACCTGCACCGGGCTGAAGGCTATCCGTGAGCGTCTTGCCGAAAAGAACATCGTGAACATCGACACGCTCACCACCTATTGGGCTCGCCACTCGTGGGCGACGATAGCCGCCAGCCTCGACATTCCGAAAGAAACAATCGCCGCCGCATTGGGGCACAGCAGCCACACGGTTACAGACATCTACATCGAGTTTGACTACCGCAAAGTCGATGAAGCAAACCGCCGTGTGCTGAACTGGGTTCTCTACGGCTACGAGGGCGGATATGAACCGCAAGAAGCGGAGCAACCTGTGCCGACAATGCCATCGCTAAGAGAGGTGAAATCGAGCCGAAACGTGGTCGGTTTTGGGTTCGGAAAAGTGGTCTAAAAAGTGTTCTACTTTGCGTTCTACTTATCGTTCTACTCTTTGTTCTAACTAACGTTCTATCAATCGTTTCGGTGTTCGATTGGGTGTTCTACCCCTATGTTCTACTTTGGCAGCAAAAAGAGGTTGTCTAACAAATCTGAATTTTACGATTTCACCCCGTCAGAATAAGCTCTGACAGGGGTGATTTTCATTTTCGGGGACTTATTAGACAGCCTCTTTTTGCATTGAGATACGAGACTTTAGATATTGTGATAGATTAAAAAAAAGAAAAATTCGATGAAAAAAACGCACGATTATTTGGTTGATTCAATCGTTTATCGTAATTTTGCGATGAATTAAAAATGAGAAGTGATTATGGCATATAGTAAAGCACAGCATTTTGAAGACCGGGACGTGATGGCTGCCCGATATGCCAAAGCGTTGAGTCACCCGGCAAGAATAGCAATTCTTCGGTTGCTCAATAAACAAAGTTCCTGTTATTGCGGCGATCTGGTCAATGATTTGCCTATTGCACAGGCAACAGTATCGCAGCATTTGAAAGAGTTGAAGGATGCGGGGTTGATTGACGGAGAGATAACACCGCCTAAAGTACGTTATTGCATCAATCGCGAGAACTTTGAACAGGCTCGATTGTATTTCAAAGATTTATTTATGTAATTTTTCTATTTATAACCAGTAATCGCATTTCAACGATTAGATTTTTATGCCGCACATCATCGTATATTTACAATATATAATAAACTAAAAACAGGAAAATATGAGTAACAAAAAAACAGTCTGGTCAACAGTGGCGGGTATTCTGTCCTCGGTGTTGGCATTTTTAGGAATTGTAAGTTGTTGCGGCATGCCCATTCTTGCGGGTATTCTTGCAGCATTCGGAATCGGAGCTTCGCAGCTTTCGTTCTTCGCCGAGTATCGGGGTTGGTTTATCGGCTTTGCCATAGTATCACTCTTGTTTGGTTTTTATCAGAGTTATTTCCGGTCGTGTGCCTGTTGCGGAAGTGATTCGGAGGAAGCCAAACGAAAGAATGCGCGTTCCATAGCTATTCAACGTGCATTCCTGTGGATTGGAGCAATGATAGTAGCCGCACTGCTTTTTGTCGGCAGAAGAGGGGAAACAACTTCTTCGGGGTGCTGTCCTGCGCAATCCCAAACGGAAACCGCTCCTTCAGGGTGCTGCGGAAATGGAGAAAACAGCGATAAGGTGGAAGAACCGTCTTCTTGTTGCGGCTCTCCCCAGCCTGCGACGTGCTGCCCTTCGGCAACAAAGCGTAATCCAACCAATAGCTGCTGCGGGAATTAACTTTTGAAAACTACAAAATGATTCAATAACAATTAAAACATTTAATTTATGGAAAAGAAAGAAGAGAAGAAGGGTTTTTGGGCTTCATTGTTCACGCCTAAAACATGCTCCTGTTCTTGCGAGAGCAACATCATCGAGGAACTTGAAGGAGACAAGGAAAAGCAGCCGGAAAAGCCTGCCGAAAACGAGAGTGAAAACAAAAGCGAGGATGGGAACCACGGTTCCTGCTGCGGATAACGGATAACCGGACATGAAAATCCTTGTTCTGGCTGATCGAAACAGTTGGGCGCAAGCTGCAACCGGTATGCTAAGGAAGATGGACAGCCGTCTGGCTGTCTATTCTTCCTATGAACTGCCGGAGGAGGAATACTTGGCAGGGACATGGGCCTATGTGCTGTATATCTCCTCTTCCGTACATCCTGATTTCCCGAACTTCACTGGAACGGTAAGGTACAGGCTGCAACTCAGATTATCATCCTGCGGACCTTCAACCAGGGAGGACATGGAGTGTAAAGTAAGCATTCATTCCGAGTTGCAATTGCTTATACAAAAGTTCTATACGGATAATATAGAGAATGGAGAGCATTACACGATCGATCCGTGCTGCGGATAATGACGTGTTATTTTTTTGGAAACAATCATCGTAAATAAACGATAATATGAAATTGGACATTAAAAATAAGATACTCGTTGTCTTGCTGTTCTTTTTGACGTGCGGGTCGCTGAATGCTTTTGCCCAAAGGAAAGCCGCAGTCGGAGGACAGTTCAGTGCTTGGCACAATGGAAAAGAGAACTCAACGACAGTATTCATCACTCCGGATATTGGGTACACGTTGTCATCACGATGGTATTTAGGAACCGGCATCGGTTACGCATTCTGCGATTCGAAGGATACGAAAGTCCATACGGTAACCCTTAATCCGTATGCCCGCTATTTCTATTATACGAGCGGACGGGTGCGTTTGTATGTGGATTCCACTGTCGGTTTCGGCATCAGTAAAAATAAAGGAGAGGATGCCGCTTTTGCATGGCAGGCGGGCTTGAAGCCCGGTGTCATTCTTGGCTTGACAGACCGTTTCAGTCTGGCAGCCGGATTCGGATTCTTAGGGTATCGAAAGTCGGATAACGGGACTTCCGCTCTCGGAGATGAGGGCTGGGGGCTTGATTTTAGTGGCAATAGCCTGAGTTTCGGCTTTTTCTATAGTTTTTAATTCATAAAATCATTCATCATGAACTCTTTAATTGTAACATTGGAATACTTTGTATTCATCACGTTTGAGCTGATCGCGCTGTTCATGCTGATCAGTGCGGCGGTGGAAATCATCCTGATGTACATCCCGCAGGAAAAAATCAAGAAATGGCTTTCGGGACGCGGTATTTTAGGTAATGTGATGGCAGCCGGAATCGGTGCGCTGACACCGTTCTGCGCTTGTTCCACCATCCCGATGACCGTCGGGTTTCTCAATGCCGGTGTACCTTTCGGCAGCACGATGTCGTTCCTGATTGCCTCACCGTTGCTTAATCCTATCATCATCGGTATGCTCGGAGCGATGGTCGGTGTAAAGGCAATGATAACCTATTTTATCCTTACGTTTATAGCCTCGGTATTGTTTGGTTTTGTGCTTGAAAAAGCAGGGATGCAGAAATATGTCAAGAATGTCCGGTTGAAAGGCGGAAACGATGAACCGGGTGAAAATAAACGGGCATGGCCGTTGAAAAGAAAGTTGAAAGAAGCATTCTCCGGTGCTTGGGGAAGTCTGCGTCCAATCATGGGCTACTTGCTGATTGGTGTCGCACTCGGTGCAAGCATTTATGGATATATGCCGCAGGATTTCGTATTGAAAATCGCCGGGCCGGACAATATCTTTGCCATCCCTGTTGCAGCAGTACTGGGTATTCCGCTTTACATACGTGCAGAAACGGCTATTCCTATTGGCGTGGCATTGATGTCTAAGGGAATGGGTATCGGTACGGTCATTGCTCTGATTATCGGCGGAGCCGGTATGGCTATTCCCGAAATGACGATGCTTGCAAGTATTTTCCGCAAGAAATTGGTTGCCGCTATCGTAGCTGTCATCTTTTTGACTGCGGTGATATCGGGTTATCTATTCAATATGTTGCTATAGTTTGGCTTGCCAGCAAATAGCCATAATACGGATTGTGAAGCCTAAACTTGGTTTTGGAACAATAATTTTAGGCTTTTTGAAAAAAATGTGCCGGAAATATTTTGTGCTATTGCTGTCCGGTAAAACTCCCAAGAGCATAAAATCCCTCCCCGAAGTCCTGTAAAATAGGACTTCGGGGTTTATTTTTTCAAAAGTAAGCCCCCCTAATCGAAAAGACTTGGTTCTGGCGGTGCTTTTCGCATCTCCTTTGCAAGGAAATCATTCCAAGTTTTTTCGGGATTTTCCATAAAAGCGATAAAATCGACGTAGTACATAAGCATAAGCCGTACCATGGTAACAACTTGCGAAAATGCACAATGTCTCTTGATGCTTCTCGAGAGAACCGTTATTAGCAGATTGGCTATCAGAACAACCCATGTCTGTATTTGTATGGCGTTGACGCTGTCCCCATAGAAGAAATGAAGCGGGAAGTTCTGTTTAAGTTGTTTGTATAGCGACTCGATAGCCCATCTTAAGCGGTAAATTTCAGCAATGTCCTCAACCGTGAAGTCAAAGTTGTTGGTCAATAGCACAACTGGTTTCTTGTTCGCATAAAATATCTCCACCCTTCGTGCTTCATGGATGAGTTCCCCTCTTGTAAAACGTACTTTTTGGTCAATATGTGCCACAAGTCCCTCTGTATTGACGTACATAACGGATTCAAGTACCTCATACTTAAGGTTTTTCTTCATTTTGGTCACGTAGCACACGCCTTCTTCGGTGAGACGTTGGAATTGTGCTATGTCGACATAACCACGATCCATTGCCAAAGTGGAGTCTTTTGGCAGATGCACCTCTTTTAGCAGGTAATGGTCGTGTTTTGCGGCGGATGTGAGCTGCACCACCATCGGCACGCCGACATGATACTTCATTACCGTATGCACTTTCATACCGCCTTTCTTCTTGCCTGATTTCGGATGCCGCCCGACCCCTTTGAGTATGTTGTCGAAGAGCGTTATTGTAGTGGAATCCATCATATAGAGCAGCTTCTCCCAGTCTTTAGGCTCGTGCGTCTGCCCCTTATAACTCTTGGCAGGGCGGCTGTCCGCTAAAAACCTGGCATACTTCTCCAGTAGATATGCATAGACACTTGCAAAGAACTCCTGAGGACGGCGTATGTTGGCTTCTGCAAGCGTACTGCGACGAACCAGATAGTTCATTCCGAGGTGTCCGAGTTTGTGAGCTTCTGCCTTCATGCCTATCTCAAGTTCGCGCAGAGAATCAAAGTGTTTGAGGATGCCGAATAACATTACGACGAGATGTTGGTAACCGTCTTGCCATAAATAGAGGGTGGAAAAATCAGTCCTTGACCGGATAGAAGCTGCCCTTGATTAACTGCGACATTCCTTGTGATGTGAATGTTGCAGTTAACTTTTCGCAGACGTAGCGTTTGCCACGGATGATGAAAAGGCTGCGCGGATTGGGGATTGTGTCGGAGAGAAACTTGAATGTAGCCTTTTGCTTGGGGTTCACTTGATAGACAGTGCGATATTTGTTCAGAATCTTGTTGTTGAGCCGCAGCGTGGTGTGAGGGCGGAAGTAACTGCTCCAGTCCTCTGCTATCACCACATCTTCGGTGTAAGGGTACGGGAGTTTGCCGTCGTAGTCGGCTGCAGCGTCCCACCACCCGATATAGATTTTGTCGTAATACTCGCTCTTTTTATCCTTCTCGCCGGCTTCGATGTTCTGCACCGAGACAGGCTGATAGAAAGTATTGTCGATGCGCTGCTTGCGTTCCTCGCGGCTTTCGCCACGAACAAACGAGGCATCGCCCGAAGTGTCGTTCTCGTCGTAGCCCGAAAAAGCGAGGAAAAGGCAACGTCCGTATGTGGAGTCCGTGAAGTCAATCCATGCCGGAACAAACTCCACCTCGTTCTCCTCCGCCTCCTCGCTGTCATCGACAATGCGACCACCGAACAGGTTTACAGGCTGCAAAATGCACTTGTAAGAATATCTGTTCGGAAGCCAATCTCGCTTCTCGACGAGAGTTTTCTCAACGGCACGAATGACGAAGTAAATGTCGAGGTCTTTTGCGTAGAGCAACTTACCTATAGTCGAGCCACGCCCCGAATTGCCGTCCCACGTCGCATAACTCTTGTTAGCGGTGAGCAAAGCATTTAGTGTGTCATACTGCACAGCTCCGCTGCCCCACGACTTGATAAACCAGTCGCATGAATAGAATTTCCACATCTCGTGGTCGCACTCCGCATAGACAAGGTTCTTCGCCTCTCGATACTCGCAGTTATCGTCCTCCACCGTGACCTCCACGGTGTGCTCGTCGATGACCTTGTCAATAGCCACCGGCGGCAGTGCGGCAAGAATGTCCTTTGAGTAGGCGAAACCGATGTGACGGCTGCGGTGGTCGATGTCGAACTCCGCTTCAAGAAAAGGTTCGAGCTTCTCGAAGAACTCCGCCACGGTCCAGTGCGGCAAAGCCCTGGCGAACTTCGGCATGTGCCAAGCGTAAGGGAGCGTGTTGCATACGAGCAGATAGCGGTGTTCCTCCTTTTCTTCCCACGCCGTAAAATCGTAGGTGTAGCCCACAGCTTCGCAAATCTTCTTCACGATATAGAGCAGATAAGGCTGCCACGATAAGCCTGTCGTGTCCTCGTGCCACGAATAAGTGCCGTTAGTGTACTTCGTGCAGTTCTGAATGTTGCCCGAAGCATCATTCACCCACGGCAGAGCCACGAAAGAGAGATTGTAGAAGCCATCGTTCCATGCACGCATCGGCGTTACGGCAGAAGTGTAAACCGTAGTCGGCGAACCGAGGTCAAGTTCGTTGATGTAGATGTCATCGAAGGTAGAATCGAAGTTAACTTCCGAGCGACCTTCGAGGAATTGCGTTTTCACTTCGGCTTGTGAAATTTCCGTCACGACGATAGAGCCACGGAGCACAAGAGCGCGGTCAATTATTTGGCAGTCGAAAATCACCTTTTTAGCCGCCACGTCGGCACGGTTGATGTTGCCGAAGATGCTCAGGTTCTGCGAGCATCCACGAAGCGGAAAGGTGATTGTGAGCGAGTAGCCGTCAGAGCCGCTAAAAAGGCGGTTGTCGGCGATATATTCAAACGAAGTGTTCTCCTTGAGAGCAGCGAGTTTGCCGTTGATAAGAATCTTCATTACTTGCGAGTTTTAGGTGATTTATTGCGTAAAAGTCTTTCGTAGTCGTCCTGTGCCTTGTTGATGCCTTTGTCGCCGGACACCGTTGCAACTGTAACGAAAGGTTCTTGCAGCCTTTCCTTTAACTCACGGATTGTAGCAGTCAATTCGGAGTTGTCGGCAGGAGCGGCAGTGTAATTATTCGTATTGTTTATTATTTGTGGCGATTGCGGCTGCGAAGCAAGTAGCATCGGAGCAGTGATAGAACGCGACACATCGGCTGCGTTGAGCGATCCGATAGTGTTAGTTCTCTGGGCGTATTCGAGAGCCTCGATAATCGGGCGAGTTTTCGGCGACTTCACAAGTTTCTGTGAAGCCACCCATTCCCCTGCGTGAACGATGCCGACAGGTTCATCGGAACGACCGTCGGGAGTAAAACCGCCCGCAGAATAACCCTGCGCCTCCGCAGCCTGCTGCTGTTTCTTGATAGCCGCAATCTGAATCATACCGGCAGCGACCGCCATACCAGCGGCAATAGGTGCAAGAATGTAACCGATGACCGGGATAGCGGCGGCAGAGCCATAGGCGGAAATGGCGTTTTGAGCCGTTTGAGCCACCGCCTGGATAACCTGCATAGCGAACATCTTGCGGTTCGCCTCGTTCTTCGCCTTGGCGATTTCCTTTTCCTTTTGAGCCTCTAACTTCTTCACCTTATACGAGTTGCCCTCGGCAGCGGAGATTTCCTTATCGTAGCGTTTCTCGATTGCGGCAGTCTCGATTTCGAGTTCCGCCTGAATAAGAGAAGAAAGCGAAGAAAAGATAGCACCCATTCCCGAAGTGAGCGTAGATATAGCACCCTGCATCGCCTTGCCGCCGTCGCCATTCAGCCACTCCACCGAGTCGGCAATGGCACGCTGCATCCTGTTGCGTTCATCTTCCTCTGCGAGCAAACCATAACGCTTTTGCAGAGCGAGCTTCGCTTGCTGAAAAGCCTCCTCGATGCGCAGTTTTTCGTCCGCATTATCACCGGCAGCCGCAATTTCGCGGTCATAGACCGTTTGGAGCAACGCCAAATCGGCATCGTATTTGGCTTGCCGTTCCTGCGGATTGTCGCCGAAAAACTCCTTCTTCATCGAGGCGAGTTTGCGTTCATACTCCTCCGTCTCACGCTGTCGGCGTTGCATTTGCGCAATGAGCAAAGACTGCAACTGCTGCTCCGCTTGAAGCCGCTCCTTGGAGCCTTCAGCATAAATTTTGGAGAGATTTTGCTGATGCAGGATTTCGTATTCCTCGATGCGTTGGTCGTAAGTTTCCTTGGAGATTTGACCGTCGATGTAGAACTGCTTCACCTCCGCCATTTGAGCGTTATAGCGGTCATTTTCAGCGTCCACCGACTGCGAGAGCAAAGCCGCGTCAGCGTGCTGCTGTTGCTTCATCTGCGCCTCACGCCACTTTGCAGTAATCTGCAAACGCTCGTCCTCCGAGAGGTCAGTGTGCAAAAGCTGCCTTTCGTAGAACTCCACAGCGATGCGGTCCATTTCGGCAGTATAGGCAAGATAGTCCTTCTTGCCGGTAGCGTAAGCGATACGAGCCGAAGCCTCCTCGCGGTCACGCCACTGCTGTTCAGCGGCAAAGCGGTCGGCAACGACAGTAGAGCCGCCGCCACCACCGCCGTTGGGAATATTGACGTCGCCCACACCCCCGGCATCGGCGATAGCCGCCTCCGAGACGTTATATTTCAGACGCAGATACTCGTTAGCCTCATTCAGTTGCCGCTGCTTCGTGATATTGGCATTATAGGCAGAGCGAGAAGCGTTCAGCGTCTCGCCTGTCGAAGCCACCTTGTTAGCGTAGGGAGTAACATTGACGATGCCGCCGGCAGCCGCATCGGTAGAGTTCGTATAGGCAATGTTATTCTCTTGCTCGCGAGCACGGTTCCAATCAGCCACGGCAGCATCGTGAGCACGTTCGTCAGCCTCCATTTGTGCCCTCAAACCGGGAGCCTGCTGTTCCAAGGTAAGAAGTTCCTTTTCGTTCTCCTCGATTTTAGCCGCAGCGGCACGAGCGCGAGCCACCTCGATGATAGCGTCACGGAGATTATTGTACTGCGTTTTCGCCTTACCCACCATAATCTCCTCCGTCGAAAGATTCTTGAAATAGTCAGGATAGAGCTTCTGAAGGCGTTCCGCCGCCTTGCGACGCTCATCTTTCGACTTCGCTTCATCGACCGCAGTCTTGTAGAGGGCTTCCACACGGCTCATCTCGTTAGCCGCCGACTGAGCCGCCGCTTCGGAGAGGTCAGTTAGGCTTTTCTTGTATTCCTCCATTTCCTTGCGAGCCTTTTCCTCCTCGGCACGCTGTTGCTTAAACTTCTGTGTGAGGTTGTAGATGCCGACGCCGAGAGCAACGACAGCGGAGATTATCAGCCCCCAAGGTGATGCCTTCATTGACTGATTAAGGAACGTGATAGCCGTCCCTGCGGCCTTAGTTCCTTTCGTGAGGGCGATAATCGCCACATCACACAGCCCCACCACATAGCGGAACGCCGAAGCGATCGTCTTGCCCGACAGCAAGACAGCGTTCCACGCCAATTGAGCCACCTTGGCGACAGCGACAGTCGCATAGTAGGAGGCGATAGCCGCCACGAGCGGCACGATAACACGGCGGTATTCGATAAGGAACGACACTATCGTATTAAGCACACGGAGGAAAATACCCGAAGTAGTATAGATATGCTTCATAATCGGATATAGTTTTTCTCCGAGTTCGATAGCGAGTTCCGAAACACGCTTCTTCGCCTTGTCGATTGCCGCTTGAGCCGTGTTATTGAAGATTTCATATTCCTTGGTTGCAGACGTTGCTTCACGGAACGCCTTGTCAGCCTCGCCCATCTGCCATTTCACCTCGTCGAGGTGCATGGCGAGCGTGGAAAGCACCTGCGACACACGAGCCGCATCGAGACCCATCTCCTTGAAAGCCGGGGCAAGCATCATCGTGGCATTCTCGAAGCCCACGTCCTTACCCATATTCTGCAATGCTTCAAGGAACATCAGCAAGCCGTCTTTAGCTGAATGCTTCAATGTCTCATTAAGTTTTTCAGCGTCCATTCCGAGCGTGGCGGCAAACTCGTGGTTCTTGTTGGCAAGGTTCATAATCACCTTTTGGATAGCCGTCGCCGACATCTCCACCTTTTGGCCGTTGGCATCGAGGACAGCGCCAAAAGCGAGGATTTGCGGAATAGTAAGACCCGCTTGCGAGCCTATACCAGCCATACGTTGGGCGAACTCCACAAGATAAGGCTTAGAAGCCGTACAGTTTTGCGAGAGCACATTGACCGTCGAGCCGACGGCAAGCATAGACTCCTTAACGCCCAACATCTCTTGTACTCCAAAGATGTTGGTGAGCTTGGCGATGGTTTGGGTCGCGCCCGATCCTAAATCGACAAGCGCCACGTTGATGATGTCGGCGGCTTCGACGTAGCCCTGCACGGCTTCAAGCGTGTTAAGACCCAAACGACCTGCCTCTTGGGCAAGTTCGTTGAGCTTCGCTCGCGGAGTTCGTGTGTCCATACGCTTGAAAGCCTCGTTGAGGACTTCGACCTGCTCCGCTGCCATACCCGTATATTTGCGGGTGTTGGCAAGTTGCTCGTCCATTTCGGCGTAGGCGTTTACCGCCTTTCTGCCGGCCATAATAAGACCGGACACTGCGGCGATTACGCCAAGCAGTGCCGTTTGGCAGTTGTTGAGCCAAGTGTTCATTCGCTCCCACATAGTCTTTTGGGTAGCGAGTGAAGCGTTGAGTTTGGCGATTTCCGCTTTGACGGCTTGGATTTTAGCGACGTGGGCGTTCCAGGCAGCGGAGCCTCGCTCGATGCCGTTGAGCTGCTGTTGCAGCGTCCGAAGTGCTTTTTGAAGCTCCTTCGGGGAAGCCTTGTCGAGTCGGGAAAGGACTTGCTCGGTAGTCTTAGCCGAGCCTTGCATCTGCTTGATGAGATTGTTTGTAGAGTTAAGCTCACGCTGAAGTTTCTTCATCGTAGCTTTATCGCCGGCGGTAGCGGCTTTGGCAAGCTGTTTTTCGAGACGTTGGGCATCCTTTTCGAGGGTGCTCAACATCTTCTGCGCTTGCTTGCCGTTGACCGACAACACAACATTAGCCGTAGATGTGTAATTTGCCATAGTAACTATTTCCTTTTTTCGGTGTTTTCAATGAGTTACGGCAAATTTACAACGCTATTCCGCTCTCCTAAAAGACGCCCGACAGGCATAAAAAAGCCACAATCGGTGATGACTGTGGCTTATATTGTGTGTATTTTGTAATTTCTATTTTGACATTGCCTTGGCAGTGCTGCCGTCACTATAACGGATAATCACAAAACCTTTATAATTGGCATCTACGGCGCGACCGTTGACATCATAACGAGCTACCTCAATACAATCCAAATCAGATTCGATTTGCGAAACACCCGAATTTTCCATTTCTTGAATGTTCAAGAAGTCTTTCCATCCTTCTGCTGCTTTATACTTTTCTAATGTGCCGAAAGGAACTTTTAATACACATGTATTAGTATCTACTCCTTCAAATGCACCCTCTTCATACAAAGGAACATCTTTATTTAAGCAGGTTATCGTGGCTAACGATGAGCATCCACAGAAAGCATATTTCCCTATAGAAGTTATGTTTGCAGGTATTACCAAATTCAAAATATCACTACAATTAAAGAAGGTCGCACCTTTTATATTGTTAGCTTCTTCAGGAATTACCAAATTTTCTACGATATTGCCATTAAGATATAGATGCTTTGCGCAATATAAAGGATTGGATGTTGCATTATAAAAATATACCCCTTGGTAATCTTTATCTAATTTTGTCTTAAAATTTATATTGCACCATGATGACAAATCTGAAATATGCACTTCTTCTAATGCATTGCACAATTGAAATGCATCTTCATCTACCTCTGATACAGTAGAAGGGATTCTTACAGAGCGTAAGGCTTTACAGTACTGAAAAGCACGAGCGCCTATACTGGTAACACCTTCTGGTATTACGCAGGAAGCTAATGCTCTACAAGCAGAAAAAGTGTCATTGCCAATAGTCTTAATTCCTAATGGCAGTGAGATTGACGGCAACTCCCAACATCCAGCGAAAGCAGCTTCTCCTATTTTTTCTACTGTGCTCGGAATATGTATTGCTGAAAGTTTTTCGCAATATAAGAATGCTTGTTTTTCAATATTAGTTAAAGTTTCTGGCAAACTAACTGAAGTTAAATTTATGCAGTCCCATAATAAATTCTCACTTAAAGTAGTTACTGACTCGGGGATAACAATACTCGTTAAACCTCTACAAGATGCAAAAGCATCAGCTCCAATGTGATTAACGGAATTTGGTATTACAATGTTTGAAAGACCCTGGCAAGAAAAAAAAGCAAATGACATAATTGTTTTTATTGTCGATGGCATGACCACTGATGTCAATTCAGAACAATTGTAAAATGCCTTATCACCTATTGTAGTTACTTTATAAACAGAAGATTCATAAGATACAGATTCGGGGATAACAAGATTTCCTGTATAGTAATGGCATGTTACATCGCCATTATAGTTGGCAACAGCGACCTCTGTTTCTGAGATTTTATCGTAACAAATGCCATTTACCTCAAAGTCATGAGCATAGCTCGCCACTGATACGCAGATGCAAGCCAAGAATAGTAAAAGTTTTTTCATACGTTGTATAGTTTAAGTTTAGATTTTGTCATCTTTGATTGCTTTGATAGCGGCATCGAAGTCGTCTTTGCACATTTGAGTCCAAAAGATGCTGTTGATGCCATAGAATACAATGCCATCTCTTTCACCACGCATAACCGAGAATCCTATTTTTCTACCATCTTCACGGTATACATTTAGCTCTCGTTCGTTTTCAAAGGGTCTTCTGGAACGTATGGTCTCATAGACTTGTTTGATTGACAAACAAATGACTCGTTTCGGCTTGAATACCTTGAATATAAGGTCGCAAATTAAATTCAGCTCCTCGTCGTGAATTCCATATTTTCTTGCCAATGGTTTGTTCATCGAGCCGAACATGTAGATATTGTAGAACAAGTAATTACCTTGCTCCACAACTTCGCTCCACTCTGCTTTGCGAAATGCATTCTTCTCATTTTTAGGATTGAATATCCAATTCCACCGTTTGTAGGCAGGAACACGCTGGTTTAATGACCACCCCTCTGGATTATTACCTTTGTAATAGCGTGCATTTTCACCATCAAGATTTACTCCCTCCCAATTGCCATTTTCTGCCGGACTTACGCCAAGAAACATAATTTCTGCTTGGCGGTCAAAAATGGGTGTAGACTGGGCACAACCGGGGCTTTTGTTTACTTTTGCTCCGTATTTCCTGATATGCTCAATTGCACTATGAACCCAGTCATCAAATTCTTTATGAGTTCTCATAACAAAAGCAAGTGCCTATTGCTTCCCGGATTTGGCGCTAAAGTTAGATAACATAGGCACAATAAAAAACGTGGGAAACTTCATCCTGCTTTTCCCATATTCGGAGGCCTTAGGACTGCCTATGAGTCGGGATAAAGCAGTCGGTCAGCCCACGTTAGATTATATATGCGCCCAAAATGGCAAATCGTATCTATACGAAATGCCATCGGACTGATTATACAATCTGCCCTGAACGTTTCCTTCTGCACTATATTCTGACTCATTTAGAAGTGTCCTAAGTTTCCGAATATCGAAGACAGCGTTTGGATAAACGCTTTTCATTATGTCTGTTTTCATTTCCAAATATTTGGGAATGAAATACTTTGCAAATTTAGCGTTTATTTCAACACCTACCAAAACAAATGTAATTTTTTTGGTATATATACGCCTATTCCGCTCTCCTAAAAGACGCCTTTTCACCGAGAACGGGTGAAGTTGATGCAGGATTTTAGGGTTTCAATCCGACCGAGTAACTTTCGGAAAACAATTTTGGCGCATTGCTACTAAATGCAACCAAAATCGGCAGGAAAAATGCTGCCGTAGAAAATTTTAATTTTCGGTGTTTTCAGGAAGTTACGAGGTCGGCGCAGATGTAAAAACCGAGGCATCCTTAACGAGGTTTTTGCATCTGTAAGGTGTTCAAAATCAATCACTATTGATAATGAACACATTAGGGGTTTGTTAAGGGGTTCCCCATTAACCACCGTCTGTGAAGACCCCCCACCGCCCTCAATCGTTTTTCCGACTTCGCCCTCGCTCTCCGAGCGGAATATGCGAGCGATGTGCGGTCAAATCGTTGGCGTGAGAGCCAAAATCGGCTTGCCGAATTTGGACTCCACGGCAACACCTATCTCTTGCCTTGGCAAGGTAATACACTGCGATGGGCGGTGATGACAAGGCTGTGCGCAATGGAGATGATGACGGCGAGAGCGGAGCGGATTTGGAGTTGTTCAGGCAATTAGTGGCGATGCCGCCGAAGAAGTGTCGTCGGGCTGCTTGCAGTTCGATGTCACTGTGCGGTGTCGCCACGTCAAACTGCCCGAACAAAACTCGAAAGCAGAGCAGCGGCAGCCGTCATAGGCGCAATGGAGTTAGTGCCACGTCGCACCGCACTGAGCGAATAATGCGAGTGCACCGCTATGTTGGGAAGGAGGCGATGACAGTAACTATCCTGCTCGCAGTGGAGAACGGAGCGAGAAGTCTCTGCCTAAAAGCACTTTGTACAAGGGAGGTATCGGACAACAGCGATAGCCGTTGAAAGAGTGTGTTGCAAAGCGGTAGCGTTGTGCAGCAGCGGAGTTGGAGCAGACACCGTAGGAGCGCAGCGAGTGCGGTATCGCGGAAACGTAGAGGCTTCACATTGCGACACTTTCTTGTTCCGATGCACCGACCGGGCGGTGAAACCGCTGTTCTGAGTGCAAAGGCAAAAGACTTCCGCGGAGGGCGCAACGGAGAACGTGGAGAGATTGCATCATCGCTTCCGGGTGGGAGGGGCATCTATGAGCACTCGCCATAGCGTAGCGAATAATGAAAATCGTTTCTCGTTAATCGTGGCAACCTTAGTTGCGAGCGTTCAGCCGATGAACGAGAAACGTCAAACCAATGTGCCAATGGAAGTATTATTGTCGGCTATGCTCGTGCGGAGAACGGAACGAGCGGACGACAGCACAAAGGCAGTTGGAGCATAGGTCGGTTTCGGAGCGGCTTGCCGGAAGGAGTGTGTGACAAAGCGGAAGCGGCTCAATGACCGGGCGACGGAGCAGACACCGTAGGAGCGTAGCGAGTGCGGTGTCGCGGAGGCGTATAGGTCAGGGAGTTGGCACAATCTCCTGTTCCGACCCCGACCGATCACTGCTCGTACTGCCGTGCCGTTGTCCGCAGTGGAGGGCGAAGCGAAGAATGTTAGCCGACGTGTTCCATTGGCGACAAATCCGCTCTGCCGCCAGGCGAATAATGCGAGTGCACCGTAAAGAGGGAAAGAAGTCGATGACAGTAACTATCCTGCTCGCAGTGGAGAACGGAGCGAGAAGTCTCTGCCTAAAAGCACTTTGTACAAGGGAGGTATCGGACAACAGCGATAGCCGTTGAAAGAGTGTGTTGCAAAGCGGTAGCGTTGTGCAGCAGCGGAGTTGGAGCAGACACCGTAGGAGCGCAGCGAGTGCGGTGTCGCGGAGACGTAGAGGCTTCACATTGCGACACTTTCTTGTTCCGATGCACCGACCGGGCGGCACAGCCGCTGTTCTAAGTGCAAAGGCAAAAGACTTCCGCGGAGGGTGCAACTGAGAACGTGGAGAGATTGCATCATCGACTTCGGGTGGGAGGGGCATCTATGAGCACTCGCCAAAAGCGAAGCGACCTATCCTCACGGACAAGTCGCCAACTTATGAAAAAACTTTACTTACTATGTAGTTTAATGAAGAAAAAGAGTATGATTGCAATGGCAAGAATAATCAAAACGATGCTTCCGTCAGGCGGCTTATAAACACCTGAACTCTCGGAGTTTGTTTTCACCTCCCGCTGTGTTGTGCGGTGAACCGCCAACGTGTCAATGGTTGCGGAGTCTGTCTTGACAGACTGATTTATCGTTGTTTTGTTGGCGATTGAGGCGTGTCGGGCGCGGAGGTGCAACCGGGACGGTTGCGCCGCAGCCACCGCCGCCGATGAGCGACAACTATCAACAATCGGCTCGACGTAGATGTCGAGGCTGTCGAAGTCGCAAGACCACGACGCAACCATATCAAGGAGCGAGAGCGACGACGATGTGGTTGCCGTCGTATTCGTCAGCCGGACATCTTCGGAAAAATCCGACTGCACTTGCTTCTGCGAGTGGCACGAGCAGAGCAGAATCAACGATAAAAGAACTAAAGTTCGCATAACCCCGAAGTCTTGACGTTAAACGATGGGCAAGCCTTATTGGCAAATTCGTCGTGACCGTGAACGCTTGCGTTCGGAAAACGGCGGCGAAGTTCGGTGATAAGCCGGACGAGCGACTGCTTTTGAGCCTCGGTGCGAGTGTCTTTAGGAGTTTTGCCATTGGTCGCGCAGCCACCAATGTAGCAAATGCCGATTGAGTTGGCGTTATGCCCTAAGCAGTGAGCACCGACCTCCTCAATGGCACGACCCTCGTGGACGCTGCCGTCAAGATAAATCACGAAGTGATAACCGATGCACCGGAAGCCACGCTTCTTGTGCCAGGCATCGATGTCGGCGACCGTGAAGTGCTTGCCTTCAGGAGTCGCGGCACAATGAACGATAATCTCTGAAATCTTTCTCATTTGTTCTTGTATTTATAGTGGTAGTCAATGCCGAACAGCGAACCGACAAAAGTCAGTATTTCGCCAAAGGCGATAAGCACTGAATTGTCGATAACGCCGGTAGGCGGAACGATAAAACCTGCGATGAGCAACCCTGCGCCGAGTACGATAAGTACTACGGCTGAAATGAGTTGCAATTTGCTGTCGATTCGCTTCATAATTATTTGGAAGTTAGGTGATAAATTCGTAACTTTGCAGTGTATTGAGGTGAGCGTATGCTTATCTCTTAGTATTCCGTTGGGCGACTGCTTTGCGGTTTTTGTAGATGTGGGCGACTGCTTACATCTTTTTTATTTACCCAAGTGAAATTCTTTCGTGCAAGGGTCAAAAATCACGGAAAACTCGGCGAGATTTGAAACCAAATGAGCCGGTGTTATTGTAGCAAAAACATTGTTGAATGATTTCGCGAAGCCGATAGCGAAGCGAAAACGCCGCATCAGATAAGTTCCGTGGTTGCTCGTGACCCTGACTTTCTTCTTTCCCCACGGCACATACATCTTCTCGCCTGTGCCTTTCACTCCGACCACATACTTCGCCTCGTAAGAGTGCGAAATTAAATCGTTACCAAGGTGATGCCAGTCTTCGAGTGGCGATGTGCGGAACATCACACAACCGTTAGAGTCAATTTTGACATCGTTCGGTAAGCCTCCGATGACGTGCCACCCTTTGTTTTTCGCACCACGTTTTCTATCAGGATAATTTTCCAAAGTGCAACGATTTCGTTTTGAGGTAAAGCGAAAAACGAATGGATAATAGCCGTTTTTGGTGTAGTATGAAGCGTTATAAACGCGGAGTTTTCCGTCAACCACTTCCACTGCGATGCGAGGGCAATCCGTCTTCGCTTTTATCGAGGTGATGCCTCTGGCATTCTCCTCGACCGATTTCTGCGTAGCAGCCAAATCGTCGTTTGTCACTTGCAGATTTTCTGCGAGGTCAGCGATGCCCTCGGAGCAATAATTCGCTTCATCAGCCACGCGAGTCAATAGTTCGCCGTTCTCCGAAACGGTAGTTTCGAGAGAGGAAACCTTAGAGGCGAGTTCCGTGTGCGACTTTTGCAACGCGGCAAGCCCTGTGCGAGTGCTATTAAGGTCACTGACCTGTTGCGCTCGCATTGCTCCGGCTCGTTCGGTAGTGGCTTGGCGAATGAACACCGCATCTTTGAGGGTCATTGTGATGCCGTTAATCAAGTGCGACGTTGTGATGTTCATTAGAACATCGTTGCGGTCTGCCGAACCTTGTTCGAGTTTGTAAAGAGCGGTGGGAACAGCTGCGATATTGGCGACAAACTTCTGAAAAGCATCGTAGATTGCTTTATAATCTGCGTCGGAAGCGGCAGAGTTGATAAGGTCTGCGAGTCGTTGGAGCAGAACGCCGAGCGATTCGGGTGAGATACTGTCCTTTTGCGACAGTACCCGAAAATCGCTGATAAGTTGAGTAATGGTTGTAATATTAATAGCCATAATCTTTGATTTTTCAGCAAAGGTAAAGAGTGAATGAGCGAAGCGAAAAGACACTATTTCGCCACCGAGCGACGCATTAAGTCGGGGTTGAGAGCATTTGAAATTGCGTTGCAGAATTGCTTGCCGAGATTGTCGGCATAAAATTCCTGAATGTTCATCACCGAAGCGAAGTATTTTCGTGAGAACCACCTGCGGCGTTTGCGGCGGTTCTCGAAACCGTCGCCCAAGTCGCCCGAATTGCCGCGAGGCGTGTTCGAGCCTGTGCCGTAGTCCACGAAAATACCGTAAGTGTTGAAAGATTGGGCGAGCGTGATTTGCGTAAACTTGCCGTCGGCAGTCATACGCACTGCCACCGTTGAACGGTAAAGTGCTCCCGTGTCAATCACGCCAAGCAAATTTATTTGCTCTCGCCAAATCTTTATCATCGTCGAGTTGAATGCCGTAACATATTTACGGCGTTCTTCGAGCTGCTTATCCCCACTCATCTGCGTTGTATCTTAAATTAGTGAACACATCAACCGCCACTTGGAAATAAGCACAGGCACAGCCGGAGAAGAAATATCGGTCAATCTCGTTGAACGATATTCTCGGGTCAAGGTAGATGCAGTTTTGCTCTAACTTGACTTTCTCCAATGTGAGCACCGACATCAGTTGTCGGAAAAGCTCACGCATTATTTCCATGCACTCGTTGCGAGCGTCCATATCGTCGATGACGTGACGCATAGCGAGAAACACCGTTTTGATGCGACGAGTTCGAGGCGTGTTGTTGAGTTCCGTATAGCCGTCGGCAATGTCGCTGACGCAGCAAAAGGCGGTAGCCTGTTGCATAGCGTGAAGTGCTTCCTCGAAGCCTTCAAGCCCCGAAACTTTGCAGAAGGTAAAACCTTCGGCAACGGCAAGTTTGTTTTTGGCGATGAGATTTTGGAAAAAATCAGTCGCCGACCAGTCACTTTTTAGCATTGATTTGAGCGTTTATCTGTTTATACTCCTTGGCTTGTGCGTTTAACTCCGTTAATGCTCGCCATGTGTCGAGCGAAAGAATTTCGCGTTCCTTTGTAATATCACCTTTGGTGAGAGCACGAATTTGAGCGTCCATCGACTCCTGGAGTTGTTTGCCGATGTTCGGTGAACTGCCGAGCAGGTTTTCAGCGTTGGCTGTAGCCGGCTGAAAGAAATCCGAAAAACGTCTGGCAAACATATCCTTTAGCGAAGCCACCCAATAAAAGATGCTGATACGTTCTTCGGGCGTGAGGGTCGCCGAACAACCGGGATAAAGAACGTGTGCGATGTCGTCGAGCAAAGCATCTTTTTGAGTGGAGAGGAAACCTTGATAAAGGTTTTCCACCACGATATACGTTTCAAACTGTACGCCTTGAAACTCAGCGTCCACGCCCACGTGGTTGCGGAGTTTACTTAGGCGGACAGGCGATGCCGGTATCGCATCGAACCAGCCGAGTGAGGGTATCACCTCGGCGAGTTGCGTACCTGAAGTTTGAAACACATCCTTTCCGTGCTTCAGCAGGAAAGAGTTCTTGTCGTGGCGAGCGATAACCTTACAGCCGCTGAAGTGAAGCAGAGCGAGCGTCTTTATCTCGTCAGCGGCAAACTCCTTGGCGATTAGCGAATAGACGTAACGCAGTTGTGCGTCGTCGAGTTCGTGCCACCCTTGCGGCACATTGAGATTTATCGAAATGGATGCCATAATATCTTTTTTCAACAAAGGTAAAGCACACGGCAGACCTTAGAAAAGACAGCAAAAGACTCCCGATGTGGGAGCCTTTGTTGTCGATGAGCGGCTCAATCTTTACATTCTTGAATGGAGATTGTATAGACTTCATCGAGGATTTCCGTCGCGATAGCGAGCACTTGTTTCCACGCATCGTAACGATTATCGGCGAAGATCTGTGAGATGTGCAGGTCCGAATAATCTTCATAAGTTACGAACGAGAAGTAATTTCTTTTGCCCTCGGGCAGAACGGCGTTAATGTCGTTGAGATAAATGGAACGATGTTCCCTGCGAGTGTTGTCTGTTTCAGTCATAATTGAACGAATTTTAAGAGTTATGTGCCGAAGCACGTTAGATTTTACGAACAAACCAAAAGAAGCGGCATAGGGAGCGGCTTGTCAAGGATTGGTCTGCATCCTCGGAAGAATGAGAATGGCAGCCAACGTGCTTGTCCTTGACTTAGTGAACGCCGATTCTAACTTTGTGAATTAAAATCAGTGCTCCGTGTCATAACTCTCGTTCAAGTATGGCGGACAACCGAAGCCGAACTCGTTTCTATCAACGGCTGCCGTTCGGTGTCAAAAGAAATACCCTTTCGCTTCCTTTTTGTTCTTGAAGATTGGCGGACTGAACAACTTCGCCGTTTCCGAATCGTGCCACTCGGGATACAAGTCAGGATTGCACCGAATGTGGTTTACCACGTCAATCATATCTCTCATTCTGATTGAGCCGCCATTGAGCAAATCAACGACTTGCCCCCGAATGGCGTTGATGACGTGAGCAAGGTCTGCCGTGTGCGTTTTCCGCAGCACCTCGTTTCTCAACCGAGCCATAAGTTCGGGTGAGAAAAACTCCTCGGCAAGCGATGCCTCGATGTCGAGAATCTTTGGGCGAAGTGAGAGATAACGCTCCCACTTCGAGCCAGTGCCTTTCACTTGTTCGGTGATGGCGAGGTCCGGAAACAGCGTTTCCCCGAAGAACGAAGCCTGCGAGGAAGTGAGCCACTGACTTGCGCCGACAAGTGCCGGCAACAGATTGGCGATACACTCGTCGCGGTAGTCGGCGAGCGAGCCAATCAACCTGTCGACTCTCTCTTTCGATGCCGGAGCGACGTTTTGGTTGCTGACCACTCCAAAGCCATTTGGAGTAAGCACCAAATCGAGCGAAGGGATTGCCCGACGAAGTGCCTCCGAGGCAATGAGTTTTGCAGTGATTATCTTAATCGGATTATCCTCGACATAGCCGCAAATAGTGTTGAAAGTCTTCGAAGAAACGAAAGTTTCAATCACCCAATTTTCCGCAATGTCAATATCGACCTTGACCTTGTCAAAGAGCGACACTTCGCCCTTGACCGTAGCGAACACATTAGGCAGGTACTGCCGCAATGTGTCGTCATTGTTTATCAGTTTCGCCATTTGTAGTTACTTGTTTAGCGTCGGCGTGTTCGTCGAGCGTGGTTAGTTGAATAAACGGACAATCAGGCACGACATCTTTCCACCCATTAAAGCGAATGATAATTCGATGCACGGTGAAAAGCAAGTCGTGATACGGCTTTTGGAGTGCCTGTGCTATTGTATAGAGTTCTCGTTTGTCAGAGCCGGAATTGTTCGACTGAGACTTGCCCGGCACACTGCCGACAAGATTACTATGCACTCGCATAGTAAAGCAGAACATATTCACGGCTTCTTGAATGTCGGTGCTCCAGTCGCCACCCTCCTTTGAGTCATCAATTTTGTTGATGACCACATCGTGCTGTTCCTTGCCGTCGGGTGTAACGTAGAACGTGGAGAACCAGGCTTTGCCGCTGTTCTCCGCCCCGGTGAGGAAGTCGAGAATGCTCTGCTTCTCCTGCACGATGCGTTCCTGCTGCTTGCGGCGGTCGGTGATGCCCTCACTGCGGAAAATCGATTCCCAATACTTTTGGGAAATCTCAATCTGATACTTGATAGGTGCGGAGTTGCGGAGCTTCGACTCCTTGGCAAGTCCGATGAGCTGCTTGATGTTATACCACTTCCCTTTGAAAAGCGAAGCGTAATAAGGAATGGGATAATAAGTGCTGTCGGGTGTAGGAATACGGCTGACAACAGCAAACTTGCGGCAGGTCGTGTTCTTGGCAATCCTGTCTTGCAGGTCTCGCCATGGAGCAGCCGCATCAAGCAACTCAATCACCTCGATGTCGCTCCGTGAGGCGATGCACTTTCTCCAGTTGGCGTACAAAAGGCGAGTTATTCTGCCGTCCTTGCCGGCAGGTGCGAAGCGACAATAACAAGCCTCTTTGCGGAGCAGACGCACGATTTTCGTGCCGTCACGAGAAAGGATAATCACACTCACGGCAAAGCCAAAATGCTTGAAGTCCTGGCATACGCCGAGATAGTACGAGGCGATGTCATTGTCAAGAAAGAAGTCCTCGACTTCGCTCTTGACGGCGGCTGAAGCAAGACAAGTGTCGTAGCGCAGACCGCTGCCGAAACAGACTTCGGCATTGAACATTTGGCACGTGGAGAGCGTTTCGTCGTCCTCGATGAGCTTCAATATGTCGAATGGCATATTGTTGTCGCCTCCCCACGGCATATAAGAAAGCGTGTCGTCGATGATGACTGGCACGATGTCAACGTCTTCTTTGAAGACCGCTGACGAGTTCACTTGAAACGCCGCCCGAGCCGACAGGTTCGGTAGCGTTTCGACCGAGTTAAAATTCAAATTATCCATATCGAATGAAATAAGCGTTATAGAAATACTTCGCAGTCGTTAACGGCGAATATGCAACAATCTCTGATTTTGCGGATTTGCCCTGACGTGAGCAATTTGATATTGCGAGTACCGGCATAAAAATCGTAGCGAAGCGAGATGCAATTATGCAGGTGAAGTATTTCGCCGTTGGCTTTCCAAACGGAAATATCTACCGGGTCGCCGCTGTTAAGCATAGTGCGAGCCGTAGTGATATGAATTGAACGTGCCATTATCTGAATGTATAATCGTAAGGTTCAGTAAATATTCCTAAGCCTAACGGATTTCGCTGTGCGATGCGGTTCTCCGCATATCGCCAAGTAAACTTAACCGTGTTAGGTTTTTCCGGGTCATCGGCAATCTCACTTGTGGAGTCGGTTATGAGTACCGGGCGGAGTGCGTCGAAGTCGCCGTCGTCAGGTGCACTCTCGTATGGGGTTCGCACATCGTCGGAGCAGAACATCTGCTCAGCGAGCGAACACTCGTCGGCAGTCAGCCCTGCCGACTGCACCTCGTAGGTCTGCTCGCAAGTGGCATCGTAGAACTGCGACACGCTGCCGAGGACTGCCAACGAGCGGTCAACCTTGGTCTTGGCTGTGGTAACAGCCGGAACAAACAAGTTATCGCTCACGTTGAAGCAGTTGCGGAAGTAGAAACGTGGCTTGCCGGATAGCGAGGAGTCAACGAAGAACGAGGCGGCACGGTCGCCCACGCGAACGGTGAACGCCGTGAGTTCAATCTCTGCACCCACCATGTCCTCGGCGTGTCGCTTCACCTCGGCACAAAAGATAGTGTGCGTCCACACTCCGTCGCTCGATGCCGTTATTTGCTGATAAGGACCGGCAAACCAACAATGGCTATGCAATCCTCCACTAATGTAATCGCAGTAAACCTCGTAGTTTACTGCCTCATTGGAATAGGCGAAAAACGGCAAGAATATGAAGCTCTCGGGAGCCACGCGCCTCGATGCGGCGGCAGTGAGGAAGTGCGATTTCAGCAGCGGCTCGAAATCGTAGATGTCGATGTCGCGGTCGCAATAAATCACCTTAAAACCGGCACGGTCGTAGTCGTCGCTGTGCTCGTCCGGCGTATCAACGTACACCTCAAACCATACATTCGTTACCACTATACCGTGCGGACGCATCGCTTGCTCGACGAGCGAACGCAAGTCGTAAAGCGTCACTTTGCCGTCGGTGGCGTAATAACGCTCCGACAGCAAATAATCTTTTTCCGTCGTTGAAATATCAACGTCGATATACTCCTTGTCGGTCAGTATCGAAATCGTCCCGATATGACACGACAACATCATAGCCCTAAAATTCTGTATCTTAATCATACGGCAAAGTTACGCTCGCAAATCGCCGATGCAAAAGACACGAAAAGCGGCAACCCGGTGAGGGCTGCCGCCGTATGATGCGGAACGTTTGGAGAATTTATTCTTCCAAACTGTCCGGAACGAAGTCCGGCGCATCAGGGTCGATGCCTCGAGCGATGTACTTTGCACGAATGGCGTTGTACGTTTGATGCACAATCTGATTGATTGCACGGAAGTGCTCGTCTTCAAGCAGGAGAGCCAGTTGTTCTTTGTGGCTCGGGAACTGAAGCCCGAAAGCGTAGTTGATTGCACGAGCAGCTTTGAGGATTACCCTCAGTTCTGATTCAGTGTACTTGTTGTAGTTGATTTGCATAGTTTTGAGAATTATAGTGTGAAACATTCGTGAGAGTTGTTGTCGATGTGGAAGATTGAGAGCGTGTAGTTCTCCGCACCCTTGCGGAATTCGAGTCGGATAAAGTCTTCGTCATCACGCCAACAGTAGTAAAGGGCGGTTCGCATAGCGTCAATATCGCTGTCGGCAGTCAATTTCCATTTGCCTTGTCTTGTGTAGCAAGTATATTCTTTCATTGTCGTATAAAATTAAAGAGTTATACATCGAGGGAGAAAGACAAAGAGGCTTACGCCTCTTTGCTCGCTTCCATTTTGAGTTTGTCGTAGATGTTTTGGCTGATGACCGCGCCGTATCGATGTTTGAGCAAGTGCATATAGCGGAGAGCACTCTTGGCAGTCTTGCAACCGCAGCCCACATTGTCTTTCGGGGCGACACCTTGGAAATAGACGTACCAGCGGTCAAACTTGCGTTGAGCGACGATGAGATGTGGAGTAACTGTAGGCTGTTGGATAACTACGTTCTCGACTTGTTGAGCAGCCTGTTCGGCTTTCTTTGAAACTTTCTTTGCCATGATTTTTAATTTTTTGATGATTGAACATTGGCGCATTAGCGCCGTTTATTTTACGTGCAATCAAGTGGACGAAGCAGTGAAGTCGAGCCGCAAGGGTGATTGCCTTGTTGCAACGAAGCGAAACAAGGAGGAACACGGAGTGCACACTTGCCCTTGCAGCCTGAACATCGTCCTAACTTTGCACAGTTAAAATGAATGGTGCGATTGCGTGTCATCAATGTTCTTCATCTATAAAATGTCGGCTTGCCGAAAAATCATAGCAGGAAAGGTAGCCGAAAAAGGCAATCGGCAACAAAGAGGTCGTAGCCTCAGCCGGAAGTGGAGCCACACTCGAAGTCGCTGCAAGTGCCGGACGCACGTCGCAATTTCCGTGGCGTTGCCCGACAATGGGCGTAGGTTGCAAGCCAAGAGTGCCGCTGTGTGCAGTTCAAGCATCGAGCGGTCAGCACCGACATCGGAGACATCAAAGTGGAGAGCGAGGAAAAGCCGGGTAGCGGCGTTTCTTCCCCGATGTATCTTTAATTTGGCGATGAAAGAACGGCTGCACTGACTAAGCAAATATGACTGTCAAGTGCTATATGCTATGCTGCCCTAAACGGAGTTGGCGAGAAGACTTATCAAGCACGAATTAGGAGAACAGCACTCTCAATCTATCGGCAACAACCACGAATACACTATAATTCAACAATGGAAATCAGCAAAGTTCACGAAGAACTGAGGTATCAATGTCAGCGGCAATCAACCACGCCGGGCGAAAGCGAGCACACAAATACCGGCTCGGTGAAGCGACAATCGTACAAAAGCAACGGAGCGGCGGTAGCCGTGTGATTAAGATACATTCCGCTGTTCCCGGCGGTGGAGTGAGCAAAAAGAAAGTCAGCCGCTTGGCTGACCGTCTTTCCGGAAAGAAGGCTTGCTTAGTTGTAAGAGTAAACCATAACGTAGTCAGCGTTGCCGACCTGTGCTGCTGCCTTGTTTGAGGCTTCGACTTCGTTGTAGGCTTCAACGTAAACCGTTTCGCTCTCACCGTCGAAAGTAATCACTTCCACTTGATATTCTTTTAACTCGTTGCTGTTTTCGTAAGCGTCGAAGTCCTTAACTGCGAATTGAGAAATATGTGTCATTGTCGTAAGAATTAAATTGTTAATAACTGTGCGCCGAGGCGCGATTGATTTTACATTGCAATCAGGAGCGAATGAAATCAGTGCCTTGGCACGACAGCCGACAAGGGCAAGACCGATAAATACTCTTTTTTTATAGGCACGACGAAAAAAAGGAAGATTTGTCGAGGCTGCTTGTTACACCCTTTTCGAGCGTGGATAAATCGCTAACTTTGTAATGGAAAATTCCCTATCGTGCTTTAGGCTTGCACAATGTTATATGACAATCAATTCTGTTAAGCGACAATGACCTTATAATTCTCCGCAGTTTAGACTCAGAGCGGAGAAAGCGGCAACACCTTAAATAATCAAGTGCAGTGGTACGGCAGACGAGAGAGCAAACATCTTTTCCGTGCCTACAACGTCCGAAGTCGAGTGCGGTAGCCAATGTTCGGTGAGCGACACAATGCCTTACTCTTACTAAGCAAGCCTCCGCAAAGACGACAGAGTGGCGCGGTAGCCCACGACTTTGGCTCACTCCACAGCAAACAAAAAGCCCCGGAGGAATCTCCGAGGCAATGCGTTAGGGATAGAAGCCTTTCGGTCGAGACATCAGGCTCGATTTACGATAGCCCGACGGCGGCGCCGGAACGCCCTAATCTATACCATTTATCAGGTTGTAAAGATTTTCAAACTTATCTACTACGCCGTATCTAACCTTAGAGGTTGAAATGCGGTTGAATAGTTTCTTGGCACATTCTGTCTTGGCTTTCTCTACACCTCGCAGTTCCATTCCGTCGAGCGAGCCTTTGGTTTCAGCCACGAAGAAAACGTGTCGCACAGTACCGTCGTTAAACACAATCGCCCAGTCGGGAGCATAGTTGCCAACCGGTGTTGGAATTTTCAGTTTGCGTGGCAACTTGGCATAAACCTGTACTTCGGTAGCACCTTCAAGAGCCTCTGCAAATGCCTTTTCGCCCTCGCTATCGAAAGCAATGTATGGGGTGATGTGCTTTTGCGCCTCAATCACCTTATTGATGTTGAGTTTACGCTCAGGCACGAAGATGCTGCTATCATACTTCCCGGCAATACGGTTGTAGGAAATATGCTCTACAATCATAGTAGCCTTTTGCTCACGAATAGTCTTAACCACGTTGCGGATAAATTCTTCCGGGTTGTTTTTGAACAACAGGATTTTATTATCGATGCCTTGCAGTATTTTTACCACCGAGCGGCGAGTGAGCCTTGCACCGCGGGCGATGTCTCCCACGAGGTCGTAAGGCACGTTTGAAGTGCTTACGTCGGTCAGTTCGCTTGTTGTGGTCTTTGTGCTGCCAAACTCCGTAACCTTTTCGCTGTCCTGTGTGCCTGTAACCTTTACATACTGCAATTTCGTAACAGTAAGATTAGCTCTCAAAGCGGCAACGACTTTCTCGATAAGTTCGTTGCTGTCGTAGTGGACGGTATAAACATACTTATTGTTTATCTCGTTCCACATTTCCTGGAAACGGTCGTTGTCGAAGTTCTCGTTAAGGTTGTTCTCCGGCGTTGATGGCTCAACAGGCTCAACCATATCATCAAGCACTTTCGGATTGAAGATTCCTGCCACGAGTTTCATTACACCCTCGGAAATCGGCTGCAATTTCTGTGGCAATGGAGCAAGTTCGCCCTTGTCGGCAGCCGCGAGATATGTAGGTGTAAGTCGTCCGTCGTCATCGACATAATCATTCTGATACAAATAGCCAATGATTGTAGAAGCCTCGGCAAGAGAAATCTTGTGCTGCTCGCCGGAAGCATCTTTCACGATGCGACCGAGGAAGTAGTCCTGCGAAGCCGCTGTAACACGGTCGCGCAGAGCCTCACGAGTTTCACGTTGGAGAGCCGAAGTGAAGTCGGCATAGCTCTCGTTGGCAATAACAGTGAGCACGTTGATAGCGTGAATATCATCGCCGAGCGTCTGCTTGTCCTGTCGCACACCGTCTTTGTCAACGCAAAGGCGCAAGCCACGTCCAACCTCCTGCCGCTTGGCGGTTGTTGAGTTGCTGTGGCGGAGTGTGCATATCTGGAACACATTCGGGTTGTCCCAGCCCTCACGCAGAGCGGAGTGCGAGAAGATGAAGCGAGTAGGTTCTTCAAAACTGAGCAGTCGCTCCTTGTTTTTGAGGATAAGGTCGTAAGCTGAAATGTCGTCCGACATATCGGAGCCACGCTTCACAGTGCTGTTCACCGAGCGGCCTTTCTTGTCGATAGAAAAGTAGCCACGGTGCGTTTCGTATGGGCGGAACCGACGCAGATATTTGTCGTAGTCGGTATCAAAAACGGTCATATACTTATTGACAAGTCGGGCGTATTCTTCCTCGAAGATACGCTGAAACTTGCCTTTTACCTCATTGCCCTCGTCATCGTATTGGCGATAGTTCGCCACTTCGTCGATAAAGAAAAGCGAGAGGCATTTGATGCCACGGTTGAAAAGCTCCTTTTCTTTCTCGAAGTGTGCACGGATTGTCTCACGAATCTGCACACGTTGCATTGCTTCTTCGTTGCTGTCGCCAATCACTTCGCAGCAGGAGATAGTAGTGCCGTTAAGGAACGTAACATATCCACGCCCGCGAGGATTAATCTCCGTCACGGTGAAGCCCTCATATTCTGCGAGTCCGCTTTCGGCTCGCAAGTCGTCGCCTACGTCAAATTTCGGCACAGTTGCATAAGTCCGTGGCAATATAATCATGTTATCCAAAGATCATAG
>ERZ773194.268-NODE-268-length-67971-cov-5.939661_pt1 | contig 67971 bp, 47 predicted proteins | sample MGYA00511240_ERZ773194 | MGnify/ENA primary metagenome ERZ773194 (study PRJEB29015, sample SAMEA2737774) | human gut metagenome | biome: human gut; feature: human-associated habitat; material: faeces | place: China | collected 2012 ... | reverse complement strand
GAAGTGCATTGCAGAATGACGGATTTGTAAAGAAGATTTCGGATTATATTACGAAGAAAGTAGCCGATAAGTTGTCCGGTATGTTCAAAGTAGACCGTGAGAATTATGAGAAATATTGGGATGATATCAGCCCATTTATCAAGTATGGCTGCTTAAAAGATCAGAAATTCCGCGAAAAAATGACGGATTATCTGATATTTAAGGATTTGGACGGTAAGTACATCACCTTGCCGGATTATATCGAAGAGGCTAAGAAAAACGAGCCTGCAAAAGAAGAGACAGAGAGTACAGAAGCAAAGAGCGATGAAACAGCAGATGCCGAGAATGGTGCGGATGCTGATAATGCAGACAAGGAAGAAGAACCGACAACGGTATACTACGCAACAGATCTGCAGCAGCAGAGCCAGTATGTCAATCTGTTCAAGGAGCAGGGATTGAATGCGGTCGTATTAACACATACGATCGATCAGCCGTTTATTTCACAGTTAGAACAGGGAGATCTGAAGGTGAAATTCCAGCGTATTGATGCAGATCTGACGGATACGATGAAAGATGAGGAAGACGAGGATACATTAAAAGCGCAGACGGATGCGTTGTCTGAAATCTTCAAAAGAGCATTGGGTAAGGATCAGCTTGAAGTAAAAGTACAAAAACTCAAGAATGAAAAGATCTCCTCAATGATCACATTGTCAGAAGAAATGCGTCGTATGCAGGATATGATGAAAATGTACAGCATGGGCGGCATGGACATGGGCATGGGTGGCCTCGGAGGAGGAGAGACATTAGTGCTCAATTCATCGAATGCTTTAGTGCAGTATATTTTGGAGCACAAAGATGGCGAGAATGTGGATATGTTCTGCAAACAGTTGTATGATCTGGCGATGTTAGCGCATAAGCCGCTTGCAGCAGATGAAATGACAGAATTTGTAGCACGCAGCAACGAGATCATGATGCTGCTTGCTAAATAAAAGGGACCATGATGTTGGTCGGCAACTAATAGAAGAATGTAGTAACAATGGGGATGGCGTGTATGCGTTGTCCCTTTTTTACTTTATAGGAAACTTCTCGTTTCCTATAAAGTAAAAAACGCTCCGCGAGGATGCTTTGCCACCTTACTTCTAAAATCTAAAATATTTATAAATTTAAAATAAAAAGATTGACTACTGGTCATTTTTGTAGTAGTATACAGCAAGAGTTAAAAATGACTGTCAGTCATTTTTGATATTTATTCTCAATAAGGACCGGATTGTCATGGTATCCAGATGCTTTTGACAGCTTGGTTCATTAAGATTTAGGAGGGATTGGATGATTAACATTGGCAAGTGGATCACAAAACACAAGAATATCATTCTTGTTATTGCGTTTATCCTGCTGATTCCGGCTGGGATCGGATATGTCAGTACACGTGTGAATTATGATGTACTTAGTTATCTGCCGGAGCGCTTGGAGACGATCAAGGGACAGGATATTCTGGTGGATGAGTTCGGTATGGGAGCGTTTTCCATGGTAGTCGTGGAAGATATGCCGATGAAAGATGCAGCAAAGTTAGAGAAACAATTAGAAAGTATCGATCATGTCAAAGATGTCTTATGGTATGACGATGCAGTGGATATTTCGGTGCCGACCGAAATGATTCCGGAAGATCTGCGAAAAGCATTCTTTAACGGAAAAGCGACGATGATGATCGCGTTGTTTGACGATACGACATCAGCAGATGATACGATGGATGCGATCACGCAGATACGTAAAGTCGTAGGCAAGAATGTTTATGCAAGCGGAATGTCCGGTGTAGTTACTGATATTAAGAACCTGGCATTGCAGGAAATGCCGATCTACGTCGTGATTGCAGGTTTGCTGTCACTGGTAGTCTTGTTCTTGACAATGACTTCCTTTGTGACACCATTGATCTTCTTGTTGAATATAGGAATGGCAATCGTATTTAACTTAGGAAGTAATGTTTTCTTAGGAGAAATATCCTATATCACGCAGGCGTTAGCTGCGGTGCTTCAGTTGGCGGTGACGATGGATTATTCCATCTTCCTGTTAGAGAGTTACGAAGCGAACAAGGAACGATATGAAGGCGACAAGAAACGCGCCATGGCACATGCGATCAGCAATACGTTTACATCGATCACGGCAAGTTCGATCACAACGGTTGCAGGATTCGTAGCACTTTGTTTTATGACGTTTAAGCTTGGCACTAATATCGGTATTGTAATGTCTAAGGGTGTTGTTATTGGTGTGCTTACTTGTGTAACGGTACTTCCGGCAATGATCCTTACCTGTGATAAAGCGATCGAGAAGACGACGCACAGATCACTGATCCCATCCTTGGATAAACTATCACATGGCATTGTCAAGGGACGTTATGTAGCATTGCTGTTGTTCCTGATCGTGTTAGTACCGGCAATACACGGTAATAATAATTACAAGATTTACTATAATATTGATCAGTCTTTGCCGAAGAACATTCCAAGTAATGAGGCGAATGAGAAATTAAAGAAGGAGTTTAATATGAGTAACATGCATATGATCCTTCTGAAAGATGGTCTTTCTGCTAAAGAAAAGAGTGCGATGAGCAAGGAAATTGAAAAGGTAGACGGTGTGAAATGGGTGATCGGTTTGAACTCGTTAGTAGGTTCCAATGTACCGGAGTCTATGATACCGAACGATATCAAGAAGATGCTCAAGACAGACAATTATGAACTGGAATTTGTAAGCTCTGATTACAGTTCTGCTACTGATGAGGTAAATTCTCAATTAGCAAAGATTGACAAGATTGTCAAAAAATACCAAAATGATGGTATGGTGATCGGCGAGGCGCCAATGATGAAAGATTTGCAGGATGTAACGGATGTCGATCTCAAGACAGTAAATAATATTTCCATCTTGGCGATCTTTGTTATCATCTTGATCACGTTTAAGTCGATTTCCATTCCGGTGATCTTGATCTCGGTCATCGAATTTGCGATTGCATGTAATATGGCAGTACCGTTTTATACGAATACGTCGCTTCCGTTTGTGGCGAGTATCGTTATCGGTACGATTCAGCTTGGAGCGACCGTAGATTATGCGATTTTGATGACAAGTCGATATCATAAAGAGCGAACAGAACGTGGACAGAGTAAGAAGGATGCAATCCGCATTGCGCATGAGACATCGATCAAGTCGATCCTTACCAGTGGATTGTGCTTCTTTGCCGCAACCTTTGGCGTGTCGGTATATTCGCAGGTAGATATGATCGGATCGATCTGTACACTGCTTTCACGTGGTGCAATCATCAGTATGATCGTTGTTATCTGTGTTCTGCCGGCAATGCTTTGGATCTTTGATGGTGTGATCAAACGCACATCTTGGAACATGATCAAGGCAAATGTAGCAAAGAGAGATGCAGAGAAGAAATGATGGAAACAGATATCAGACATTTTGGAATGAATGATATCGAGATGCAGGAAAATGCAAACAGCAAATAAGGAGGAGCATTATGCGACAAATGAGTGGAAAGAAACGTGTAGTAATGACAGGAATCAGTAGTTTATTGGTTGCCGGGCTGGTTGTCGGAAATATAGAATATGCGACACATACGTATCGATACGACAGCAAAGTGCAGGCAATGGCTGCTAACAATAAAGTAGTAGAGCAGACAGCAAGTTTTGCTTCATCGAAGAAAAAGAGTACCGTTAGCAAAGAGGAAACCGTATACGCAACCTTGGATGCAAACGGTGGTGTGACGGATGTCATTGTATCCGACTGGCTCAAAAATTCCGGACAGGTAGATAGCGTCAAAGATAGTTCTACATTGAAGGATATTACAAATACAAAGGGTAATGAGAAGTTTACACAGAGTGGTGACAGCCTTACATGGGACACTTCAAAAAGCGACATTTATTATCAGGGAACAGCAGAAAAAAGCGAGCTTCCGGTTGGTATGCAGATCACGTACAAACTGGATGGTGAGGAAGTATCTCCAAAAGATATCGTTGGCAAGAGCGGTAAGTTAGAGATGACGATCAAGTATTCTAACACCTCTAAGAAACAGGTTACGGTAGCAGGTGAGAAGAAAGATATTTACACACCATTTTTGATGGCAACCGGTATGATCCTTCCGGTCGATAAATTCGACAATATTGATATTGACAATGGTAAGGTATTATCTGAGGGAGAAAACAACATCGTGATCGCATATGGTATGCCGGGTCTGTCTGAGAGCTTGGACTTGAAAAATGTTGATCTTGGAGATGATGTGGATGTCGATACCGATGAGTTAAACGACAAGATTACGGACTCTGTTAAGATCACAGCCGATGTCAAAGATTTCTCTATGAGCCAGACTTATACGGTAGCAACGGCAGACTTATTTAAGGATATCGATATTGACAGTGTGGACGATCTTGATAAATTGGATGACAAGATCGATGACATGAAAGATGCCGGCGAGCAGCTGGTAGATGGCACTAAGTCTTTGAAAGACGGATTAAATACATTGAATAAGAACTTTGCAACGTATGCGAAGGGGATTAAGTCTGCCAATAAGGGAGCAAAGACATTGAACAAAGGTGCTAAATCTTTGAAGAAAGGAACCAATGCGTATACAAAAGGAACCGATCAGTTGTTAAAGGGTGTCAACTCTTATGTGAAAGGTGCCAAGTCACTTGGTCAGGGTGTAAATTCCTATGCCGACGGTGCAAAACAGATTGCCGATGGATTAAATACACTGGACAAATCAACCAAGACATTTCCGAAACAGTACAAGACATTCGGTGATGGCGTACAGACCTTCGTTGGTGCAGTAAGCAAGCTGATGACCGAGGAAAACATGAAGCAGCTTACCGATGGAACCGCAGCATTAAAAGCCGGTGTGAAATCTGTGGATGATGGTGTAGGGCAGTTACAGGCGGGCATGAAACAGGTGAATGGACTGGTAGAGAATGCATTGCAGCAGCAAAATGAGCTGAAAGCACTTCTTGCTAATGACAGCCTGACAGCAGAGCAGAAAGCAGCGGTCAAAGAAGCGCTCACAGCATTGAGCAGCGTAGATATCGTCACAAATGGTAAAGCAGATGGCGAATATGATAAAGATGGCAAAGCAGATCTTGCAGCCGGTCTTGCAAGTATCAAGGCTGCTACAGACACAAAATCCAAGGAGCAGAACCTATACAACGGTGCAGCAGCATTAGATACAACAGCACAGACGATGTCCGGATATGCTGCACAGCTTAGAGGAAGTGCAACACAGCTTTTGGATGGTGAGAAAACTGTCCGTGACGCAATTACTCAGATCAGCACCAATATTACAAAGCTTTCAAAGGGTGGCAAGACACTTACAGCGAACAACAAGAAGTTAAAGAGTGGTGCAGCTGCGATCGTAAAGAATTCATCAACGATCACGACGAACAGCAAGAAATTAACGAAGAACAGTTCTGTATTGCGCAAGGGTGTCAAACAATTGGCAGCAGGAACCAAATCCTTATTTGCAGGCACAAAGCAGCTTGACAAGGCTACAGGAACGGTATCAAGTGGTATTTCCAAGCTGTATAAAGGTTCTGATAAATTGAATGACGGAATGAATACCTTCAAGAAAGATGCCATTGATAAGTTGGCAACAACGATCACGGATGTAACAGATGGACTGGACGGAACAATTGACCGTATAAAAGGTATTCAGAAAGCTTCTGAGGATTACCAGAGTTTCTCCGGAATCGACAACGACATGAACGGAAGTGTAAAGTTTGTATTGTCAACACAGGAAGTTAAGAAAGATGAGTAATATATTAAGGGGGTGGACGCATGAGTAAGATCGATCAAAAAAAGCGAGAGAAGAAAGAAGCACTTCTGCTCTCTGCATTTGAATTGTTCACAGAAAAAGGAATTCAAAATACGTCCATCTCTGAAATTGTAAAACGGGCAAAGATGGCGAAGGGTACTTTTTATCTTTATTTCAAAGATAAATTTGACATTCGCGATCAGTTGATCGCAAGACAGGCAAGTGCATTGTTTGACCGAGCTAATGAAGAACTCAAATTGAATGATGAGTCCAATTGGGTCAGCTTAGAGGAGTGTATTGTAGCACTTGCAACACATATTGTTGATCAGCTCAATGAGAGCCCTGTATTATTACGATTTATTTCTAAAAACTTAAGCTGGGGTGTTTTTTCAAATATTCGTATTGCCGGTATGTCCAATCGGAACTGCATGGATATCTTCGAGGAGCTGCTAGAGCAGTCCGGGCGCAAATTTCGACAGCAGAATTTAATGATCTTTATGATTGTTGAATTGGTAAATGCAACCTGTTATAATGTTATTCTACAGAAGCAACCGGTCACCCTGGAAGAGTTAAAGCCGGAGTTAAATACGGCGATCTGTGGCATTATCAGCCAATTTGAGATCGCGGATACGGAACAGGAGTAGTGGCTCCTTAGAATAAAGTGGTATTGTATTTGGCGAGGCACTGGAAATGGAGAAAATAATGGGCGAGATAATGCAGGAGCATGTAGATCGTCTGATGATGCTTGGAACGTTATCAGCAGACGAATTTACAGAACTGTTGCGATATCGCAATGCGGAGACAACCGAGTATCTGTTTCAAAAGGCAGAAGAGGTTCGAAAACAGCAATTTGATAAGGAAGTCTATCTGTGGGGTAGACTTCCTTTTTCTAATTACTGCAAAAATGATTGCAACTACTGTGGGTTAAGACGCAGTAATCGTTTTGTGAAGCGGTATCGTATGAATATGAAAGAAATATTACAGTATTGTCACGAGGGTTATAGGCAGGGAATTCGCAATTTTTTGCTGGAAAGTGGGACAGATTTTTATTTTTCGGAGGCAAATTTTGCAGAAATTGTGGATGCGGTACATAAGCATTTCCCAGACTGTACGATCATATTGAATGTGGGGGATCATACCAAAGCGGCATATTTACATTGGATGCATTTAGGTGCCGGAGCAGCTATGCTTAGCCATGATGCCTCGAATGAATTACAATTCAAGAGGCTGCACTCTGCTAATATGTCATTATTGCGGCGCAAGCAGGGAATGTGGGAACTGCAGGAGATGGGATATCATACAGGAACAGGATTTTTGGTTGGAACACCTTATCAGACGATAGAGAATGTATCTGAAGATCTGCTGTTTATGAAGCAGTTTATGCCACAGATGATACAGATCGCACCATTTTTGGCAGCAAAACATACGCCATTTGAACGGGAACGCGGTGGTAATGCGGATATGGTATTATACTTGATGGCAATTGCAAGATTGATGTTTCGGGGAAGTATTCTTATTGCAGATCCGAGTTTGGAACAGGCGATGCACGATGGACGGAAGAAGGCACTGCAGGCGGGGGCTAACGCTGTTGTTGTTGATATTGTTGACGAGGCATTGCGCGGTGCATACGCCGTTTATGATGAGCACACTATTCATCGTCAGCAGGAGACGATCAAGTCTTTCGAACAGCAGATACGGGAAAAAGGTTATGAAGTCGTCCGAAAGGCCATCATGTAATTCCCAAAAGTAAGGTAGAAGACAGCAGCGAGTGAAGAACGAAGATGGAAACATCTAGTGTCAATTATCGAAAATATAAGAAACAGATCGTGGGTGAGAGAAAAATATGAGAAAGAGAAAGATGATTGTTTGCGCATTAGAGGAAGAGTGGATCGCAAGATTGTTGGAGCGATTGAGACAGGAAGAATGGCAGACTCAGATGATCGATCATGCAGAGACGTTATGGGAGGTGCAGGCTCCGTGCTCGGCCATTATGATACAGGAAGAAGAGTTGACGGAGGCGTATCGATGGAGAACGAAAGATGCAGGTGACAGTATATGTCTGCAGGCTTTTCGAGAATTTGCGGAATGGCAGAAGGTACCAATTATCGTGATTTTACAGCAAAGAGATGATCGGTTGGAAGAACAGCTTTTGCGAGCCGGAGCGGCAGAATGTGTCTGCCCGGAGCAGTCGACTGATCTGGCAGCCTGTCGTATAGCACGGGCGGTGTCGAAAAATGTCGTATCAGATGTCCCGATGACGGAATGGGAACGTGTTATAGTGGATAGCGAGGGTGGACAAGTTCAGATAGACGGGTATCCTATTCATATGTCGAGAGAGGAATGTATATTGTTGAAGCGGTTGCTGCAGGCAGAGGGAGCTGTGGTATATCGGGATGAATTGGTGGAGAATTTATGGAGCGAAGTATCTGTGCACAGCCGGAGAAGATTGGATGGTGTTGTGCAGCGGGTGCGCAAACGTTTATATGGAACAAGGCTTTTTATTGTGTCCAAATATGGAAAAGGGTATTATCTGCAGTATCATAAAGAGGAAAATGGTTCTTGTTTTGTATGATTTCAGAGTCGCGTTAAGTATCGTATCTATTGTGGATGATTTGATGAGAACAGCTTAAAGCATACAAAGGGCATGATTGACGGATTTTTTGAGAAGGAGTAAAATAGATGATATCAGGAGGAATAGGATCATGAATATATTGACTTGGGATGGTCTTGCTGACATTGATTCGTTCCATGGAGAAAGAGTTATGATCATTGATGACAATGAAATTAATCTGGAAGTCATGCAGACAATATTTAATGATTTTGGATTGCATACAGATGCGTTTGTGAGTGGACAGAAAGCATTAGAAAGCTATCAGAATAGTGAACCGTTTTCATATCAGTTTATATTGATCGATCTGAATCTATACGGTATGGATGGTTATGATATAGCAAAATTCATTCGTAGTGCAGACAGGCAAGATAGTAAAGAGATTCCAATATATGCTGTTACTGCTAATTTACTTCCCTCAGCGAAAATGAAAGCAACTGAATGTGAGATGAATGGATATGTTGACAAACCGGTAAATTATGCAGCGTTGTTAGAGATGATCCATAGCGTGTTGGGCGTATAAATTTACTCACACTTCGCACATCCAAAGATGCTGTCGGATCATATATTGCTTACGATATTAAGGAATATTGAGGATTTGGAGGACAAATAAAAAGTGAGAAAAACTGGACCCTTACGTGTGATTATTGATGTCAAAGGAATGGCAGAGGTGGATGAGGAAGATCTGAAGCAGCAAATTGTCGTACTGCAGGAGCATTTTCTATTTAATACGTTAAATGCGATCAAAGGGGCTGCGATATTAGAGAAGGTATTGCTGCCGGAGCTGCTGGATGGTTTTGCGGACTGCCTGCGTTATCAGTTTCAATGTTTTCGCGTCAATAAAACAGTATCTTTTCGTGAGGAAAGAAAGTTCATGCGAACGTATTTGTCTATGGAAAACTATCGGTTTCAAGGGATGACGGTATTGTGGGATGTTGGTGACTGCGATCTGAAAGTGCCGCCGATGGGGATTGCATTATATGCGTCGCGTGCTGTCAATGAGTGTATGTCGACCAGAAGACGTCAAATTAAAATTCTTGGTGGGGTTTGTCAAAATAAGTATATTCTTACCATTCGCAACTCGTATGAGGAGTTATCCAAAAAGGAAGCGGACGAAGGTGAGCTGATACGTCAAAAATTGAGAATATGGTGGAGCTTTTCGGTAGAAGGAGATATTAGCTGGGAGATCGAAGGTGATGAAATGGTTGTTACATTTGCATTACCGATAGAGGCGGAAGGTCAGAATACCTAAACATCTCGGATCGATGGATCTTGATTAAAATTTGATGGAAGGAATGTAGGGATGGTATGAAAACGATCATTGTCGATGATGAGATCATGGCGATCAAATTAGTGCGTAACTATTTAGAGCGTGACAAGCGTGTAGAGATTGTCGGAGAGTGTCTTGATGCAGGGGAGGCACTGCAGTGTGTTCGGGAGCGTGCCGTCGAGGCGGCATTCTTAGATATATGTATACATGGTTGTATGGATGGTGTTGAATTGGGTAAAAAGTTAAAGGAGCTCAATCCTCAGATCGTGTTGATCTATACAACAGGTAATGCGCAGTACGTTGACAATGCAATTGATGTAGAAGCGGACTTTTATTTGATGAAGCCATTAAATGCGGCAGAACTCACCTTTGTCGTCAAGAAGGCGAATGAACTTGCTTTACAGAGAAATAAAAGAATCTTTGCAAGAACGTTTGGACATTTTGATCTGTATATTGATGGGAGTCCGGTTATGTTTCGCAGTGCGAAAGCAAAAGAGCTGTTGGCTCTTTTGGTGGATCGAGAAGGAGGTACTGTGACGACAGATCAGATCATTGGAACATTGTGGGAGAACCGTCCGAACGATGAAGCAACGCAGAGCTTATGCAGCAAGATCGGTAAAACATTGATCAATGAATTAAAAAAGTATGGTGTAGAGGATATTATCGTGTCAGGAAGAGGCATCAAACGTCTTAATACGGATCTGCTGGAATGCGATCTGTACCGTCTATTACAGCGTGAAAAGGATGCGCAGGACGCATTTGCGGGAGATTATATGCTGGAATATAGCTGGGCAGAAGATCGAATGGCATCATTAAGCCGATTTCTATAGTTTTTTGATGGCAGGACCCACTATATATCAGCTGCAAAATATAATTAAACTATCGACATAATAAGCAATATGTGGTTTTGGAATAACTTCCGGTATGGGAAGTTTGCGTTAAATATACATTTTTTTTCAAAAAAACCCTCTAATTCCATTTCAATTCCATTTGAAATCCATAGTAATGCTAATTCAGGTTCTATAATTAGACATGGAAACTGAAAAAAAGCAATGGAATGTCGATTCTAAACAATTGATAGGGACTAGGAGGACAAAATGAAAGATGATATCCGTGTTATACTGGCAGACAACAACGTACAGGACAGAGAAAGCAAAAAACGATTATTAAATGAACAGGGAATCCAAGTAGTGTACGAAACAGGAGACGGAAAAAAAGCGCTGGAAAACATTAAAAAGTTAAAGCCGGATGTTGTAGTCATGGATATGATCTTACCGGGAGTAGACGGTTTGGAAATATTAGAAGAATGCAGAGAATTTACAGAGTACAAGCCTTTGTTTATCATTGCCACGGCACTTCGACGCGAGGGATTGATCGAACAGGCATTAGCACAGGGAGCAAACTATTATATGATGAAACCGTTATCAGCAACGATGTTGATCAAACGGATCAGACAGATCGCAGCCAGTGTAGGCGAAGGGGAAGAGGGACAAGCTGCAGTACATAACAGCGAAGAAAAGCAGCTTGTATCCGTGCCGGAGTATACAGAAACTGTGAAGGAAGATTCAAAGAAAACGATAAGACAGGTTGTGAAACCTACAGAACATTTGATCAAAGATCCGTCGGATAAATACACCGGCAATCTGGAGATTGACATTACGAATATATTGCTGGAGATCGGAATGCCGGCACATATCAAGGGTTACCAATATATTCGTGAAGGCATTATGATGTCTTTTGCAGATCAAAATATGTTGCACTATATTACAAAATTTTTGTATCCAACCATTGCAAAAAAATATCATACTTCTTCCAGTAGTGTAGAACGGACGATCCGTCATGCGATAGAAGTTGCATGGCGCAGAGGGAATATGGAGACATTAGAGCACGTGTTTGGAAATACGATCTCTGCAAATCGCGGCAAACCGACCAACTCAGAATTTATGGCACTTTTGACGGATAAACTGCGTTTAGAGTATCGTATGCGGGAGGCTTGCTGATCAATCCGAATGTGAAAGACACACGATCTGTAAATCCTGCTGAGCGTGTTATGCGGCAGGAAATGGCAGTATAATAGGTACAAACTTGACGGAATAGCGTAAAATAAGGTATAGTAATAGAGTTGTCGTTAATAGATGACTCTATTACTTTTTTGTGTATACACGTATGCACGGGTACGATGACACGCCCCTCTGTTTTGTTGGATATACATAGGATAGCTGAGTGCTCGGAGGGGAACTATAGAAGGAGGTACTAGAAAATGAAAACAAATTCAATGATGTCGATAGATGATGCATTAGATGCAAAATTTAATGAACTTGTTGTAAGTTGTATGAAATCAGGAGCAATCGACCTAAACTTATATCAGGAATATGATGTAAAGCGGGGATTGCGTGACAGCAATGGCAAAGGTGTATTGACCGGATTGACTGAAATTTCAGATGTAACAGGATACCGTGTTGTAGATGGGGTCAAGGAGCCGGCTGATGGTATGCTGTACTATCAGGGGTATGATGTCAAAAATTTAGTTGGAGATGGCATTGAGAAACGATTTGCCTTTGAGGAAACAACATATTTGCTGCTGTTCGGTTATCTGCCTAATAAAGAGCAATTGGAAGTTTTCCATGGGATCATTGCGAGCTTGCAAGAGCTGTCCGGACAATTTGTGCGTGATGTTATTATGAAGGCGCCAAGTGCAAATCTGATGAATGGATTGCAGAAAAGTGTCTTGACTTTGTACTCTTACGATGCTAATCCAGACGATATTTCAGTATCCAACGTACTTCGTCAGTCATTGCAGTTAATTGCGAAACTGCCATTGATCGCGGTATACAATTACCATGCATACAGACATTTTCACTTCTTTGACAGTTTGGTGATCAAGCCTGCTAAACCGGAGCTTTCGACGGCAGAAAACATTTTGCAGATGTTACGCCCAAATGGAAAGTATACTCCATTAGAAGCACGTGTACTCGATGCAGCTCTTGTGCTTCATGCAGAGCATGGTGGTGGTAATAACTCGACATTTACCAATCACGTAGTAACGTCTTCGGGTACAGATACCTATTCGGCAGTCGCAGCATCCATTGCATCTTTGAAAGGACCGCGTCATGGTGGAGCTAATTTGAAAGTGCAGCAGATGTTTGCAGATCTTCATGAGCATGTTACGGATCTGGAAGATGACGATCAGATTCAGGAATATTTGCAGGCAGTACTTCGTGGAGATGCTTTTGATCATTCCGGTCTGATCTATGGTATGGGGCATGCAGTTTACACGTTGTCCGATCCGCGAGAGGTGATCCTGAAGGATTATGCACAGAAATTAGCCGAAAGTAAAGGAATGCTCAAAGAGTACAGTCTTTATGATAGAGTAGAACGCATTGGAACGCAGTTGCTATCTCATAGAAATCATGTGGTCAAACCGATCTGTGCAAATGTGGACTTCTATTCAGGCTTTATTTATACAATGCTTGGTATTCCGGAGGAGTTATTTACACCGATCTTTGCAATTTCTCGTATTGCAGGATGGAGTGCGCATCGTCTGGAAGAACTTGTAAATCGAGGTAAGATCATTCGTCCGGCATACAAATATGTTGGACATCACAGACCGTTTGTTGATGCCAAAGACCGTGGGACAACAGAGAAGTAATCTCTATAGGGATACAGGAAAAAGATAAGAAAGGTATGGTAATTGTATGACAACAGTATCAAGTTCCAGCATTGCTGCAATATTAGTGGCGTTTGCTGCCTATTTGTTATTCATGATCGTGATCGGTGCAATCTGTATGCGCCGCACCAATAGTTCAGAGGATTATTTCCTCGGAGGCAGAGGCTTAAATGCATGGGTCGCAGCACTCTCAGCGCAGGCGTCTGACATGAGCGGATGGCTGCTAATGGGTCTGCCGGGTTCGATTTATGCGTTAGGTACCGGACAGGCTTGGATCGCCATAGGGTTATTTTTAGGAACCGTTTGTAACTGGCTGCTGATTTCCAAAAGACTTCGTCGCTATACGATCGTAGCAGGTAATTCCATGACACTGCCGGAATTTTTGGAGAATCGTTTTCATGACAAAAAGAAAGTGCTGCTTTCCATCTCATCTGTCGTGATCATTATATTCTTCTTAGTATATACAGCGTCAGCCCTTGCCTCGGGTGGTAAATTATTCCATACGATCTTTGGTATTGACTATCATATTGCGCTGATCATCGGTGCAGCAGTTATTTTAACTTATACGTTTATGGGTGGATTTTTGGCCGTATGTACGACAGACTTTGTACAGGGAATGTTGATGTTAGTCGGATTGCTGACCGTGCCAATCATTGCTTTTGCATTAGTCGGTGGCAAGTTTGCAGCCAACATTGACCACACACAGGTAGCTGGTGGTTATGATGCATATATGAATCTGTTCATGAACGGCGGCAGACCATATAAATTTGTGGAAATCTTATCGCAGCTTGCATGGGGATTAGGATATTGCGGAATGCCTCATATTCTGATACGTTTCATGGCGGTAAAAGATGAGAAAGAGTTGAAAAAATCCAGCGTGATCGCAATTTCATGGTGCTTTTTATCTTTGGTAGCTGCCTGCTTTATTGGTATTGTCGGAAGAGCTTATCTGGTCGATAATGTACTGACAGGCGGACAGACAGAGAGTGTCTTTATCACAATGATTGAACGCGTATTCACCAAAAATATAGGAATTCCATTTGTTGGTGGATTGTTCTTATGTGGCATTTTGGCGGCGATCATGTCAACGGCAGATTCACAGCTGTTGGTTTGTGCATCTTCGGTATCAAAAGATATTTACAAAAGTTTTATCCGTAAAGATGCAGACGATAAACGCATCATGAAAGTGACTCGAATCACAGTCATCGTTGTTGCATTGATCGCAATCGTAATTGCTTGGGATCCGGAGAGTAGTATTATGGGTCTGGTATCCGATGCATGGGCTGGTCTTGGATCGGCTTTTGGACCGGCAATCGTGTTGGCATTATTTTGGAAACGCGCTAATATGCCGGGAACGGTTGTCGGAATTATTACCGGTGGATTGACGGTTCTTATATGGGACTATATCCCATTGATGGGTGGTAAGACGCTTGCAGTGACGACTGGTATTTATTCTCTGTTAATTGGATTTATTTTGAGCCTTTTTGTTAATGTGATCGTTAGTCTTGCAACAAAAGCACCGAGTGCTGAAATTGTTGCAGAATTTGAAAAAGTCGATGCATATAGCGAATAAAAATACAAAGCATATTCCATACTAAGGAATGCAATAGATTCTATTTCGTGTCATACGAAATTTCAGAAAGGTATGGTGAATGCTTTGAAAAAGAAAATGTTAGGTTTTGCGGTGGTTACAGTCTTGGCGGCAGCATTGATGGTTGGATGCGGTAATAAATCCAAAAATAATTCTGCTACATCACCTTCTTCCGGTAATGGTGCAACGGATATGCCAAATGAGACAGAACTTCCAGAGAGTACCAATAATGCTGCAGATGATGCGGGAAATGCCGTAGATGATGCTGTAGATGGTGCGGGAAATGCTGTGAAAGATGCCACGGATGGTGTAGAAGATGCTGTAGATGACGCTGTAGATGGTACAGAAGATGCAGTTGATGATCTGACAGGCAATGAAAAAGACAAGACAAATGATCATGAAAATTCTAAAACAGATGATACAAAGAGCAAAAAAAACGATAATAAACGTTAGAATAGACGGCATAACACGATATGATATCGGAATGTCGTAATAGAATTAAAAAAAACGCACAGGATGCTAAAGCAGAATGCTTCCTGTGCATTTTTTGTTTCTTTATAGGAAACTTCTCGTTTCCTATAAAGCAAAAAACGCTCCGCGAGGATGCGCATCTCGCGGAGAAGAAGTTAGCTGCAAACAGCACCGCTCGAGCGCGAAAGAGTCGCAAGCGACTCTTTGTTCTGTTGTGTGACGTCGCATCACGAAGAATGGCTTTAGCGATTCTTGCCCTTTTGAGATGATTCCTCCGTGAGATGGATGCGGTAAAGAACGGCATCGCGATTTTTGTATATAAGATCTTTTTCCGGTTTCATGCCAAGATTTTTTGCAGTACGCAGTGATCGTACATTTTCTTTATCAATGACTGCAACAATATTGTCAATATCCAGAGCATGATAGGCATACTGAAATACTGCACGGCAACATTCCAGTGCATAGCCGTAGCCCCAATGATTACTATCTAACAAATAGGACAACATGATCTCATCCTGTCCGTCAACAACATGGTTCTCAATTCCGCAACGTCCAATGAGCCCGTTGGATGTTTTGCTGAATACGCCCCATAATCCGTAGCCGTAGAAATTATATACATTACGGATATAGGCAGCCTGTTTTGCCATCTCCATTTCTTTATAATCGTCGATGTCATCAATGAATTTGGCAACCTCGGGATCCTTATAAATCGGATATAAATCCGGAATATCCGCAACGGTCAGTTCGCGAATGATCAGACGTCTTGTATTTGCAATGGTTACCGGTATTTTTTGTTTGCGCTGCCAAACATGCAGGAAAAACGAAGGAGTAAGTCCTTCAAAACTTTCCAACAAAACATCGGCACGTGATAGATCCTGTTTGCCGGAATGTGGATTGTCGTATCCGACGCAGGCAATTCCGGCGGCGATCGCCGCTTCGACACCATAAGAAGAGTCTTCAACGACAATGGCTTCCTCTGCGGATACGCCAAGCTTTTTAAGTGCTAGTTGAAATGTGTCGGGAGCAGGCTTTGGATGGGCAACATTTGAACTGGAAACGAGCTGATCAAAATATTTGCGGATGCCTAATGAACTGACAACAGCGTTGATCTCAGCAGGGTTAGAGGAGGAGGCAATCGCTAACTTCCAGCCACTGGCAGCAAGCTTCGGGATCAGCTCGCAGATGCCGGGCAGCGAAGGATACCCCTCTTCTTTGTGGATTTCGCGTTTGGCTTGATTTAATTCCGCCAAAAGCTCTTCCGGAGATAAAGAAAGAGAAAAGTCTGAGATAACTTTTTGTGCCATATTTGCAGTGGAACTGCCAATAAACTGTTCATGATAGGACATGTCGGCATCTGCACCATATTTGTGCAGTACTTTCAGTGCTGCTCTGCCATGCTGTGGCTCGCTGTCGATAATGACACCGTCCATATCAAAAATAATCGCTTTTAATGTTCGCATTGTATAGAACACCTCCCCGTAAATTCGCTATTGAACCTTTATTATAGCAGAAAAATCATTGTGCCACAATCTCAGTCATGGTATAATTATAAAGGTGATTTATATATATGCCCCCGAGGAAATAGAGAAAGGACGAGAGAAGATGGCAGTGATCAGACCGTTTTGTGCAGTGCGCCCGGCAGTAGAATATGCTGATAAAGTAGCCGCATTGCCATATGATGTATATAATCGTGCAGAAGCGAAGAAGGAAGTGGAGAGAGAACCGTTATCCTTTTTGGCGATAGACCGCGCAGAGACACAATTTGAGGATAGTGTATCCGTATATGCACCCGAGGTGTATGCCAAGGCAAAGGAACTGTTTGAGGAACGTATCTCTCAGGGGATTTTTGTAGAGGATAAGCAAAGTGCTTACTATATTTATCAGTTGGAGATGAATGGACGCACTCAGACGGGTATCGCAGCGTGTGCTAGTGTAGACGATTATCTGGATGGCACGATCAAGAAGCATGAAAATACAAGAGAAGAGAAGGAACAGGATCGTATTCGGCATGTAGACACTTTGTCTGCACAGACCGGACCGATCTTTTTGGCATATCGTTCCCAGGCAACGATCAACCAATTGGTGTCTAAGATCATGGAAACGCAGGAACCGTTGTACGATTTTGTGGCAGCGGATGGTATTGCACACCGTATGTGGAAAGTGACAGAAGAAGCGGTTACCACATTACAGGAGGCTTTTGCCGGAATACAGGAGATTTATATTGCAGATGGGCATCATCGTGCAGCATCCGCAGTCAAAGTCGGCTTGAAACGCCGTAAAGAACATCCGGATTATGATGGAACAGAAGAGTTTAATTATTTCCTTTCCGTACTATTTCCGGACGATCAGTTAATGATCATGGATTATAACCGCTGTGTGAAAGATTTGCATGGACTTACGAAAGAAGCATTTTTGAAGGCTGTGGAAGAGTGCTTTGATGTTACTGTCTTGGATGGTGCGAAGCATCCGCAGGCAAAGGGACAGATCACCATGTATTTGGAAAATCGCTGGTATTTGCTGCAGGCAAAGCAGGAGCTGCTTGCTATCTCGGATCCGGTTGCCGCATTGGATGTGTCATTGCTACAGGAATATCTGTTAAAACCGGTGCTTGGTATCGAGGATCCAAGGACAGATGAGCGTATTGATTTCATTGGAGGAATCCGAGGCTTGGAGGAATTGGAACGTCGTGTGAAGACGGACATGACGGTCGCATTTGCGATGTATCCGACTTCGATCGGAGAGCTGTTTGCTGTGGCTGACGCGGGGCTGCTTATGCCGCCGAAGTCGACTTGGTTCGAGCCAAAGCTTCGCAGCGGATTGTTGATGCACCGCATTTGATCCGGCCTAAAATCAATGTTTGCGGCTCGAACAGAGCCATGGAGATTTGCATATGAAAGAATTTTTTTCTATTGAAGGACCGTTTATGCAGTTTTTTGGAAAACTGTGGGATATTATATTATTAAGTGTTGTATTTTGTGTGTGCAGTATTCCGATCATTACGTTTGGGATGAATTGTATTGCACTGTATTATACGGTTGTAAAGGTGGTTCTGCCCGGGGAGAGACATGCTGTGCGGACGTTTTTAAAAATGGTTCCCCGCAATGCAAGACAGGGACTGCCGCTTGGAATATTGTTTGAAATAATTATCGCTGTTTTGACGTATTCGCTTATAGTGATCCTGCATAACGATATGGGAGCACTCGGTGTGTTTTTTGGTGTTGTGTTTGTTATGTTGTTTATGATCGTGTTAGTAGTTATGGCGTATGCATTCCCAATGTCTGCACGTTTTGAAAATACGATCGGAGAAATTGTTGCTAACAGTGCTTTTATGGCATTGGAACACTGGAAAGAGACAACATCTTTGCTGATCCTGCAGGCGGCATTTCTTGTGGGAATGATATTGATCGTGTATATTCCACCGATCATACTGATCTTGCCGGGAGCAATTATGTGGATGCAGGCAAAATTGTTGGAGCCGGTGTTTGACAGCTACTTAAAAGAGGGGGGAGCAAATCATGAAACAGAGACTATATGATTTGATGGATTGGGAAGCCATTGAAGCAATCGTTTATTCGGAAGAGGATCATCCTCAGCGTGTACTCGGACCGCAGAAGGTAAAGGGCGGTATTTTAGTACAGGTATTTGTGCCGGGAGCAGTTAAGGCAAAGCTTCGTCTTAAAAGTACAGGTAGAAATTATACAATGGATCAGTCAGACGATGCAGGCATGTTTGCAGTTATTTTGCCGGGAAAGACAATCACAGAATATACGATCATTGCTTCCTATGAAGATGGTTCTAAAGTGGAGTTAGAGGATCCGTATCTATATCAGGATTTATTCGGGGCGAATCACATTGAGCGTTTTGAAAAGGGGATTCACCGGGAAATATATCGTTATATGGGTGCGCATCCGGCTGCAGTACGCGGCTGTATGGATGACACAGACATTCTTTGGGATGTAACGGAAGATGCCGTGAAAGACGATGCAGCACTGTTATATGGAACACACTTTGCGGTGTGGGCACCGAATGCAATGCGTGTCAGTGTTGTTGGGGATTTTAACGGCTGGGATGGCAGAAGACATCCTATGATGCGTCAGGGAGATTCCGGTGTATTTTCGCTTTTTATTCCGGGGATCGGACCGGGTGAATTATATAAATATGAGATTAAATCAGCACCGCAGAAAGTGACGATGAAGACAGATCCATATGGGTTTGCCTGTGAAAAGAGGCCGGCTAATGCCAGCATTGTGACGAATCTGCAGGAGTACCGCTGGAACGATGATAAATGGCTTGCAAAGCGTTCTAAAAGGGATTACACCAAGGAGCCTATGAATATCTATGAAGTTCATTTGGGATCTTGGAAAAGGCAGCAGGGAACTGAAGATGGATTTGTCAATTACCGGGAGCTGGCACGACAGCTTGTGCAGTATGTTCAGGAAATGGGATATACGCATGTGGAGTTACTGCCGGTCATGGAGCATCCATTAGACGAGTCTTGGGGTTATCAGGTGACTTCGTATTATGCACCGACTTCCAGACATGGTTCGCCGCAGGATTTTATGTATTTTATGGATACGATGCATCAGGCCGGGATCGGTGTTATTTTGGACTGGGTACCGGCACATTTTCCAAAAGACGAGAATGGACTGGCGAGGTTTGATGGAACTTGTCTGTATGAGCATGCGGATCCGAGACAGGGAGAGCATCCACATTGGGGGACATTGATCTACAATTATGGAAGACCGGAAGTTGCTAATTTCCTGACGGCCAATGCATTGTTTTGGATCGAGCAGTATCATGCAGATGGAATCCGTATGGACGCTGTAGCATCAATGTTGTATCTGGACTATGGCAAACAGGACGGGGAATGGGTTGCTAATATGTACGGCGGCAATGAGAATCTTGAGGCAATAGCCTTTTTGAGGGATTTAAGCGATGTGATGCATGAGAGAAACAAAGGTGCATTACTGATTGCAGAGGAATCGACGGCATGGCCGAAAGTGACAGAGCCTTCGACAGTTGACGGTTTAGGGTTTGATCTGAAATGGAATATGGGCTGGATGAATGATTTTACAACGTATATGCAGACGGACCCGCTGTTTCGCAAGGGCCGACACGGCATGCTTACGTTTAGTATGATCTATGCATACAGCGAAAAGTTTGTGCTTGTATTCTCGCACGATGAAGTGGTGCATCTGAAAGGCTCTATGTTTGCAAAAATGCCTGGTGAGCCGGAAGAAAAATATGCGAATCTTCGCGTGGCGTACGGTTTTATGATGGCACATCCCGGCAAGAAGCTGCTCTTTATGGGGCAGGAGTTTGCACAGGAGACCGAATGGAATGAGAAGCAGGAATTGCCTTGGGAGCAGGCAGAGGAGCCGGATCACAGGGCATTGCAGCAATATGTAAAGGCATTGAATACGTTTTATCAAGAGCATCCGGCTTGGTACGAGACGGATTTTGATGCAGAGGGTTTTGAATGGCTTAGCAGTATGGATGCCGATCACAGTATTATTACCTTTATGCGGTATGATGCGAAGAAAGAGGAGCGGCTTCTGGTGGTGTGTAATTTCACTCCGGTTACGTATGAGAATTTTAAGATTGGAGTGCCTGTTGCCGGAAAATATAAGGAAATCTTTAATAGCGATCAAATTTCCTTTGGTGGAACAGGTTGCATTAACGCAAGGCAAAAGAGTGCGAAGAAGATACCTTGGGATGGCAGGGAGTATTCGCTGACGATTTCCGTGCCGCCGTTAGGAATGAGCGTATATCGCTGTGTGCCGACTGACACGACGACAGCGACCGTTCCGTCGAAACGTGGAAGTGCTAGAACAGGAAAAACAGTAAAAAAGAGGAAATAAATGATGTTGTATGGTAAAATGGGAATAGGCATGATGGAACTGCAAAATGCAATGCTTGCAGTGCAGGATAATACAACCGTCAAAGAGCTGACCAAGGTAATGGGGGATGACTCTGTTTCCAATGAAAAAAAGACCAGCTTTTTATTACAGTATTTATTAGATCAGCGAGAGCCGCTGCTTCGCTTCGGTCAGACGTTGCTGATCGCTTTGATCGTGTTTGTGATCGGTCGTAAAATGGTGAAGCTGTTACTTCGTTTTACGGATCGCTGGATGGAGCGGCGCAATGTAGAGGTTAGTGTCCGCAAGTTTGTGATGTCATTAGCCGGCGTTATCTATAATGTACTATTGATCTTTGTGGTTGCAGGTATTCTTGGCGTAGGAACCAGCTCTATTGTGGCTATGGTCGGATCGGCAGGATTGGCGATCGGCCTTGCTCTGCAGGGCAGTTTGGCCAATTTGGCGGGTGGGGTTTTGATCTTACTCCTCAAGCCGTTTCAGGTTGGAGATTATATTATTACGCCACAATCGGAGGGAACCGTACAGAGTATTGATATTTTTTACACACGATTGACGACAACGGATAATCGGGTGATCGTGATACCGAATGGAACGATTTCTAATTCGGATATTACCAATACAACGAAGCAGGATAGGCGTTTGCTTGTTTTGGAGTTCTCTGTCAGTTATGATGCAGATGTTGCATTGATCCGAGATATTTTACTCAAAGAGATGAAACACAGGAGTGACATTTTGGTGAAAGAGCCAATGAGAGTTGTTGTGACCAGATTAAGCCCTGTGAAACTGCGTATGAATGCGAAATGCTGGGTGGAAACATCAAAATACTGGGATGTTTATTATGATATGTTGGAGAGGATCAAAACATTGTTACAGGAACAAAACATCTCCATAGGATAAGAAATTAGCAGAAATAAGAGGTGACGATAATGATCAAGTTTTATCGAACAGATGACCGTAAAATTCATGAGGAGGGTGGAATTGTTCCGGGAGGCTGGATTGATATGGTTAATCCAACAGTAGCAGAGGGTGAGTTGATCGCCAAAAGACTGCAAATTGATATTCAAGATCTGTTGGCTGCTTTGGATGAGGAAGAAAGTTCTCGTGTGGAATTGGAGGATGGATATACGTTAATTCTGGTGGATATTCCAACAATTGAGATTCGTCATGATAAAGAAGCATATACGACAATCCCACTGGGTATTATCTTGACGCAGGATATTATCATCACCATTTGTACAGAGGAAACTCCGGTGCTGCAAGCGTTTGTTAATGGTCGCGTGAAAGAATTCAGTACCAAGAAGAAAATGCGTTTTGTGTATCAGATCCTGTTCCGTGTGGCTGCGTTATATCAGAATGACCTTCGTGTCATTGATAAGAAACGAACCGAGATTGAGGAACGCATTGATGATGATACCGAAGACGTAGATCTGATCGATCTGCATGCATTAGAATCAACATTGGTCTACTTTGCGACATCTTTGCGTGCAAATGGTGTTGTCTTAGATCGCTTGACACGTTATAAGCGATTGGAACAGTATCCGGATGACACGGATCTGTTAGATGATGTCATTGTCGAGAACCGGCAGGCGATCGAAATGACAACGATATATAGAGATATTATCAACGGAACGCGTGAGCTGATGTCCTCTGTGCTTGATAATCGTTTGAATAATGTCATGAAAATACTGACGATTGTAACACTGGTTATGGGTATTCCGACTCTGATCTCAGGAATTTATGGTATGAATGTTTCCAGTAAGTGGATGCCGTTAGCAGATACGCCGCATGGTTTTTCCATTATCTGTCTGCTCATCGTGTTTATTTGTATGATTGCAATGTTCTTATTAAAGAAAAAGAAAATGTTTTAGCCGGTTAGGCTTACATGACAGTAATGTATCAGGCTACGTTACGAGCATTTTCCTATCAATTAATAAAAGGTATGCTCTGTAGAAAAGAGCATACCTTTTTACGTTCTGGAATAGGAAATTGCTGTTGTGTAGCGTGACATCGCCAAGAATTGCCACCCTGTACAATTTATTCTTCAGCGAGATAAGCTTCATATTTGGCGATCACTTCTTTCATAGCCTGTGGTCCCGGAGCACCGATCGTATTACGCTTAGCAACACAGGTTTCCATGCTGATCGCATCATAAATATCTTCTTCGAATACCGGGCTGATCGCCTTATACTCTTCCAAAGACATCTGACCCAGTGAAATATTCTTGTCGATGCAGTACAAAACGAGCTGTCCGACAATGCCATGTGCATCGCGGAATGGAACACCATGATTTACCAAATAATCCGCTGCGTCAGTCGCATTTGTAAATCCACCCTCAGCGCTTGCACGCATACGGTCTTTGCGGAAGGTGATCGTGTCTAGCATACCGTTAAATAATACGATACATCCTTTCGTGGTATCAATGGCATCAAAGACAAATTCCTTATCTTCCTGCATATCTTTGTTGTAGGCCAAAGACAGTCCCTTCATCGTAGTCAACAGAGAGATAAGAGAACCGTATACACGACCAGTCTTACCGCGGACAAGCTCTGCAATGTCCGGATTCTTCTTCTGTGGCATGATACTGCTTCCGGTAGAATAGGAGTCATCAATATCAATGAACTGATATTCGTTCGTGTTCCAAATGATGATCTCTTCGCAGAAACGGCTCAAATGCATCATAATGATGGACATTGCTGCACTAAATTCGATCAGATAATCACGGTCAGATACAGAATCCATACTGTTTAACGTTGGACCGGTAAATCCAAGCAATTCTGCGGTGCGTTCACGATTGAGCGGATAGGTTGTTCCGGCAAGTGCACCGGAGCCGAGAGGGCAGTAATTCATGCGCTTATGAATATCCTGCAGACGGGAACGGTCACGGTAGAACATTTCGAAATAAGCACCCATATGATGTGCTAAGGTGATCGGCTGTGCTTTCTGCAAATGAGTAAAGCCCGGCATGATCGTATCAATATTTTCCTTCATGATCTTTAACAGGCTTTGCAATAAACCGAACAACAGGTGCTTCATTTCCTTGATCTCTTTGCGGGTATATAATTTCATATCCAAAGCAACCTGATCGTTACGGCTGCGTCCGGTGTGCAGGCGTTTGCCGGCATCGCCAATGCGCTCGATCAAATGTGCCTCCACAAAACTATGAATATCTTCGTGCTCTTCGGTAAAAACAAGTTTGCCATCACGAATATCATCGCGGATCGACTGTAGACCTCCGATGATCGCTTCTTTGTCTTCGTTGGTCAAAATTCCCTGCTCAGCTAACATTGTGACGTGTGCAATGCTGCCTTCAATATCTTCCTCATAAAACTTCTGGTCAAAAGAAAGAGAAGCATTAAAGTTATGTACTAATTGATTGGTTTCTTTCGTGAAGCGTCCGCCCCAAAGTTTCATAGTGGTAATCCTCCATTTTATGTAGTAAATTATGCTTTACGGTGAAATGTGCTTTACATAGTTAAATCTGCAGAAACAATGGAAGAAAAACATTCTGCCATCCGGTTACTGCAGATTTAACGGTAATTTTTACGCTTAGTTGTTAAAATTAGTCCTCTGCTTCTGGTGTTGTATCTGAGAACTCAATAAAGTCATCATCAAAATTGTCACCAAAATCATCCGCATCAAAGTCGTCCAGATAATCGCGTTCCAGATGGCGGAAAACAGCATAAGCAATAGCTGCAACTGCTGCAACTGCACCTATGATAGCGAGTGCAATGATGATGCCGTTTTTGTTTTTCTCCTCTAACTCTTTCTTGTGGAGAAGTTCGTTAATCTTTGCTGTATTCATTAATTCTTCGAGCTTATTTGACATAGCGCCACATCCTTTCCCTGATTGGTCAATTGTTATACGAATAGTATAACACATCACACGTGCAATATCTATATTTTTTTAAGTTTCGCAAAGGAAGCCATCATGCGCCTGGTTGAGCCATTATCGAAGTCGACAGTCACTTCGTGATCCCCATTTTTTTCCTTGAGAGCAATTACGGTTCCCTCACCAAATTTTTTGTGTTTGATGCGGTCACCCTCACCGTAGGAAAGTGTGCCGGATGTGGTCTTGCCGCTATTTCCTTTGTCAAATATCGAGCTGTCCCGCAGAGAGGATCCTTTGGAACGATAAATATCTCCAGCCTGGGAAGAGCTTCCGATCCCTTTGCGGATCAATGGATTCCCGGCAAACAGGTCAGCTCCGGAACTACGTCTGACTGCCTGTTTGGCACTTCGTTCTGCCATAGGATCCCAAGTAGATGAAGCATTTGTGCGTACATTTGGAAGTTCGTTCATGCGAACCTGATGATACGACTGCCTGCGGCTTTCAGTAAAGGAATTGCCGCTAAAAGGAGAGGAAGCAGTTCGGGAACTATCCTGAAAAGCATCTCCATTTTGCTTGAGCAGATACCGTGGGATCTCATTCAGGAATGAAGATGGACGGTTGTATTGCTGCTCACCATTGCGAAAACGGCTTCGTGCACAGCTTAGCGATAATTTCTGTTTGGCACGGGTAATACCGACATAACATAAGCGGCGTTCTTCCTCCATTTCCTCCGGGTCATCGCCCATGACAGCAGCATATCCCGGGAAAATACCGTCTTCCATGCCGACCAGATATACATAAGGAAATTCCAATCCTTTCGCGCTATGTAATGTCATAAGTAACACCATGTTGTTGTCATCGTCTACCGTGTCAATATCTGCAACAAGAGCAACTTCCTCCAAAAATCCGCTGAGCGTTGGCTCCTCTTCACAGTTTTCCTCATAAGTGACCACTTTATTAATGAACTCTTCGATATTTTCAATACGTCCGTTGGCTTCCTCGGTATCCTCTTCCTCCAGCAGGCGGACATAACCGGTTTCTTCAATGATCTCACGGATCAGATCTTCCAAGCTATACTCGGGAGATGCTAAATGCCGCTTGAACGATTCGATCAGACTGACAAAACTGCCCAGCTTGCCGGCGCTGCGTTTGATGCCGTCAATGTATTCGTAGTTTTGCAAAGCACCGTAAAAACTGGTCTCGTGCGTGAGTGCATAGTCGGCTACCCGGTCGATCGTTGTAAGACCAATGCCGCGTTTTGGCACATTGATGATTCGTTTTACGGAAATATCATCTAAACCGTTTTCCACCGTGCGCAAATATGCCAACAGATCCTTGATCTCACGGCGTTGGTAGAAGTTTACCGCACCGACAATACGATATGGGATATTGGCCGTCACCAGTTTTTCCTCCAATACACGAGACTGTGCATTCGTACGATACAAAATGGCAAAGTCCTTGTAGTCTGCTTCGCCGGTCTGTACAGCGTAAGAGATACCGTCGGTAACAGCCTCCGCTTCTTCGTATTCATTACCATATTGCGCAAAATAGATCGGATCACCTTTTTCCTGGTCTGTCCAAAGCGCTTTATCCTTACGCATGGAGTTATGACTGATCACAGCGTTTGCCGCATCCAAAATATTTTGGGTGCTTCGATAGTTTTTCTCCAGCTTGATCACTTTAGCGTCAGGATATTCGGTCTCAAAGTTCAGGATATTATATATATTGGCACCACGGAATTTGTAGATAGACTGGTCATCGTCACCGACAACGCACAGATTCTGCTCGCGTCTGCCATCTTCTCCGATAGAGTCAGCCAACAGGCGTACAAGCTCAAATTGAGCTGTGTTAGTATCCTGATACTCATCGACCATAATATAGCGGAAACGGTTTTGGTAATAGTCCAGGATTTCCGGGTTATCCTGCAATAGCTGAATAGTCTTCACGATGAGATCATCGAAATCCAATGCATTTGAGTCGCGAAGGCGTTTTTCGTATTCCCGATAAGCTCTGGCATATATTTCTTTGAGATAGTCACCGGCAGCACGGCGTTCATATTCTTCCGGAGAGATCATCTCATCTTTGGCAGATGAGATAGCACCGAGTACACTACGTTCTTTGAACTTTTTGGGGTCTAACTGCAGATATTTCAAAATATCCCGCATTAATGTCCGTTGGTCGTCTGCGTCATAGATCGTGAAACTTCTCGAATAACCGAGAGCTTCAATATGGCGGCGCAGTATGCGCACACATGCGGAGTGGAAGGTGCTGACCCATATGTATTCTGCACCGGAAGTAACAATATTATCAACTCGCTCACGCATTTCTCCGGCAGCTTTATTGGTAAAGGTAATGGCAAGGATGTTCCAAGGGTTGACGCCATATTCCTCGATCAAATAGGCGATACGGTGTGTCAATACACGGGTTTTGCCGGACCCGGCACCTGCTAAGATCAGAAGTGGTCCCTTAAAATGTTTAACTGCTTGCTCCTGCTCAGGATTTAATCCTTCTAATACGTTCATTCGTCACCAAGCCTTTCTTTAGAATCGAATATGATCGCGGTAATTCTTTGCCGCTTCAAAAAAATGCATTAGTCCATCTTTGTCGCCGTCAGCGATCTGTTGTTTGGCAGCGGTCAAAATTTCTATATATTTGTCTAAAAAATTGCATATTTTGTCGGAGTTGGTCAGACAGATATTCTGCCACATTTCCGGAGAAGAGGAAGAGATTCGCGTCGTTGTGTGAAATCCTCCTGCTGCCAGTGTGCCGTAGGTACCGTCTTCATCAAGGGCAGCAACCGCATTGACCAGTGCCGCAGATATTACATGTGGACCGTGGCTGATACCGGCTACTACGGCATCGTGATAATCCGGGTCGAGCAAAATACAGTGTGATCCGATGTCGTGAATGAATTGTTCCATCCATGCAACATATTCCGGTCTGCTCTCTGCAAACGGTGTTAAAATATAGTATTTATCACGGAAAAATGCAGATTCAGAATGTTCATAACCGGTCTTTTCAGAGCCGGTCATTGGGTGCCCGCCTACAAACTGCTCACAGAGACCATGTTCTTTGACTGCAGCAAGAATATCGCTTTTGACACTGCCAACGTCTGTCAGCAGACAGTCTTTGGAAAGATAGGGAAGCAACTTATCCAAATAGGCGATATTTTTGATGACAGGTGCGCATAGAAAAATACAGTCACAGTCAGCAAAATCAGCGAGATCTGTTGTGATCTCGTCTAAAATCCCATCCATTGCAGCCAATTCGAGGCGCGGGTGTGGTTTGGTAATATAGTAATTGTATGCCATAAGTTCACTGTCCGGATACTGTTCGCGCAGTGCATGTGCTACGGAGCCGCCAATTAATCCGAAACCAATAAATCCAAAATGGTGCATCGTTGTCATAATAATTTTTACATTCCTTTCAATAGAAACATATGTTTGCGTTCTGTTCTATTTTATATGACGATAGTGAGCGTGTCAACTTGAATTATTGCATAAAAGCAAGTATAATGTTTCTTGTCATGCTCTGTCCTAAAATTCGGATAGCATAGGATGGACTGTCTTGTGATCTGAATGGAAAGACGATACTGCAGACCGAGACAGCAGAGTAAAGAATATACTTGGAAAGGCAAGGAAATTTATGAAGCAACTAAAGAAATATATCGGTGGAACCGGTGATGTGTTGGGCATAATCGGAAAGACTTTAGGAAGTTATTTAGGAGTTGTTTCCAATATAGCGGGGACGATCATCGGCATTTTTGCGACGGTATTGGTAATTGCGGGTATTGTGGGATTATGCCTGTATGTGAAGTTTTTGCCGATGTTTACCGAAGCCAGAGAGACGGTATTCGACAAGTTAGTCAATATGAGCGAAGATGACTTCGTGATGAAAGAAGATACCGTTGTTTACGACAAAGATGGTAAACTGGTCGGTTCTGTAAACGCAGGAAGATATAAATACACGGAGATCAAAAGTATTTCTCCATATTTGTATAATGGTTATATCGCTGTGGAAGATAAGCGTTTTAAGACACACGGCGGTGTGGATCTGCTTGCAACGATGCGTGCCGGCGTTGCGTTAGTCAAAAATGGCGGAGACATCAAGCAGGGCGGTAGTACGATCACACAGCAGGTGATCAAAAACAATTTATTGACACAGGAAAAGAGTTATACACGTAAAATGATCGAAATTATGCTGGCACCAACGGTGGAACAAAAGTTCACCAAAGACAAGATCATGGAATTTTACTGTAATAGTAATTATTACGGGAACCGCTGTTATGGTGTAGGGGCAGCGAGTGAATATTATTTTGGAAAATCAGCGGCAGATCTCGAGCCGTATGAGGCAGCAATTCTGATCGGTCTGTCCAATAATCCATCTGCCTATGATCCGGTGAATAAGCCGGAAGCAGCATTAAAGAAACGGAACGAAGTACTCAAAAAGATGTATGATGAACAGGTGATCACACAGAAACAGTATGACAGTTCTGTCAAAAAGAAGATCAAGATCCAGCAGTTGACCAAAGACGGTACGAATGAAAGTTATGTGGTGAGTTATGCGATCCATTGCGCTGCACTGGCATTGATGGAAAAGGAAGATTTCAAATTCCAGTATACCTTTAATGACAAAGAGGACTACGAAAGTTACAACGAGAAATACAGCAATCTGTACAGCCAGAAGACCAACGACATCCGTGAGGGTGGATACAAACTTTATACGTCAATTGATATGAAAAAGCAGAAAAAGCTGCAAAAAGCCGTTGATAAGGGACTTGCCTACAGCAAAGAGAAAAACTCGGACAAGACAAAGTATGCACTGCAGGGAGCAGCGGTCTGTGTAGATAACTCCACCAATTATGTTGTGGCGATCGTCGGTGGTCGTGGCACGAAGGATTCCTATAACCGTGCTTATTTATCAGCACGACAGTCCGGTAGTTCGATCAAACCATTGATCGATTATACGCCTGCCTTTGAAACAGGAGCCTATTCTCCTTCTACTGTTGTAAATGACCAGCCGATCGGGAACGGACCGAAGAATGCCGGCGGCGGTTATCGTGGCAGTCTGCATTTGCGTGAGGCGGTACAGCGTTCGATCAATACGATTGCATGGCAGGTATTAGAAAAGATCACACCGAAATATGGTATGTCTTTCTTAGATAAAATGCATTTTCATAATTTGAGTTATGTGGATAATGACAATTTATCATTATCGCTCGGCGGATTTACCGAAGGTGTCCGCGTAGTCGATATGGCAAAGGGATTTTCAACACTTGCCAACAACGGAAGCTATAGTGAAAAAACCTGTATTCAAAAAATAGAACATGTATCAGACGGAACGGTATATAAGAGCTCTAATGATACGACACAGGTATATACTGAAGATGCGGCTTGGATGATGACAGATGTATTGAAAGGTGTTTTGAATGAGCCGTATGGTACCGGACGTTCTCTCAAATTAGACAATGGTCAGATCGCAGCCGGTAAGACCGGAACGACCAACTCCAGCAAAGATGTATGGTTCTGTGGATATACCAAATATTATACAACTGTAGTATGGGCCGGCTATGACACGCCGAGAGCTATGCCGGGCGTATATGGCGCATCTGTTCCGGGAGGTATTTGGAAGAACTTCATGAATCAGATCCATAAAAATAAGAAGCCACAGGATTTTACGGCACCATCGGGTATTTGTCTTGCAAAGTATGACGGCAAGGGAAATATGATCAAAGGAACAGAAAGCACGGATCTGAAGCGTACATCGGGCAGAGACTTCTTCTCGATAACGATCCTGAAAGCAAAGGCAGCGTATGCGGACAACTTGGAAGAGGCATCCTATGAGAAAAAAGTTCGTCGTAAGCTGGAAACATTTGAAAAGCTGACAATTCAGAGCATGGCAGATTACTATACGTTAGAAATCAGTTATCAGGAGCTTCGCGATATGATCTCTTCAATTGAGGATGATGATATCCGCAAATCATATGCGACGCGTGCGAAGAACAAATATGATTCGCTGAAAGACGAGACTGTAAAGTGGAAAGATGTTGTGAAAGCATATGAAGAGCAGCAGAAGGAGTCTAATGCAGAACTGGCCCGTGAAAAGAAAACGGCGTCAAAGAATGCAAGAAATAAACAGCTTCGCAAAACCAGGGTTGCGCTTGCTAATACAAGATTGAAGGCATTACGTGGCTATGATTATCAGCCGGACAACATGGCGACTCTGTTAGAAAAAGCCAAGAGTGCGGTAGAGGCATGCAGGGGATATTCAGAATATGCAAGCTTAAACAGCAAATACCAGACTTACCGTACCGAATTATATATGTTGCCAACGAAAGCGGAATATGATGCACAGAATAATCACCATACTCCGGGAACCACAAGTATACCACAAGCGACAGCAACACCAATGCCGACAGTAACGGCTCAGGCTGGTGCACAGTAGAAATTGGAAATCGGAAGAAAAGAGGACATATATGGCAGAAGATAGAAGAGAGCAGGAATTGCGTGCGGCGGCAAAACAGCTTGCCGGGGTACAGAGACAACATCGGCCGGATCAGACAGCAGCCGCACGATCACAGGCGGGCCAGAAAGCACAGCCACAGAGAGCAGCGCAGCAGGCGACAGCTCAGACAGCAGCCGCACGATCACAGGCGGGTCAGCAAGCACAGCCACAGAGAGCAGCGCAGCAGGCGACAACTCAGACAGCAAATTCTAACGGTAGTGGAAAGGCTCTGTCCGGGCAGCAGATACAGCAGATGCGGACGACAAATACACCTGCGAAAGAATCCATGTCACAGACAAAGCAGATCCAACATCAGTTGGAACAAGAAGTCGCAGATATTATGGATGCAGAATCCTTTGCGGATCTCGTCTTTGTCGATCCGGATCCGTTGCCGGAAACGACCAAGAAGGAAGAAGGTCGTACCGGTTTCTTTGCAAAGAGAAACAAAGACAAAGAGACAGATGCAGCCACAAAAGCACAGACACCACAGGAAAATGATAAGGAGACAGTCGTTTCTGCAGGGCATACCGGATATAAGGAGACAGCTGTAGACAAGACGACGGAACAGGTGCAAGAATCGGATAAACAGGAAGAACAGATCGAGAAACTTCAGAAATGGGGCAGGATCGGTCAGTGGTTTCAGACTTTTTGCTGGATGCATATTCCGATTTTTGGATTCTGGTATATGGTTGTACTGGCTGTTCGTAAGCGGACGCCGGAAGAAAAGAAAACCTTCGCCCGAGCCTATGTACTGTACCGAGTGCTTGTGATGCTGTTGGCGCTTACCATTTTGTATGTGTTCTATCGAATGGGACTGAGTTTCGTAGAACAGATCCTTGCCTACATTGATATGCATTCCTAAAAATTGCTATAGTTTTTTGGAGGGCAGGATAATTTACTTTACAATATATTTTAAGTAGCAGACGCTTATTGAGAAAAAACATCAATAAGCGTCTGTACTTTTTTTAGGAAAACCGTTATTCTATAGTATGGTTAGTGGAAACTAACCGACTTGAGTCTTACCGGTCAAACAATATGAAGAGGTCATAAGCAATATATGATCTCGGTATATCAGGGAGGTTTTGCGTGACTGGTGCTGTATAGAAGAAAGGTATGGTAAACGAATATGTTTTTGGAAATTCATGATCTGAGAAAGGGATTTGGCGAGGGAGAAAATCGAACAGAGGTATTAAAAGGGATTTCTTTTGAAGTAGAGCGTGGAGAAATCTGTGTATTGCTCGGACCTTCCGGATCCGGAAAGTCCACTTTGCTCAATATTATAGGCGGGATCGATAATGCGGATGCAGGATATGTTGCTATTGACGGAGAGCGAACTGCAGACATGTCCGAGAAAGTATTGACATCATATCGGCGTAAACACTTGGGTTATGTGTTCCAAATGTATAATCTGATCCCGAATCTGAATGTCAAGGAAAATATAGAAGTGGGAGCTTATTTGAGTGACTCGCCGTTAGATATTGATGATCTTTTAAGGACATTGGGGTTGTATGAGCATCGTCATAAAGTGCCAAATCAGCTTTCCGGTGGTCAGCAGCAGAGAACGGCAATTGGCCGAGCGATTGTGAAAAACCCAGATATCCTTCTTTGTGATGAGCCGACAGGTGCCCTTGATTATAAAACGTCTAAGGAAATCCTCAAATTATTAGAGGATGTCAATCAGAAATACGGCAATACGATCATTATGGTTACTCATAACGATGCGATCAAGCAGATGGCAGACCGTGTGATCCGTTTTAAAGATGGGCAGATCCGCAAGGATTATCATAACGAAATAAAGATTCCGGCAGAAGAGCTTGATTGGTAAGAGAGGTGGGACGAGATGAAAAATCCATTAAACAGGCGTTTGCCAAGAGAGCTTAAAGGAGAAATGGGAAAATACATGGTGATTTTCCTGTTTATGATGTTGACGATCGGATTTACATCCGGATATTTTGTAGCAAACAGCAGTATGCTGCAGGCAAGTGAAGAAAGTTATGATAAATATAATATTGAAGATGGACATTTTGTTGTAAAGGATGAGATCTCAGCATCTTTGCAGCGCAAATTGGAACAGGAAGATGTCAAAATATACAAGGATTTCTATAAGGAAGAAGCTGTCGATACGGATAATGATGGGAAGAGTGACGGATCGATCCGCGTGTTTGCAGAGCGGGAGAAGGTCAATCTTATCTGCGTGATGAAGGGAAGTATGCCAAAGGGTAAGGCTGAGATCGCTGTAGACCGCATGTATGCAGATAATAATGATATTGCCGTTGGAGACACGATCTGCATTGGTAACAGTAAAAAGAAAGTAAGCGGCTATGTTGCCTTGTCGGATTATAGTGCTCTTTTTTCGGATAACAGTGATATGATGTTTGACGCGACCAAGTTTGGTGTGGCGGTTATGACAAAGCAAGGCTATGATTCTCTCGCTAAAGAGCATGAAAATTATCAGTATGACTGGAAATATAATACGGCACCAAAAGATAAGAAACAGGAGCAGAAACAGTCGGAAGATTTTATTAATGCATTGGCCGAAAAAACATTTCAGGCAGGTGTTACGATATCCTTAGCATTACCGGCATACGCTAATCAGGCAATTCATTTTGCAAGTGATGATATCGGTGGTGATATGGGAATGATGATTGCGTTATTGTATATACTGATCGCTATTATGGCGTTCGTCTTTTCGGTAACGATCCGTCATACGATCACACGGGAGTCCGCAGTCATCGGTACATTACGCGCCTCCGGATATACCAAAGGAGAACTAATGCGTCATTACTTAGCGGTTCCGATGACTGTCACGTTTCTTGCCTGTGCACTTGGAAATGTACTTGGATACACGTATTTTAAGGGCATAGTAGCAGATATGTATTACGGCAGTTACAGTCTGCCGACTTATGTGACGATTTGGAATGCAAAGGCGTTCATTATCACGACAGTGGTTCCGCTGATCATTATGCTGATCGTGAACGTGCTGTCACTGCAGAGTAAATTGCAATTATCTCCGTTGTGTTTCCTGCGCCGAGACCTTGACCGCAAAAAGAAAAAGAAAGCGATGCGTTTGCCGAAGTGGTCGTTTTTTAACCGTTTCCGTATTCGTGTGATCACACAAAACCGTTCCAGTTACATTACGTTGTTTGCCGGAATGTTATTTGCCAGTCTTCTGCTGTTGTTTGGTATGATGATGATTCCGCTATTGTCTCATTATAAAAATGAAGTGGTAAACGGAATGCTTGCGGATTATCAATATGTTTTGAAAGCGCCCGTACGGACTTCAGATGATCAAGCAGAAAAATATTGCATGACCTCTCTGATATATAAAGGTTCCAAAGATGAGTCGATCAGCATTATGGGATTAGAACAAAACAGCAAATACTTTAAGCATAGACTGCCCGAAGATGGAGTTATGATCTCGGATAGTTTTGCGGAAAAATACGGTGTGAAAAAGGGAGACACCTTACAATTACAGGATGAATATTCCGGTAAAAAGTATCGTTTCCGTGTAAAGGAAACCGTTGCCTATGCAGCGGGTCTGTCCGTATTTATGGACATTGACAAGTACCGTGATACGTTTGATGAAGAAGTGGATATGATGCAGCTTGCGATGAGTTATCCGGAAGTGCTGTTGGCGCAGCTTTCTACACCGGAAGAAAGTAAATATTTTACCGGGTATTTGTCGGATCGCAAATTGACCGATATTGATGAAAAATATGTGGATAGCTGCATTACTGTTGACGATATGACAAAGTTATCCAGACAGTTGGATGTTTCCATGGGAGCTATGTTTCAAATGATCAATGTATTTGCGGTACTGTTGGCGGTACTCCTGATCTATCTGCTCACCAAATTGATCTTGGAACGGAATACTACGTCCATTTCGATGGTTAAAATTCTCGGTTATGAAAATAAGGAGATCGCAAGGCTGTACCTGTTAGCGACCAGCTGGGTCGTAGCTCTCAGTGCTCTGGTTGGTTTTGCCATAGCAACGTTATTTATGACCGTGATCTATAAAGCAATCATGATGGAATTTAACGGCTGGCTTACCTTATATTATTCACCGGATATTTATCCGAAAATGTTTGTTATGATCATGGTTTCTTATGCAGTGGTTGCAGCGACACAATATCATAAGATACAGAAGATCCCAATGGACGAAGCGTTGAAAAATGTCGAATAAAATGGATTATTTGCAACGAGTTGTTGACTTTATCCTTGTCACAGAGTATCCTAATGAAATAGATGATCATTAATACATGGATCAATAAAGGAGGACACTCAGTGCAAGAATTTGATATTAATATTTTTGCCAACAGCAGTCAGGCTTTCTGCATTGTCCGTGTTGATCTGGATGAAGGTGGAAAGCCTTTCTCATATACTCCGGTATTTTTCAATCAAGCTTTGATGAATCTGGTTCGTGTTGAAGAGGGACGAACAATAGAAGAACAGTGTCCTATGCTATTTCAAAATATGAATCCGCGATGGTTGCGTATATTTTATAATGCAGCGTATGAAAATCATAAAAGTGAGATAGAGGATATTTCAGAAGAATATGGCAGATACATTCGTGTACAATGTTTTTCTGCAGGTCCTGGATACTGTGCCTGCATCGTCAATGATATTTCCAAGCAAATGTTGACAGAACGTTTCAAACGTGAATTATATGCGAATATTTCCCACGAAATCAGGACGCCTATGAATGCAATAGCGGGGATGTTATCTCTTATGTATATTCATTTGGAGGAACCGGATAAACTGGAACAATATTTGGAAAAGATTGCAGACTACGGCGATGAATTATTGAATATATTGGACAAAGTATTGGATATGAGCCAGATCGAACTCGGCAAAGTAACATTGGCAGATCAATTGTTTGATATGACAGAAATGATAGAATATGTTGCTGCACAATTACAGCCGGAAAGTACGGCGAAACGACAGCAGGTCAAGATCATAAGTGACGGACTGGTACATAAAAGAGTTGTTGGTGACAGGGGAAGAATACAGCAGATATTGCAGTATCTGATGGAGAATAGCGTGAAATTCACCCCGGAGCAGGGAATGATCACTGTTACCTTGACAGAACGTGCGGCACAGGAGGGGAAATCCTGTTACGTTATGGAAGTAAAGGATAACGGAATGGGGATAGAGCCTGAATTTATGGAATATCTGTACGAACCGTTCTGCCGCTCGGAACGTGTGAAAAAGGCGCATATTCCGGGATGTGGTCTAGGATTAAAAATCGTGAATAGTATAGTAAAAATGATGCGGGGCAGTATTGATGTAGAAACGGATATTCAGCATGGTACGAGTGTAACCGTCATGATCGAGCTGCCGTATATGGATGAATAGAGATGGAAAATTTGGATGCAGGAGACAGACAGATTGCGATGTATTTGCGCATTTCTAAACAGGATCGAACCGGTTCCAAAGAAGGCAGTATTGAGCATCAGAAAAAAATGATCTTAAATTGGCTGCATGACCAACAATTTCTACAAGAAGAGGAAAATGTTACACAAAAAAATTATCTGACAGATAATAAAAATAATCCAACAAATAAATATACGATAATCGAATATAAAGACGAAGGGTACAGTGGCATGACTCAACGACGGCCGGCATATGAAAGATTGTTGGCGGCAGTGTTGATGGGACGTGTGAAAGTGCTTGTGGTTAAGGATTTTTCTCGTTTGTCCAGAGAATATTTAGTATTGGCAAGACTGCGTGAACAGGTAATGCCGGAATGTCAGGTACGGTTGGTTTCATTAGGAGACGGATATGATAGTGATGACTATAAGTCCGCCGGATTTTGTGGAGGACTGGACATTTCCTTTCGAGAACTGTTTTATGAATATTATTGTCATGATATTTCCAGGAAAGTAAAAGGTGCACTTTGGGCTAAAAACGAGAGAGGGGATTATGTGTCCGCTAAAGTGCCATATGGATATCGAAAAGTAAACGGAAGCTTAAAAATACAACCGGAGGAAGCAAAAGCCCTTCGGTTTTTATTTGAACAGATCGCGGAGGGAATGACTTACAAAAATGCGGGGAAAATAGTAGGTATGGAGGCTGCAAGAGTATGGTATCTTGTGCATAATCCGGTTTACACCGGTTGTCATGTATGGCATCGTTATGAAAACCATATTGACCAGGTCCGACGCACGGTCGTTGTGCCAAAAGAACAGTATTGTGTCCGTAAAAACGGACATGAGCCGATCGTATCCGAGGAATTGTTTCATGCAGTTGCCGGGCGTCAGTATTCCACAACGTCAAAGAAACGTCATATCTTCCATGGAATTACGAAATGCGGTCATTGTCAACGGGCTCTAGTGCGCAGACGGAGACATCCCGAAATGCTTTGCTGTCGTCATTGCGGTGCGGGAGAAAGCGAGCGGATCGATATTCAAACCCTATTACAACTATGTGGAGAGCAGTTATGTAAAGAATATAAAGATGATCCGGATTTTTGCGGTTGGGCTCGTATGATCTTGGGGATCGGAACGGAGGCAGACGCGTTATCACACGCACCGGGGACCGATGGGACTATGTGGGAGAGGGAAGACCTGCGGAGAATTCTCTTAGAGGAGATGATCCAGAAGATTGAAGTGTGGCAGGACAAAAAAGTGTGCATTTATTGGAATTTCTGCTACAATAAACAAGAATGAGAAATGGAACGGAGGTGCTTGGTATGGCGGCAAATCGAACGTATATTGCAATAGATCTTAAGTCCTTTTATGCATCTGTGGAATGTGTCGAGAGAGGACTAAATCCATTGACTACCAATCTTGTTGTGGCTGACAAGAGCCGTACAGAGAAGACAATCTGTCTTGCGGTGTCACCGCCATTAAAAGCACATGGCATTTCCGGCAGAGCCAGATTATTTGAAGTGGTGCAGCGCGTCAAAGAGGTGAATGCCTTGCGCAGAAGGCAGGCACCGGGTCATAAGTTTACCGGGAAATCTGCACAGGCAGAGGAACTTCGTGAGTCACCGGAATTAGAACTGGATTACATTGTGGCGCCTCCGCGAATGGCATATTATTTAGAATACAGTACCAAAATTTATCAGATATATTTAAAATACGTAGCCCCGGAAGATATACATGTATATTCCATTGATGAAGTTTTTATGGATGTAACACATTATTTGAAAACGTATCAAAAGACACCGAGACAGCTTGCACAGCAAATGATCCAAGATGTATTGGAGAACACCGGGATCACAGCAACGGCGGGGATTGGAACGAATATGTATCTGTGCAAGATCGCAATGGATATTTTGGCAAAACATATCATTCCGGATGAGAATGGGGTGCGGATCGCCAGCCTGGATGAGATCTCGTATCGTAAGTTGTTGTGGTCGCATCAGCCGATCACGGATTTTTGGCGCGTCGGCGCCGGTTATGCGAAAAAACTGGCTGCGGAAGGCCTGTATACGATGGGAGATATTGCGAGGTGTTCATTAGGCAAGGGGACAGACTATTATAACGAAGATTTATTATACAAAATGTTTGGAGTCAATGCAGAGCTGTTGATCGATCATGCGTGGGGATATGAACCGTGTACGATCGCACAGGTAAAGGCGTATAAGCCATCGACGAACAGTATCAGTTCGGGACAGGTTTTGCAGGAACCGTATGATTTTGATAAGGCAAAGCTAGTGGTGCGGGAGATGACGGATCTGCTCGTGCTGGAGCTTGTAGATAAGCGTCTGGTGACCGATCAGATGGTATTAACGATAGGATATGATATTGATAATCTGCGTGATCAGAAGATAAAGTACGGTGGTAGTGTGACAACAGATCGATATGGCCGCAAAGTGCCAAAACATGCTCATGGCACTGTTAATCTGCCGCAGAAGACTTCTTCAACCCGGGAGATCATGGAGGCTGTGAGCGGTCTGTATGACCGGATCGTAGATCCGAAGCTGCTAGTTCGTCGTATTACGGTCGTTGCAGCAAAGGTAATTGATGAGGCAGATATCCCCAAACAGGAATGCATACAGATGAGTTTGTTTGAGGATTATGAGGCGCAGGAAGTCAAACAGCAGCAGGACTCAGAAGCCAAACAAAAAGAGCGTAATATGCAGGAAGCATTGCTTAAGATCAAGAAGAAATATGGCAAGAATGCAGTATTGCGTGGAATGAATTTTGAGGAGGGGGCAACGGCAAAGGACCGAAACCGCCAGATTGGAGGACATCGTGCTTGACCTTTTAGCACAAAATGAATTTTCGCAGGAATTTGCATCGATGATCGAAGAGCAGGTTATGAAAAAATATGGCGATATTTTGTATCAGGAGCATCCGATATCTGCCAATCATCTGCCAATGTCGGTCGACAACCGTGCTGCACAGTTTTCGCCGTTTGCCGCATTGACCGGACATGAAGAGGCGATACAGGAAACAGCGCGGCTGACAGACAGACGGCACGAAATGGATGAGGAGAGCACCAGACTGCTCAATGAGCGGTATCACGAGCTGTTAGAACGCTTTGCAGAGCAGCCGTGGATCTCGCTAACGTATTTTGTCCCGGATGACAGAAAAGAAGGCGGCAAATATGTAACCGTACAGAGCACCGTAAAAAAGATAAAAGAATATGAACGACAGCTTGTGCTAGCGGATGAACGCATTATATCGATGTCTGATATTGTTTCAATGCAGTTCTTAGATCGTCCCTAGCATTGCCAACGCACATAAGGTAAGGTAAAAGGAGGAATGGGTTATGCAGACTGTTATCGTACGTTATGAAGGGGCATTGGCGCAAAGCGTAGAACGGGAGATCCCGGGGGCTACAACTGTAGAACTATTTAATGAATATGGCGTGGTTACGATTCCGGATGGACAGCTTGAGACATTACGTGCCCTTCCTGAGGTAGAATATATCGAGTTGCCAAAACGTCTTTATTTTGATCTGGAGCAGGGACGGCGTGTTTCCTGTCTGTCATCGGCGACATTACCGGATCAAAATGTAGAGGGATTGCAGGGAAAAGGTGTGCTGGTCGGTATTATTGATTCAGGAATTGATTATAGCCATCCGGATTTTATCCGCGACGATGGAACGAGCCGGATCGCATTTTGCTGGGATCAATCCGAGGAGCAGGAAGGGCGCGCCCCGGAAGGGTTTTCAATCGGAGTAGAATATACAGCGGAAGACTTTGATAAGGCATTGCGGATGCCGGAAGAGAGCCGGTGGGAGATCGTGGCTGTTGATGATCGTGTCCTGGGACATGGAACAGCAGTTGCAGGTGTGGCGGCGGGGAATGGAAGAGGCTCTGTCAGTCGGCGGAATCGCGGCATAGCTGCAGAAAGTGATCTGATCATCGTAAAACTGGCCGGAAGGGACGATGGATTTCCGAGAACGACAGAAGTGATGGAGGGCTTAGATTATGTTTTGCGTAAGGCGATCAGACTGCAGCAGCCGATCGCAGTCAACTTAAGTTTTGGCAATAATTATGGTCCTCACGACGGCCGGTCTTTGTTTGAAAACTATATTTCTGAATTGAATGGTGTTTGGAAAAACATGATCGTTGTGGCAGCAGGTAATGAGGGAAATGCAAGGCACCACACACAGGTGGCGCTGCCCAAGGGGGATTTCCGGATATACGGAAATGGCGGGTTCGATGGTTCAAGAATAAATTCAGATAATTCTACAGAGGTAGAATTTGCTTTAGCAGAAGGAGAGAGAGCACTTACGATTCAATTGTGGAAATCCTATGTCGATCGTTTGGAATTATATGTGGTTTCACCATCCGGGGAGCGGTTCCGGATGCCGGAGGAAGGTACCGGTGTGCGGTATATGTTAGGTGGTGACAGTACATTATCTATTGTACATGGCACGCCGACACCGTATACGATTTCACAGGAAATATATATGGAATGGACTGCCGGGGAGGGAGTTACCCTGCCTGCCGGTATATGGAGCATTGCTCTGTATCCGAGAGAGATTCGAGAAGGAGTATGTAATTTGTGGATGTCCGGGATAGAGGCAAGCGGTAGGCAGACCGGATTTTTAATGCCAGTCACGAATACCACGTTGACAATTCCTGCAACAGCAGATCGTATTGTTTCTGTGGGGGCGTATCAGGCAGATACGATGGCAGTTGCCCCATTTTCGGGGAGAGGATTTACAGCTTCCGGGCAGGTCGCACCGACACTTGTAGCCCCGGGTGTAGATATCCTGACGGCTGCTCCCGGCGGGGGATATGCGAGACGCACGGGTACGTCGATTGCCGCCCCATTTGTGACAGGCGCAGCGGCATTATTAATGGAGTGGGGAATTGTTCGTGGCAATGATGTGGAATTGTATGGCGAAAAGGGAAAGGCTTATCTGATGCGCGGTGCCAAACCGCTGCCGGGGATCACGGATTATCCGGATGTGGCAGCAGGATATGGCCGACTCTGTGTAGAGCAGAGTATACCCAAGTGATGAAAGTATATTTTGGGTGAAGAGAAGATGCTGATTACATTTTAATCTTGACAAACTATCAATTAGTATATATACTATCAATTGATAGTATATGCGTTGGGGGTGATTAGTATATTTCTTAGCTATCAATCGAAAAAAAGAGAAGTAGCTGCTTTTCTAGATGAACTGCATCAGTTACTTGAGAGCGATGACTTTGACATAAATATGGATTTAATCCTTATTCGAAAGAAAAAACAAGGGGATGATTGGAAATTTTCGACACCGTATACATTGCTTGATCTTGAGTACAATGCAGAAGATGTTGTTAATCGATTAAAAGAGTTAAAAGTTGAAGAGTATGCAGAAACAAAAATTGATACAGATGATATAAATCCACCAATACTATTTGTGTTTGGAAAAGACATAAATGATAGACTTATTTATGTAAAGTTGAAGATTCGTGATCAGCAGAAACAAATAGTATGTGTGTCATTTCATTATGCAAAGGATAAAATGCAGTATCCATATGCATAATGGAATGTTGAAGGAGGGAAGACAATGGAGAGTAATACATTAATTAGAAAAGTTCATATGTCATGTCCGTTATGTAACAAGGCACATGAAATCGAAGAGAGAAAGAGAACTACGAGTATTATATTAAAAGGCGAGGAAGTAACCTATGAAGAACGGTTCTATTTTTGTGCAAACGCGGATGAGAATGAGAACGAATTTGAAACCGGAGCAATGACAAATGAAAATCTCCTTAATGCAAGGAATGCATACCGGGTTAAGATGGGACTTCTCACTTCCGATGAGATTGTTGCCATTAGAGAAAGCTATGGGCTCTCTCAGGTTGATCTTGCCAAACTGCTTGGATGGGGAGAAGCAACAATATCTCGCTATGAAAGTAAAGGAATTCAAGATGAGGCTTATGACACGATGCTTCGATTAGTAAAAGACAATCCGTTGCAGGCGTTAGAATTTTTGAAAAAGAATTCTGAAAAGTTTTCGGTCATGAAGCGGTTAGACATAAAAGTAAAGATTATAGAAAAACTAGATTCTTATGGCAAGGAATTTCTTACAAGGCAAACATTTGAAGGTGAGTATGCAAATTTTGAAGAGTTATCTGACTCCAATGGGTTTGCAATGCTTAACATTGACAAAATCGAAGCAATGATTTCTTATATTGCAGAAAAAGTAGATAACTTGTTTAAGGTCAAATTGATGAAAATGCTTTGGTATTCAGATGCCGTATCATACATTAAAAATGGATGTGCAATGACCGGTATGGTATATCGACATGAGCCTATGGGGGCACTTCCGGTTGGACATTATAGTTTGATGAATTTAGAAAATATAAATGTTCAAGAAGAAATGAGTTATAATTATGACACGATGCTTCATATATATCCAACTGCGAATATGGATTATTCGGTTTTAACAGATAGCGAAATAAATATATTGGATAAAGTGATCGCAAAGTTTAAGGATTATAAGGCAAAAGATATTATAGAATATATGCACGATGAAAGGGCATACATGGAGACCAAACCCGGAGAAATAATTCCTTTTAGCTTAGCAAAAGAAATAAAAGCCTTTTAATAGGATGAGTAGTAATTATGGGCACTTGCAGATAATGCGAGTGCCTTCGTCTTATACCGTAAAACATTTTGAGAGAATATATCCCTTATCAATCTTTGGTTTTGTAATATAACATGCAATGGCAATAGCCTTCGAAATCAGGATCTGCAATCTGTTCCCGAAATTCTTTGCATATGCATTTGTTATCTTCTGTCATTTCCAGACGACATGGGCAGTAACCATTCTTTTTCTTTAAGCCTTCCTTGATACGAGCAACAACCACGGTATCTTCATTATATCGAACCATACTTTTACCTTCCCTTCTACCTTTCCGAACTCCCCTTTTCGGAAAAGTCCAAATCCGCATTACTAAATGCAAACCTTGCACACAACCTAACTGTAGCCATACCACATATTGCTTATTATGTCGGCAATAAATAAAATATTTTGCAGCCAATACAGTAAATTGTTCTGTCATCAGAGAACTAAGATAATTGCCTCAGAACGCAACGTTTTTTACGTGATTTCTTATTTTGTTAAGTCTCTGATGAATACATGCCCGAAGGATTGTCTGAGATGTCCCGGTTTAGCAAGGTATCATCCATTTTTGGACGGGACGCTTTCGCTACGATGCGCTACGTCACGTTACTTAATGTCTCTGAAATACGAGACATAAGTAACGACGAGCGCAAAGTCCCTTTCAAAAATGATGATTACCTTGCTTACGGGACTTCGAGTTTCCGAAGGGCATGTAGAATAATCATCAGAGACAACAAAATCTAGAAATCACTGTAAAAACAAAATGCGGCAAGGCAATTACTATAGTTCTCTGATGGCAGAAACCGTTCTTTGGCGGCTGCAAAATATCATATAGTTATTGACATAATAAGCAATATGTGGTTGTAGAGGATTTGAGGTATGGGAAGTTTGAGTATAGTATAATATCGCAGGAGTTACTCATTGTAATTACGATGTCAAACACCAGATTCAAACCTTTTGACACTGTAATCTCATTGTACAAATAAGCTGAAACACCGGCTTTTCTGTGCAAAACAAATAAGAAAGTGTAGAGGAAATTATGCATTACCACAATCCATTTCATCAAAAAAGACATACCACGAAAGCATCTCATGGTATAAAGTTTGTTACTTCAATCACTACGACCATTGCGCTGATCTTGGTCTGTGCGCTGGCAGTTTCGCAGATCATTCCGACAGACCGAACGAATCGATCTGCCAAAGTCGCACAGGGTAAAACAACCAGATCAAAAAAGCCTGTGAAAACGACATTTACCCCGGCTTCCGGTGAATTTCGCGGTGTATGGATCTCTTTTCAGGATATTGGAGAAAAGCGCTACACCAAAAAGCAGTTTGAGAATTTCATCAACAAGACGTTTGATAACTGCAAAAAAAATGGATTTAACGCCGTGATCGTTCATGTTCGTCCATTTGCCGATGCCTTGTATCCGTCCAGCTATTTTCCATGGTCTCGCTATGTATCCGGAAAAGCTGGGAAACATCCGGGATTCGATCCGCTCTCCTATGCGGTCAGCGCGGCACATAAGCGGGGCTTAGCTTTCCATGCATGGATCAACCCTTATCGCATTGCCAGCAATACGACCAACGTATATAAACTCCCGAAAAAATCCATTGCCCGAAAATGGGCTGTTTCCAAGAAAGCTTCCAAACGCCGCAATGTATTAAAATGGGATGGGAAACTGTACTTTAACCCGGCTTCCAAAGATGTTCAAAATCTTGTTTGCAATGGTGTCCGTGAGATCGTGCGCGATTATGCTGTAGACGGCATTCATTTTGACGATTATTTTTATCCGAATCTGGGTGCGAAATACAAAAAGGTATTTGACTACAAAGAATACAAAACATACGCAAAACGCTGCAAAAAGAAACACAAGAAAAAAGTTTCGATCGTAACTTGGCGCAGAAACAACGTATCCAACATGTTAAAACGTGTTCGAACCATCGTACATAGATTGGATAATAATTGCGTATTTGGCATCAGCCCGGCGGGCAATATCCGTAATTTATATGCAAAAAATAATTATTACGCAGATGTCAAAAAATGGATGCGTTCTTCCAAATATATTGATTACATCTGCCCACAGATTTACTGGACATTCAGTCAAAAGACTTGTCCTTTCCGCGAAACCACAAACAAATGGCTCGCGATACCACGCGCAAAATCCGTAAAAGTATATGTCGGTCTGGGCGGCTACCGTGCCGGCATCTCTAAACGAGAGGCAAAATTAGGAGCGGACGCAGAGTGGGGCACAAGCCGCACTAATCTCAAACGCCAGCTCCTATACTTACGCTCACAAAACAGTTGTGGCGGTTTTATGTTGTTCTCTTATTCCGATTTGATCCGCAAATCGGCACGCTCAGAAATGAAGCGGTTTACAAAATTGCTGAAAACTGTACCTTCAAATGCTGTAGGACCAACTGCGACGCCAACGGTAGCTCCAACCACTGTACCGACGGCAGTACCAACAGGAGCTCCAACCACTGTACCGACGGCAGTACCAACAGGAGCTCCAACGGACAGCTCAATGGCAGCTCCAACAGAAACTCCGGCGGCAGCTCCAACAAACTCACCGACCGTTACCGGCAACTGATCCCGGACCGCGCATTGGAACCGTTACCGGCAACTAATCCCGGAACGCACGGTGAAACCGTTACTTAACAGCTAACTCCGCAGGCGGCTTTGCCAGTATGTTGTGCACCGGAATAACGCTTACAATTGCATTTACCAGCATAATTGCCGCTATCAACGTTATCGCGCCCCACCATGGAAAGCTTAGATTCATTCCAAGGGATGGCACGGATGCTGCGAACTTCATAACACCTGTCGTGACCACAACCCCGGGAAGTGTCGTATAGCAATTGATCAGCAGCATTTCAAGTATAAAAGAACGGATAATACTTGCCTTGGAAATTCCAAGCAGGCGATACACCGTCAACTCCTCCATTCGTGATGATGCATTGGAGCGGATCGTATAATAAATGATCAACACAGACAAGATGACAGCAATCATTGCAAACAATGCTTTGCTTCTCGTCTTGTCTTTCATTTTGTTCCGATAGGCTTTCACTTGTTGCTCTGCCGGAATCGTCACTTTGACCCGAAACATTTTTTGATACGGTTTCAGTTCACTTTGCAATTGCTTTACCAGCTCTTCCCGCTGCTCCAAATCATCAACATAATATTTTATCTTCTGCATTCCCACTGCCAACTGGTCTGCTAACTGCTTACCGGCGGCATCTGTCAAAACATAATCAACATCACAGGAATTGTCAAATCCACCCACTACAATGTAATTTTCTCCTGCATTACTAACCGGTTCCTCTTCGTAAGACACGGAACTGTTACCAAGCTGTTGCACCGGATATTCTTTCTGGTTTCCCTGAAATTCCTGATAACTTTTGATCTGATCATATTTTGACTGCGGAACCAGCATCTGATCATCCTGCAAGGTTACATTATCGTACTTACCCGGATACATCTTCTGCAGCTCTGATAATGACATGACCGAATAGGAACTCGCAACCATTCCTAGCAGCTTTGATTGACTGCAGTAAATGGACGCCTCGTTGTTGCCACTAATGCCAACTACCGTCAGATCTTTGCTGAATGTGTTAATAGAAAGTGTCTCTCCTAACAACTCCTTTGCGGACGCATATTGACCGGAAATAGCCGTGTCACTTTTCAAGAAACGATCCGCAACCAGCTTATCGATAACAATCTCATCCGATTTCTTTGGAAGCCGTCCATATAACAGATCTTTCTTCGTAACTTTCGATATGTCCACATAGGAAAAGTCGCGGATCACCTGGCTGCTCCCCCGCATCTGATATAACGTATCTGCCTGTATCACCAGGTCACGCGCTGCATCGTAAAACATCATATCCTTACGTTTCCCTTTCGAAAGCACCTTATTATAACACTCCTGCATGGTATCACCAACGGCATATTCTTCTGCCGGAGAAGCCAGTTTCATCTCCACCTGTACATAATGTGAATCATCCTTCACAATCTCTTCCCGATGCACCGTAACTGCTGTGATCAAGTCCGATATCGTCAGCGAAAGCATGATTGCTGTTATTAAAAGGATGACAACGATAAATGCCTGCTTTTTCCCCAACAACTTCAAATTTTCTAGTGTCATTCGCCAGGTTGCTTTCCAGGACAACCCGGATTTTTTACTCATTTCCAATGGAGATAATTCATATGAGAAGTTCTCAACATCTTCCATCTCCAGTTTTGGTCTTGGCTCATCAAAGATTTCACATCCGGCTTCTTCCCCCGCAAAGATCACATCACTTGCCATGTCACTCCGAATATAAAGTTTCCCACTTTTCCATGCCATTTTTAATCGAATAGGTTCCTCTTTGCTGTCCGCATTTTGGTACACTTCAATTTCATTTTCATCGCTTTGCATGGCCTGACATATGAGCTCCGGCAAATAAATATTACCATCGTCCGATCGTTCATAACTGCTGCCGGAATGATTATCGTAATCTTTTGTAATCTCTCCATCCTTGATCTCTAGAATACGATCCGCAAAAAACTCAGCAATACGGCGCTCGTGCGATACTAAAATAACCAGACATTCCTTGGAAATCGCACGCAATATACTCATTGTACGTATTGTATTTTCCTCGTCCAGATTGCCGGTCGGCTCATCTGCCAATATGATCTGCGGTGATTTCACAAGTGCCCGGGCAATAGATACCCTCTGCTGCTGTCCACCCGACAATTTGGATACCAGCTTCTTTTTGTAACGGCCTATACCAAGCTGCTCCAATACATACGATACTCTCTCATCTTTTTCCTCATCCGTCAGATCATAATGACTAAGTGCAAGCTTTACATTATAAGCAACCGTGTAATCCTGCAGCAAATAATAATTTTGGAAAATATAGCCAAATTTTTCACAACGCAAATGCTCAATTTTCTTTGGCTCGTACTTCTTTAATATCGTTTCGTCTACGGTAAGTGTTCCTCCCTGAAACACATCCAATCCACCAACGGTATTTAATAACGTGGTTTTTCCAGAACCGCTTTCCCCCAAAATACATACCAAACCTGTCTGTGGCAGCTCCAATGTAATATCATTCAATACATGAATCTCACTTCGTTTACCGCGGTTAAAATATTTCTGTAAATGTTCTATCTTGATCATTCGCTCACCTTCCCTTTTAACAAATGATTAAACGCTGCTACCATCACCATCGCAGCCACATAATTGTACATAAAGTACACTAGGTACCCGGGCCATTCATAATAGTAGAGCATAGCACGCAGCGCCGGCACAAAGATTCCAACTACATTCATCACTACCGCGACCACGATAATAGCAATAATACTGTATCGACGCATCTCCATATAATTGATCTTGCCGATCAATTTTGTGGACATACCCATGAATTTTAAGATTTTCTGGTCTTTGATCTGAATCTTAAATATAGAACGTAAGATCAATATCTCAGCAGCCATCATCACTAATAGTATTGCCACTGCAATGCCGATCGTCCTTAAACGTTCCTGTACCAGATCTGAATCGTATTTATCTGCACCAAAACGCAGTGTACTCACAGCCTCATACCCGGCTTTATCCAATGCCTTTAACACATGATCCATTTTGGCGTAACTTGTAATATATACCGATGCCTGCCTGCTGTCGGTGCGATAATACTTCGCATAAATATTCTGAGAAACCTCTGCAAAATTTGCCCCACAGCCATTTATCTTCTCACCGGTTTCTACATTCTCGATCTGTTTGACATCCTTGGTTTTCATATCCTTGTCATACTGATCAATATGCAATAAACCGGACTGACCTAAAAGAGTTAAGTCATTATCTTCTGCCCGATACACCGCTGCTTCATATTCACCTGATACACAAAGTTCGTTATCCTTCTTCACGATATCGCCAACAATCGGCCACAATGTTGCCTGTCCCTGATATTTGCCAAGTTGTTGATTATAGGCATATTCATAGAATACTTTGCCACCGGTTACGGTACTTTGCAGCATTGTACATATCTCCGGCGAAAAGTACACCTGTTTATCCTTATTTTTTAACAGTCCGCTTACTTTCATCTTTCGCTGTATATAATTCTCCGTTGATGACCAAAGCACATCACTTGTATAGAAAAATGTAATCGTATCACCAACCTTATATTTTCCCCGATCGTACAGTACAACTTCATCGATCTTCTTTGGCAGACTGCCCTTTGCGAGATCCGATTTCTTTAAGCAGGAAGACGATCGCATGTATTGATCTTTCTTGACGTATTCAACGTTCTGCGAGTCATACATCCACCCTTCATTGCTCGTACTCATCCTATTATAGCCGTACTCCTGTCTATAATCTTTTCCTTCCTCAAAATAATAATTGATATCATTCACAATATCGTACTGATCCACCGAAACGACGTGCTTCATTTTGGTGAGTCGGTCAATATCTTTTTTCGTCATAAACTTTTGATCTTTGCGTCTAAGTGAAATGCGCTTATCGTCTTTGCGCGCAAAGGATGTTGCCGAATACTCTTTGGTGTAAATATCATCTGCATTCATTAGCAACTGCCCGATAAATAAAAACGATACGATAGCAGCAGCTAAGAAAAATCCCATAAACAATGCGATTTTTTCCGGCTGTCTCACTGCATTCATTCGCACAAAGATCCGCCCTATGGTACGATCGCGAAGTCGTTCCTCATTGCTTTCAGACTTTTTACCGTCTGACGTTTTCTCGTTGTTGTCCACATTCTCGGACATCTCCGATTTCTGATCTGTGTCCGTATTTTCGGACACTTCTGACTTCTGATCCGTGTCCATATTTTCGGATACTTCTGACTTCTGATCTGTGTCCATATTTTCGGATACTTCTGACTTCTGATTCGTGTCCATATTTTCGGATACGTCCAAGATCAATGATCCATCATGCAATCGCACTTTTCTGGTAACATATTTTTCTACCTGTTCATAATTGTGAGTTACCATTATAACCAAATGGTCTTGCGAAAGATCTCGAAGCAATTTCACGATCTGCGCTCCGGTTTCACTGTCCAAGTTACCGGTTGGCTCATCCGCCACAATAATATCCGTATCCTTTGCCAACGCACGAGCAATCGACAATCTCTGCTTTTGACCACTGGACAACTTAGACGCACGCTGGTCTCTCTGTGCACTCAGGCCTACACGTTCCAAATAATGAATTGCCTTGTCTCCAGCTTCTTTCTCTGGCACTCCCATGATCAAAAGTGCACTGACGATATTTTCTTTGGCGGTATAATGACCGATCAAACTATAATCTTGAAAAACAAAGCCGATCTTAGTACGACGATATTCTTCCCAGTCATCTTCATCATACTGAAATGTCGGCTGTCCATCCACATAAAGCTCCCCATCATCAAACGTATCCATACCGCTAATGATCCTAAGCAATGTTGACTTTCCGCTGCCGCTTTCCCCTGTGATCGCAACAAATTCACCCATGCGAAACTCCAGATTGATACCCTGCAATGCCTGTGTCACTGCTGTTTCGGAATAATAATACTTCGAAATATTTTGCAACTTAATTCTTACTTGCTGCATATTTCCCTCCTTTTTCACGTTGTACATACTTTGACTCCCAACATACTTTGACTCCCAAAAAAGCATATCATAAAAAAAGAGGCGAATCTTCCTGGAAAATTCTACCTCTACTAATATATTTTTTTCCGATTTCTGGAAATTTTAATGCAACATTCTATAATTATTGCTGTAATTTCACGTCCTGTCTTTGTTAATGAAACGCATCTGTCCTGCCTCTTCTCCATAACGCTTTGCAACAACTTCCAATCCCTGCAAATGACGACATTCGGAACATAAATTCCCGAAATCCAACGGCTTACCGCAGATCTGACAATACACCTGCGACACTGTTTTGCCATCTGTATTTTTGTACTGAATACGACCTTCACGGATCCATGCGCGTACCTTCGCATTGGAAATGCCAAAATGGTCAGCCACCTGAGATTCGTTCACATCATTTTTACGAATATAATCTTTCACTTCATTAAACAGATTCATTTCCATGCATGCCGGACATATATCTTTATTATATTCAGGATGTAATCTGCGTCCACACTGCTTACAGCTCTTTATCTCCGAATCTCCAAAACGATTTCTATCTACGATCATATTTTCCCTCCTCTTCTCATATTACTGCAGCTGCCTTTATTCATAAAGCCGGCTGCCACGAACTTTCTGCTCTTATAAGAATAGCACTCTACGAAAATACCGTCAAGAAAAGATACGATCGAACCAGACTTCGTAAATTTGGAACATTGCTTGTCCAAGACCATCACGGATCCAAATAATCCCCCAAATTGCTATTTATTGTTGGAACAGGCTGTGGCGTTGTTGTGTTCTTACGTTTCGAGCTGCTGTCTGTTCCCTTATTTGAGGAAGAAGAATCGCTGTCTGTCCCGGCATTCCCGGTTGACGAATTCTTGGTCTGCGTATCATCATTCGACTGGTTATACTGCAGATTGGAAATCTGTTCACTATCCATATCATAAACATAACTTCCACTCACATCTACGCCATCTTCTGCTTCTGCCGCAAAATCAATCGTTAGCCTGCTCCCATTTTGTTCCGCGAGCTTGTACACCGCAATTGCTCCACTTTTAAACTGAATCTGTGTGTCATTATATTTGGCAAAGATACTGCTGAGAATATCATTGCCGTCTTCCTGCCGGTACAGTTCCGTAGCTTTATCAACATCATACAGCACAAATGTCTGTGCTTTAGTGCCATTATAGATCAATACTGCATATCGTCCGGACGAAGCATCAGATTGCGGCACCCACTTCAACTCGCAAAAATATCCCTTGACCTCGTTCATCTTTTTCTTGTTTTGGGACATCATGATCTGACCGATTTCCGGACTTCCGGTCGTGTCAGTGGTCGTCTGCACGCGCATACACTCGTTGCCATCGGCATCTTCCAAAGTCTCTGTCTTGCTGACTCCCGCTTCCTCTGTTCCCTGTGACGCCCTTCTATGCTGATTCAATTCATCAGACGATAATTTCTTTGCCCGGAACTTTGTTGCATCGCTGTCCCAAATATAGTACAGCTTTCCATCGGAGAGCTGCATATAAAACAAGTCCTTCACGTCCGATTCCTGACTCGGCTTCACAGACTGCATCGATGCCGCCTGCTCCCCATATACCGCCTCTGAGACGATCTGCAAACCAGTCTCCTGCATCTGAAACATTACGTACACATACGTCCGCAAGTTCTTAACCTGTTTTGCTGGTGTCGGCGTGACGTTCTCGGCGACCTTGCTTGACGCTGGTGCCTTAGCACTTTCGTCAGTCTTGCCAGCTGGTGTCGGCGTAACGTTCTCGGCGACCTTGCTTGACGCTGTTTTTGACTTGCTGTCCGTTTTATTGGACAGCAATCTCCCGATCTGCTTTTGCTCTGTTGCATCCCACGCTCTCTGCTGTCCCAAAAGCAGTTCTTGAATCCCATCATTATTATAGTCACCGGTCTGCAGCTTCAATCCCTCCGGGAAATAAAGCGTATCCTTCGCAATCCCCTGCTCTCGAAACACTTTCTGCAGGTCAACAACTGCCAATTCACTGCCTGCTGCATCCGCAAGCTGCAGCTCATAACTGTTTGCCAGGATCCTTCCGTTGGCTTCATTACGCTTATGCCGCAAGGAAACTGTCTGTTTCAGTCCACTTGGCGACAATACATCTGTCTGCGAAATGATGAGATTCGTTTTCCTCGTGTCCTTATTTGCGGATAGTTTCTCACTCCCGGCATTCCACGTTCCGCCCGCCCATACATTTTGAACCGGACGTAACAAAAAAAGCCAGAAAAACATCAAAAGCAAAAGGATCACACCGATCATTTTATAACACATTCGGTCGGATCCCTGATGCAGCAAACGCTGCGACCGTCTCTCTAAGTCTGTTTCAAAGCTTGCACACGCAGTAAATGGCACACGTTTTTCCTGCGGTACAATGTTCAAAATCCCTTGTATATACGCATTCTTGTCTGCCGCACTGCATCTGTCCACGGCACATTCATCGCACGCCATCTGCTCATCCCGTCTAACCAAAAATACGGCAGCCCATACGCAAGGATCGTACCAATGCAAAAGCAGCGCCGCTACATAAAACGCATTCCAAAGATTGCTTCTGCGAGCACGTCGACACTCCATATGTGCTAGTGTATATTTCGCCTCCTGCACATTCATCGTTTCCGGCAAAAACACGCGATTCACGAACAGACCTGTCATGACCGGCAATTCGACCGCTGACTGGTACAAAGTACCCTCCAGTTGTTTTTCCCGCATACGGATCGCGGAACACACCTTTCCCGCCCGAATCACCAAAAGAACTACCAATAACAGCATTCCTGCAAAGTATCCTATCGCCATGATCCGATAGAGAGACGTTACTTGTATGTTCGCTTGCCATACATCGCGCAGACTGCGAAGCAGTCCGCCATGCTGCGCATCGATATCAAGTCCTACATCTGCTAAAAATCGATGGTAACTACGATTCCACGGCGGAACAATACTAAACGTACTGGAAATCTGGATCGGACACACGATCCGCAAAAAATACAACCGCCACAGCCATACCATATATTTCTTTGGCAGACCACTTATAACCACACGCAAAAACAGCAGCGGCAGGAACAAACTCACAGCCGCCGCTTCCATTGCGATCACAGTATAAAAAAAACGATACAAAAAAGCAAAGCCAGCGCTTTGCTTTGCAAGAATTGCTAAAGCAATTCTTGGCGATGTCGCGCTACACAACAGCAGTTTCCTATAAATTGAAAAAGCAAAGCCAGCGCTTTGCTTTGCAAGAATTGCTAAAGCAATTCTTGGTGATGTCACGCCACACAACAGCAATTTCATATCAATTAAAATATCCAAGTGCATTACTATGCCTCCGCATTCACCTTCATTTTTGCCCAATTACACATTATAAAGCGGTTTGTCGCAATACGCAAGCAGGAATACATCGGTTTGCCGTAATACGAAAGCAGGAATAAAGCTGTTTACCGTAATACGCAATACGCAAGACTGAACTTTGGTTGCAATTCCCATGCCAACGTGGTACATTTGAACTACCGCTTAAAATGATAGCTAGATCATAATAGAAAAATAAGGAGTGCCTATGAACGATTTATTTTTGAAAGTTGCTGCTGCAACGCCGGACATCCGTGTTGCAGATCCCGATTACAATACAGAGCAGATCATCAAATGTATGCAGAAAGCAAATGCAGAGCATGCGAAGCTGTTGGTTTTGCCGGAACTTTGTCTGACCGGCTATACCTGTGGCGATCTCTTTTTACAAAAGGCGTTATTAGACGGTGCCATCTCCGGCCTGAACCGTATTCGGAAAGTGTCCGCTAATATGGATATGATGACCATTGTTGGTCTGCCTTTTTCTTATATGAACCGGCTATATAACGTAGCCGCTGTCGTATTCCATGGAGAAGTAATATGTCTGATCCCCAAAACTTTTATTCCGAATTATTCCGAATTTTATGAAGCAAGGCATTTTACAGCCGCCCCGAAAGAGGGCATTTTCCTTCATATGCCGGAACTTTGCGATGAGGAGGGATTAGATCTCATCTGGTTTGGCAGCAAGACCTTGTTTCAAGCAGACAATATGCCGGGATTGATCATTGGTGCGGAGATCTGCGAGGACTTATGGACTGCAGCGCCACCTTCTACCGCACACGCTCTGCACGGTGCAACCGTCATTGTTAATCTGTCGGCCAGTGACGAAACAACCGGCAAAGATATCTATCGCCGTGAGTTAGTAACCGGACAGTCTGCCCGCCTTTTGTGTGCATATATTTATGCAGATGCAGGAGAAGGCGAATCCTCTACGGATCTTGTATTCGCCGGGCATAATCTGATTGCCGAAAACGGTACACTGCTCAACGAAAGCAAGCGTTTCCAAAATGGTATGATCCTGTCTGAGATCGATCTGGGGCGTTTAACCAGTGAGCGTAGACGAATTTCCACGTTTCCACAAATTGTTCCGGGCACCGATGAGTCAGAGAAAGATGCTTATCAGATTATTCATTTTACATTTCAGCAGGTGGAAGAGACAACGCTCACAAGACATTATGAACGAACACCGTTTGTCCCGAACAGTAAGGCAGACCGCGACCGCCGCTGCGATGAAATTTTACACATTCAGGCGATGGGACTCAAAAAAAGATTGGCGCATACCCATTGCACCAGCGCTGTGATCGGCATATCCGGCGGATTGGACTCAACGCTGGCTCTGTTAGTTACTGCGAAAGCCTTTGATCTGCTTGGACTTGACCGAAGTGGAATCGTTGCCGTCACGATGCCTTGTTTTGGCACGACCGACCGCACTTACCAAAACGCCTGCACACTCACAAAGCAGCTCGGCGCAACACTAAAAGAAGTCCCGATCCACGAAGCAGTTGAACTTCATTTTCGGGACATCGGACACGATCCGAGCAGCCATGATGTTACGTATGAAAACTCACAGGCCAGACAGCGCACACTGATCTTAATGGATCTTGCCAACCAGTCAAATGGTATGGTGATCGGTACCGGTGACATGTCAGAGCTGGCACTCGGCTGGGCAACTTACAACGGCGACCATATGTCCATGTATGGCGTCAACGCGTCCGTTCCAAAGACGTTGGTTCGTTATTTGGTATCCTATTATGCGGAAACAACGGAAGATCCTTCGCTAAAAGCTGTGTTATTAGATGTCTTAGATACCCCGGTAAGTCCGGAACTCCTGCCTCCAAAGGACGGCAAGATTGCTCAGAAAACAGAAAATATTGTAGGTCCTTATGAACTGCATGATTTCTTCTTGTATTATCTAATGCGTTTTGGATATGCACCGACGAAAATCTTTCGTTTGGCAAAATATACATTTGCGGGAGAATACGATGATAAAACCATCTATAAATGGTTGAGAACATTTTATTGGCGTTTCTTCGCCCAGCAATTTAAGCGTTCCTGTCTGCCGGATGGGCCAAAGGTCGGCAGCGTTGCATTGTCACCGCGCGGCGACTGGCGTATGCCTAGTGATGCCTCCGCTGCTCTTTGGATGAAAGAATTGGATACGATCGAACAATCTCTTTGATTATCAAAAACGTTCTAATGCCCGTGTCGGAATTTCATTGCCGGTGCGGGCATCTAATATGCTCTCTGTTTCGCTCAGTGCATTCTGATACCACATTGCTGCTTCCGCCAGATCCCCACACTCTTCAAAATAAGCTCCAAGTTCACAGCATAGCTCAGAAGTAGGTGCCGTCACCGCATCCCGCAATGCATATGCCAAAAAATGCGAAACATCTCCCTCCAAACGATAACCTCGTGTCAGCACACAGATTGCCTCTCGAAGCGCATCCTGTCCACTGTCCGGATCCTCCATTACTCTTTGGAAAAATCCCTTCGCTCTGTTAAAATCGCTGACGTCTCCACAGCGATACAATTCCATTGCGTACATGTGGCGCAATTTGTCGGACAACAGTTTCTCACGATCCGCTGCGGCTGCCAGTGCCTCTAGGTCTCTTTTGGCATGTCCGGGCGATGGTCTGTGCTGAATACGTATCTCACTGTCAAACACAACCGGCTCCAAACGTAACGTCTCATGAATCGGATCGATCCAAGTAAACGAACGCAGTCTCTTATATAATTTAGGGCGGTACTCCTCCGCAAAATTATATACGGTACTAAGTTCCGGCGGTGTGCAATATAGCATTTGCACGATCTCAACCTCAGGCAGCAATACCTTTTTGAGCTGCAATAATTTCTGCAGCTCTTCCGGCTCCAAATATTCATCGGCATCTGCCGTATAAATGTAATCACCGGTTGCCTTGGAAGCTGCATAGTTCCTTGCCTCTGCAAAGTTTCCTGTCCACGCAAAATCATAGATCTGATCGGTATACGCTGCGGCGATCTTTTTGGTTGCATCGGTAGATCCGGTATCCACTATAATGATCTCATCCATCGCTGATGCCATGGACTCCAAGCACCGATTCAAAACTGCCTCTTCATTTTTCACAATCATACAAAGGCTAAATTTCATGCCCTTCTCCTCCTGGCACACACTACTGCAGTGTCTCGCGCTTCATTCTGACATAACTTATTCTGCAGTGTCTCACGCCCTGTTCCAATGCACACACTACCGCAATGTCTCGCGCTTCATTCTGACACAACTTATTCTGCAGTGTCTCACGCCCTGTTCCAATGCACACACTACCGCAGCGTGTCTCATGCCACATCCTGATACATCTTATTCTGTGTCGTCCCCGGTATCGTCTCCGACATCATCCGGCTGTGTATTATCGCTCGGCACATCACTTGGGTCATCATCAATAGTCGTTGGTGGTTCCGTTATCTCCGGCTCTGCCTTTGGTGTTGCCGTAACAACCGGCTTTTTGGTTGCTTTTGGCTTTGTCGTCTCCTCCGGTGTTTCTGTCTCACGCGCCTCAGGATCGATCGTTTCACGTGGTTTTGTCGAGTAACCTCCATCTTTCTTGTCTGACTTGCTGCTTGATGATTCCGATTCCACAAAATCCTTATTCTCCAGGCCGATATGAATCTCATTCATAAAGTTTTCCCAAATTGTTAGCGGATACGTACTTCCGTACAGATCCTCTAATGTTCTTGGCGAATCATATCCCACCCATACCGTCGTTGTATAATATGGAGTAAATCCACAGAACCATCCATCTTTTTTGTCGTTCGTCGTTCCCGTCTTACCGGCGCAAGACATATTGTTCAATTCATGTCCTGCTGCTGTACCACTTGTCAATACACCGGTCAAAATATCTGTCATGGAACGTGCCGCATTTTTCTCATAGACTTTCGTTCCCTTCCGCTTGGTTCCGTTATTCTTCAAAATAACATTTCCCTCGGAATCTGTAATCTTCTTAATGCAGGTCGGCTCACGGTAAACGCCATCATTTGCAATCGTCGCATACGCAGAAGCCATCTCGACCGTTGTCACGCCGTTCGTCAGTCCACCAAGCGATGCAGATAGATAATAGTCATTGTCTACAATATTGGCAAAATGCATTTTGAGCGGATAACTAAGACCAACCTTCGGCGTAATTTCCTTAAAGATCTTCCAAGCGACAACGTTCTTGGACTTCTCTACGGCACGGCGCAACGTGATCTTTCCAAGATAGCTGTTGCCCGAGTTGCTAGGGCCACCCTTAAACCTTGAATCATCTACGATCGAATTCGGTGTATAGCCGCGTTCCAATGCAGGCGTATATACCGCGACCGGCTTAAAGCAGCTACCCGGCTGACGATAACTCTGGAAAGCTCGATTCAACGTATAACCCGTCGTTGATTTCTGCTTACGTCCACCGACAATTGCAACTACGAATCCCGTCTCATTGTCAATGCAAGTAGCCGCGCCCTGTAACTTGTAAGTACCATCCTTTGTTTTTTCCTTAAATCCCTTCAGGGCATCATTCACACTCGTCTGCAGTTTTTTCTGTCTGGAACGACTGAGCGATGTATAAATATGATAGCCGCCGGTATTCAACTGTGTTCTACACTCGTCGTACAGCGTATCGTACTCTTTTTGATAATTTTTGCGATCCGCGTCATTGGCAAATTCATAGCGGAACTCAAATCCATGTTGCTGCATCAACGCTTTTGTCGCACAACTGATCGCATACGTAGCCATATAGTCCTGACTCTTGATCGCCTCTGCCGGATCCAGGACAATCTCCGTATAAGAAGCATCGCTGTACTCTGCCTCCGTAATTTTCTTTTCCTGCAAAAGCTGTTTCAAAATACGGTCTTTACGCTTGATCGCATTGTCATAATGTTCCAACGGATTATACGTTTCCGGTCGGTTCGGGATCGAACACAAAAATGCCACCTCTGCAAGATTCAGCTCCGAAGTTCCCTTGCTAAAGTAAGCTCTGCTGGCTGACTCGATACCGTACTTCGCATTTGCAAAACATACGTTATTAATGTAAAATTCCAAGATCTGGTCTTTGGTATATTTCTTCTCCAGCTCCATTGCGTAAAAAATTTCGCGCACTTTTCGCTCATACGTTTTATCATCCGTCAAATAGATCTTACGGGCAAGCTGCTGCGTGATCGTACTTCCGCCTCGAGAAATCTTTTCATGGAACAAACGACTCTTTACAAGCAGCACTGCCGCTTTCATAGTGGAGAGAATATTCACCCCGTCATGTTCATAAAAATCTCGATCTTCCGTCACGATAAAACAATCTTTCACCGATTGCGGAATTTGATCAAACGCCAAATAATAGGAATCTTTGTCTCCCCGCAACTTGGCGATCACTTTTTTATCTGCCGAATAAATAAAACTGGTCTCCGAAGAACGGAACGTTTCCGTCGTCGATGACTGCACATCCTGCTTTGCCTGATTGCGCCAACGCAACAGATCATCTCCAAATTTAACGTAAAAAACAATCATTACTGCCATGATGATCAATAATATAACAAGCAGTGCAATTTTCATCGCCAACCGAAGCTTCGGATGCTTTCGCTCTTTTTTGCGGTGTGAACTTTTGTCCCCCGCTACTCTAAATCCACTCATATCCTCCTCTTTCTGCGCAGTCTTATATCAACTTTTTGCGCCCCTTATTTTCTGTATCACATTTAGCAATTTCCCCTTAACAACTCACAAATCCACTCTTCTAGAGCTTTCCAGCTCGTCTCGCACGCTGATCTGCTCGCTTCTCCAAGAGGCTCATTATATGATATTTCGTACTTTTTACGGCATTATAATAGCATATTTCTATAAAAATTTCATCCTTTCCATAGCATTTCACAAAATTGTAAGATTCAGTCATGATCTCGTATGACATCTTTTTTAAGCCTTATTTCATAAATTCCATTAATAAGAACAAAGCCAGCGCTTTGCTTTGCAAGAATTGCTAAAGCAATTTTTGGTGGTATAACGTAACAGCACGAGTAATTTCCTATTCCGTAATAAAAGCAGAGGATGTACTTTTAGTCACATCCTCTGCCAGTAGTTATACACTTTTTAGTTGTCAACTCATGTTTCAAGAAACATAGTAAACATTACTTGATGACTTTCACTTTTATCTTGTATCGTTTCTTTAAAAATTTACGTTCCTTATACATTTCTGAGTTCTTTGGTGTTTTTATGGTAATGTTGGAAAGGTTGCACTTTAATCCCCGATAATAAAATATGCTGTCAATGTACATCCAAAGATTTTTTATGCCTTTAGGAACCGTCACACTTCTCAGTTTCGGGCAACTAGTAAACACATATTCTCCAAGTTTCTTAACTCCTTTTTTTAGCACTACAGACTTTAACTTTTTGCAATCTGAAAATGTTTGATCTAGTTCCACCTTTCCGTATACGGTTATCTTCTTCAACGCAGAGCTACGAAATGCTGTCACCTCCAATATCTTCAGTCTTCTAGGCATCCTAATATAATTCAACGAACAGCGCACAAACGCATTCTGTTCAATTATCTTTACCGTATCCGGCAGGATCACCTTTTTGATGTTGGTGCAGAAAGAAAAAGCGGAATCTGCTATCTTTGTTGTTCCCTTTTTTACTTTAACCGTTTTTGCCGTATATTTTCTAGGAACTGAAATCAATTTCTTTCCATTTTTGGTATATAAAACCCCTTTATATGACTTATACCACCTATTACCGGATGCCACATTAAATTTTTTCAGATGCATTAAGAATGACTGCATTCCCTTGCAATACCCCTCATTCAACGATCCCCCTTCATACGCATCGATCAATTTAACCGTCTTAGGAATATTTAATATTTCCACCTTTGGTACAAGCCACGTTCCCTCTTCCACATCATATAATTCATAACGATAATCTTGCTGTTCTGATGCTCTAAATACATCATACAAATCTATCTTTGTTACTGTTTTTCCGTCAATCTTTTCCGGTACGTTGACTATTTTTTGATCCATTGGTATTCCCACGATCTTAGCTGTATTATTTTTTTCCGAATAAAGATAAGTAAACCCATTTTTCTGACCCCACTTGCCACACTCTGCTTCTTTCATGGTAAAGAATTTTTGAAATAACGTCAAATACCTGTCATCCACCGGCACGTAGTCTCGCTGTGCATGTACTGTTACTGAGGAAGACACTGCAACTAATGCACAAAAGACCGCTAATAAAAGATAATTTTTCCACTTCATACGAATCCCTCCTGTTCAACTATACTTTTTGTTATCATGTTCCACATACTAATATTCCTAGTTTCAATCACAACGTGAATATGTTTTCCATGCCGAAGTTGTGCTGATAGACTTATCTAATTTTCTCGCATAAGTATATACCCTGTATAAGCAAATATCATTCTTTGGATTCTTCGAGTCATTTGCTCCAAAATTATTAAAAGCATTAATATTAAACTTGTTATGCTTGTTATAATAATTTTGCAGCAGTCCTGACACCGCATGCTTAGCTCCGTACTGATAACGGTTTCTATTTGATCCCGGATAATCTGCATAATGTCTATGAGATTCTCGTCTTCTATCATTGACTGATTTGCCATTATATTCATGTGTGATCTTCTGATCTAACGCAGAATATGTTATATAACTGCCATACATGTCTCTTATGATCTGATCGCACTCTGACGTCATAAACAAGTCAGCCCCTCCATTACCAATAACGTCTTTCCACAATTGTTTTCGCATAGAATCATCATTTGGCACAATCGATTTGTGAGAAAATGCATCCCCTGCTACATGCAGTGCCATTCCAAGCACCCGCAGTGCTCTGTTATTGGCAGCCGCATTGGTCCCGGTATAGGCATTTGGGATGTTATAAGCCTTACCGCCTTTTTTAAGTTCTTTGGTGCAGATAATATTGATCGCCTTATTGATATATGACAGATTTGCCAGATCAATGACTGCACCTTTGGCAGAATCACTGTTCATGATCTCCGTTATGCTCTTACTCGGATTCTTTTTCTGTAAATATGCGATCTTATACAGGTAGTAGACTGTTGTAATATAATTGGTAAATTTGTGCGCATGCAGGTTCGGTACATCCTTTGCCAAGGTGAGTTTTGTACCCCCGCTTGTTCCACTGCAGGTATCCACTGCCAGACTAACCGCTTTTAGCACAGCTATCTTTTTATCCGTGTATTTTGATTTCAAGTTCGCATCCGATACAGCATCGCTAATAAGACTATTGTGTCCTTTTTCCATCCACTTCGCCACCACTCCCGGTATCTCATACCGGTCTTCTGCAGTAACATGGCTCCCACACTCCGGCAGATCACTTGTGCTGCAATTAGGCTTATAAACAACATCAAAATCTTTCGCCAACTCCGATGCAGCTTTATAGTCGACGATCTTTCCGTTCCCATCAGCAAGCTGTTTGGCACTGACATCCATGCATTGTCGTATCTTATCGGCAGACCAGTCTGCATGGTTCTCCCACAGTTTCGCCGCTACCGCAGCAATATGCGGTACTGCCATACTGGTACCGGATTCCACGGTCAATCCTCCCAACTGGGCAAGTACCGGAATATACTCTCCCGGTGCTGACAGTTCAACGTCCGCTCCCTGTACCGAACAGTCTGCCGGCAACATATCTGCACTGACACCGCCAACAGCCATGACTTCCTCATATGCGGCCGGATATAATATTTGATCCGCTTCTTTATCATTTCCCGCTGCTGCTATCATCAGAATGCCTTTGTCTGCAACAGATTTGATCTCTTCTCTTAAAATATCGGAATCGTAATTCGTACCAAAGCTCATGTTGATAATATCAATACCATTTTCTTCACACCACTGCAGCGCCGCAACCACTCTGCTGATCGGTGCTTCGTTGTTTTCATCCAAGATCCGCACGGAATAGACTTCCAGATCATCATCGATTCCCGTCACACCATTGTCATCATCTTTCGCACAGATGATACTGGCAACTGCCGTTCCATGACCGGTCATATCACAGCATAGAAAAGAGGATTCTTCCCCGGCGTACAGAAGATCCACACGGTCAGCCACATCAATATCTTCTATAATGTCTACCCCGGAATCGATCACAGCGATCTTCTTTTTGCCGTTTTCTGCCTTCTTCGGTTTGCCAGATACTCCACGCTCCACATTGACCGCATCAATATTCCATGCTTCCTTAGCAAACTGAATGATCTGGTCTGCTTCATCCGATTCACAGCCGCTTACTATTTCGTCACGTTCTACGGATACCACTCCGGACTCCTGTTCCAATTGCTGTGCTTGTGAATCGGTTAGTGCCAAGCTCACACAGCCGGAACTTTCCAATAATTCTGCTGTACTTTCATTGTGATCCACAGTGTCATACTCTTCTGCCAGCTTGTCAAGCTTATGTCGATCTGCCACGTTCACGATGTAATCTTTTGCTGTTTCTTTGTGCGCTGCCGCACGAACTGTAAATGTCTCTTGTACCCCGCCAAGGACCATAGATGCCGCCAATATGCTGACCACGATCCCTTTCCTTACTCGTTTCTTTTTCATTTGCTCCTCCTTACCCATGTCACTTCTCACATGTAAAAAATAGATACTCTAGATACAAAAAATAATTCACTCTATACAGAACTTCCGTTAGTTACATCTTTAGTACACCATGGATTTGATGCAGTGTCAACAATAGCAGCATAATCTTAATAATTCTTAAGAATTTATCACAAAATTGGACTGCATTCTTCCTGCAGCCAATCTCTTTCTTCCGGTGCTAAATGCGGGCCAATCTCTTCATAGACCCGTTGATGATATGCATTCAGCAGGCCAAGTTCTTTGTCACTGAGTCCTTTTACATCAATCGCTCTCCGATCAAACGGCACTAATGTCAATGTTTCAAATTCCAAAAAACGACCAAAATCCGTATGCTCTGCTTCGCAGCATAGGATCAGATTCTCCAGTCGAATACCAAATTTATTTTCCAAATAAACACCCGGCTCATTGGACGTGATCATGCCCGGTTCCAGCGCCGGATCGCCTCCCGGCTGTTTAGAAGCCACATACCGTATTGCATTTGGTCCCTCATGCACATTCAACAAATATCCTACGCCGTGCCCTGTTCCATGCAAAAAATCACAGCCTATTTCCCACAATGGCTGTCTTGCCAGCACATCCAGATTCACTCCGGTAATTCCACTATGAAACTTCGCTGCACCAAGCGCCAAATTACCACGAAGCACTGTTGTATAGTATTTTTTCTGCTCATCGGTTGCTTCTCTGCCCAGCATAACCGTTCGTGTAATGTCTGTTGTTCCCTGATAATAATGTCCACCCATATCTAACAGCAAGAAATTCTCTTCCTCTAATATATGGTTGGTTTCCGGTGTCGCACTATAATGCACGATCGCACCATGCTCTGCATACCCGGATATTGTGTCAAAGCTAGGCCCCAAATAATCCTCATCTAATCTTCGAAACTCCTCCAATTTATCCGAAACGGAGATTTCAGATTCCTGCTTTTTATCCGTATGACGCAGCCAATACAACATTTTGGTGATGGCAATACCATCTTTCAGATGTGCAATACGTTCATTTTTCACTTCCGTTTCATTCTTGACCGCCTTCCACATTCCGGTTGGATTCACAACATCCACTAATGTATTTTCGTTTGGTACCTGTGCCGCCAAATGCGCATTGACCACACGCATATCCATTGCAACGCGCTTTCCCTGTCCCATTTTGCGGATATATTGTTCCACCTCTTCATACGGTCTCGTTTCAATTCCCGCCTTCATTAAGGCAGTCTGTATCGACCCGTTCGCACAATTTTTCTCGCAGAACAATACGCCACTCTCTTGCGTAAACACCGCATAAGATAAAAATACCGGACAGCATGGAATATCATTTCCACGTAAATTAAACAACCACGCAATATCATCCAAAGATGTCAGAATAAAATAATCCAAACTCTTTTGCTTCATCCAGTCCCACAAACGAGACAGCTTCTCTTCTCTGCTGACCCCTGCATACTTTAGCGCCAATTCCCATATTGGCTGTTTTGGACGATCTGGGCGGTCTTCCCAAATGTCTCCTACCAGATCAACGTTACTTTTAACCTTGTATCTGCGTTTCATTGCCATAAGCCATGTGGTTGTCACCATACGGCCATCGCAGCCAAGCACTTGTCCATCTTTTAGTACATTGTCGAGATAAGTGTTCACCGTCGGAACGCCATCAAGTCCCATGCGGTATAATGTAATGCCGCTACCCTGCAACTGTTTTTCTGCTTGAATAAAATATCGTCCATCGGTCCATAACCCGGCATCTTCTAACGTCACGATCACAACACCTGCAGATCCGGTAAAACCAGAAATATATTCTCTTGTCTGAAAATATCCGCTGACATATTCAGAACCATGAAAATCATTGGTCGGAATATAATACACATCAATGTCTTCCTCGCGCATGCGTTTACGCAGGCTTTCTATACGTTCCCACACTTTCATCTCTCATCAGGCCTCCTTCAAGCGGTTTGCAAGCTCCGCAAATTGCGCTAACGACAATGCTTCTCCACGGATCGTAGCAGATAACCCCATACTCTCGATTACCGCCTTGGCCTGCTCCTTTGTCACCGGAAGTGATGCATCATTTCCCAATCCATTCTGCAATGTCTTTCTGCGCTGATTAAACGATGCACGGATAATGCGAAACATCCACTTCTCATCCGTTACTTTCACCGGGCAGTCCTTATGGCAAGTCAAACGAATCACGGCAGACCCCACATTGGGTCTTGGCATAAAACAATTCGGAGGAACATTCGCTACGATTTCCGCCTCTGAATAATATTGTACGGCGAGCGACAATGCCCCATAGTCTTTCGTTCCCGGCCCTGCCTGCATACGATCTGCTACTTCTTTTTGCACCATAACAGTCACACTCTCAAGCGGCACATGACTTTCAAACAATCCCATAATGATCGGGGTTGTTATATAATATGGCAAATTTGCCACTACTTTAATCGGCTTTCCGGCGTTATGTTCCCTAGCGATCTGATCAATATCCAATTTAAGAATGTCTTCATTCACAACCGTCACATTATCATACGCTGACAGCGTATCTGCTAAGATTGGGATTAATTTATCATCAATCTCCACCGCCATAACCTCTCTGGCTCTTTCGCAAAGATATTGTGTCATTGTCCCAATTCCCGGACCGATTTCCAACACAAAATCATCCTTTGTCACGCCGGCCGAGTCAATGATCTTTTCCAAAACATGCGTGTCGATCAAAAAGTTTTGTCCAAACTTTTTCTGAAAATGAAAGTCATATTTCTTTAATATGTCTATTGTATTTTGTGGTATTCCTAATGTTGCCATCCCAATATCCTCTTCTTTCTATTGATATGCAGTGCCCTGCTTTATTAACCAATACAGTACAGCCTTCTATTAATGTGCAGTCTCCCGTTTTACTGACCAATGCGATACAACTTATGCGCATTTTCCCTTGTTATGCGGATAATTTCCTCGCGGTCGCACGACTTCAATGCCGCAATCTCATCAACAACGTGTGTCAAATATCCTGAATCATTTCGTTTGCCGCGATGCGGTACCGGTGTCAAATACGGCGAATCCGTTTCTAACACCATTTGCGATAGTGGCATCATTTCAACGACTTCCTTTAATTTCTTACTATTCTTAAAGGTGACCACGCCACCAATTCCCAGATAAAACCCCTTATCCAAATATATTTTGGCAATTTCGGGACTGTAGGAAAAGCAATGGATCACCCCACCATTTTGCCAAGCGCAATGTTCATTCATAATGTCTAATGTGTCCTTTGCAGCATCCCTGCTATGAATGATGACCGGCATCTGTGTTTCTGCGGCCACCTGAAGCTGGCGTGTAAACCACTTTTTCTGCAAATCTCTCCCTGGTTCATCGTAATAATAGTCAAGACCGATTTCGCCAATGGCAACCACTTTATCCCTGTGCGTCAAGTCTGCCAGCCATTGCATATCTTCCGGTGTCAGTCTCTCGATGTCCTCCGGGTGTACGCCCACCGCTGCATAAATATTGTCGTGACTTTCTGCCAGATTAACCGCATCCTTCGTAGACTGAATACTTGCCCCTACTTCTACGATCTCACCGACACCACGCGCTTTCATCCCCGCCAATAGTTCCTCTCTATCTTCATCAAACCGCGCATCTGTATAATGCGCATGTGTATCAAAAATCATTGTTTAGCCTCCAAATTAATTTTCATGCATCAGCATTATTATCTATATTATGATACCGCAATTTAGCTGTCACCACAACATTTTCCTACACAACAGCAGTTTCCTTCTTATTAAATAACTCAAACTGATATGTAATGACCTCTTGTCAAGTACAAATTAACAGAAATCACCACAAACTT
>ERZ773194.266-NODE-266-length-68523-cov-29.971476_pt1 | contig 68523 bp, 81 predicted proteins | sample MGYA00511240_ERZ773194 | MGnify/ENA primary metagenome ERZ773194 (study PRJEB29015, sample SAMEA2737774) | human gut metagenome | biome: human gut; feature: human-associated habitat; material: faeces | place: China | collected 2012 ... | reverse complement strand
CGTCAATATTGGCTCCTTTCAAGCCTTTTTTATATTCTCCTATCGTCAACGCACCACGCAATACCAGTGAGAGTAATTCTGCTGCGCCTTGCGCATCGATATTTGCTCCGGAAATTCCAGAAGCAAACACTCCAAACTCTGCTCCTCCCAGTAACTTTAGCAGAAAGCTGGTTCCGTCTGACTGGTCCTTACGAAGAAGTGTTTTCAATGACTTTAATGCAGAAAAGACATTATTGTCACTAGGAGTTTTTGTCTCAAAAGATTTGATTATATCATACACATATTGTTCTGCCTGTTTGGCCACCTCATACCTTAATGAATCCAAAGAGTTATCTACAGAAGACTTCCATCCTGTACCGACTTCATCCGAACAGGTAATCGTAGCCTGGCACAAGTCATTCAGCTTGCGCTGCACCTTGGTAATACGTGTATCCTTATATCCTCCGGTGGATCCGAAATACTGTTCTGATAACAGACGCACATTCCATCCGATGCGGAGTGGGGTATGGTTCTTCTCGATGTAGTTTCGATCAGTAGTACCTGTGTACTTGTTCGGATCGAAACTGTAAGTATTAAGATAATCATCTACTGCCAGCTTGTATTCCTGTTCTGCCTCGGTGATGTATTCCTGCGGCATGGCGAAATTCCAGGGAATGTACTGATCGCCCGGAGTTGGGATAATTGTACCGCCTGGAATCTGGGTCATTTCGTCCGGATATACATTTATGATTTCCCATTCCCTTGTGTCTTCGTGCCACGCAGCCTGGAAAGAGCCGTCAGTTCCACGGCCTGCCAATTCGCCTGTTTGGAATTTCAGCTCGTAGTCCAAATCCGGAATCTCGTAGTCTTGCGGGTTCCAGTTCATACCGTTGTCTTTAAAGTAATATACGGTGTACTTCCGTCCCTCCTCGCTGGTTTTCTCTTCCGTACGTACAGAGGAAACAGTACCGATGTATTTGGGGTATATCTCCGAGAAGGCTGTTTCTTCCGTTTCTTCCTTCACGCCATACAGATCCACGTTCTTATCTACATATAGAGAACGGTCAGGTAGTTGAAGACGGGAATATCCGTATTTACTTGCATCTATGTTTCTCGTAGATCCCAGCGGGAACAGACGGGTAAAGAACTTAACCTCTCCGTTATCTTCCTGCGCCAGGTTGGTAAGTCCCTGAAGATATCCCAGTTCTACCATTTCGCCGCGTTCTGCCTTACAGAGATTTATCACATAACCGTCCGCCCACATTTCCGTTTCGAATGTGGCGGCGATGCCGTTGCTACCGAAAGCCGCATCCCAGCACTTCACATTCCGATAATCAATAGTCTTGTTATCTGCGGTAATCACTGTTCCGATGCTCCACAGATTTCCGCCTGCACGGCGGTTCATGTTGTCAATCCACAACTGAAGGTGTTCGCGCGGACCACCGTCGTAACTGAATTCAGAAGTAGTTCCTCCTTCCTGGAACAGCATCAGCGTGTCTTCCGCATCGTGTATCGGCGCATAGAACTTCACGCTGTATTCGTAAGTCTGTGTGTTCTTTTGTTTCGGACGATAACGGGATTTTACTTTATAACGCACGCTTTCCAGTTCGATGTAGTCATCCACATCCAGCGGCACGTATTCGGTATGAGTGAACGACGCAGATACGCTGCATTCTCCACCTATTTCTTCCGTGACAGAAGAAGAAGTGTTCGGGCTGGCTGTCAGTCGAAGGTTATTTGCTTTATCGTATATTTTCAGTTCCATTTTATCATTTAATCTGTGTTTAATCGATTCCTAAACGGATGGCTGCGGCTCCAGAAACTTTACGGAGAACAGCACATAGAAACGGTTGCCTTCGTAGCTTTCGTACCAGTCCGGTTCTGCCGGCATATCCTGATATACCATATTGTAGGTTCGGTAATTCTTTACGGCAATAGCAAGCATTCCGGACGTAATCAGCGTCATCATACGCTGGTATTTCTCCAGTCGGTCGTCTGCGGAGCTTCCACGAAGCCAGAACTGCAAGGTACGTTCGATGCTGTTCAGCTTCACGTTCGGGTTCTGAGGAAGCTCCACTCCGTTCCGTTCCCGGAAGTCTACTGTGGTAATGTCCTTCGCCTTGGGCATACGGAGCAAAGCGTCCATGTTCACGTGACCTCCCGCTTCCGTTTCTCCAAGGAACGCACCGTATTCCGTCCATACGTCTGTTTCGTTGATTGTAAGGTATCCTGTCAAGTCCATATTATTTCAACTGTATTCCGTTCAACTTCAAGTCTTCCATCAAGTCGTATATCAGCACAATGTATGCCGTATGAGATGCTATGGTTGCGAGCGTCTGGCTATCCAGTTTCTGTGTGTTACGGATTTCCTGTACGAATTTGTCTGTATTGGCCAGATGCGTCTGCATGTTTCTTCCTATTGCCTCAAAGGTAGATATGCTGTCCTGGCTCATGGTGGTCAACGCACCGCTGCTGGGCGACTGGTTACTACCGGAGGATGAGCTTTCCCAGCCGAAACTGTTCATAATCTGCTCCCGTTCTGCCAACATATCGTTTATTATATTCTGATAATCCTGTCTGAGCTTATCCACTTCATCAGTAGTTAAGCCGCCATCCGCTTTCTCGGTCCAATCTTTGTATAAAGCTTCAATCCTTGACTTGTATTTGTTTGCAATAAGTGATGAGAATACTGCATTCTGCAAATACTTTTCAAAGTTGTCAGCAAAATCCTGGTTGGTAGAATCCAGATCATTCAGCATATCTACAAAGCTGTTTTGGAAGCTGCTGAAATCAACACCTGTCATCACTTCATTCATTTTTTCACCCAAATCATCAATCTGGTCATCACAGGCGATAATCTGTTCCAAGGCATTACGGAATTCAGCATCCAGTCCAGCCCAAAATGTCCACATGTTATCACGGACATTACGTAACTGATCGGCTGACGCCCCCAACAAAGCGTTAGTTATATCATCATAGTTACCATTTTGATTTACATACTTATATAATTCTGAGGCATATCCACCCAAATCTCGGTTTTGCCGATATGCAATACTATGAGAGCCTAAACTGCTACCGGCAGATTTACGTGCTTCAGCAAGAGCATATGCCTGCTGCATTTTCTGATTCAGCAGGTTAACTGATTCCTGATAAGCTTTTTCCGCTTCTTCTCCATAACTGATATCGATATATTGTTGTTTCTTGTCTATCAGCTCATCCCAAATGTCCGACAAGGTTTCATATTGAGATTTCATATTTTCATATTCAGAATAATCCGCGCCGTAAAAAATACCTCCAAGTCCTTTTACTCCAAAAAAGCTTCCAATTGTATCCCACATATGTCCGGCCAGATTACCGACATTCTCCAATATACCTCCGACAAAGCCGGATATTCCCTGATCTCCCAACTGCTCTAAAACTCCGATAATAGAACCTACTATACCGCCTATTTTCGAATCGGCATCGGAAAACGCGTCTATCAGTGTCCCGATAGAACTTCCTAGTTGGGAGAGGTCACTTCCTGCTTCGCTAAGTCGAATCATACTGTCTGTAACTTTAGAGAATCTTTGTCCAGCCAGATCAGCAGCCGCGTTAACATTAGCCTGAGCGTTGACGACATTAGCCTGAGCCTGATTTCTTTTCTTCAAAGCCGCTTCTTTCTCTGCTTCTGTCCCCAAAATAAGGGATTTATTGTATTCCGACTGTGCCTTTTCCAACTCATTCTGTGCCTCTGCCAATACCTGTAACTGCTCCGGCAAATTTCCAAGCAATCCGCCTTTCTCAATTATATTCTGCTGGATTTCATTTAAGGCTTCATCCAAGACCTTACGCTCATCAATCGCCATGTTTTTATATTCCGGCGACTGGCGGAATTGTTCCAGTTGTGCGCGTAATTTCTGCAACTCTTGTTTCGCTACCTTGTCAAGATTTCCAAAAATCAATTCCCAATTGATACTTTCCTTAAACTCCTCAAAATCTACAGCGGCAACAGCTTCTTTCCCTTTTTCTTTTAAAAGCTTCTTTTCGGCTTCAGTTTGTGCCAAGGCAATTTTTTTAGTATACTCCAAAGCTACAGCCTCTCTTTTTTCCTGCCAGGTCCCATATTGTTTGTTATATTCTATTTCAGCGTCCAGTGTCTTATCCAGATATTCTTTATTGATCTGGTATATCTTTTCCGCTAATATTTTTTCCGCTAAAAGCCTTTGTTCGTTCGTTTCTGCTTTCACGTCATCATACTGGCTCTGCGGGATGTTGTCACCTTGCTTTCGTGCCTTATCCATTTTGGCAATCGTGTCCCGTTCCTGCTTGTCGATATCAGCTAGCTGTTCATCATACTCCTGTTTAGCCAGTGCCTTTCGTTTGGCGATACCTTCCTGCATGATCTGAATACGGAGTTTCTCTGTAGTCTGCTGAGCTTTTACGCGTGCATCGGCAAGCTGGGAAGCATAATCGGTTTTTTCTTTTTTACCGTCTCCACCGTTTCCTCCTGAAAAATCGGTTGTGTAAGCAGATGTATCAATTTGTTTTACTGTACCTTCTATAATTTTATTGTTCTTCGCTATTTGGTCAGTATACTTCTTGATATTTGACATACGGCGTTCATATTCTTCTATCAGTTTACCTTCCGGTGTATTACTGATCCATGCTTTCGCTGCGCTGTCTACGATGATGCTTCCTTGGTTTACCTTTCGGTAATTTTCCCACATCTTTTCACGTTCCTTCAATGCTTTTTCATATTCAGCCTTATTTCTGTTTGTCCAGTTTGTATCTGCATTGATTCCTCGCTGTAGCTCAAAATTTTTCTTAGAATAATCAGCTACGATATCCTCTGCCGCTTGTGCCTGACCTTTGCGGATAATGGCTTTGGTTAAATCGTCATAAGCAGATGCGGCTTTCCCCGCAAGAATAGCCTCATTAGTCAGTTTGCCAAAATAGGAGGGATACATCTTTTGTAATTCATCCACAGCCTTGTTTCGTTCTTTCATGGATTTACTGCTATCCTGGCTGGCGGTGTAAAGAATCTTAAGTTTAGCTGATTCCTCAGAAGCGGCTTTTCCACCTTCACGATGAGATGTATTTACAGCTTGTTGTAACTTCTGCGTTTCAGAAAGTTCTTTATTGGCTTTTCCTAAATTCTTTACCCAGTTTGCAATATCCTTTCCAAACACAATACCCAGCGATATGGCGGCCACAAGTGCCGTCTGCCATGAGAATACTGCACCAGCCAGCTGTTTCCATACAGGCACACCCTTTTGTCCGGATGCTTTCAATAATTCATTCTGCTTGCGCACATCCGAAATGGCATCCGCCAGCATCGGAAGGTTGTTTGAGATAGCGAGGATAAACATCTGCGGTCCCATGGCAAGTGAAGGCAGCTCTCTAGCTACCTGGCTGAACTGCATCTTCAGGTTGTTTGTCTTACGGGTAACAGCTTCTGTGTCGATGTCGATTGAAGGTGTTTTTGCGACATCCTCTTTTGTCTTCTGCAAATCTTTCAGACCTGCCTTCAATTCGTTTATCTGTCCGGTCAAAGCCTGTACATTGGCCGCTTCCTGCGTGTAGCTTTTCCCGGCTTGCTTGTTCGCTTCAAGCTGCTTGTTCTGTTCGGCACGTACCTGCTTCAATGCTTCAATCAGTTGCAGAGTCTGATTTTCCACATCATCCACATTCTTACCCACGCTCTGTAGTCCGGCTTTGGTAAGGTCTTTCATGAATATTTCGAGCTGTACAGGTACTGCCATATCCTTAATCTTTTACTGCGTATTTTGTAAAGAACTCCATCGGGTTCATTCCCTTTGTCGCATTTAAATTTTCTGTTTGTTTGTGACTGTTTCTTTGTTTCTCCCGTTCCTCCATTTCACGGATCTGCTGCATCATGTCCGGCTTTTGCGGTGGAACCCAGTGCGGCATGTCTGCCATCATCATTTGCAGGGTAACTACATTTACCTTGTCCAGAATGTAGTCAATGCTCCATCCTGTTTCCGTGGCCAGCTGACCTACTACGCCGAAAAGGCTATGCGAAGGTTCCGTATGTCCCTTCTTTAACTCCTCTTGTCGTTTGCGCTTTCGTTCCGGCTCGCTAAGGGCTGCATCTTGTTCAGAGCTGCTGCCGATGCGATAATAATCCCGAAAGACGTGGTAGATGTACTGCTCAGTATCTGCCGCCAGGCGGATGCAAGTTCGTCGGGTGTCATCAGTTCCCGTAGCATCCATGCCACCATGCGGTTCAGCACTCTTCCCAGTACAGGACCTCGCACAATTCCGTATGCCACCATCCGGCTGATGTCCTTTCCATGCAGGAAGACAAACCGGACACGCTGGTCCAGATTGTATGCGTCATATTCTTCCGGAGTCACCCCGATTCGGAGATAACGCTTGCTTATTCGTATCAGACTGCGTGTGGTAGGTGTCTTCATCGTAATGCGGAACGGACGTTTCCTCAGTACCGTATGAAGCGGCAGGCTGATTCCCCCGTCACTGAGGGAGATGCCTGCCAGCAGTTCTATATCCTGTGTCTTCATCATCCTGCTGCATCTGCGGTTGCATCACTTTCATCCGGGGTTACACCGGGAGGATAAGTACGGTAGCGTCTTTCCTTTCCGTCTGTAGGTTTCAGCATGTCCACACGGATACCCATTGCCAGTACATTCTGCATATTGATTCCGTTCTGGAAGCCGTTACGGCTCAGACGGGCATTGAATATGCGGAAGCTGTGTCCGGAATGCATGGATATTGTCAGCATACCGTTTGCTACAAACTTAACCGGAGGAGTATAAGAATCATCCTTTTCTTTCTTTCCACCGAATACATCGACCATGCTTTGTGCATCCAGCTTGATGAGGTTCATCGTGAATGCATCGCTTCCCGGATTGGTCATGATGCTGTCTACGGGTCCGTCTGTTACCTGTGCGGCCATCACATCCATAAAGGTAGGCGCATTTCCTGCCGGCTGCATCCCATTTTCATCCAGCCAGCCCAACGTCTTTTCCTCGCCTTCCGGTGTCTTGAACTTTACGGCGGCCACACCATACATCAGTCCGTTGCTTTTATCTGCCATAATTTTGTCGTTTTTAATGTTTGCTTAAATGATATTTAATCAGTTGCCAAATAAGGATAATTCCCAGCAGGGTCAGGGCTGTTCCTGTCAGCCATCCCTGGGCTGCGGGGCGTGTTTCCTTTACTTCACTGTTCACAGTTTCATCACGGATGCGGTGGTCGGTTTCCGTACGAGTCACGGTCACCTGTCTTCCTGTGCTGTCGGCTGTTGCCGTGACGTTCACGCCACCTTCTCCGTCCGATTGTATGTCAATACTCAGACCGTCGTTCCGATAGCTCAGCCCGAATCCGGCAGGAAGCTTACTCAGGTTCAGCCACTGCTCCGCACTCACCGAGCAGGTCGCCGTCCTCTTCGGGACCGGCTCGTAAGTTGTTTGCTCGGTTACGCTCGTTCGGAGGCTGTCCGAGCGGACGGTTTCCGAGCTGGCCTTTCTGCTGCTGGCGCAGGAAGATAATGACAGGACAGCGGTCAGCATACTTGCAAGTATGCAGTTTTCGTAAAGCCGTTTCATGATTGATATTCCGTTCGTTTTGTTTCCGTAGTTGTTTGCTTAGTTCCAATACCGTGGCACTGAGGTCATCATACAGAGCCTTGTAAGTGCCCTCGGTTTCTTTCACTGCACGGACCTGGTACACTTTCCTGTCACGCCACCAGGCAATGGCAGTTACCAGCCAGCCGGCAGGAGCCAGCCATTCCATCAGTGACTGTAACAGGGTCCAGTCCATAATGCTCTACTCTTTTTTAAACAGCGCTCCGATAGCCTTAATCACATCATAGAATCCGCATCCGCTGAGTCCCGCCGCCAGTCCGTAAATCAGCACCTGCCACCAGATATAGCCTGTAAGTAACGGAGTGAGCTGCAACAGCCAGGCAAGGATACATACCACCATGCCCACGCCGCATGAAATCAAAATTTTAGCCAGCTTGCTTGCGGAAATAGCCGGAACAACCTTCAGAATCTGTGTCACCAAGGTAGAAACCAGGGCTACGATTCCGGTAAAGCTACCCAGATCGATAAGGAACGATGTTTCAGGTTCAGCAGCCGGAAGTAGGGTCTGCGCAAAAGAAGCCAGTGTTGTAATCAGGCAGAGGCTGAAAAATAAGATAATCCGTTTCATTTTGTTGTGCTTTATTGGCGTAGCATTTGGCGTACTACGCCATGGTTATAGTTTCAATATTTGTTTTCTGTTTTTTCCGTCACGCTTGTAAGATACATGCACCCAGGAATAATTCTTTTCGTCGATAAGCTGGTCGAAAGGCAGATTCTCACGGATGTACTCAAAGAGCTTACGGTTTTCTTCCTTGCTTCCTGCTGTAATGTCGGCAGCTTCTCCTTTCAGATGCTGGCTGCTTGCCGCACCTCCTACCAGCCGGTTCAGTTGCGGACAGCGGTAACCGGAATTGACTGTAATCGGTTTTCCGTACCATTCACGGAGCGGGTCAAGCACATTGTCGGCAAGGGCTTTCAAGTTACCCGCCTCCTGAAGAGGCGGTGTATTCTTGATTCCATGAGCGTCGGCGGTGGTACTGGCACAAAGTTCTCCCATTGTAAAGTGTTTCATGACTTATCCTCCTACTCCTGCATTAGATATTTGTACATACTTCTTTCCGGTCCACATCAGTACAGTACTGTCGTTTGCGGCGCATTCTACGCCACCTATCGTTTGTTTGTTTGAAGCATGCTCGTTGTTTACAATCAACAAAGAGCCAGGCTGTACCAGTGTGTTTACAGTATAAGAACCTGCTGAAGCAGCACTGTCGAACGTCATTACCTGCGGATTTGTGTCATGCGTAATGTGTGAACTGTCGGTTGGCTTACGGTTTACTGCAATCGGAAAAGGAATACGCTGGCAGCGTTCTCCTTCTTCCGTGTAAGGGGCGGTAAAATCAAATGTACGTCCTGATTTACTATTCAGATAACTCATAGTTTTATCGTTTTTTTAAAGGTTTGTTACTCATGCTTTTTAGTTACAATGGCTCCCAGATATTTTCCGGTAGTAGGCAGTGCCAGTCCGCGCATGTTAAAGCCGATAACGTCACCACGGTATTCCGGATCATTAAGACGGTAGTACATGTCGAAATTGCTTTTTGCTGCTCCTACCGCTTCCTTATAGAAGAAGGTTGAGGCAATAGCGTCTGTACTGTTTACAGGAGCTCCATATGCTACACGTTGTCCGTTTTCTCCATTGTAGCGTGGAGTCATTGCGGTGATATATACCTTGAAATTAAACATTGAGCTGCCGTTGAAGAAGCTTTTGTACATTTCCAGATCCTGTTTGCGAAGGTCGGCTGCGTGCCACGGATGAAGCAGGAGGATTCGGCCTTCTGTTGGCATATCCATCAGGTTGCATTGGGTATCCAGTTTCAGCAGTTCTTCATAAGTAAAGGCATAGTACGTGTTGTTGATGCTGCTCTTGTTTCCTGTGCTGATCACATTGACCGGAGTGTTTTCCGTATTTTTTGCCGGTGACCAGTTATATCCTGCCATCTTCGCAAACTTAGTCTGCAAAGACACACGGTGTCCGCGGATGACGCTTTCGCGCTTACCAGCCGCTTCCTCCACTTCGATAGCGTTGATGTGTACGGTATTTTCCGTGTCAAAGCGTTTCATCTCCAGTTTGTATGGAATATCTTCACGCCTTACAATAGGAATAGGCCATACTTCATTGTTCTCAATTACTTCCGGATTTACACCCGCTTCCTGAAGGTTCAGGAAACCGTTATCTGTCCATGCATCGAGATTTCTACCTTCTGCAACAAATGAGGTGTCCGGAATAAACTGCTCCTCGATTCCGGGAAGCCAGATTTCTTTGTTTAATCCTGCCATGTTTTGTCTGTTTTAAATAGTTTGTAAAAACGGTTTAAGCCGGTTCATGCCCATAGGCTTCGCGGAATTTCTGACGGTAAAGCTCCTTGTCCTGCTTCAGTTCTTTCAGACGGTCAGCCTTCAGAATATCCTGGAAAGTCATGTCACGCAGGGTTATTGCTCCTGACTTTCCTTCGGGAATAACCTGTGTGGCTACAGCCTGCCGTCTGGTAATGGAAGACAGGCGTACGGAAGCATTTTCAAAATCATTCTCCAGATCTTTCAGCCATGCATCACGTCCGGAAGCATCAATACGTCCGTCCTTTACGGCTGCATCCACCAGAGAGACAGCCTGTGCCTTTCTGGTTTCACGTTCCTTTTGTTCGTAGGTGTCCAGTTTTAGCTGTAAATTCTTTTTTTCTGTTTTCAATCCGGCTATTTCCGACTGATACTGATCACGCAATGCGATGAGCTTGCGCACTTCTTCGGCAATTGCCTGTTCGCTGGCTGAGTCGGACAGGCGCAGCATTTGTGTAATCACACTCATATTGTTTTCTTTTTTAGGGTTGAGATTCATATTTTTAATATTGTCAGCCAGACGTATGACCGTACTCCGGTCTGACAGGTCAATCCGTTTGCCTGTTGTACGGTCGTACATGACCAGAGCATTGTGGTTCGCTCCAATCGGACAAATTGATATTTCACGGAGTGTCCAGCGTGTAATGGTCGGTCCGGTCTGTCCGTCCAGTTTCATAAGTTCATCGTCCGTAGCCTCTTCCGGAGGCCATGCACCTACAGATGCCATACGAAGAAATCCACGCTCTACCTTACCGGCTATCTCAGCGGCTTTCGGGTCGGCTGTATCAAATACGATTTCTGCAACTATGGTTCCGTTTTCCTTATATACCCTGTCAGCACGGCCTATTGGCGTTTCCCAGTCGTTATGGTTATACAGTATGACGGGATTTTTCTCAAATTCCGTCAGGTTGGCTCCATCAGTCAGCATACGGAAACCGTAGGTATTGACCGACTCATCGTGTACTGTAAATTTGTATGATTTGTTCATTGTGCTCATGCTTGTTTATCGCAAAATTCGGGTGAAAAATTGAATCAGGCAAATCAGGTTGTAAGCGTTACATTCTGTAATGTAAGGAGTTACATAAATAGGGAAAGCATTACAAACCGATTGGTACAATTCATCGGAACTGTCTACCTTTGTTTTAAAATATAACACGAACGGACATGACAAACAACCTGACAAACCAACAGAAAAAGGACTGGGCAAAGTTGCTGTTCATGCAGGAAGGCATGACTTTTCAGAATATTGCGCAGAAAGTGGGCGTAAGCCGTATAACCGTAGGAAGATGGGCGGAAAAGGAGAGCTGGGAGATGCTGCGTGCGGCTGTCACCTCCACCCGTGAGGAACAGATACGACATCTGTATATGCAGATAGCCCAGATAAACAAGGCAATCAGCGAATCGGATACTAAATATGCCACACCTGCCCAGGCAGACACAATCAACAAACTGTCTGCGGCCATCGCCAAAATGGAGGGCGATTTCGGCATCGCCGACATTATCGGAGTAAGCAAGAAGTTCCTGACATGGCTGCGTGCCCGGAATCCGGAAAAGGCAATCGATATTTCATCCGAGTTTGACGAATTCATTAAGACACAACTGAAATGATATGGCAAGACAGAAACTGACCGGAAAGAACAAGCAGTTGGTGGAAGACTGGGAGGAATTCCTGCGACAGGTGCGCACACTGACTGCGGTGGACTTTACCATGAACGATGCAGAGAAGTCCCGAAAATTGAAAGAGCTGGAGGGCGATCCGATAGTATGGATGAAATTCTTCTTCTACAAGTTTGCCAAATATGAGTTCGCGGGCTTCCAGAAGAAGGCAATTCGTCGTATCGTAAACCATTCCGACGGCAACTGGTACGAGGTACTTTCGTGGGCGCGTGAGCTGGCAAAAAGTACCATTGTAATGATGATTGTGCTATACCTTGTGATTGTGAAGAAGAACAAGCGGGTGATAATCCTTGCTTCTGCCACCAGTGATGCGGCTATCAAACTGCTCAATGTGTACCGGGCGCAGTTTGAAGCAAACGAACGCCTGCGATACTTCTACGGGGACATGAGAGGAGCTAAATGGACGGAAGACTATTTCATCCTGTCAAACCGGGCTTCGTTTATGGCTATGGGATGGGGACAATCTCCGCGTGGTGTGAAGCTGGACGAAGTGCGGCCTGACCTGCTGCTCATGGACGACTACGATACCGACGAGGAATGCCGGAACATTGAAGTGCTGAACAACAAGTGGAGATGGTTCGAGAACGCCCTGTTCTTCACCCGCTCCATCAGCGAGGCATTGCTGACCATCTGGACGGGCAACATAATCGCCAAAGACTGCTGTGTGGTGCGTGCCGGAAACAAGGCCCGTGAACTGGCTGACCGTGAAAAGCCGTTGGGACATTGGGACATCATCAACCTGCGTATGGTAGACATCAACCATCCTGACCCTCAGGAAGACTATCGGAACGGAAAATCGGTATGGCCCGAAAAGAATAGTGAAGAAGCCGTAGATGAAGTGCTGGCTCAGGTCAGTCTGGCAGCCGGTCAGAAGGAATGTTTCAATAACCCTGTCATTGAAGGACATTATTTCGATGAAATTAAATGGGGAGAATGTCCGCCTGTACATAAATTGAAATACATTGTCAGCTACGGCGACCCGGCATACAGTAACAAGGTCAGCAAGAAAGCCGCACAAAACTCCTTCAAGGCAAACATCCTGTGCGGACTGTATGAAGGTACGCTGTATGTGTACACCTGTTTCCTTCAGCATGTCACCAACGATGAATTTGTGAACTGGTACTACTATCTGCAAGACTATGTGAAGGAGCGTGCCCAGCTGCGTTGCTTCATTGAGAACAATACCCTTCAGGACCCGTTTTACGAGCAGGTATTCAAACCAATTTTCCTGAATAAGGGAAAAGAACGTGGATTTTACATTAATATCAGTCCGGACGAACGGAAGAAACCGGAGAAGTTTGCCCGCATCGAAGGTAATCTTGAACCGTTGCACCGTGCCGGAAGACTGGTTTTTAATATTAAAGAAAAAGACAATCCTCACATGTTGCGGCTTCAGGAACAGTTTAATCTGTTTGATGACGGACTCCCGTCACCGGCTGACGGACCTGATGCAGTGGAGGGAGGATACTACATGTGCCAGCAGCTTTCAGCCAAGATTGAAACGGGAAGTATCTGGTACGGTAAAAGACATACAAACAAAAAAAGATTCTAAGATTATGGCATACCTGACAACAGAAGATATGTACACACATATCTACCAGGAAAACATTGAAACTATAAGTCATGGCGATGAGGCGATTATGCTTTCTGCCATTGATGCCGCCATAGAGGAAGCATCCGGTTATCTTACCAAATACGATACACAAGCTATCTTTTCCGCAACAGGCAGCGCACGAAACGCTATCCTGCTGCTGTTCGTAAAAGATATCGCGGCATGGCACTTCGTCAACCTCTGCAACGCCGGAGTGGATATGGAACTGCGTGAAAAACGGTACAACCGGGCTATCGAATGGCTGGAGAACAACCAGAACCGTAATAATCCTAATCTTCCTGCCAAACCGGACAGTACGGACTGCGGACATGCTCCGGGATGCCATTGCCAGATGGATTACGGAAGTAACCGAAAGCGGGACAATCATTTTTAAACGATACGATTATGGCAAAGAAAAATAAAAAGAATTATAGGGGAAAGGCTGCCATGCCTGATCCGACAACAGTAAGCAAGGCTTTGCCTACCCCTATTTACAGTACTCTTGTACTTACGCCTCCCAGACGGGAAATAAATGACATAGGAAACTGGAAATCGGCTTTGCGTGCAGCCGATATAGGCATCCGTTTCCCATTGTATGACCTGTACTCCAGTATTCTGCTTGACGGTTCCGTGACGGATGCCATCAACAAGCGTATAGAGGCGATTACCGATGCCGATATTAATTTTATCGCGAAAGACGGAAAGCAGTCCGATGTGATGGAAAACCTTATCAATTCGCTGGAGTTCGAGCGGCTGCTGGAAAGCATCATGTGGAGCCGCTTTTGGGGTATATCTGTGGATGAATTTACATTCACTCCGGAATTTGACTTCAACTCCATTCCACGGAAACACATCCGTCCCAAAGAAAAGGTCATCGTACGACAGCAGGGAGATAGTGACGGAATCAGCTATGCCGGTGACGATATGATTATCCAGTGGGGACGTGATGATGATCTGGGGCTTTTGCTGAAAGTCGCTCCGTATGTTATATATAAGCGGGGAGGTTTTGGTGACTGGGCACAGTTTGTCGAGCTTTTCGGTATGCCCATCCGTATCGGTAAGTATAACTCACTGGACGATACCAGCCGCAGGGTGTTGATTGAGGCATTCGAGACAGCCGGTTCCGCACCTTATATGGTAGTTCCGAAAGAAAGTGAGATAGAAACCACCCTGATGAGCGGAACAACCAACGGAGCCCTTTACGATGATTTCCGGAAGGCGTGCAACGAAGAAATACTGATTACGATTCTGGGACAGACCATGACCACGCAAAGCGGTTCATCACTCAGCCAAAGCCAGGTACATCTGGCCGTACAGGAAAAGAAGCACCGCAGCGACCGGCGTTTTGTTATCCGTATGCTGAACAAGTTCTTTGTGCCGTTACTGGAGAAACGCGGGTATCCGGCAGGTGGTGGAAAGTTCTCTTTTGTAGACAAGAAGGATGAACTTTCCGTAACAGACCTGAAAACACTGAGCGAAATACTTCCCATTCCTCGCTCGTGGGCATACGAGAAGTTTGGAATACCTAAGCCGCAGAACGATGAGGACATTCTGCAAAGCCTGCATCCGGCAGAATCCGTACAGCAGCCTTTTGCAAACGGAAACAAGAAGCCTCGTACGGACGAGGTTCAGGAGCCGAAGAAAGATCCGGAAAAAGAGAACGAGCCTCCTGTACGCAATACGGACAAACAAAGTCTTTGGGAATGGATAAAAGGTTTTTTCGCAGAAGCCCCGACGGGAGCCGGGGCTGGCACAGTCCGCATGAGGGATGATTCGGATCTTGACGAAAAGATAGCCGATGAAGTGTGGAACGGTGAGGAACTGTTCTCACCTGATCTTTTCAGGTTCTTTTCCGGAGAATTTTTAAATGCAATTCAAACATCATTTAAATCAGACGTAAGAAACATTGATACCGGCTTTGCCTACAATGCTCCCGATGATGTTTTCCGTACTGCCATGGAAACCAATCTATATCATTTCAGTGCTGCCAAGACGCTTGCAGAAATACAGGAACTTAACCGTCTGTTCCGGGAAAGCGGGAGTTACCCCGAATTTATGGAAAAGGCGCAGCAGGTGACAAAAATATTTAACCGGACATGGCAACAGACCGAATACGACACTGCCGTACTGACAGCGGAAGCCACTTCGCAGTACCGTAGACTGGTACAGAACAGGACCGTATTCCCTTACTGGCAGTATCTCACCGTAGCCGATGGCCGTGTACGTGAGGAACATAAAAAACTGCACGGAGTGATTCTTCCGGCTAATGACGAGCTTTGGAACAAGATATATCCTCCGAATGGATGGAACTGCCGTTGCCGCGTACGAGGGCTTATGACATTTCAGGTAGAAGGTGAGGATTTGGCTGCTATGCGCCAGCGGGTACTGGACTTTATGGCTACCAAAGAATGGAAAATGCAGGCAGCCCAAGGATGGGGAGTTAACCGTTGCGACACCGCACAGATATTCACTGCCGACCAGATGTACATCCGCAAGTTCCCGCAGCAGGCAGCATCCTATTTGAAAAAGATGACCGCCGACCGCTGGGAGCTTCCCACCGTACAGCAGATGAAGGACTATGCTCCTGGCGACATGCCGCCCCGTGTGGAACGCGATGAAAAACAGCTTTGGGAAGAAAAAGCTGTAGATGGTGTGATTTCGCTGACCGATTATGACGGACGGAAGGTTGTCATATACGAAAAGCAGTTTTTCGGCCATACTACCGCAAAAGGAAGAGATAACCGCATCGCATTGTGGAATGCTATGCTTGATACGCTGATGAATCCAGACGAAGTATGGTTGAACAACGAGATAGAGAAGAACTCGCTCGAAAAGGCAGAACAGCTTGACACCTACTGTCTGCTGAAATTCTATCGCGATGAGGTGGTGGCAGTAAACTACAAGATAGAGGGTGAGGCATTGGTTTTGAAAACGTGGTACGTCATGCAGACTAATCTGAAAGGAAAGACCGTAGCCTATATGAAAAAGAACATCTGGGATAAACGCCGGTGGGGACTGCTCATAAAAAAACGCTGAAGTATGTCCTTGCGTCCGTCCGGTCCGTAAAGGAGAACCATCCCGTGGTTCTCCGCCCGCCCGGATTGGATAGCCGGTGTCATACCTCAACTTGAATTACTCTGACCGAACCTTGCGTCTTTCCATTTCTTGCGGCTGCCCCCCGCCAAACCAAGGTAGGGCCCCATCTAGTCCGGTTGTCAGAACGTTACAAAGATAATGTTTTTAATTTTAAACCACTTGTTTAATTGAAAAACAAATGAATACAAACGATGAATTTGCAAAAAAAATAGCCCAAGCAATGAGCGCGCTTCCTCAACTGATAGCGGAAGAAGCCAAGGAATATTCCAGGACCAGGTTCTCAGAAAAGTCTTTCGATGGTAAACCATGGCCGGCACTGAGTCCGAAATACAAGCCGAAGAAAGGGACTATGCTGGTACGCAGCGGTAAACTGCAAGGCAGTGTGCGTATAGTAAGGGTAACCCCAAAGAAGGTGGTCATTGCCGCCGGGAACAGCAAAGTCCCTTACGCACAGGTTCACAACGAAGGTTTTACCGGAAGCGTGGTGGTAAAGGCTCACACCCGTAAATTAAAGAAACAAGGAAAGAAAAAGAAAAGGACCGTTGAGGTGAAAAGTCATACACGGAAAATGAACATTCCCCAAAGACAGTTCATGGGTAACTGTCCGGAACTGGAACGTAAATTAAAGACAGTAAGCGAACAACTTTTTAAATCCATATTGAAATGAAGAAAGAATACATGAGCGATTTGCTCGAACTGCTTGAAACGGAAGTGCCAGAACTCCGCTGGATTGATGCTGACGAAGGTCAGCTGGATTATTACACCGATGAACGTCCGCCTGTGGCATGGCCTTGTTGTCTGGTAGAATTTTCCATGCCCGACACACGTGACCTGTCTTCCATGGTGACAGTGCCCCAACGCTGTACCCTGCGAGCTGTGCTTACCATTGCCTTCAATGATTGTGCAAGTCTGAACACCCGTACCCCGAAATCCGTACGGGATACTGCTCTGAAACGTTTTGACCTGCTGGAAAAGATAAAGCAAACGATACATGGGCGGTGGTTTGATCATTTCCAGCAACCATACATGCGCCGAAGCTGTGTACCTCTGAAAAGGGAAGACGGACTGAAAGTATATGAAATGGCATTTGAAGCGGCTGTAATCGAATAGTCAGAATTTCCACGTAGGAAACATTTTCTGAAGCTGGCGTGCCGTCACTTTACGGCGGCAAAGGTCTGTATAGAAATCGGCGTTTTCCATCAGCGCGTTCTGGATGGTACGTTCGTCTACAAAAAATTCATGTTCAGCCAGTATCACAGTCACGTCGTCAGGGCGGCGGCGCATGATTTCCTCCCAATAATATTTGCGTGCCACCATCGCACGGTTGCGTAGCATCAGACGTTCTTTTCTATCTGATGCCATACGCTTTAGTGGGAGAGTGACTTTTCGGGTCATTTCCGATAGCGAAAGCTTATATGACGGGAATAGCTCCAGTTGAGAATCCATAGACAACGATTTATCGCAAAATTACAAAAAAATGCGGACATTATCTTATTCACGCACATAATAACTGCTTTTACGACAGCCCGGACCTGTACAGCCGTAGATTTGCACTGTCTAGACAAGTTAACCACATTTTTACAAACATTTAAAAAAGACAGACACATGGCTATCAACTATTCTATTGCGGCTTACAAGAAGCCGGGAGATATGGAAGGCACTGCGAAGTATTACGCCAAGGCACAGGCGAGCGGAACAGTCGAAATCAACGAGCTGGCGGATGATATCGCCTACAGTACGACCTTGACCGACGGTGACGTGCTGAACGTGATCCGTGCGCTGATCAAGCAGATAAACCGCCACATTGCCAAAGGAGAAATCGTAAAACTGGAGAATCTTGGAACATTCCAGGCTCAGATACGCAGCAACGGTTCGGAAACGTCGGAAGACTTCAACGAAAGTTACATCCGTCAGGTTCATCTTCAGTTCCGTCCGGGACTGGGACTGCAAAGCACGCTGGCACTGGAGAACCTTCAGTTTAAGAAGGTAAAATCGTATAAGGAGCTGGAAGGCGAATAATTTACCGCCGGAAAAATGATCTATTACCCTGCGGAAACAGGACGTTTACCGCAGGGTAATTTTTGCAGTACAAAAAATAATTCGTATCTTTACCTATATGAAAGCGATATACCTTACAGACCTGGCTCAGCAATATTTCCCTAAATCCAGTACCCGGAGTGCCGTAGCGCAGCTTCGCCGCTGGATAGTGTTGAACGAAGACTTACAGCAACGGCTTACGGAACTGCATTTCCATAAGGGACAGCGAAGCCTGACTCCCTTGCAGCACGAAGCGATATGTCATTTCCTTGGAGAACCAGGTGAATAATATACAGCAATCCCCGGCATCGGTTTTCGGTGTCGGGGATTTTTGTGTCAGTCTTCAATGTAGAAATCATTCTCCAGCAGCTCTTTCATGTACCGGTCACGCTCTGCTTTAGATTTAAAATCACTTCTAATTGTTACCCATGAGTCAGGATTATCCAAATTTTTTCCCTTGATAATTGGCTTCCCGTTTCTTTCTCCGCTCTTATTATCAAAAAACCTGAATCACATACTTTTTTTTGGTCTCTTGCGTTCATAATTACTCCTCCAATATTTTTAAGACCTGACACAATGCGCCTTCGAGAGTATCAATTCTATTTAGCATTATATCATATAACTTTTCATATTCTTTATCTTCATAAACTTTTTCACATTCACTTTCTTTTGATGAAGACCATTCCAAATAACTATGACATAAATTGCATATTTCATGAAGAGTTGTATCTACAGGCTTACCTTTCAATGTCGCTTCTACAGATGTAGATATTTTATATTGAACTGTTTCCATATTACTCACTTGTTACTGTGTACGTACCTTCTTCGCATGATTCGATTCTCATGTTTATCTCACTCTTCACATCTTCCAGAACTTTCATCGCTCCTTCATTGGTAAAGTCTGAAAGAACCTGGTCGATGAAATCTATTATTTGTTCTTCTTCGCTCATATTCATTCCTCCGTATCAGGTGTTAAATCTTTTACATAAGCCCAACGTATTATCTCATCCATAGTGTATGTTTTATCTATACATGTAACAGTATAACACATATTTCCGTTATACCCATAACCATAATAAACTATGCCAAAATTTAATCTCCCATCATTGGTCTGTATCAAGATTGCTTCTCCACTATAGTACTTGTCAATATTCCTATTCGGAAGTTCAGTATTGGGATGCCATACTGAATTGATTATCCATTTAGCACCTGCAACAAATAATGGTAAGGCATATTGACCTATCGTAGCAGAAGCAGCAGTATAGAGATTAATATCATGATGTTTATTATATCCTTCCTGCAATTCTTTGATAACTTTTTCACGTTCTATGCGACCTTGGTTTTCAATAGCTTCTTTCTTCATAAGTCAATAATTTCAATTTTCAAATCACGTTCCAGCTCACGCATCATGTCGATTGTGTCGTTGTTTTCCACATCGAAGCAGATGCCCAGGCATTCCGGGTTCTGCTTCGAACGCTGCACCTTCAGGTCGCATGGGCGGCTGTGCTTGATCCATACAAACATAAACTGATTGATTGCGCTGTAATGGACTTTCGCCGCCACCCTGCGAGGCTTGAACAGATTAAGGTTCTGGTTCTGCATAGGGTTCAATCTGCTTGATTACTGTTCCGCTGAGCCAGATGCGTCCGCTGCCCTGGCATTGCGGACACACTTTATGTTCGGGGTACTGATGCTGAAAATCTTTTTCTGCATACACGGTCACTGTGCCGGTTCCTCCGCACTGGCGGCAAAGGCATACGCGGCGATGGATATAAGTCTTCTCTGTATTCATCTCTTATCTGCGTTTTCAAATTCGGGTTTTACATCAGGTTCTGCTTCGTAGGGGTAAACGTCCATAATGGCGGTTTCCGATACGGAAGCTATCACGTAATCAGCCATAGTATCTTTCATTCCTTCGTCCTGCTTCTTGATGGCGTCGCGAAGGTCGGAAGCTTGTACAAGTACGTTGCTGGCAGTACGCTTTTCTGCTCCGCTCTTTTCATCCAGTGTAATAAACCAGAGTTTACATTTGAACCAGCGGTCGGCAGACTCTTCTTCACTTGAGAACAGTTCATTGTAATTAGCTTTTGCAACTCCAGCCACCTCAAACTCTCCGCTAATAAACGGTGTCATTTCTTCGATGATACGGCTTTCGGCTTCGGTAAAGCTGAGAGCGTCTACCAGATAGGGTTCTGTTACTTTCTTGTTCATTCCGTTTTCCATTGTTTTCTCATAACGGATTTTACATTCGAACCAATTATGCATCATAATTCTTCTATTTTTGTTGATTGTTTAAATATTACGTTAGTGTGATCTCTTCTCGAATCGTCCGTACAGTTAAGCTCGTTACCGTAGCAGGGGATGGCGTGCTCAAAAAACCAGCATCCGCTGCAAGGTTCTTCCTGATCTTTCACCTCGGCGACCGCGAGCGTTTGTCCGTGCCAGATGAAGGTTTCTCCTAATTGGTGCTCCATGATTCTTTTATTTTTCTGATTAATTCATTCCATCCTTTCCGCGCCATGCGTGGTTCCATCCAGCAGAGCCAGCCAAGTATATCGAGCATTCTTCCCGCAAGTTTCAGAATGAAGCCCAAAATAATCAGCGGACCGATGATAAGAGAAAAGGCTGTGAAAAGAATGATTTGTGTACGTTTGTTCATTATTCGATGTAATAAGATGTTATTACCAGATTGCTTCGCATTATTATGAGAGATAACCGGTTATCATCTTCTCCGAGCAATACACGAACGGAAGCCCGGCGTGCGTGTCCCTCATTCTTCAGTTCTCCAAGACAGCACTCCATTATCATTTTCAGGCGAAGATATTCATCACGGGTAGGCTCCAGTTCCCGGTTCTGAGTTACACGGGTCATGTACTCGTGCAGCTTTTTCATCCAGCGCGGCCACTTGTCACGCCGGATATTAGTCTTAAAGGTTAATTCAGCCATAGCTATTCCAATTTAATAATTTCGCATTTTTTCAGGAAAGGAGATAAATTACGGAAGTTGCAAGCATTGATGAAGCTGCTGAATTTCCTTGCCTTTTTAATATCTTTCACAAAACATAATTCATACGAAAAATCCGATGAGAGTTTTGGGTATCCTTTTTTCAGATAATCTCCGGCTCCTGTCTTGATGACATATATTCCTTTCCCATACTCTTTTATCCTATCATTTATATCTTTCCCTGTCCAACAGGATATGCAATGAGGACCGGATGGTGCATTGTAATATCCTGCATCCGGATTAATCTCTTTTCCACATTTACAACAGAGTAATTTATTCATCTTCCTTTTCCTCCTCAATCCAAAATGTGATAACGGGTTTATCGTAGACCGTGTATACCGTGATGCGGTTATCTGTACGTTCTATCTTATGAGTTATACCAAGTTTGTTTTTAGAGTTTCGAACGATGTATGTAAAGTTGTTCAAATACTTTTCTATTATGTCCATTTCTTCCTTTGCTTGCTGTTGAGTAAGAGATTGTATTGGAAATCTCTTGTGATAGTATCCCGATATTTCCAATGCATATTTAGGAAGAGGTTTTTTTATAAATTTCCTTTCAATTCTGTACTTTTCCATCTTTTTCCCATCCGTTAAGTTCATAAACCATATCCCGTGCTTTCTCTTTGGATCGGCACTCCGCAATGGGAGTGCCTGTGCAAATTGTATCAGTATATTCATTCCGATACACGATCCAAAGAGGACCACGGCGTTCATACGTGTATTTAGGCCGCCTGGACCGCATCGCTTTCCTTTTTTGGTTCTACGTAGAAAGATTCATCCTGCACCACCTGTACACCGATGTTTGCGAACTGTTCCGCAATTTCAGGAATGTCACGGTCGGCAAGCAGCTTGTCTTTAGCCAGTTCCTCGGTTGTGCGGATATACTGTGGAAGGAACTCTTTGCAGAGGTTTGTCACAGCTGCCCAGGTGAAACCTTTCATGTTCTTCAGCTTCGGGTTGCCGGTGCGGAAACCAATGATGCCGTGTGCTGATTCCAGACTCTTCTTTTTGCTGAAAAGCGTGTCCTTATTCTCAGTTGCGTAGGTCTGCATGACATCAAAGGTGCGGTCTTTCGTTTCGTTCAATTCTGCCAACTGGTCGGCGTACTTCTCACGGATCTTCGTCATTTCCTGGTCCATCTTAGCTGCGATAGCCTGAGCCTTTGCGTCTGCCATCGCAAAATCGGCGAATGCCTGTTCGTACTGTTCGCGGCTTACTCCGCTGATTACTGTTTTCTTGGTTCTTTTTGCCATCTTAATTAAGTTTTAATTGTTATTTAAATTCTGTATAGCATAAGCGTATTTTTGCATCTGGATTAAGGGCTTGTACTATCCTTCTTAAATTCGTGATAGAGTCTGTTCTCCAACATATACGAATACTTTTACTCGGCTTGTCTGGATAGTAATAAAGAATTCTCCATACAATATATTTCTTTCTGTTACTCATCTCTCATATCCTCCATTGCTGCCATGTCATATTCCATCTTCAGAGCTTCGTCTGCCTGCTGTCCGCAGAAGTTCTCCAGTTCGCGGAGTATCGTTACGCGGTCGCCGAAATCAAACTGCTGCATGCGGTTCATAATGTCATTCTGAATTTGTTCGATTGTATGTTCCATGATTATTCCTTGTTTGATTTACTGTCCTTGTAATCTTTCACTACCGGGCTACCAATCAGCTCGCGTCTGCTGTAATACACGCTACGTCCTTTCTGATATCCTGTTATCAGCCCTTTGTTAGCCCATCTTTTTATAGTTGTTTTTCCACATCCTATTAATCTGCATGCGTCAGCCTGACCTATCAAATCGTCCGGTGCTTCTGAAATATCCTTTCTAGGTACTTTCTCTAAAGAACCCACCCTGAGTCCTAATCTTCTTTCTACACGATCCAATCGGCGCAGAAGCTTCTTGTATTCCGAGAGGCTCAATGTAATAGTTTCTTCTTCCTCTTCCGGTTCGTCCTCCAGATCCGGACAGATGGAACTGATACCAATCTTTCCGGCGAGGAACTGGGCTGCATCCCGTGCGGCATAGAATAGGGTTTCGTTTCGCTCGTCTTCCGGAACGTCGCGCACATACTGATTGAATACCCATGTTTCGCTGCGCTTCATTTCCAGGACTTCCACCTGTATTCGGCTCGCTGCGTCTGTATAAGCCTTCAAGTGCTCTATTGCCCGATTTATTTCTGATTGTTTTCTCATTTCTCCTCCTTTCTTGCCATTGCCTCAAACTGTCGTTTCACTTCTTTTAGTTCTGCCAGCGACATTTCCGTCAGGTTCTTGCGGAACTTGCTGCGTGTGCGGCAGAACTGGTTGATTTTAGCTTTGTTCATTTCAAAATCCTCTGGTGTGTCGTTCGTGTAGTTCCGGTTCAGGCAGGAAATGCGGAACGACAATGAAAATATCTGCTTTACAATTGCACGCGCCTCCTTGCGGATTCGGTCGGCTGATTCCTTGTTGAAGCGGCTCAATAGCAGTCCGGCTTCTTCTTTGGTCAGCCCTGAAGTACTGTCTGTACGACCGGCTGTGAACTGGCTGATAAATCCGTGGCGGTCTTCATCGGTAAAACCCATCTTGTGAAACTGGGCTTGCAGTGCCTTGATCTGCTGCGGGGTTATGAAGCGTTCTTTCATTATTGTTTTCATGACTGTGTGTTTTATGATTATTCTTCTCCGTGATATTGCCGGGCTTTCTCCGGCACGATGTCGTAATGTCCTACAGGACCGATAAACCGACCCTTTGAAAATGCCCTGAAGCCTTCCACGTAGATTTTCAGCGAGGCATCGTACATCACTCCTTTGGCAGCGCGTCCATTGGGAAGTTGTCCTTCTGCGTGGCTGATGAAGATAAGCAGCTTCCGTTTGTGCTGCTCCTTGAAGTCGATATACTGGCGGTACGTCATGCGGGTATACTGGAAGGAGTCGATTACCACGATGTCGGGACTTTTCTGTCGCCGAAGACGGATGCTAAGCTCTTCCATGCTCTCATTGTCAATCAGCAGAAACCTCTTGTTTACTTCCATCATGCCTGTACGCCGTATGGCATCCTGCATAGTGCGGCAAGCACCTTCCTCCATGGAGTCGTAAGCTACGCGACCAAAACGGCACAAATACTTGCAAAGCTGAAGGGCAAAACTGGTCTTTCCGCTTCCGGAGTTTCCCCAGATGATCCATACTCCCCGTCGTTCAGGAGTACCGAATGCATTATACCAGGGACCATCAAACTGCATTACATCGAATTTCATGGATAGAAGCTCACGGACACCTTTTGCGTTGCGATCGAAAGTAAACTTCTTTTTCTGTGGGGGTGGGGTAGTGTCTTCTTTATTCATTGCTTCCTCCTTTCTTTATGCGGGCTTCGATAATACGTTTCTGACGGTGGATGCATCGCTTCACACGGCGAAGGTCGTTGTCGCTTCGTCTGGCATCCTTCAGCACCTCTTCGATATCGGCACGGTCGGTCAGATTGTTAGCCTGACAGATGGCGTATATGTCATTCTGTTCCGTGGGAGATACATCGAAGAAACGGCGTCCGATACGGCTGTTTATTTCCTTGTAACCTTTCTTGTTGTAGCGAAGTCCGGCTTCCATGCGGCGTTTGATGTAGTCGGTGCTGAGAAACACGATGCCGGAGTGTCCTTCCAGACGGTTGTAAATGCTGATAAAGTAATTGAACACGCTGTCTGTAAGCTTGTCGCCTTCATCGAATACCAGCAGCGGACTCCCCAGGAAAGAAATCATGCTGATGGCATTTTCCAGCATATCGCGGAGGTTGGTCGTGTCGGTGGGTGCGCCTACCTGTTTGGCTATCTCACGTACGAAATCTGAACGGCGCATGTCTTCAGAACATAAGATGTAGAACACGTTGCGGTGCGTGCGGCGGTATTCAATAGCTGCGGTAGTCTTTCCGCATCCGGCATCGCCAACCACCCATGTCACGTTCTTATATGCCTGTGCGTCACTCAGCGCAAACGTGATTTCCTTGAAGGTCTTTCCCTCGTGCAGCGTCCACGAATCGAAGGCAAAGCCTATCTGCACCGCAATGCGGGTAAACATGTCATCACTGATCAGGTCATATTTTCCGTTGCACAACTGGCTGACGGTGGCAGAGCTGACATTTTGCAGACTTTCTGCCGCACGGTTACGGGTAGGATAATTTTCACAATAGGCAATCAGTGCGGTACGCACCTGTTCTTTCATTTCTGTAGTAAATTTCATTGTCTTAATAGGTATTTAAGTATTGTTTAATCAAATAGTTAGAATTTTCCCAAGCTGTCAAGTTCATCAAACGTCAGGTTCGATACTTTCTTTGTCCAGTCACCGGCTGATGCGAAAGTCAGCGGTTCGTCTGCCAGTACAGGCTCTTCCGGAATGTCCGTTTCGGGCATCGGTACCGGAGCTTCCAGTGTGCCACGCTTCATTTCCTCACGGTATCCGTCAAGCTGCTTTTCGCTCACAGCAACCGGGCGCGGAATGCGGAGCTGGGTGTATGCCTCGCCCATGGCTTCCTCCATAAACAGTTCCTCTTGTGCGATGTGCATGGCTGCACGTGTGCGGCGGTTGGCTTCCAGCTGCGCAAACAGATAAGCGTTTTCCTCTTCGGTGCGTTCCTGAGTGGCACGATGGATAGTGACTTTCGGTGTGGCAATGGCCGCATACTTGGCTCCCGTGTCAGTCACCGCCCATAGCTCGATGCGGGTCATGTCTTCCGGATCGTAGCGGTAGAGGAACTGACGGCCTACGTTCTGCAGGTGGAAGTTCATATCTATCAGCCCGTCGTCGCCATACACCATGTAGCTGTATTCCTGCTTGTTCATGCGGAAGATGAAACCTTCCTTGGTGTATTGCACCGGAGCCTGAGAGAACAACATGAAGATTTCGTGTGCCTCATAGTCATCAAGCGGCTGTGCCTGTGGATTCTCTATCGCGGTGTACATTTCCAGTCGGGTCATGCCGGTGGGGCTGGTAGGATGCTGCATCGAGTTCCATTCTTCGCGGCAGTCGGCATACTGCTGTTTCAGTTCCTCCAGCGTGGGCAGTTTATCAATGTTAGCCATTACCATGTCAACATTGGCACGGCTGGAAAGCTTCTTTGCCGTGATGTTCTGACCGGTGAAGTTGTACATCTTGTGAAGTACCTGCTGCTGGAATCGTCCGAAAGCGGACTCGATGGATTTACTCTGACCGTTGTGCGGCATGGTGGTCTTGTGTAAGTGACAGAGCTTCTTGAAGAATCCCTGCGAAGCCAGTTTCTTGTGTCCTCCCTGATTATCGGTCACTATCTCGTAAGGCTTTACCTTCCATGTCTGGAGTGCCATACGGTATGCCATGTACTGGACGAAGAAATTTTCGCCGTCACCGATAAAGTAGCCGAGAAACAGTTCCGTGCAGGCATCCATCACTTCGTATACATCCGTGGTGCGTGCCACCCATCGCTTCTGCCGTTCATCATAAGCACGGTAGTAAAGGTTTATCTTCGTACCGTCTGAGTACCACAGCGAGTTCGGCATGGACGGCATTACCGTATCGAAGGTTGGCATATATTTGTTCTTGAATTCCCTTTCGCCATTTACCGCGGCATACCACCACACCATCACCGCCGGATCATTCAAGTAACTGTGCATCGTGGTAGGACTCTTGATGGTCTTCAGCCCGCGAAGCACCGCCTGACGGTTGTATTCCTCAAAGAGCTGCATATCTGTGTAGACAGGGAACTTGCTCCGGCGGAGCTTCAGCAAAAGAGCACCTTCAGCCTTTCCGATGCGGCGTGCGGCACTGTTGCCCAGATTACCGCTTACCAGTACCTCGTATCCATCGCGCTTGTATGCATTGAACTTCTCACGCAATCGTGCCGGATTCTTCGGCAGTGTGTGACCTGTGATTTCGCGAAGACGCTCACAGCAGATCTGCACACTGCTCCATGTTTCCGCACGGCGGGCAAAGCCTCCTTTGGCATGTTCCACACTGCGTGCCTTCTCTGTTCGCATCATTTCGTTCATCACCTGAGCGTTCAAGATGTATTCCAACTGTCTATAAGGCTCGATACGTGGCTCAAACTCCTTGAAGAATCGTACCGCATCGGCATCGAAGCGGATCTGTGTGTTGATGTACTTTTCCTGCTCACGCTGTTTCATTTCTTCGTATGCATTCTTGAATGTGTCATCGTATGCTGCACGGAGCCGTTCCGGCATGGAGCGGTAGGCAATAAGGGCCTCGCGTCCGTTACCTCCCCGCTGGAGGAGGGTAAGCTTGCCTTCACGTACATACTTGTCGTAAGTGGGCTTACTGATAATGCCACCACGAACAAGTTCCGTAAAGCTGACGCATAATGTGTTTCCGTACATTTCCATGATTAATTCGTTAAGATTGTAGTCCGGCTCCGGGACTTGAACCCGGATGGCAGCCACCTTACTAAGTTCTGCAAGCCGTGTGTGATTCATTCCTTTTTCTGTGCTCTCTTATCTTCTCTGTCCAAACGTATTGCTGCAGGTATAAGTGCCAGGCAAAGGCAGATTGTTATAATCAGGTTCATTGTTCCATCTGTCAGTCGGTTCAGTATGGCTGCTGCCAGTATCAGCAGCAGATAGCGTGTGGTGGTATTGATTCGTTTCATGATTCTATGGTTTTGAGTTTGGTGCCATCCCTATTCTCTCGAACCAGAATGGCAATGATTCATCACTTATGCAGTTGGTTGTAAATTACAATTGAATAACTTCCGCATACGGGTTTTCCATTTCCTTCAACTCATAGAGCTTTGCTCCATGATTCAAGGCATACGAACGGATAAGTCTTGCTGTAGGGCTCTTTGTATCGTATGCCAGAGCGGCATCCACCGTACGGGTTGTAACATTCAGTTTCCGGGCGATTTCTTCTTTCAGTTCCCGGCTTGCTTTAATGAGTTTTCTTGTTTCTGCCATTTCGTTATTGTTTTTATCGTTATTATTCGGTTAAAAGTCCGTCCCTATTCTCACGAACCGGAACGGTTTTGCTACATTTGTAGCGATGCTAAACAAACTAACTTTATTTTGATTATGAGTACTGTATATGTTTATGAGTCTTTTTACTCTGTCGTAGTTGAGTCTGACAGGCATGATACCTGTCTTATCGAATCCAATCGGATCAAATCGCTTGCTAAAGCTTTTAATGCATCCATTGTGAAGGAAGCTAAATCTGCAAGGAAAGGAGATGTGCTCTCCCGAAATATCATGATCAGTTTTAAAGCCCATTCTCATGAAACCATTATTTTTAGAGAAGCACTGGACATTATAATCGGTAGTATCAACATCTGGAATTCGGGATTGAAAGCATATATCTATGACAGTTCAGTGGAGCGGACAGATGCATCTTTCGGCCTCACTGACTAAATTCCACATCTCCTCTATGCTGTTGTCGCACAATGTAACCAAATCCGGGTGTTCTTTCCGACATTCGGATTTGGCTGTTTGTGCGTGTGCTATCATCTCGTCCAATATCCTTTCCAGCTCTTTATAATCAATCTTATGCTCTTTCATAGCTTCATTCCTCCCACGTGATGCAAAGTTGTTCATAAGCTGGTTTCTTCTCCGGATAGTTGCGTCCTTCCTGACGGTTCTTCTTCGCGAGGTACTGGATGCACTTTGCCACAGGATAACTCATCGCAGTTCCGGCATACACCTTTTGCACATGCCCCAGCGTGACACGCTGCTTCTCGGCTGTAAGGCAAAGCTCCGCACGGCTGATGTAGGGCTTCACGTTTTCTTTCCACTGACTGAAGTACGGACGGAACTTGGGAAGAGGAAGACGTTTCGTGCTTTCCGGACGCTCGCCGCTTACTGAGTAGCTTCCGGTTCGCCGGATGCTGGGGAGCACTGTGCCGGTCACCCAGTTGACAAACCTGTCGGCTTCCGGCTTGTTGCTTCGAAATGCAAGTTTGTAAACGGCTGCTTCATTGATTAATGTCATACGTCTAATGTCGCTCACAGTATGTTCTGAGCCGTAAATGGGAAATTTCCCCATCCCCTTCCAATCGTCAGGAATCGCTTTCAGGGTTTTGCCGCTCCAGTCTATATTCAGAGCCATTGCCACATCCTTAGCCACAAACCAAGGCTCATCATTGATTACTTGTGTACGGATGTTCACGTTTTCACTCTCATCGTAGAATACTCGCAAGCTCGCAGCTTGCCGAATGTTTGTTTGTTCCATAATTTGCGTTTTTATAGATTATTTTCTATCTTTAGACCGTCTTCCGTATTGAAGACTCTGCAAAGTAATACAGAAATTCTGAATTATACAAACATAATTCAGTAAAATCAGACAAAAAATTCAGAAAACATGAAAAAAGAGGAGATAAATCTAAGGTTCGTAGAGGCTGTTAATCACCTTCTGGATACACGTATAGTAGCTTCTAAAGCAGATTTGGCTGAAAAATTAGGAATAAAGCCTTCTAAATTTTCAGAAATTCTGAATTATAGAATGAATATAGGAACGGATCTGGCTGCACTCTTATGTTTTACCTATAACATAAATAGCAATTGGCTTCTCACCGGAGAAGGGAAGATGCTTCGTAATGAAGAAAGACCACCATCAGAACCGATAGATGGAGCAATTCCTTTAGCTCATCCGGCTCATTCACCCGGAGAAGGTATTCCACTGATACCCATCAGTGCCATGGCAGGAGCCTTCACCGGCGAGCATACCGTACTTGAATACGAGTGTGAACGTTTTGTGGTTCCCACATTCAAGGGTGCAGAGTTCCTGATCAGCGTAAAAGGAAGCAGCATGTATCCCAAGTATAACAGTGGAGACATCGTAGCCTGCAAACGCCTTTCCATGAGTGATATCTTCTTTCAATGGAATAAGGTGTATGTATTAGATACGGATCAGGGGCCACTTATCAAACGGGTAAAGCCCGGATCAGACAAAGAACACGTCCTCATCGTATCGGACAATGAACGTTACGAGCCATTCGAATTACCTTTGGACAGGATTTATCATGTGGCCCTGGTTATCGGGGTTATACGGCTGGAGTAAGCTGTAATATTATAGATGTAGTTAAATAACCAATAAAATAAAAGACGTATGAAAAAACTATTATTAATTCTGGCAATGATTTTGCCAATGTTTATTACAAGCTGTTCTGATGATGAAGAAGCTACAGTTCTGACAGGTACAACATGGGAATCGACTGAAGAATACGGTGGAATTGTGTATTTAAGGTGGACTCTTACTTTTCAAGAAAGTACATTCTCCATTACGATGGATAAAGATGCTGATGCAGATGGCGTTTTCGATAAGAAAGATTCCGCATCAGGTTCTTATTCAGTAGACGGCAATAATGTTTCGCTGAATGCAGAAGGGTTGATAATGAGCGGAACATTCAGCGATAATGTGATGCACCTGGATTCCGGTGAAGAAGGTGGCGAATTCGTTTATTATAAGAAATAACGCTTAATTGGCATTTAAAAGGCGATTAAAACAATAATAATTATGGGAACGTTCATAAAAGAGATTGTCTATAATCAAGCTTTTATAGACCAGACATCCCGTCGTAAATGAGATGAAAGGAACAGGGAGTTCTGGCAGAAAATGGGAAACCTTCATTCCAGCTATCCTGATTGCGATATTCTCATCGAAGCGTACGCTAAGGAGCACTTTTCTACTGGGATTGCAGAAGACCTTAAAATTACTTGCAGTTCTCCGGATGTTCAGGATTTGGCGAATCGCATATACAACACTGATTATTATGTCGTTCCTCTAAAGCTATCGGAACTGGGATGTGCGGAAAAAGACGAGGTGATTGCTCATATCTTGCAAAACGGCTGATACAATCAGTCAAGTATAAATGCATGTCTATGTAATCACTCACAGATACATTCTCCTGTATTACAGGAGTTATCATCGTGTTGAAATGGGGGGCTTTTACAATTAGATTCCCTTTTTCATCCACAAAATCAAAAGAAACAATCAATTTTCCTGCCATACTCCTAAAAATAGCTCCCGGACTTTCACCGGGAGCGTTCACCTTAATCCAAATACCTATAAAAACGCAAATTCATAGAAAGTATTGGGGCAGAACCCGGACTCGAACCGGGGACAAAACAGCAGGCGTCCAGTACTGTTTGCTCTACCTTCTGAGCTATTCTGCATCATTTCTACACGCACACACACGTTTTCACCGTAAAAATACGTATTATCATCCAAATAAACACTATAAATCAGTGACTTACATTAATTTTACAGCATAATCAATGCGAAAATATATAATACTATCTATATCAAAATATAGATTAAAACGCATTAATAGCACACACAAAAGGCAATCTCCTACCAAATACACGACTTAAAACCAGTTAAAAAGGTATGCCCAACTTTTTATTTTACGCATAAAATGAATAAAAAAGGGTATGCCCAACTAGTATGCCCAAAGGTATGCCCAACCCCTTTTTTAACATTTAAGAGAGAGATTCTGAAACCGCTTGTTTTTCCTGTCTAAATGGGGACTTAAACAGATTTCTAAACACCTAAACAGGCATAAAAAAAGACCGAAATAAGCCTTTACAGCCTATTCCAGCCCCGTTTAAGTGATATTTATAGGGTGATGTAACAAAAACGCATTTAAAGCCCGCGTTTAGGCCGTTTAGATGTAAAGCCGATGTAAAGTAATGTCACATTTCGTTTTGCGTTCGCATGAAAGCCCGTATTCGTTTAACTTGCTGATAAACAAACCGTAACAACATTTTTGCCGCCGTTCTATCTTACACAATTCGTTCTGATGCCCGTAGGAAAAGAGGAAGCTTTTCTGATATAATCTTATACATTTGTAGCAGAAAACTGGTAAAGCAGGAAACTGCATAAGAAGAGAGGCAGTTTTTAGAAAACGATCGTAAGAAATAAATGTAATGAAATCAAAGCGATTGATAGGGCTATTGCTGTATACAGCATTGCCGGTTTGGGCCTTTAGTCAGATAAAAGGAACAATAGTAGACATCCATCAACAACCGGTAGAAGGTGCGACCATTGTCATGCAACTACCGGATTCAACTTATTTAGAGGCTACCATCTCTGCGGCCGACGGTACATTTATGCTTAAACCGGAGCCGGAGAGTTATCAGCTTATTGTCCAGCACTTACTTTATCAGACTAGACAAATAAAAGGTCGGGCTCATGATGTCGGCATCATTACATTGGAGCCGAAAGACTATAATCTGGAGGAAGTGGTAATTAAGGGTGAAAGACCATTGGTTAAAGTAGAAGACGGGCGGCTTGGATATGATCTTTCGGTACTTTCTGAGAAACGGGCTGTAAACAATGCATACGAGGCTATATCCAAACTACCGGGGGTACAGGAGAGTAACGGGACTCTTTCTCTTGCAGGAGCTAGTTCTCTTACAATTGTGATGAACGGCAAGCCTACGACTATGACAGCAGATCAGCTGGAAACATTGCTGCGTAATACACCGGTAGATCGTGTAGAGAAAGCAGAAGTCATATACAGTGCCCCTCCTGAACTCCATGTGCGTGGAGCTGTCATCAATGTGGTGATGAAACGCTCAAATGACTATTCATTTCAGGGAGAGTTGAGCACATACTATCAGAACAGATATTTCAGTAGTGGCGGTGCGAATGGTAATTTCCGATTATCTACGCCTAAAGTAACTCTGGATGTAATGTATGGGGCCGACAATGCCAAAATAATGGAATATACGGACTTGTTCTCCAGACATACATTAGGCGATAAGGTTTATGAAATAACTCAAAATGAGAAACTAAGTACCAAAAGCTGGATGCATAATGTAAGAACGGCTCTGGAATACAATATCAATGAAAAGAATCGTCTGAATATTGCTTATACCGGAAGTTTTACTCCCGACAGAAACGGTCGTAGTATAGCAGACGGAAGTTTTCAGCAATCCACTCTCGATAAATTTACAGAAAATAAGATGCATAACATAGCTGTACAATACAGTTCCGGTTTCGGACTCGAATTAGGCGGTGATTATACCCGATTCACTTCTGATAATAACCAGACAATGTTAACACAGCTTACAGATAATAGTGAAAACGCATATACCCTGACCGGCGGCCAGCGTATTGACCGTTACTCTGTTTATGCAGACCAGAAACATAGTCTGCCCAATAATTGGGGTATAGGTTACGGTGTTTCCTATCTCTATACAAAAAACTACGATTTTCAGACTTATAATAATGTGACAGGTAATATAAAACCTGAAAATACTGATGCTAAGCTGGAAGAGCAGACAACTAATTTCTATTTCTCGCTGAGCAAGAATTGGGCAACAGGGACTTCGTTCACTGTTTCGGCTACTGGAGAATATTATACTATTGGCAATTATCACAAATGGGCGGTTTATCCGCAAGCCTCGTTGATATATCTGAAAAGTCCGCAACATATTTTCCAGCTATCCCTGTCAACAGACAAGACATATCCTGGTTACTGGGATATGCAGTCTTCAGTCACCTATCTGAATGGATATTCTGAAATTCAGGGAACGCCTGGTTTAAGACCTATGACGAACTATAATCTGAATGGAAACTATATATTGAAACAGAAGTATATCGTTGGCCTGTTCTATAAACATACATCCGATTACTTTGCCCAGTCTCCCTATCAGGCAACCGACCGGTTGGCATTGATATACAAGAACACTAACTGGAACTATATGCGTATGATAGGAGCCAATATCATTGTACCGTTCAGTATGGGGAACTGGTATGATGCAAGGCTTACACTTGTAGGTATGCAGGCACGACAGAAATGTGACCAATTTTTTGACATACCTTTTGATCGTAAGAAATGGATATTTGTCGGAACACTTGATAATACCTTCAAGGTTGGAAAGAACCTTTCGTTTGAACTGACAGGGAACATACAAACACCTTTCGTTCAGGGAACGTTGGATCTTGCAAGCACATTCAATCTTACAGCCGGAATGAAGTGGAACTTTGCCAAAGACAAATGTACACTTACGGCACGTTGCAGTGACATCTTTAATTCCGGCATGCCGGATATGAAGGTTCGCTTCAAAGGTCAGTATTTGGATATGAACAGTTCTTTCTACACCCGTACAGTATCTCTGAACTTTACATACCGTTTTGGCGGATATAAAAAACTGGAGGTAAAAGAAGTAGACACTTCACGGTTCGGGCATTAAAAAATAATCGACTTACTACATTAAAGACTTGTTATAGTCAAATATTAGGAACTAATTGATTAATTAAAGATGCTGAATATTTTCAGTATCCAAAGATTAAGAGTAGGTTTATTATCTATTTGTGTAGTTTAAGCTCGGATTGAAGTCAGACAATAGGAAAAATAATTAACATGAATGCTGGAAAGAATAATACGCTTCTAGCTACAATTTTTGAATAAGATTATTGTGTAAATTTAGCCAATGAGAACAACGGTTTTAGGTATAATAGGCAGTTTCATCATAATGCCTGTCTATGGTCAGCATTTTGTTAAAGGAAAAATCATAGATTCAGAAAATGCAGTAATGCCGATGGTAAATGTGGCATTTCTGAATCAGTCAGACAGTACGCTTGTAACAGGTGCGGTATCAGACTCTTGCGGTATATATAGCACATCACTCGATGGTGGCAGCTATATTATCCGCTATTCCTATCTGGGCTATGAGACGCTGTATAAGAATATACTTGTTAATGCGGACATTACCCTGCCGATAGCTCGGATGGAGTTCTCACAAACTGAACTCGAAGGAGTGGAGATTACAGCGTACAGGAAACCTTTCAAACTGAACCGGGATGGAATTACTGCTGATGTGCCGAACACTATCCTTGCCAAACAAACCACTCTGAATAATCTGCTTTGTAAGATACCAGGTATACAGCAGCGGGGTGAAGCCATTGAAGTGATAGGAAAAGGTACACCTACGTATTATATCAATGGCAGGGAGGTTACAGATCAAACGGAACTGAATAATCTGGCTATTGACCAGATTCAGTCTGTCAGACTGATGACGAATCCTGACACACGTTATCATTCGGAGCAGCGTGCGGTAATTGAAATCAAGACCAAACGTCTGGGAGAAGGACTTGCCTTTAATGTCAGCGGTAATCTGTTGCAGGGCAATCATTTCAGCCAGAATTACCGGATGAATGGAAGCTACAACTATAAAGACTGGGGTTTCTTTTTTTCTTACAATTATGATCGTGGAAAGAAGGATTCGGATCTTGATATTTATCAGCAGACTCAAAGTGATACTATCTGGAATCTTACTAATTTGAGTCAAAAGCAGATTTTTAACGAAAGCCATGCTTATACGGGTGGTGTTTCTTATCATTTTTCACCAGAATCGGAGGTTGGATTGAAATATGAAGGCAAATACAGCGAAGGTAATACATTCTCAAATGAAACTCTTTCCATGATACCGGATAAGGGTGTTTCTACTTTTATTAAGAATCTCAGTGATGTGTCCGACAAGTCCGTCAGCAACCATTTTAATCTGTATTATATAAACGACTGGAAGAATGGCTGGAAAATGAACGTATTCGGTGATTATCTTCACAAGACTGATTGTAGCCGGGGGAATATTCGTGAATGGGAAAGCGACGATGCAGAAACGTCTATGGACTATCACCGTAAAGCAGACTGGGATTTGTTTGCTGCCAAATTCAGCTTGTCGTATGAAACCGAGAAAGCGGGAACTTTCAGCTTGGGATATGATTTTAGTCATACAAGCGGAACAGACTATATAGAATATATCCGTGCGTTGAATAATGGCCGTACTCGTAATACAGAGCTGAAGAATTCTCTCTACCTGTCATACGATTATGCATGGAATAATCTGTCGCTGGGAGCAGGCTTGCGTTACGAACACATACGAAGTGATCTGAGAGAAACCAATGATAGCAAAAGTCAGAACCAGACATATCACAATTTTCTGCCTTCTGTTTCGTTAAGTTATAATACGGAGAGTCTGCAACAGTCTCTTACTTACTCCATTCATACGGAGCGTCCTCCTTTTGGTGTAATGAATGATAATGCCGTGTATACAGACCGGTTTACCTATCAGAAAGGAAATCTTTACCTGAAACAGGCTCTGACTCATGACTTGAACTATATGCTGTTTTATAAGTTCCTGTTCTTTAACCTGAATTATACCTGTACGCACAATCCGCTGGTAACAGCATTTTACAGTATGCCGGGAAATTCGGCGGTTACGGTCAGCTACATGGATAATTTTGATAAACTGCATAATCTGACGGGTATGATAAACCTGCAATATCCGGTGAAGTGGTGGATACCTTCACTCACGCTTACCTGTATGAAAACATTCTTCAATTATCCTGGACCGGATGGAAGTATGCTGAAATCAGGTCGTCCTTTGATGATACTGAATTTCAACAATAGCTTCACTCTTCCTTCCGGATTCTTGTTATCTGCCGATTTTAATTATGGTTCCAGAGGTTATTATCAGCTGTACGAATCGAAGAGTTACACGTTTCTGAATCTGAGTCTGAAAAAATCATTCCTGGATGACAGGCTTCAGCTTTCGCTCGATGGGTATGACCTTTTCAATAAGAACAAAATACGCAGTGCAGCCCGTTTGAATGATATTATCATGAACAGTATCGGAAAGGAAGACACGCGGAAGGTTGGCTTTACTGTTACATACCGCTTCCGGACAGAACGTACAATGAATAACCGCAGTGCGGCTGAAAATGAAATGTCACGATTGAACATGAGTGAATAAAAAACGCAGAATGAACTGCATCCGGCGATATATGGTATTAAAATTCCTTTTGCTGATAATAATGCCTGTTATGGGACAGCAGAAGGAAGATAAGGAAATTAAGCTGAATGAGGAAGCTGTAAAACTCATTCAGTTTGATTTCCTTCCGGGCGGCATGGATTATAATAAACCTCAGGAAGCTCCGCTTGAAAAGAAATGGATGGAGTTTAAGAATCCTTTTGACGAAGGAATACCTCGAAGTCTGACGGATACTTTTATGGTAAAGAAGCCGAAGAAATATATCCGTATGTGTCCTTATTCTATTTGGACTAAACGAGGAGAAGATCCTGTTTATGATGTGACAATGGAAGGTCGTCCTCCTGAACTCATCATGAAAGAAGGACCAGATTTCAGTAAAAGGCTTCAGACAGACTACGGACGCACTCTTAAACCATCAGCGGGTAGAACGTATGATATGCTGAATAATTCAACTACCATTGAAGTGGGAAAAATTTTCAAGAAATATATTAAACCTATTTTCAAAAAGGATAAAAAGTAGAGCCTCAAATAATGGGATATGTATTCTAATGAGTTTTGAGATAAATGTCAGTCTATTTGATATATTGCTTTTCGGGTATTAAAATAGATTAAGATCTGGCTGTTATATGAATTATTTCATCTATATTTGAATCCATAACTCAAACTATGAAGAATATGAAGTGGAGAAACATCATGCTATTATCACTTCTTTGTTTGTCTTGTGCAGGACTTTATGCTCAGGAAAACATGAAAGTAAATAGTATTAAGCAAGAAAAAGACAGTCTGAAAATATTGTCTGAGGGTGCCGTCGTTTTTCCACAACCGGGTGGATATGCTGCCGATTTCAAGGAAAACACACTGAGTAATCCGGTAAATGAGATACCGGACGGACAGAAAATAGAGATTAAATTGCGCAAGCCTTTCTATATACCTCCTTATTATACAAATCCTTCTCCCAGATTTTATGGAGATTATGCGACGGGTGGACAAATCCTTCCTAATTTTTATGGCAGTGGTATGCAGGAAACATTGCCTGGTCTGGGAAGAGTAAATCAGGCCTCGTTCTTTTATCGTTATGACCTGAATGATTATTTTTCTATTCAGGCGGGAGTGGATGCGGTAAAGTATAATTTCCCGAAGAGTGTAGGACAGTCTTTGGGAGTTTCCGGTATCGTAACATACCGTCCTGCTGACAGACTCCATATAAATGTTTTCGGCTCATATTCTCCGGATAACCGTTATGGTTTTAACAGGAGCGCATTCGGAGCTACTATGGGCTATGATTTTACCGACCGGTTTGGTATGGAGGTAGGAGCACAGAGATATTACGATCCCCAACGGGGATGGCAGACTGTTCCGATTGTTACACCTTACTATAAATTCAATAAATTCGATTTAGGCATCGATGTTGGTGGAATTCTCTATGAAGTATTAAGAAGTGTCATGATTGACAAGCGGGGCGGATCACCGGTTATCATGCCTCCCGGGAGATAAGTTTGCAGGCTGTATGTAAGGTTGGAAATATTCATGTAGAGATAAAAAATGAAAAATATACAGAAAATATTGTGGTTGGGCTTATTGATATCTGCCGTCGGATGCAATAGCGGAGTCTTTATAGACGATTATTTGCCTGAAGTTCCGGTGGTGCAGTTGTCGGAAACAGATTCTGTTGCCAGAATAAATTTTAAGTCGGATAACTGGGATATCCTGAATATATATGGAGCCTCTGAAAATGTGTGGGGAGTAGTTTGTGACCTTGAGGGAAAACCTGATGGAAGAAACCTGCCTTTGGAGAATGGAGCCAATGCCGTTATAAAGTTGGGTTATGAATATTGCAACTTCAGGGTAGAGAAGAGGAATGGCAGAGAACTTTGTATTTATGCGGGAGAAAACATGAACAGGTCGGCTCTTGACGTTGAAATAATTGTCGGCAATGAATATGAGATGAAATCTATTCCAGTGTCGTTGACCCAAACCTCAAAATACGAAGTAGACAGTATTGTATATGATTGGAAAAGCTTGTTATATTCTGACAATACGCTGGAACCTGACTATTCGCTGGTAGTGAATAACAGCAAATCCGATCAGCCGACAAGCTGGCACTTCACTCCGTTGGAAACATCTTTTTCGCGTGAAGTTTCTTTTAGAAATAAAGATGGAGTAAATGAAGAGGAACTGTATAAACGCTTTTTGGGTACTCCTTTGCCATTGGTAGTCATACCCGATTTCGTAGATAAACAACCGGTTCTGGGAAGTACAAAGGCAGAGGTCGGAGTCAATTCTCAGGAAATTAAAACTTCCATCGAATCCGATCTGGCAGGTAAGGAATATGTCATTCCTCCCGGTGAAAAATGGAAAATTTCAGTCTATTATATGATTGAGCAATATTGGATAGATTATAAACTGTACATTTCCATTCCTTCTACAGGAAGAAAGCGGACTTTTGAAGGGAAACTTTATAGTAAGGGGCTGTACGACTTTTGTATAATTCCTGAAAAAATAGAATGAGATGAGTGGAAAAACTAGCAGACTTATACTTCTGTGTCTGTTTCTGTGCCTGTCTGTTTGTGCGGTGGCAGGCGAAAAAGACAGTACAGACAGAAAGATGATTCATATGGTAGGAGTTGATTTTCGTCCTGCCTATACATTTCCTACAAACGGATTCTTTAAAGGCGTGAATGCAGCTCAGACTCCGGTCAGAAAGACCTTTTCCGGACATGTGAAGTATGGATTCAAGTTTTCTCCCGACACTTATTGGGGGAAAATATACCCGCATGCCATACAGGGAATCGGAGTGGGGTATAATACTTTCTTCAATTCTAAAGAAATAGGAAATCCTCTGGCTGTTTATGCATTCCAGACTTCCCGGATAATGAGTATAACCCCTCGTTTGTCTTTCGACTATGAGTGGAATTTTGGAGCGTCTTTCGGATGGAAGAAATATGATGAGGAAACGAATCCTATGAACAATGTAGTTGGTTCGAAAATAAATGCGTATATCAACTTTGGTCTGCTGCTTAACTGGCAGATTGATGCCCGTACGAATCTGCGGGCAGGAGTAGGTGTGACACATTACTCAAACGGCAATACGGGATATCCCAATTCCGGAGTCAATACGATAGGCGGAAGTATCGGATTGATACGTTATTTCGGCAGTAAGGAGAAACTTGAGTTGCATGACAAGGCTTATACTTCCTGCCGGAACAGGAAAACGTTTGATCCGTATATAAGTTATGACCTTATTGTGTACGGTGCGCTAAAGAAAAAGGGAGTATTCCCTACAGAAAGTTCTGCGGTGCTTGTTCCCGGTTCTTTTGCTGTTGGCGGATTGAATTTTAATCCGATGTATAATTTCAGTCATTACTTTCGTGCCGGTCTGTCGCTGGATGCGCAGTACGATGAGAGTGCTAACATAGCCGACCACATTGCCAATACGATAAGTGGTCCTGATGCAGAGAATATTCGCTTTCATCGTCCTCCTTTCAAAGAACAGTTTGCAGTGGGCGTTTCCCTCCGTGCTGAGATTGTAATGCCTGTCTTTTCCATTAATTTAGGTGTAGGGCGGAACGTCGTCTGCAAAGGAGCAGATACGGATTCGTTTTATCAGGTAGTAGCCTTGAAAACGGATATTACCAGAAATCTGTTTCTGCACGTAGGATACCAACTCTATAAATTTAAAGATCCTAATAACCTGATGCTGGGACTGGGGTTCAGATTTAATGCGAAAAGATAATCGACTTAGATATAATTGCTACTGATTTAAATCTCTATTATACTATGAAAAAACTGTTTTGCCGATAGGTGCTTTGGCTTTGTATTCATCGGCTGTTGCACAGCAGCAGTCCGGTCGTCCGAATGTACTGCTTATTTATGCTGACGATATAGGTTATGGTGACTTGAGCTGTAACGGTACTTCAGCAGTGCGTACACCCAATGTTGAAAAACTGGCCTCTGAGGGAATCCGTTTTACAAATGCCCATTGTGCTGCGGCTACAAGTACTCCTTCGCGCTATGCCATGCTTACGGGAGAATATGCCTGGCGTAGAAAGGGAACCGGAATTGCAGCCGGCAATGCTGCCATGATCATTACTCCCGACCGTTATACCATGGCCGACATGTTTAAGGAAGCCGGCTACCAGACTGGAGTGGTAGGAAAATGGCATCTCGGGCTGGGAAATGAAACAGGAAAGCAAGATTGGAATGGAGTGGTAAAACCTAATCCAGCTGATATCGGTTTCGATTATTCTTATATTATGGCTGCTACGGCAGACCGTACTCCTTGTATCTTTATGGAAAATGGTAGAGGGGTAGGGCTCGATCCTGATGATCCTGTATATGTAAGCTATACCGAGAATTTCCCCGGTGAACCTACAGGAAAAGATAATCCGGAGCTTTTACGTATGCATCCGTCACACGGACACGATCAGTCTATCGTGAATGGTATTTCTCGTATCGGATACATGAAAGGTGGAAAGAGTGCTTTATGGCGAGATGAAGACATAGCTGATAGCATAACAACTCATGCTATCCGGTTTATAGAAAACAGCCAGAAGTCGGGAGAGCCTTTCTTCCTCTATCTGGCAACCAATGATATTCATGTACCTCGTGTACCTCATGAACGTTTTGCCGGAAAGAGTGGATTAGGACCTCGTGGAGATGCTTTGTTGTCTTTCGACTGGACTGTAGGACAGGTGATGGAAACATTGAAAAAACTGAATCTGGATGATAATACTATTATAATTCTGTCCAGTGACAACGGTGCTGTTATTGATGACGGATATAAAGATCAGGCAGTAGAGCTGCTGGGAAATCATAAGGCTACCGGGGTATACAGAGGTGGTAAGTATAGCAGTTATGAGGGAGGTACAAGAGTACCTTGCGTTATTCGCTGGAAGGGAAAGATTCCTGCTGGAGTATCAGACAATCTGGTAAGTCAGATCGACTGGCTTGCATCGTTTGCTTCGATGTGTGGAGTAAATTTACCGGAAGGTAGTGCGCCCGATAGTGAAAATCATCTGGATTCATGGTTTAAGGCTGATGTGAAAGGCCGCTCTTGGGCTGTGGAACAGAACTTGCATAACAATTTATCGATAACGGATGGTGTGTGGAAGTATATTCCTGCGGCAAACGGTCCTGCTGTCAATAAGCAGACCAATACAGAATTGGGGAATAATCCAAAGGCTGATCAGCTATATAATTTGTTATCCGATCCGGGAGAGCATTCTAATGTAGCAGAAGAAAATAAGGAGCTTGTTCAGAAAATGCGTGATGAGCTTATACGCATTGTAGAAAGCGGGTTGCATATTCAGCCGGGGTATTTCATTTCTAAATAAGTAAGTTCTCTTGTTTCCTACATTTCAGGTGAGGAGAGGAATGGGGATGTATTAAGAAGACTCCCGGAAGGTTACTGGTTTGGAGTAACTTTTCGGGAGTTTATGATTATGGAGGAAATATACTTTGTTTCTTGAAAATAGATTTGTCGGTCGTTGTGTCAGGCAAAGTAAAAACTTAGAAAACGTCTGTTATCAATGTTGTATAAAGTGAATATTTTGTATAAGAATATGGTTCTTATAATTGGATTCATACTTTTTCAGACTTATTTCTCGGACGTTTTTTGTAAGTGCGCCTTTTCCCTTTATCTTTTCCGGAAGGATTTTTCTTGCGTGCTTCCCGTGGTGCATATTCCGGAGCTTCTCCCAGTTCGTAAGGAACAGGAATCTTATAGATATCTTTTTCCAGGAAGTTCTCTATCTGCTTGAATTTGGACTGTTCTGTTTCACTGACAAAAGTAATGGCGCATCCGTCGTTATTGGCGCGTGCTGTACGTCCGATACGGTGTACATAATCTTCGCTATCATTAGGAACATCGTAATTAATAACCAGTCGGATATCATCTATATCGATACCGCGCGCTACAATGTCGGTTGCTACCAGCATACTGATACGTCCGTTGCGGAATTCATGCATAATGGCGTCTCGCTGATTCTGTTCCAGATCGGAATGCATTTCTCCTACGTTCAGATTCATGCGCTTCAGTGACTTGGCAACTTCCTTAACTTTCAGCTTGGAGGAAGCAAATATAATTACGCGTTCTGGCTTTTGCTGGCTGAAAAGGCTTTCTATTATACCCAGCTTTTGGGCTTCATAGCAAATATAGGCTGCCTGAATAATTTTTTCTGCTGGTTTTGATACGGCCAGCTTGACTTCTACTGGATTTTGCAGGATGGTTTTGGCCAGTTGCTGTATTTTAGCCGGCATGGTAGCCGAAAACATGATGGTCTGCCGTTTCTTGGGCAGATATTTTACTATCTGCATAATATCATCGGCAAATCCCATATCGAGCATACGGTCGGCTTCGTCGAGTATGAAGAACGAAACTTTCGACAGGTCTACATAGCCTAAGCTCAGGTGACTGATCAGGCGGCCTGGTGTAGCGATCACTACGTCTGCTCCAAGTGTGAGCCCTTTTTTCTCCTGCTCGAAGCGGATTCCATCGTTTCCACCATAGATAGCAACACTCGATACAGGCATGAAGTAGGAGAAGCCTTCCATCTGCTGGTCTATTTGCTGCGCCAGCTCACGGGTGGGTGACATGATTATGCAGTTGATTGCATCGGCAGGATATCCTCCTTTACTCAGTTCGTTTATAACCGGCAACAGGTAGGCTGCCGTTTTTCCTGTTCCGGTTTGTGCTACACCTATAAGGTCTTTTCCTTCCAGGATAACCGGAATGGTGTGTTCCTGAACGGGAGTGCACTCCCGGAAATTCATGGCATCGAGTGCTTGTAGTACACTGTCTTCTAAGTTCAGTTCTGAAAACTTCATATATATTGTTTCTTCAAAAAATCAACTGTTACCTCGTTCGTCGAGGTATGAATCCTTAAATCCTAAAAAGTATAATACTCCGTCCAGTCCGATGGTATTTATCGACTGTTTTGCATTGGCTTTTACCTTGGGTTTGGCATGAAAGGCAATGCCAAGTCCGGCTACAGAGAGCATAGGAAGATCGTTTGCTCCATCTCCCACGGCAATAGTCTGTGCGATATCTACATTTTCTACTTGTGCGATGAGTTGCAGTAATTCGGCCTTGCGCTTTCCGTCTACGATATCACCAACATAACGTCCGGTGAGTTTGCCGTCTACTATTTCCAGATTGTTGGCATATACATAGTCGATGCCGAAACGTTCTTTCAGGTAGTTGCCGAAATAAGTGAATCCTCCCGACAGGATAGCTATCTTGTAGCCGTAACGTTTCAGTACATACATCAGTCGCTCTACTCCTTCAGTGATAGGCAGATTCTCGGCAATGTCTTTCATTACACTTTCGTCCAGTCCTTTCAGCAAAGCTACGCGCTCTTTGAAGCTTTCGCGGAAGTCTATTTCTCCACGCATAGCACGTTCGGTGATTTCCTGTACCTGTTCACCCACACCAGCACGTTTCGCCAGTTCGTCTATTACTTCTGTTTCGATAAGCGTGGAATCCATATCAAAGCAAATCAGTCTTCGCATACGGCGGTACATAGTATCTTTCTGGAAAGAAAAGTCCATTTCGAGCGTACTGCTTAAACGCATCAGTTCTCCCTGAAGCTCGTCAATGTCACGAGGAGTTCCACGTACGGAGAATTCAATACATGCACGTACACTGGCTTTTTGTTCGTCCAAAGGAACACGACCTGTCAGACGACGGATGGCATCGATGTTCAATCCCTGGTTCGCCAGAATTTTGGTTGCGCCTGCTATTTGTTGGGCAGTCAGTTTTCTTCCCAACAAGGTGAGAATATATCTGTTTTTACCCTGCATACTTACCCATTCTTCGTATTCTTCGCGTGAAATAGGGTAGAACCGGATGTTTATTCCCAATTCGGAAGCCTTGAACAACAGGTTTTTCATGATGTTACCCGAATCTTGTTCGCTGCATTTAAAAAGAATACCCAGCGAAAGAGTGCTGTGAATGTCTGCCTGACCGATATCCATTATGTCTACATCATATCCTGAAAGGATATCTGTTATGGAGGCAGTAAGCCCCGGACGGTCCAGACCGCTGATACGTATTAATACGAGTTCGGTATTTGTCTTATCCATGTATATAATGCTGATATTAGTTGCAAATATACTGTTTTCTCATAAACTTGCATAGATATTTGTGAAGATTCTGGACAACCTGAAATATGAAAATATGTTGCAAAACATAAAATATAGCATTTTTATTAGGTCATAAAATAAAAAGTGCTTATCTTTGCGGCAGATTTCTCAAAAATATGATATGAATCTTCGTTAGTAAGATGCATTTCATCAAGCAATGTTCCGGGTAGAAATCACTGTGAAAGGGCAGTCCCGGATAGTATTAACTAAAATCAAATTACATGATTAAAAGTGTAAAATGGTTTTTTGTTGTATTAGTTATTGGTTCCCTAATCTCTCTTAGCTTTAGTAAAGAGAGTATCCCTGCAGAGAAACTGAAGTTGGGTGATGCAGCCCCTCAGTTGATGCTTTGCGATTCAGTGCAGCTGCTCGACCTGCACGATGCCCGTGAGGGTTATACGTTGTTAAGCTTCTGGGCAAGTTACGATGCGGCGTCCAGAGAAAAAAATGCTGCATTGGCGCATCTGGCAGATAAACATAGCCAGATAAAGATGATTTCTGTTTCTTTCGACCGTTATGTTTCGGTTTTCAACGCAACGGTAAAGCAAGACGGACTTTTGAAGAACGACTGCTATGTGGAAACAGATGGTTCCGATTCGGAAATATTCCGGGCATACGACCTGGAGCGCGGTTTTAAGAATTATCTGATAGATAGCCGCGGAATTATTGTGGCAAAAAATGTAACCGCAACCGAATTGGCTTCTTACCTGAATTAATGATAAGGTGGGAAGGTGGAGTAGATGAATTTTGAATACAACAAAAAGCAAAAAGTTGTCCTGATTTCAGATTTTTCTGAAGCGGGCAACTTATTTTTTTGTACATATTTTCAGAAAACATCGAGAATTATTGTATAAAAGATGCTGATGTTTTTCCCCTTATTACGTGTTGTTTTTTTTATAGCCTTTTTGCCCTTTACGTATGGATCGTTTTTATCTGCTTTAGCAAACATCTTTTCGATGGAATGTAAAGGCAGCGTGGATGACGTAAAGGGCTAAAAGGTACAACTTTTCTTTATTTTGGAGCTTTGCGGTACAAATAAATGGCAATAAACAGATACAGTATGTTTGGAATCCATACGGCAATGGCAGGCATCATGTTTCCGTTTATGGCAAAGGTAGATGAAATGGTCTGGAACAGAATATACGAGAAACTGAGTCCCAGTCCGATACCTAAGTGCAAGCCCATTCCTCCTTTTACTTTTCGTGAAGACAGTGACAAGCCGATGGAAGTCAGAATAAATGCAGCAAACGACATGGCTATACGGCGGTGGTATTCTACCTCAAACTCCTTGATATTGGCAAAACCTCGCTGTTTCTGTTTACTGATGTATTCTTTAAGCTGAGGGCTAGTCATTGTTTCCTGCTGTCCGCGTGTGATAAGAAAATCCTGAGGTTCCATCTTTATGATAGAATCTAGGCGGTCGCCTCGCGTAATATATTCACGCATGCCTCTCATTTCACGTATCATGTAATCTCTGATAATCCAGCGGTGATACATAGTGGTGTCGTATGTAGCACGGCGTGCAGTAAGGTGTGATACCAGCTTATGGTCTTCAAACTTGTCAAGAGAGAAGTGGTAGCCGCTTTTACTGTAAGCATCGTATCGCTCCATGTAGGCAACTACTCCGCTGTCTACTTCAAGCTGAATGTTTCGTGCATAATCGGCTGATCTCTTTTTCTTGTAGCGCTCTTCGAATTTCAGACGGGTGACGCTTCCGGTAGGAATGACTTCCGTGCCTAATACGAATGTTACGGCAGAAATGATTCCTGCCGAAATCATATAAGGGACCATAAGGCGCTTAAAACTCATTCCGGTAGAAAACATGGCAATGATTTCAGAGTTTTCCGCCAGTTTGGATGTGAAGAAGATAACCGCAATGAAAACGAACAACGGACTGAACAAGTTTGTATAATAAGGTATGAAGTTCAGGTAGTAGTCGAATACAATAGCCTTCAGCGGTGCCTTGTTATTGATGAAGTGGTCGATATTTTCGTTTACATCGAAAACTACGGCAATAGAAATAATCAAAGCAATGGCGAAAAAGTACGTTCCCAAAAACTTGACAATAATATAACGGTCAAGTCGTTTCAGCCATTTCTTCTTAAACAGTTCTTTCAGTTGGAATTTGCTTATCTGTTTCATTACCATGATTCTTTTTATAATCGTGTAGAAATGCGTTTCACCATAGCAGGCTTCCAGGTAGAGAAGTCGCCGGCGATGATGTGTTTGCGCGCTTCGCCTACCAGCCACAGGTAGAAAGCCAGATTATGTATGGAAGCAATCTGCAAGGCAAGCAACTCTTGAGCATGGAACAAATGACGCAGATAAGCTCGGCTATACATCGTATCTACATACGAAGCTCCGTCGGCTTCGATAGGAGAGAAGTCGTTTTCCCATTTCTTATTACGCATGTTCATGATGCCGTCTTTGGTGAAAAGCATACCGTTTCGTCCGTTGCGGGTAGGCATTACACAGTCGAACATGTCGACTCCCCGTTCGATACCTTCCAGTATGTTTACCGGGGTTCCTACACCCATCAGATAACGTGGCTTGTCGGTAGGCAGTATTTCGTTGACTACCTCAATCATTTCGTACATCTTTTCAGTAGGTTCTCCTACTGCCAATCCGCCGATAGCGTTTCCGTCAGCGTTTTTTGAAGCGATGTATTCAGCCGAACGCCGGCGCAGATCGGGATACACACATCCCTGTACAATCGGGAAGAGTGACTGCTGGTAACCATATTTAGGTTCGGTTTCATTAAAACGGGTAATGCAACGGTCCAGCCAGCGGTGAGTTAGCTCCATTGACTTCTTGGCATAATTGTAGTCAGCTGTACCTGGAGTACATTCATCGAAAGCCATCATAATGTCAGCTCCGATAGTACGTTCGATGTCCATTACACGTTCGGGAGTAAACAGATGTTTAGAGCCATCGATGTGTGAACGAAATTCCACTCCTTCTTCTCTCATCTTACGGATGCCGGCAAGAGAAAATACCTGAAAACCTCCACTGTCTGTCAGCATCGGACGGTCGAAGCCGTTGAATTTATGTAGTCCACCGGCTTTTTCCAGTGTGTCAAGTCCGGGACGAAGGTACAAATGATAGGTATTTCCCAAAATAATTTGTGCCTTAATGTCTTCTTTCAGTTCGTGCAGATGAACGGCTTTCACACTGCCCAGTGTTCCCACAGGCATGAAGATAGGCGTTTCTATCTGCCCGTGGTCGGTTGTAATCAGTCCGGCACGGGCGTTGGAACGCGGGTCTGTATATTGTAATTCAAATTTCATGTTATAAGCGAGCTTTTACTTTTCTTCTTTTTTCTCGTCAGTCACGGTAAAATCTATGGCATCAGCTACTTTTTCGTCTGTCAGTGCCAGTGTAAGGACTTCTTTTATATCCTTTACATAGTGGAAGTTCAATCCTTTCAGGTACAATGGCTGAATCTCTTCTATGTCCTTGCGGTTTTCTTCGCAGAGAATAATATCAGTGATTCCGGCACGTTTGGCTGCCAGGATTTTTTCTCTGATTCCACCTACCGGCAATACTTTTCCACGAAGTGTAATCTCACCTGTCATAGCCAGGTTCGCTTTTACTTTCCGCTGGGTAAGTGCCGAAGCCAGCGAGGTAACCATCGTGATGCCGGCAGAAGGACCGTCTTTAGGAATTGCTCCTTCTGGTACGTGTATATGAATATTCCAGTTGTCGAAAATGCCTTCAGGCAGATCGAGCAGATGGGTATGTGCTTTCAGATACTCCAGAGCCAGCATAGCTGATTCTTTCATGACATCTCCTAAGTTACCAGTCAGGGTAAGTCGTCCACCTTTTCCTTTGCTCAAGCTGGTCTCTACGAACAGGATTTCTCCTCCTACAGCAGTCCATGCAAGGCCTGTTACTACACCTGCATATTCATTTCCCTGATACTTGTCGCGTGAATATTCCGGAACTCCCAGATATTGTCTGATATCGGCAGGTTTCAGTTCATGCAGCCCTTCGAACTTGTCGCTGGCAATCTCGAGAGCTATTTTGCGCATTACCTTGCTGATTTTCTTTTCCAGTTCACGTACTCCGCTTTCGCGTGTATAGTTTTCTATGATATACTCAATGGCTGGTTTGGTAAACTTTACATGTTCACGCTTTAAACCTGTAGCCTCCATTTCTTTCGGGATAAGATGGCGGCGGGCAATTTCTATTTTCTCTTCGGTGATATATCCACTTACTTCAATCAGCTCCATACGGTCGAGCAACGGAGTCGGAATCGTACCCAGATTGTTTGCCGTAGCAATGAACATGACTTTCGACAAATCGTAGTCGAGATCAATGTAATTGTCGTGGAACGAGTTATTTTGTTCCGGATCGAGAACTTCAAGCATAGCTGAAGCTGGATCTCCCTGACGGTCACTGCTTAATTTATCTATCTCATCAAGGATGATAACCGGATTTGAGGCTTCTGCCTTGATAAGACTTTTAATGATACGCCCCGGCATTGCTCCGATGTATGTTTTGCGATGTCCGCGTATTTCAGCTTCATCATGTACGCCTCCTAGCGACATACGTATGTATTTGCGCTTGAGGGCGGCAGCGATAGAGCGTCCCAACGATGTCTTACCAACTCCCGGAGGACCGTACAGACAAATGATCGGTGATTTCAGGTCGCCTTTCAGTTTTAAGACAGCAAGATGCTCCAATATACGCTCTTTTACCTTTTCCAGTCCGTAATGATCTTTATTCAGAACTTTTTCCGCGTTGGGTATGTTCAGGACGTCTGTAGTATAGACCTCCCATGGCAATGCCAATAACGTTTGCAGGTAGTTGAGCTGTACGTTGTAGTCGGGCGACTGTGGATTGATGCGCTCCAGTTTCGAAACTTCGCGTTCGAAAACTTCGGCTACTTCTTTTTTCCACTTTTTCTCCTTTCCTTTCTTGCGGAGTTCTTCTATTTCATCATCCTGTCCGTGTCCCAACTCATCCTGAATATTCTTTATCTGTTGTTGCAAGAAATATTCACGCTGCTGTTTGTCAAGTTCTTCCCGTGTACGCATCTGAATATCTTGCTTCAGATTTGCCAACTTGGTTTCGCGGTTGAGCACTTGTATCAGATTGTACAAGCGGTCTTTCAGTGTATTCTGGTTGAGCAAATGAAACTTGTCTTCTATCGAAAGAGGGAAGTTTGTACAGATATAATCTACAAGAATGTGGTTCTTTGGTAAATTCTTTAAAGCGAAAGTGATATCCGGGCTTATCTGTTCTGATGCTTCGATATAATTATTGCTTAACTCGATGCAGGTGTCCATCAAAGCCTTGAATTCGTCAGAATCTGTCGGTTCCATCTGCTCTTCTATCAGGCTTACTTTTCCTCTCAGGTAGGGGCGTGTACCTGTTGCTTCATCAAGATGTACCTTGATGTTGCTTGCCTGAAGGATGACAGTTGTGTTTCCACCAGGCATTTCGAATACGCGTAATACGCGTCCGATAACAGCAACAGGATGCAAGTCTGATATTCCGGGATCTTCTACTTCTGCAACTTTTTGTGTGGCAATGATAATATGTTTTTTATCTTTCATCGCGTCATGCACAAGTTTCAGTGTAGTACGTCGGCCAGCAGTGACAGGCATGACTACGCTGGGAAACATTACCATGTTGCGTAAAGTCATGATGGGGAATTCCTTCTCCAGTTCATCTGCTGACAGATTTTCGGGAGCAGTTTCTATTTCTGTTACCATTGAAAGTTCATCATTTCCAGTTTTTATCGAACTGTCCGTTTCTATTTTCTTTCTTCTTACCATATTCGCGTTTTGTGTATTTTTAATAAGAGCATGTTTGAAAGCTCAAAAACGAGTACAAAGTTAATCATTCCACTTCGAATACGGAAGCGGATTTGTCGTAAATGCAATGTGTCAAACAAAATAAATGACACTTTTACACTGAAAAGCCATGTATTTTATTTATTTTTGACGGAAAATAAGAAATATAAGTAATATGCCTAATCCATATTTTAAGTTCAAGCAGTTCACGGTTTTTCACGATCGTTGCGCCATGAAAGTTGGTACAGACGGTGTGCTTCTCGGAGCATGGGTGCAAGTCGACACGGCAAAAAGGGTGCTTGATATAGGGACGGGAACAGGTTTGATTGCCCTGATGGTGGCCCAGCGTTCTGCTGCTTGTGTCGTAGGAACTGATATTGACGGGGAGGCTGTAGAACAGGCAATGGAAAATGTAAATGCATCACCGTGGAAAAATCGGATCTGTATCTGCCGGAAAGATGTTATGCAGATGAATGGAGAGGAATATGGAAGTTTCGATGTAATAGTGTCTAATCCTCCCTATTTTGTGGAAGAAGTACGTTGCCCGGATGAACGACGGGATACGGCACGGCATACGGGAAACCTTACATTTGGAAATTTGTTGACTGCGGTAGAAAAGCTTTTGACGGAAGATGGAGTTTTTTCTGTGATTATTCCGGCAGATGCTGGCGATTTCTTCGTTTCCCTTGCTGCGGAGAAACATCTTTATATACAACGGAAGACGTTGGTTCATACTAAACCTGGGGCTGAGCCTAAACGTGTGTTACTGGCTTTTGGTCGGAAGATATGTGCCTATGATACAGAGCATCTGGTTGTAGAGCTGGATCGTCATGTGTACAGCAAAGACTATATTGAACTGACGAAAGATTTTTATTTGAATATGTAGATACTTTTACGCCCTATACCTGAACGGAATAGGGCGTGATCTGGTTAAAATCTTTAATTTCTTTTGGATAGCCTGCGTAATAAGTTGTGGTTTATCTGCAAAAGTTCTTTGTGCTTACGCGTAATGGCTGATGTAATCGGGCGGCTACCTATAAAATCGGTAAAATGTTGAAGCACATTAAATGCCTCTACACCCGACTTTGTTTTCTGTGGAGCTATTACTTTAAGTCCTTTTGAAATAACTTCCACCTCAAGGTCTTTTCCTCCCATAGCGGGATCTCCGTCGAAATGGAATACTCCTTCCTTCGTGCGATGTATGGTAATCTTTTTTTCTTTCAGTGTCTTAATGCGGCTGTTTTGGTCAATTGTCTTGTTGAACAGCTGGAAAGAAAGTGCCGGGACATCCAGAACAGTAAAAGGCTCAAGTATAGTGATATCCATCATGCCGTCTGTAAGTGACGCCTGAGGAGCTATATAGGCGTTGTTACCGTATTGTGAAGCATTGGCACATGCTATTAAAAAGGCCTTATAACGTACAGTGCCCGAAGAATTTTCTATCTCGTATGTTTCTGGCCGATAGGTAAGACTTTCGTGCAAGGTATTTTCAAGATAGGTGAGTAGTCCTCTCTTTCCTGAATCGGCGAATTTAAGGCTTACGAAAGCATCGAAACCAACTCCGCAGGTGCAGAAGAAAGGGCGACTGTCTATCGTTCCGTAATCGATGGTTTTGATATAGCCTTGATTTAAGACATCAATAGCTCCGCGTGCTTCCAGAGGAATGTGCAAATGTCTTGCCAATCCGTTGCCCGATCCGCAAGGAATAATTCCCATGGCCGTGTCAGTATGTATAAGTGAGCGTCCTATTTCATTGATAGTTCCGTCTCCTCCTATAGCTACCACGATGTCTTTTTTCTCTTCGGCAGCCTGGCGGGCTATTTCGATAGCATGTCCGGCATATTCGGTTTTACGTATCGTATAATTATATAATGAGTGGTCTAGTCTTTTCTCTATCTGGTGCAAGATAAACTCTTTGCTGTGAGTGCCTGATATAGGATTGACTATAAATACTATTTCTTTTTTTGAATCCATTTTGCGGGTGGGTTGGTTTTTAAGTAAACAAAAGTACGACTATTTTGTTTATCAGATGGTATTTTTTATGTATAAATGATGTCAGAGAAGTTTTTTTTGCTTTAACGAGCACATGAAATAATGAAAATTATTATCTTTGCACACTCTTTTTTGAAATTGCCGGCATGAAGCGTCCGGTTAATATAAATAATGTAAGTCGTTCAGGGCTTACCAGCTATTAGAATATGGGATTATTACAAGACAAACTAAGTAAATTCAGAACACCTCAGATGTACATGGAGAGAGGTGTGTATCCTTACTTCCGCGAAATTGACAGTGCTCAAGACACAGAGGTGATTATGGATGGAAAAAAGGTTTTGATGTTCGGATCTAATTCTTACATGGGACTGACTCACGACCAGCGCATTATCGATGCAGCTATTGCTGCTACCCGCAAGTATGGAACCGGATGTGCCGGTTCGCGTTTGTTGAACGGAACTCTTGATATCCATGTGGAACTGGAAAAGGAGTTGGCAGAATTTGTGGGAAAAGATGAAGCGTTGTGCTTTTCTACCGGTTTCACTGTAAATGAAGGTGTTATCCCACAGCTTGCCGGACGCGGTGACTATATTATTTGTGATGACCGCGACCATGCTTCTATTGTCGACGGACGTCGCCTTTCTTTTGCTACTCAGCTGAAGTACAAACACAATGACATGGAAGCGCTGGAAAAAGAGCTTCAAAAATGTGAACCTGATGCTATCAAACTGATTGTTGTAGATAGCGTATTCTCTATGGAAGGTGATTTGGCAAATCTGCCTGAAATCGTTCGCCTGAAGAAGAAATACAATGCTACTGTATATGTAGACGAAGCTCACGGTCTTGGTGTATTCGGAAGAAACGGACGCGGTGTATGCGATCATTTTGGAGTAACTGAAGATATTGACTTGATTATGGGTACATTCTCTAAGTCATTGGCTTCTATCGGAGGTTTTGTTGCTGGTGATAAGGATGTAATCAACTGGTTGCGCCACAATGCACGTTCTTACATATTCCAGGCTAGTAATACTCCTGCTGCTACTGCTGCGGCAATGGAAGCTCTGCATATTTTCAAGACAGAGCCGGAGCGTCAGGAAAACTTGTGGAAAATTACAAATTATGCATTGAAGCGTTTCCGTGAAACTGGCTTTGAAATCGGAGAAACAGAAAGCCCTATTATTCCGTTGTATGTGCGTGATACAGATAAAACTTTTGAGGTAACTAAACTTGCTTTTGATGAAGGTGTGTTTATAAATCCTGTTATTCCGCCTGCATGTGCACCTCAGGATACATTAGTGCGTTTTGCATTGATGGCTACTCATACAAAGGAACAAGTGGACTTTGCAATAGAAAAGTTAACTAAATGTTTCAAACAACTGGATATATTGAAATAACATTATATTCGACTTTTTTAAGGACTTTTGAAAGGAGGTTTTTACTATGGGAGCTGCTGGTAATAAAAAACCGAAAGGCATGCATAAAAAACATGCTCCGGCTTATCAAGTAGAAGAGGCCATTCATGAAAATGACCTGAAAAAAGGAAAAAAGAAATAAATCGTTTTGACGGTTTGTTTTAGAAAAAGGGTTATATTTAGAGCGTCCGATGCTTTGCAGAGGAGCTCGGATATAACCCTTTTGTTATTATTATGTTTTAACTTTAATGTGATATGATACTGAATGAAAGAGACAGTCGCCATGAGCAGGTGTTACAGATTGCTCAACAGATGATGATTGCTGCACGTACTGCTCCGAAAGCGAAAGGAGTAGATATCATTGAGGTGGCAATGGTGACGGAAAGTAATATTCGTATTCTTTCGGATACGATGAAGCAGATGTATGAGGAGAACGGGTTTAAGTTTTTCTTGCGTGATGCTGATAATATTCTGGAAGCTGAGTGTGTGGTACTGATTGGTACGCACGACCATCCGCATGGGATGAACTGCGGGCATTGTGGTTTCGCAACTTGTGGAGAAAGAGAAGATGGTGTTCCGTGTGCTATCAATAGTGTAGATGTAGGTATTGCAATAGGTTCGGCTTGTTCTGTTGCAGCCGATAACAGAGTAGATACTCGTGTTATGTTTTCTGCGGGACTTGCCGCACAGCGACTTGACTGGCTGGATGGATGTACGCAAGTGTATGCTATTCCTGTAAGTGCGTCCTCTAAAAATCCTTTTTTTGACCGGAGACCTAAAAATCCGTAATAAGTTTTGCCGCAGGAAGAGCATGCTTACTTCCTGCGGTGATTTCTTTAAGCTAAAATAAATTTTTCTACTACAGCTGCTACACCATCTTCATCGTTCGATAGAGTAATATAGTCAGCATTTTCACGTACAACAGGTTGAGCATTTGCCATTGCGACTCCTAAACCTGCGTATTGTATCATAGAGAGATCGTTGAAGCCATCGCCTACAGCTATCATCTCTTCTTTTTTCATATTTATTTCTTTCAGCAGGACAGAAAGAGAGCGTGCTTTATCGATACCTTTGGGAACCAGTTCCAAAAAATAAGGTTCGGAACGGAATACGCCCATCCGGTCTTTCAAGTGGTCGTACATTTCTTTTTCCAATACAGCCAGTCGGGTAGGATCTCCAACTATCAGACACTTGGCGATAGGGTGATTTATTGCTTTAAGAAAATTGTCTACTTTCTTAATTTTCATAACATTAAGCAATGCTTCCTTGAGAACGTATTCGTCGTCTGGATGCTCTGTTAGTACGTATTCGTTCTCATAGCTGACGATAGCGAAATTATTGTCTTTGGCGCACTGGTATAAATAGGGGAGCACTTCGGGGTCCAGTAGGTTTTTATACATCATTTCACCGGTTTTCCAGTCGATGATTTCTCCTCCATTATAAGAAAGAATATATCCCTCATACTTGTCCAGTTCCAACTGGTTTGCCAATGGGGCAACTCCGTAGGTTGGTCTTCCTGATGCAAGGACTATTTTGAGTCCGCGTTTTTGTGCTTCAATCAAAGTGGTACGTGTATGTTCGGTAATGACCTTTTTAGAATTGGTCAGTGTTCCGTCAAGATCGAGTACTAAAAGTTTATATTTCATAATTTGTAAAAGGTGTTTTTTGTCTGTGCAAAGATAGCATAAATCGAATTTTATTCTTATATTTCGAGATAACAAATATTAGAATCTGTAAAAAAGCTTCAGCTTTTTAGTTAGGTTTTTGGAAGAGATTTTCTTGTTTAGAAGTATTGCAGTATAATAATATAAGGAGATAGGTGTTATGGATATCTTTTGGGATTTTGCTTTACGGCTTTTTGTTGCTGGTGCAATGGGAGTTTTAATAGGCTTAGAACGTGAGTATCGTGCAAAGGAAGCTGGTTATCGTACTCATTTTCTAGTAGCTTTGGGAAGTGCATTGATGATGATTGTTTCTCAATATGGATTTATGGAAGTGCTGAAAACGGATTTGATTCGTCTGGATCCGAGTCGGATTGCTGCACAGGTAGTGAGTGGAATTGGTTTTATCGGTGCTGGGACAATTATTTTGCAGAAGCAGATTGTTAGGGGGTTGACTACAGCGGCAGGTATCTGGGCGACCTCGGGAATTGGGCTTGCGGTAGGGGCTGGAATGTATGCGGTCGGGATATCGGCTACACTGTTGGTCTTGTTGGGCTTGGAAACGCTAAGCTATTTTTTTAAAAGCATAGGCTTACGTAATATGATGATTGATTTCTCTACAGATGACAAAGAAGCTATCAAAAGAGTATCTAAAAAGTTTAATACACGAAATTATGTGGTAGTATCTTATGAGATGACAGAAGCATATACAAACGGAAAGAATGTTTATCACGTAAGTATGGTAGTGAAAGCTAAAAGGATGAATGAGGAAGGGTTGTTGCTGATGTTTTTACAGGATTTTCCGGATATAACAGTTACTCGGATTATCTGATTGGTAGGCCGTTCATAAAAGAACAACAGGTTGCATCTTTTTTATATATAGATGCAACCTGTTGTTTTTATGAATCCAAATTGAATTTTAACCGATGAATACATTAACGGTCAGAAATATGCAATCGCCTTCTTGATTCATGTCAAAATCAATTTTATCTTCTCTTGCCAACCAGCCTATGGCTGCATTCAACTCTCTATCCGACAAGCCGGAAATTTCTTTTAATTGTTCATATTCCCAGTGCTTATTGTCCTTTAATATGTTCCAAACAATGCCTGCGTTTTCGCCAATTTGCGTTTTGTTCATGTGGTTGTGATTTAAATGGTTTATATTAGGTTTTTAAAATGGTCTGTAGCAAAAATAAGCTAATTCCGAGGATATTGTATGTCTTTTTGATGAATTGTTTTCAAAATGTTCGGCTTTTAACTTTAATTATACTCTGAATGTTTTTTGCTTCTGTAGAGTGGTATTTTTTGTTTGATTAATCGGATTTTCTATTTTTTTTCTGTTAACTTTGCAAAACGTAAAAAAGAAAGATAAAAATTATGAGGAGGAATAAGGTAAATTGGGTGGTCCCTAAAGGGGCGGAATTGACCGAGTTGGACAAAAAAGTGCTTTATTATCAGAATAAAGGCCATGAGGTTCCTACCCGCAAATTGATTAAAACTCCTGAACAGATAGAAGGTATTCGCAGGAGCGGTATGCTGAATACGGCAGTATTGGATAAAGTGGCAGAGGTGATTCGTGAAGGAATGAGTACCGCCGAAATAGATAAGATAGTATATGATTATACTGTAAGCCATGGAGGAATACCTGCTCCTCTGAACTATGAAGGATTCCCGAAAAGTGTGTGTACCTCTGTAAATGAAGTCGTATGTCACGGTATACCTTCGGAAGAAGAGATTTTGGAAGAAGGGGATATTGTCAATGTAGATGTTACTACTATTTTAAACGGATATTACGCAGATGCATCTCGCATGTTTATTATAGGTAAGACTACTCCGGAGAAAGAAAAACTAGTTCGTGTTGCTAAAGAGTGTTTGGAAATAGGCATAAATGCTGCGCAACCTTTTTCTTTTGTCGGAGATATTGGAAATGCAATAGAAAAACATGCTAAAAAGAACGGATTTTCTGTAGTTCGCGATTTGTGTGGACATGGAACTGGTGTTGAGTTTCATGAAGAGCCGGATGTATTGCATTATGGAAGAAAAGGAACAGGTATGTTGCTGGTTCCAGGTATGGTTTTCACTATCGAACCTATGATTAATATGGGTACATGGGAAGTTTTTATAGATGAAGAAGACGGATGGACGGTAGTGACTGAAGATGAATTGCCTTCTGCGCAGTGGGAACATACGTTTGTTATGACCGACAATGGTCTGGAAATATTGACATATTAATAATGAATATATATTATGGATACTATTATATTAGGTATAGAGTCTTCTTGTGATGATACTTCGGCTGCTGTCATAAAAAATGGCGTTTTGTTGTCGAGTGTTATAGCGAGTCAGGCTGTACATGAATCTTATGGAGGAGTAGTTCCTGAACTTGCTTCCCGTGCCCATCAGCAAAATATTGTGCCGGTAGTGCATGAAGCTTTAAAGCGTGCTGGTGTAACAAAGGAGCAGCTTAGTGCTATTGCTTTTACTCGTGGTCCAGGATTGATGGGGTCTTTGCTGGTAGGTGTGTCGTTCGCAAAAGGTTTGGCGCGCTCTTTAAATATTCCGATGATTGATGTTAATCATCTGCAAGGACATGTGTTAGCTCATTTCATTAAAGAATCAGAAGAAGATGCTGATCAACCCAAATTCCCTTTTATTTGCTTATTGGTTTCCGGTGGAAATTCGCAGATTATCCGTGTGAATGCGTACAACGATATGCAGGTTTTGGGGCAGACTATTGATGATGCTGCGGGTGAAGCAATTGATAAATGCTCTAAAGTAATGGGATTGGGGTATCCGGGTGGTCCTATTATTGATAAGCTGGCGCGACAGGGAAATCCTCTTGCATATACTTTTAGCAAACCTCATATTCCAGGGTATGATTACAGCTTTAGCGGATTGAAAACATCATTCCTTTATTCATTACGCGATTGGTTAAAAGAGGATCCTGATTTTATAGAGCATCATAAAACAGATTTGGCTGCTTCGCTGGAAAAAACGATTGTAGATATCCTTATGGATAAACTGCGTAAAGTGGTAAAAGACACAGGTATAAATGAAGTGGCTGTGGCGGGAGGAGTATCAGCAAACAACGGTTTGCGTAATGCTTACCGCGAGCATGCGGCAAAATATGGATGGAGGATATATATTCCTAAGTTTGGTTATACGACAGACAATGCTGCTATGATTGCCATTACTGGATATTATAAGTTTTTGGACAAGGATTTTTGCACAATAGACAAACCCGCATATTCACGGGTTACAATTAAGTAACATTAATCAAAGAAATTATTATGTCAGTAGAAACTAAAACACTAAGCAAGGAAATTAGTGAAATATTTTGGCGGGAAGGTTTTACATTGGCTACAGCAGAAAGTTGTACCGCAGGAAATGTAGCTGCAATAATAACAGCTATTCCTGGAAGTTCTCGTTTTTATAAAGGGGGAATTGTTGCTTATGACAATAAAGTAAAGCAGGATTTACTTCATGTAAAAGCTGAAACTTTGGAACAATGTGGAGCTGTAAGTGAAGAAACTGTTATAGAAATGGTAAAAGGTGCAATGCAGACACTTGAAGTTGATTACGCAATGGCTACATCAGGTATAGCTGGTCCGGCAGGAGGAACCCCAGAAAAACCGGTCGGTACAATCTGGATTGCTGCAGGTAATAGCGAAAAAGTAATTACTGCAAAGTTGACAGAGGATGAGGGAAGAGAGAAAAATATACAGGCTGCAACTAAAAAAGCCCTGCAATTATTGCTTGAACTCTGCCAAAATCAAGAAAATGAGTGATAAAACGATAATTAGTTACAGAAAAGCTTGTGTATATAAAATAAAATCACTTATTTTGCACTCCGTTTGAGAGAAATAGGAGTAAAACTATAAAAACTAGATAGAAATGTCGAAAATTTGTCAAATTACCGGAAAAAAAGCCATGATTGGCAACAATGTTTCACACTCAAAGAGAAGAACTAAAAGAACTTTCGATGTGAACTTGTTTACTAAGAAATTCTACTATGTAGAACAGGATTGCTGGATTAGCCTGAATATCTGTGCTAACGGCTTGCGAGTTATTAACAAAAAAGGCCTGGACGCTGCGCTGAATGAAGCTGTTGCTAAAGGTTACTGTGATTGGAAAACTATCAAAATTATTGGTTAATTAAAAGGAGAGAAAGACTATGGCTAAGAAAGCTAAGGGTAATAGAGTACAGGTAATCCTTGAATGCACAGAAATGAAGGATAGCGGTATGCCGGGAACTTCTCGTTATATTACTACAAAAAACAGAAAAAATACCGCTGAAAGATTGGAATTGAAAAAGTACAATCCTATTTTGAAAAGAGTAACAGTACATAAAGAAATTAAATAATAAGAAACCATGGCAAAGAAAACAGTCGCAACCCTTCAGACAGGTAAAGAAGGACGTTCTTATACTAAGGTTATCAAAATGGTTAAGTCACCTAAGACTGGTGCTTATGTTTTTGATGAACAAATGGTTCCTAACGAAAAAGTTCAGGACTTCTTTAAGAAATAATATTATTTTCTGATAGATAAAAAAGTTCCTTTTGTCGGAAGACAAAGGGGACTTTTTTTATTGTTTCTATTCTCTTGTGAGGATGGATAATGTGCTTTACAGGATCTGGTGTCGTAAATAATGATATAATATTTATTTGTGAGTGAACAAGAATAGTTATATCTTTGTATCATAAATAGATAATAAACATAAGCCGTATGGGATTTTTTAGTTTTTTTTCGAAGGAAAAGAAGGAAACTTTGGACAAAGGTTTATCCAAAACAAAAGAAAGTGTTTTTGGTAAGATAGCTCGTGCTGTCGCCGGAAAGTCTAAAGTGGACGATGAAGTGTTGGATAATCTGGAAGAGGTTCTGATAACTTCTGATGTTGGAGTGGAAACAACACTGAAGATTATTAAACGCATCGAAAAAAGAGTTGCTCAAGATAAATATGTAAATACGCAAGAGCTTAATAATATTTTGCGTGAAGAAATTGCTGCTCTGCTTACTGAAAACAATACGGTCGATTCAGAAGAATTTACTGTTCCCGAAGGGAAAAAGCCTTACGTGATAATGGTAGTCGGAGTGAATGGAGTAGGAAAGACTACCACCATCGGTAAACTGGCTTGTCAGTTTAAAAAAGCAGGGAAGTCTGTTTATCTGGGTGCTGCCGATACTTTCCGTGCCGCTGCCGTAGAACAGTTGGTGATTTGGGGAGAGCGTGTAGGAGTTCCTGTTATAAAACAAAAAATGGGATCTGATCCTGCTTCTGTTGCTTTTGATACTTTAAGCTCTGCTGTTGCCAATAATGCCGATGTGGTTATTATTGATACAGCCGGACGTTTGCATAATAAAATAGGCCTGATGAACGAGCTGACTAAGATTAAAAATGTAATGCAGAAAGTTGTTCCAGATGCTCCGCATGAAATATTGTTGGTGCTGGATGGTTCTACAGGGCAGAATGCTTTTGAACAAGCCAAGCAGTTTACACTGGCAACAGAGGTGAATGCAATGGCGATAACAAAGCTTGACGGTACAGCGAAGGGAGGAGTTGTAATTGGTATCTCTGATCAGTTTAAGATACCTGTTAAATATATTGGTTTGGGCGAAGGTATAGAAGATTTACAGATCTTCCGTCGCCGAGAATTTGTTGATTCATTGTTTGGTACAGCTAACAAATGAGAAAAAATACAATAGACATTATTACGCTAGGGTGCTCCAAGAATCTTGTTGATTCGGAGAAGCTGATGAAACAGCTTGAAGCCAATGGATATAAAGTTACTCATGACAGTGAAAATCCTCAAGGGGAAATTGCAGTCATAAATACGTGCGGATTCATAGGTGATGCTAAGGAGGAGTCAATAAATATGATTCTTGAGTTCTGCCAGGCTAAGGAAGAAGGACGTTTGAAGAAGCTTTATGTGATGGGATGTCTTTCGGAGCGGTACTTGAAAGAACTGCAGGTAGAAATTCCTCAAGTAGATAAATTCTATGGTAAGTTTAACTGGAATGAACTATTGGCAGATTTAGGTAAGACATATCATTCAGATTTTGCTATAGAGCGTCATCTGACAACACCTAAGCATTATGCCTATTTGAAAATATCAGAAGGCTGTGACCGTAAATGTTCATATTGTGCGATTCCTATTATAACAGGAAAGCATGTATCCCGTCCTATGGAGGAAATATTGGACGAGGTACGTTTGCTCGTTTCAGAGGGCGTAAAAGAGTTTCAGGTTATCGCTCAGGAATTAACCTACTATGGCGTTGATCTGTATAAAAAGCAAATGCTTCCGGAACTCATAGAACGTATGGCTGAAATTCCAGGTGTGAAATGGATACGTTTGCATTATGCTTATCCTGCACATTTCCCAAAAGAACTGTTCCGTGTGATGCGTGAACATGATAATGTGTGCAAATACATGGATATTGCCTTACAGCATATCAGTGATAATATGCTGTCGAAGATGCGTCGTCACGTAACAAAAGAGGAAACATATCAGTTGATAGAGGAGTTTCGTAAAGAGGTTCCGGGAATTCATCTGCGCACAACGTTGATGGTAGGCCATCCGGGAGAAACAGATCATGATTTTGAGGAGCTTAAAGAGTTTGTCCGTAAAGCGCGTTTTGATCGTATGGGAGCATTTGCCTATTCGGAAGAAGAAGGAACTTACTCTGCAAAACATTATAAAGATGATATTCCACAAGACGTGAAACAGAAGCGTCTGGATGAACTGATGGAAATACAGCAGGAAATATCAAATGAATTGAGCCATAATAAAATTGGAAAGGAATTTAAAGTAATCATTGATCGCAAGGAAGGTGATTATTACATTGGCCGTACAGAGTTTGATTCGCCTGAAGTGGATCCGGAAGTCTTGATCAAAGATGAAGGCAGAATGCTTCGTACAGGATCATTCCATCAGGTGAAGGTTTATGATGCAGACGATTTTGATTTATATGCAACGTTAGTATAGTTTTTAAATAATTAAGCGGAAGACATGAACAATAAAGAGTTGATAGGCGAATTGTCACGCCGCTTGGGATATACCAACAAGGATGTGGCACGGTTGCTGACATCAGTTACCGGAATAATGGGTGAAGAGTTACAAGAAGGGAAAGTAATCGCTATTCAGGACTTTGGAACATTTGAAGTCAAGAAGAAAATGGAGCGAATTACTGTAAATCCTGTTACTAAACAACGCTTCCTTGTTCCTCCTAAATTGATTTTGAATTTCAGACCTAGTAATCTCTGGAAAGAACGATTAAAGAAAATCTTCGATAATGAGTGATAAATTCACACAGCAGGACTTGGCTGATTTGCTAGCGCAACGCCATGAAATGAATCCGGCAGATGCAGAAGCATTTGTAAGGACTCTTTTTGCTCTTGTCGAAGAATCTGTAATATCTGATAAATATGTAAAGATTAAGGGACTGGGGACTTTTAAGCTGATAGAGGTTGATGCCCGTGAAAGTATCGACATAAATACGGGGGAGAGGATTGAAATACGAGAACACTCACGTATTTCGTTTACTCCAGATTCAACGATGAGGGAGACCGTAAACAAGCCTTTTAGTCATTTTGAAACAGTTTTGCTTAATGAAAATACTCATTTTGATGATTTAGAGGAAACTTCTGAGTTGGAAGATGATACTGAAGGGCAAGAGGAAGAAACTGTTGAAACAGCTTTTGTAGAAGCTGAAGAAGCATCTCATTCTTGTTTAGAGGGTAGCACACAAACATCTCCCGAAGTAGCAGTGGAAGCTGTTGCTGTAGAAGAAAAATCTGATAAGCAGGAAGATGTTTCGGAAAATGTTATGCAAATGCCTCAAAATGAACTTCCGGAGATTAAGGAGGAACCTGTTCGAAAGAATATATTTCGTTTACCATGGTGCATGTTGGCTACAGTTTTGTTGGCTGGAGTTATTTTAGGAGGTATTGTCGTATGGAGTATGTTTTCAGGAAGAAGGTATATTCCTGAATCTGTAGTTGGGATTCTTATGGAGAAGCAGGCCTCTGACTTGAAACAAGATACTATTGTTCGTAAACCAATCCAGAAGAATTCGGTAATTCAAACTCAACAGATTCTACATGCAAAGGAAGACACTGTGCGTGAATCTGTAGCAATGAGTCCGACACCAGAAAAAACAATCACTCCAGTTGTGAAACGGGAAACCTTGGCAGATACGGTTGAGTATGCTATTACAGGTACAAAAACCACTTATACCATCAGACCGGGAGAAAGTCTGGTGCGTGTCGCATTCAAATTTTATGGAAATAAAAAATTATGGCCCTATTTGGTACAACATAATAAAGATATAATTAAAAATGCAGATGTGGTTCCTGTTGGAACTACGATTAAAATACCGGAATTGTCACCTAAGGCTGATAAGAAATAACGGCATACGTTTCGATATTATTTAAATATCTTTAATCCAATAAGACTTAAACGATAGAAGCAACTAGTTTTTTTAATAAAAATTAGTTGCTTCTGTTAATATAATGCCGTACTTTTGGCTTCGATAAAAAAGGTCAGTTGACCGGTAGTTAAAATGTATATTTGAAAACATAAAAATAAAGAAATTATGGCTGAAGCTATTGACATTCGTGAATTAAACGAGCGCATTGAACGCCAGAGTGCATTCGTGACCAACCTGATGGCTGGTATGGATCAGGTGATTGTTGGTCAAAAACATTTGGTTGAATCATTATTAATCGGTTTATTGGCCGACGGACATATTTTGCTGGAAGGTGTTCCTGGATTGGCAAAAACATTGGCAATCAAAACACTGGCATCGTTAATCGACTCTAAATACAGTCGTATTCAGTTTACCCCAGACTTGCTTCCTGCCGATGTGTTGGGTACAATGATATATAGCCAGCGAGATGAGCAGTTCGTTACAAACAAAGGTCCTATTTTTGCAAATTTTGTTCTTGCTGATGAAATTAACCGTGCTCCTGCGAAAGTACAGAGTGCTTTGCTGGAAGCTATGCAGGAACGTCAGGTTACATTAAGTAAAGAAACTTTCCGCTTGCCTGAACCATTTTTGGTAATGGCAACTCAAAACCCGATCGAACAAGAAGGTACTTATCCATTGCCTGAAGCACAGGTGGACCGTTTCATGTTGAAGGTAATCATAGGTTATCCTAAAAAAGAAGAAGAAAGATTGATTATCCGTCAGAATATATCCGGAGAAAGAGCCAAAGTTCAACCTGTATTAAAGGCTGAGGAAATTATCGAGACGCGTAATATTGTCCGGAAAGTATATATAGATGAGAAAATCGAACGTTATATCGTTGACATCGTATTTGCAACTCGTTTTCCTCAAGACTATGGTTTGGGAGATATAAAGGACATGATTTCATTCGGGGCTTCTCCACGTGCATCTATCAATCTGGCTTTAGCAGCTCGCTCGTATGCATTCTTGAAACAACGGGGATATGTGATTCCTGAAGACGTTCGTGCTGTGTGTCATGACGTGATGCGGCATCGTATCGGTTTAAGTTATGAGGCAGAAGCAAACAATGTTACGTCTGAGGAGGTGATCAGTGAAATATTGAATAAGGTAGAAGTTCCCTAAATTAAGAATATTCCGGAGATTATAACGTATGGAGACGACAGAATTATTAAAAAAAGTCCGCCAGATCGAAATAAAGACGCGGGGACTATCCCGTAATATCTTTGCGGGGCAGTACCATACGGCTTTTAAAGGGAGAGGTATGGCCTTTTCCGAAGTTCGGGAATATCAGTTTGGAGATGATGTCCGGGATATCGATTGGAATGTAACAGCCCGCCATCATAAACCTTATATCAAAGTTTTTGAGGAAGAGCGGGAATTGACAGTCATGCTGCTTATCGATGTTTCCGGTAGCCGTAATTTTGGTGCTGTAGGTGAATCGAAAAAGGAGGTGATGACCGAGATTGCCGCAACATTGGCATTTTCTGCAATACAAAATAACGACAAAATAGGAGTCATCTTTTTTTCAGATCAAATAGAGAAATTTATTCCGCCGAAAAAAGGAAGAAAACATATCCTCTATATTATTCGGGAGTTAATTGATTTTCAGCCTGAGCATACGGGGACGAATTTATCTTTGGTATTAGAATATTTGACTAATGCGATTAAGAAAAGGTGTACGGCATTTTTCATTTCGGATTTTATTACCGAAGAAAATTTTAAAAATGCTTTATCGATAGCCAACCGTAAGCATGATGTTGTAGCTGTTCAGGTGTACGATAAGAGAGAGTCCGAACTTCCGAATGTCGGATTGATGAAAATGCAGGACTCCGAACGGGGTGAGGAAAAGTGGATCGATACTTCTTCCAAGAGAGTGAGAGATACATACTCTCAATGGTGGTCTCAACGTCAAGATCGTGTGTTGGATGCTGCTCGCAAGAGCAGAGTCGATATAACTGCTATCGCTACGGATGAAGATTACGTATTGGCTTTGATGAATCTGTTTAAGCATAGGGGATGATAAGCTTTATAACGGATAAAAATAGAAATTCTGAGATGAAAGATATTTATAAGGAATTATTGATGAAGTTTTTTGCAGTGGTGTCGGCTATCTTTATAGTTTGTCCGGTTTTTGCCGGAGACCCTGTTGTTCGGGCTCGGATGGATTCGGCATCTATATGGATGGGAGAGCAGACGCGGATACATCTGGAACTCGTACAGGATAAAAATAAAATGATTTCTATGCCGGTTTTTAATGATACATTGGTTACCGGAGTAGAAATATTGAATGTTTCGAAGCCGGATACCGTGTTGTTGGGTAATGATCGCATTCAAATCAATAGAGATATTTTAGTAACCTCTTTTGATTCGGGTTTCTATTATATACCGCCATTTCGGTATATTTTAAACAATGATACATTTTCTACTCAGACATTGAGTTTGAAAGTCGTTCCGGTAGAAGTTGATACGACTCAGGCTGCGATTGATATAAAAGGAGTACAAGAGCCTCCGTTTGTATTGTTCGATTATATTTCGGATACACTTCTTACAATTATAGGTGTCGTTATATTATTGGCTTTGATCGTTGCCGGATATCTTTATTATAGGAAAAAAAAGAGACCCGAAGAGAAGACTGTTTCTCCGGAGGATCTGTTGCCTCCACATGAGCGTGCATTAAAAGCTTTGGCGGTTTTAAAGGAAGATAAACTTTGGCAGAATGGGCAGGAAAAAGAGTACTATACTCGGTTAACTGAGATTTTGCGTGAATATATTGATGATCGTTTCCATATTAATGCAATGGAAATGACATCATCCCAGATTTTGTCTGTTTTGCGTTCTAATAAAGAGACTAAAGCTGTTGATACACAGTTAAAACAGATTTTGGAAATGGCTGATTTTGTGAAATTTGCAAAAATGAGACCACTTCCGGATGATAATGAAGCAACAATGCGGGATGCAATAACTTTTGTTGAAGAGACGAAAGTCGTTGAAGAACAGCCCTCTACAAACGAAGAGAAAAAAGAAAACGGAGTACAGGTCGATGAAGATAAAACCTCTATATCCGGTTCTGATAAAAAAGATGAATTATGATATTTGCGAATCCTCTATATTTATGGTTGTTACTTTTGCTTCTTCCGGCAATAGTCTGGTATATTATGAAGCAAAAAAAAGCCCAAGCCTCATTGCAGGTTTCGTCAACTTTCGCTTTTGATAAATTGCCGACGACTTATAAGGCTTATTTGCGACATTTGCGTTTTATTTTGCGTTTAGGCGTTGTTGCATGTGTGATTGTAGCGTTGGCCCGTCCTCAATCGACAGATAAGTGGGAAAACCAAACGACAGAAGGGGTTGATATTGTCGTCGCTTTAGATATATCGACAAGTATGTTGGCACGAGATTTTAAGCCCAATCGTATCGATGCGGCAAAAGATGTTGCGGCACAATTTATAACCGGGCGTACGCATGATAATATCGGGTTGGTAATATTTGCAGGAGAAAGTTTTACAATGTGTCCGATGACTACAGACCATGCCGTCTTGTTGAACTTATTGAAAGATGTTCAGTGCGGTATGATTGCCGATATGACAGCCATCGGAGACGGACTCGCAACAGCTGTAAATCGTATTAAAGACGGTCCGGCAAAGTCGAAGACGATAATATTGTTAACAGATGGTACTAACAATGCTGGGGATATTGCTCCGGTTACGGCTGCACAGATTGCAAAATCGTTCGGTATTCGAGTATATACGATTGGAGTAGGGACACAGGGAACTGCTCCGTATCCGGTTCAGACCCCGTATGGTATCGAATATCAGAATATTCCAGTAGAAATAGATGAAGTTACTTTGAAACAAATTGCCTCTACTACGGGAGGAGAATATTTCAGGGCTACGAATAAAGGTGTTTTGAAAAATATATTCTCAGAAATCGACAAGTTGGAAAAAACAAAATTGACGGTAACAGAATTTAGCCGTAGAGAAGAGAACTTTATGCCGTGGGCA